>Ga0307294_10000244_pt1 | contig 13389 bp, 15 predicted proteins | sample ER_DNA_151_FD_194468 | JGI IMG/M metagenome (GOLD analysis project Ga0307294, IMG submission 194468) | Bulk soil microbial communities from the East River watershed near Crested Butte, Colorado, United States - ER_DNA_151 | ecosystem: Environmental > Terrestrial > Soil > Floodplain | place... | reverse complement strand
GCTGGTCAACCTGTGGGCCACCTGGTGCGTGCCCTGCCGCAAGGAGATGCCCGCGCTCGACAGCCTGCAGGCACAGCTCGGGGGGGCAGATTTCGAGGTGGTGGCGATCAATATCGACACCCGAGACCCCGAAAAGCCGAAGAATTTCATGAAAGACGCCAATCTGACCCGGCTCGGCTACTTCAGCGACCAGAAAGCGAAGGTTTTTCAGGACCTTAAGGCCGTGGGACGGGCCCTCGGGATGCCCACCTCGGTGCTCGTCGACGGCCAAGGCTGCGAGATCGCCACCATCGCCGGGCCGGCGGAATGGGCCAGCGACGACGCGATCAAGCTACTCAAGGCTGCGATGACACCGGTCAAGGCCGGGTTTTAGGCGGAAACGTCGATATTGCCGCCGACGCCGGCGCCGAGGTTGGCGGCCGAATTCGGGCCCGCGCCCAACAGCGTCATGACAGCGGATTTCTCCGCGTCGGCATTCTGCTTTATGAACGAGGCAGCCACCTGCATTCGAGTGCTGCTCGCCTGCATCGCGAGCATGCTGCTCACCATGGCCATCATATCCATACGCGGTACTCCCCGAGGCAGGCACCATAGCCGTCGGGTGGTTAACGAATGCTGCAAATGGGGTGCCGTAGAACGACGGCAGCGTCTTGGGGGGTACCGCGATGCTTCGGTCCGGCGGCGCTTAACGCGTCGGGACCGGCTTGTCGCCGCGGTAGTCGTAAAAACCGCGCTGGGTCTTGCGGCCGAGCCAGCCGGCCTCGACGTATTTCACCAATAGCGGGCACGGCCGGTACTTTGAATCGGCAAGGCCTTCATGCAGCACCTGCATGATCGACAGGCAGGTATCCAGCCCGATGAAATCGGCCAGTTCGAGCGGGCCCATCGGATGGTGGGCGCCGAGCTTCATCGCGGCATCGATCGCCTCGACGTTTCCGACCCCCTCGTACAGCGTATAGATCGCCTCGTTGATCATCGGCAGCAGGATGCGGTTGACGATGAAGGCGGGAAAATCCTCGGATACCGCGATGTGCTTGCCGAGTTTGGTGACGAATTCCTTGGATGCGTCGAAGGTCGAATCGTCGGTGGCGATGCCGCGGATCAGTTCGACCAGCTCCATCAGCGGCACCGGATTCATGAAGTGAATGCCGATGAAACGCTCGGGCCGGTCGGTGGAGGCGGCCAGCCGCGTGATCGAGATCGAGGAGGTGTTGGAGGCGACGATGGCCTCCGGCTTCAGCACCGCGCACAGATCGTGGAAAATCTTGCGCTTGACCTCTTCCTTCTCGACGGCGCTTTCGATCACCAGATCGCAGTCGGCGAGGCCGTCCATGGTCTCGGCGGTAATGATGCGGCCCAGCGCCGCCTTGCGGGCGTCATCCGTGATGATCTTCTTGACCACCTGGCGCGACAGGTTGCCGTTGATGGTCGCCATGGCGGACTTCAGGCGGTCCTCGGAAATATCGTTCAGCACCACGTCCAGCCCGGCCAGCGCCGCCACATGCGCGATGCCGTTGCCCATCTGGCCCGAGCCGATCACGCCGACCTTCTTGATCATCACCGCCATTTTATCATCTCACCGGGGAAGACGCGGCTCGCGCGTCCTTCTCCTCTTTGCATAAACACCGGGCGGAGTCCGATCCATCCGCCCGGTTACTGGAATCGTCGTTACTTTCCGAGCTTGCCGAGCGCCTCGGTCAGTTCGGGAACTGCCTGGTACAGGTCCGCAACCAGCCCGTAATCGGCGACCTGGAAAATCGGCGCGTCCTCATCCTTGTTGATCGCGACGATCACCTTGGAATCCTTCATGCCGGCGAGATGCTGGATGGCGCCGGAGATGCCGATCGCGACATAAAGTTCCGGGGCCACGACCTTGCCGGTCTGGCCGACCTGCCAGTCGTTCGGCGCGTATCCGGCATCGACCGCGGCGCGCGAGGCGCCGACGCCGGCGCCGAGCTTGTCGGCGAGCGGCTCGATATACTTGGCAAAATTCTCGCGGCTCTGCATGGCACGGCCGCCGGACACGATGATCTTGGCGGAGGTCAGTTCCGGACGGTCGCTCTTGGCGACTTCCTCGCCGACGAAGCTGGAGAGGCCGGGATCGGCCGCCGCGGCGGCATTTTCGATCGCGGCGCTGCCGCCGTCGCCGGCCGCGGCAAAGGTCGAGGTCCGCACCGTGATGACCTTCTTGGCGTCCTTGGATTTCACCGTCTGGATCGCGTTGCCGGCATAGATCGGCCGCTCGAAGGTGTCCGGCGACACCACCTTGATGATTTCCGAGACCTGCATCACGTCGAGCAGCGCGGCGACGCGCGGCATTACGTTCTTGAAGCGCGAGGTCGCGGGCGCGACGAAGGCATCATAGGCAGGGGCCAGCGCCACGATCAGCGCGGCGAGCGGCTCGGCGAGGTCGTGGGCATAGGCATCGCCCTCGGCGACCAGCACCTTGGTGACGCCGGCGAGCTTGGCGGCAGTCTCGGCCGCGGCCTTGGTGCCCTCGCCGCCGCCGGCGACCAGCACATGGACCTCGGCTCCCAATTGGGTGGCTGCGGTCAGCGCCTTGTTGGTGGAGTCCTTCAGGGTGGCGTGTTCGTGTTCGGCGATCAACAGCGTGGTCATCAGAGAACCCCGGCTTCGTTCTTGAGTTTCGACACCAACTCGGCGACGTCCTTGACCTTGACGCCTCCCTTGCGGCCCGGCGGTTCTGATGTCTTGAGGATCTCGAGATGGGCGGTCAGATCGACGCCGTAGTCGGACGCGCTCTTGTCGGCGATCGGCTTCTTCTTGGCCTTCATGATGTTGGGCAGGCTGGCATAGCGCGGCTCATTCAGCCGCAGATCGGTCGTTACGATGGCCGGTCCCTTAAGTTTCAGGGTCTGCAGGCCGCCATCGACTTCGCGCGTCACCTTGAAATCGGAACCGTCGACTTCGAGCTTGGAGGCAAAGGTCGCCTGCGACCATCCGAGCAGCGCGGCCAGCATCTGGCCGGTCTGGTTGCTGTCATCGTCGATCGCCTGCTTGCCGAGAATGACGAGGCCGGGCTGCTCTTCGTCGACGATGGCCTTGAGGATTTTCGCCACCGCCAGCGGTTCGACATTACCTTCCGCCTTGACCAGGATGCCCCGATCGGCACCCATGGCGAGACCGGTGCGGATGGTTTCCGAAGCCTGGGCCGGGCCGATCGATACCACCACGACCTCGGTTGCCTTGCCGGCCTCTTTCAGGCGCAGGGCTTCCTCGACGGCAATCTCGTCGAACGGATTCATCGACATCTTGACGTTCGACAGCTCGACGCCCGATCCGTCGCTCTTGACCCGGACCTTGACGTTGTAATCGACCACCCGCTTTACCGGCACCAGAACCTTCATCGACCCTCTTTCGCTTGAATTTTGGGTATTGATCAGCTTGGGCGCGGAACCTAAAGGTCCCGCTATCGGCGGTCAACGCGCCAAAGCCAAAAATCAGCCCGGGAAACCGCCCCGCATGGCACTTCAGCGATTCTGGCCGGGCACCCACAGCACGTCGCCGGCGCCGTTTTTGTTGGCGGCACGGCTGGCGACGAACAGGAAATCCGATAGCCGGTTCATGTACTGGATCCCGGCCTCGCTGACCTTCTCGTCGGGCCTGGCCGCGAGTTCCACCATGGTGCGTTCCGCTCGGCGGCAGATGGTGCGTGCCAGGTGCAGGTGCGCCGCCGCCGGCGTCCCTCCGGGCAGCACGAACGAGGTCAACGGCGCCAGCGCCGCGTTCAAGGCGTCGATGTCGCGCTCGAGGCGTTCGACCTGGCTTGCGAGCACCCGCAGCCGCTCCACCTTGCCTTCCCGCTCCGGCACCGCCAGATCGGCGCCGAGATCGAACAGATCGTTCTGGATCAGGCCGAGCATCGCATCGAGCTCGCGCGCGTCCGCCAGGTGCAGCCGGACCATGCCGATCGCGGCGTTGGTCTCGTCGACGGTTCCATAGGCCGCGATGCGCAGGTCGTATTTCGGGCGGCGCTCGCCGCTGCCGAGCGCCGTGGTGCCGTCATCGCCGGTCCGGGTGTAGATGCGATTGAGGACGACCATGGTTCTCTCCTTCAGCGGCTCATCGCCCAGACCGCGAGCATGGTGATGACGATAGCGATAAATTGCAGCAACACCCGCAGCCGCATCAGTTTCTGCGAGCGGTTCGGCGATCCGCCCCGCATCATGTTGACTAGACCAAGCAACAGGACGATCGCGACTGCGGCCACCGCGACGGGAAGGAGGATCGAACTCAGGAAGGATGCCATCGCCGCTACATAACACCGCGCCGGGCGGTCCGCCATCCGTTAGGGCCGGTCCCTCCCCGGTGCAACGATCTGGCTTTTTGTCCAATAATATCAGAAGCTCGCGCGGTCGCCGGTTGAACGCGTCGTCCGCTCCATCAGGGTGAAATGTGAGGCAGCTTCGCTACGTCTATCTGGTCGTGATGGATGCGTTCTACACGTTTCTCGCCGATGACGGCTGGGCGATCGCCAGCCACATCGCGCTATCGGCGTTGATGGCGTTGTTTCCGTTCCTGATCGTGCTGACGTCGCTGGCCGGATTTTTCGGCTCCAAGGAACTCGCCGATCAGGCAGTGGCACTATTGCTGCAGGTCTGGCCGCAGCAGGTCGCGGATTCGCTATCGAGCGAGATCCACGACGTACTGACCACCTCCCGCGGCGATGCGCTGACCATCGGCCTCCTGCTCGCGGTGTATTTCGCTTCCAACGGCATCGAAAGCCTGCGGGTGGGGCTGAACCGCGCCTATTCGGTGATCGAGCCGCGAAGCTGGTACTGGCTGCGGCTGGAATCGATCGGCTACACGCTGATCGCCGCCTTCACCGCGCTGGCGTTGGCGTTCCTGATCGTGCTCGGCCCGCTGATGCTGGAGGCGGCACGCCGCTACATTCCGCTGATCGTGGAAACCAACGAGCATTTTCTCAACGTCACCCGCTACAGCATTACCATCGCGGCGCTGGTGATCGCCCTGTTCATCCTGCACGCGTGGCTGCCGGCGGGCCGCCGCGGTTTCCTGCAGATCCTGCCCGGCATCATCTTCACCCTGGCGGCGTCGCTGCTGTCGGGCGTCGTGTTCGGACAGTACCTCGCCCGCTTCGCCAACAATTACGTCACGATGTATGCCGGCCTTGCCTCGGTCATCATCGCGCTGGTGTTTCTGTATTTCATCGCCGCGATCTTCGTGTTCGGCGGCGAGCTGAACGCGGCGATCATCAAGTCGCGGCTGCCGCACGGCGTGTCGCTTCAAGCAGCACAGTCGCTAGAGCCCTTGGACTCACAGGCTTGACCAGAAAGGCGTTGGCGCCGGCGGCGCGCGATGCCGCCTCGTCTTCGCCGCGGCCCGACACGCCGATGATCGCGACGCGGCCGAACGGCGCACGCAGCTTGCGAATTCGCTTGATCGCCTCGATGCCGTTGATGCCCGGCAATACCATGTCCATCAGCACCGCGTCGAAATCGCCCTGCGCGATCCGCTCGGCGGCGATCTCGCCGCGACCGATGAATTCGGCCTGGTGACCGAGTTCGGTGAGGATCGTATTGAGGACGACGCGGCCGAACGGATTGTCCTCGACGCTGAGGACGCGCAGGCCCCGCCCCCCATCCGGCGGGGAATCGGCAGCCGACCCCGAACTGGCCGCTCTCGGCGCCCGGGCACGGGTCAGTGTCACGCTCAGCGTGAAGGTGGTTCCGCCGCCCGGCCGCGGCGCCACCACGATGTCGCCGCCCATCGCCCGCGCCAGCGCCTTGACCGACGATAGCCCGAGCCCGGCACCGCCGAAGCGTGACGCGATCGAGACATTGGCCTGCGAGAACGGACGGAACAGGCGCTTGATCTCACTGAGCGTCAGACCGATCCCGCTGTCGGAAACCGCAAAGGCGATGCTGACGCTGCCCTTCGGCCCGCGCATCGGCTTGACCGTGAGCCCGACGCCGCCGGCTTCGGTGAATTTGGCCGCATTGTCGATCAGGTTTTCCAGCGCCGCGCGCAGGCGCACCGGATCGCCGATCACGAACGCCGGCAATTTTTCGGAAATCTCGACTTCGGACCGCAGGCCCTTCGCCGTCGCCCGTCCGGCCAGCGAATCCCCGACGTTGCGGGCTAGCGCGCGCAGATCGAAGAAGTCCTGCCGCACCCCGAGTCCGGGGCCGCGGCTCCTCGCGGCATCGACGAACAGCGTGGCGAGGCTGGCGAGGTGTTCGGCGCCCGCCTTGATGGTATCGACCCAGCGCCGCTCGCGCTCGTCGAGGTCGGAGGTCGCCAGGAGATCACTGATGGCGAGAATGCCGGTCAGCGGCGTGCGGACTTCGTGGGCGAACGCGGCGAGCGCCGCTTCCACCACGCCGGGACCGGCCATCACGGCGGCGCGCCTGCGCGCCGCTCCGGCGGCACGGGCTGGAGCGCGCTTTTTCGACGTCCGTTTTTTCGATGTCCGCGTAGCGTGCGGGCGCGACTTAAGCGCCATGATTCCCCCGACCAAGCCGGTCCCACCATGCCACGGCGGGCGGCGGAGAGTCACGAATGGCGTTTCGACACGGACCCGCGGCCGAGCCGGCCGGGTCAAGGCAGACCGACCAGACGGCGGATGTCGGCTGGAGTCGCCCCCCGCGCCCGGAGTTCGCGAATACCGGTGGCCGTGGTCGATTTCGACAGCTTTCGCCCTTCGCCGTCGGGCACGAGGCGGTGGTGCCGCCAAGCCGGCTGCGGCAGGCCGAGCAGCTGCTGCAGCAACCGGTGCACGCTGGTCGACCAGAACAGGTCGGCGCCGCGCACCACCTCGGTGACGCCTTGCAAGGCGTCATCGACCACCACCGAGAGGTGATAGCTGGTCGGCGTCTCCTTGCGCGCCAGGATGACGTCGCCCCAGGCTTCCGGCCGGGCGGCCACCGCACCGGTCTGGCCATCGGGACCTTCGCCGTGCTCGGTCCAGTTCAGGATGCCGGCCCGCGCGCAAGCCGCCGCCATGTCGAGCCGCAGCGCATGGGGCGCGCCCGAATCGAGCAGCCGCGCCCGCGCGTCCGGCGACAGCGACTTCGCCGTACCCGGATAGAGCGGCGCGCCGTCTGGGTCGCGTGGCCACGGCGCCTGCGCCTCGCGCCGCGCCACCAGTTCTGCGATTTCACCCCGGCTTTCGAAGGCAGGATAGATCAGGCCCCGGTCCGTCAGCCTCTGCAGCGCCGCGCGATAGTCCGCGAGGTGTTCCGACTGCCGCCGCACCGGCGTTTCCCATGTTATTCCGAGCCAGGCGAGGTCCTGATCAATCGCGGCCTCGAATTCCGGCCGGCAGCGCGCCGGGTCGATATCCTCGATGCGCAGCAGGAAACGGCCGCCGCTCCGGCGCGCCGAGTCGAAGTTCAACAGCGCCGAGTAAGCGTGGCCGAGATGCAGATAGCCATTCGGGCTCGGCGCAAAGCGGAAGACGGGCGGCATTGAAATTCTCGTCATTGCCGGGTTGACCCGGCAATCCATCCTTCAAGACTCTGTTACGATATGAGATGGATGCGCGGGTCACCAGCACGAAGACGCGCTTCGCGCTTTTGCCCGCGCATAACGAGCAAGCCGAGTTCAATGCCCATCCACCTCGAAACCCAGTCCGACCTCGAAGACGCCGTCCATGCGCTGGTGAAGCTGGATCCGCGGCTAAAACCCATCTTCGCGCTGACCGGGATGCCGGCCCTGCGGCGGCGCGAGGCCGGCTTTGCCGGCCTGGCGCACATCGTCTGCGGCCAGCAGGTCTCCACCGCCAGCGCCGCGGCGATCTGGGGCCGCGTCAGCGCCGCGTTCGACCCGTTTCATCACGACAGCCTGCGCAAGGCACGCGCCGACCGGCTCGGCCGGCTCGGGCTGTCGGCCGCCAAGATCAAGACCCTGAAGAATCTGGCGCGCGAAATCGCCGCCGAGCGCCTCAATCTCGACGTGCTGGCCAACGAGGACGCCGATGCCGCGCACAACACGCTGACGGCGCTGCACGGCATCGGCCCGTGGACCGCCGATATCTATCTCCTGTTCTGCCTCGGCCATGGCGACGCCTGGCCCGCCGGCGACCTCGCCGTGCAGGAGGCGGTCAAGATCGGCCTCGGTCTCAAGTCCCGGCCGACACCCAAGCAGATGGCGCCGCTGGCGGAGCCGTGGCGGCCGCTGCGCGGCGCCGCGGCGCATCTGTGGTGGGACTATTACCGGGTGCTGAAGAAGCGCGAGGGCGTGATCGCGGGCTAGGTGTGGGCGCGCATCAGCACCAGCACGGCAAATCCCTTGTCGGAAAGCCAATGCGCCTCGGTGAGGGCCGACCACGTCCTGAGCTGATTGCGGCCGACATCCGATCCATGGGTAATGATCGCGAGCGGCGCCGGACCAGGCACGGCAGGCCGGTACCATGTCGCTTCGAGCATGATCGGCCGTGTGCCATCGGGTTCGATTCTCAGCGCCTCCCCCGTGAAAGTCAGGACGCCGTCGGCGATCTTCGCCTCGCTCCGCGACCATTCGCGAGTCATGCCGTAGAATGCCGAGTCCGCGTGCGCAAAAATCACGTTGGCACGCCCATCCGGCCTGACGCGCTCGACCACGAGAACATGCCTGACGTCGTCGGCCCAGGTCCCGATCCACGCGCCGTGAAAGCGAGCAATTGCGGGCGGCACGTCGGGCGCCGGCGTTTCCATCTCGAACTTGTCCGGGAGCGGAACGATGGATTCCGGATCGACCGTCGCCGATTGGGCCTCCGCGTTGTGTATCCAACTCATGGACGCCACCACAATTGCCATCAGCAAGTTGCGCATGTTCCGCTCAAGGCCCCGCCAATCCACGCCGCGATGGCCTCGTGGACGAAGGCACATCGAGATAGAGGCTATATAAAGCTTTTCCTGTGCGCCAGCCCGCGCGACGGCGATTTGTGTCGCAGCTGCGCGCCGGCGCGTGACCGCAGCGCGAAAAGCAAACAACGCTTGAAACGAACAGCGTTTGAAACAGCCCACGATGTTGCAAAACATTCATCGGATGGCGCAAAGATCATGGTACCCAAGAAAGCAGGGATCCAAACCATGAACGCCACCGACTTTGTCGTCGCCCGCAACGATCTGCAGAAATGCAAGCTCGTCGAGACGCAACTGCCCGAGGCAGCTGCGCTGCCCGAAGAAGCGTTGCTGGTGAAGGTCACGCGGTTCGCCTTCACCGCCAACAACGTTACATATGCCGTGCTCGGCGATCATCTGAAGTATTGGCAGCTGTTTCCCGCACCTGCAGGCTTCGGCAACATTCCGGTGTGGGGATTTGGCGAGGTGATCGCCTCACGGCATCCGAGCATCGCCGTCGGCGAAATCCTGTTCGGCTATTTTCCGATGGCGACCCATCTGGTGATCGAGGCCGCCGACGTCAGCAAGCGCGGTCTGCGCGACGCCGCCGCGCATCGACAAGGCGTGGCGCCGGTCTACAACACCTATGCCCGCGTCAGCGCCGATCCGGCGTTTGAGGGCAGGCAGGGCGACTATCAGGCGCTGCTGCGTCCACTATTCGTGCTGTCGTTTCTCGTCGATGACTTTCTCGCCGAGCATGAATTTTATGGCGCGAAAAGCGTGATCCTCTCCTCCGCCTCGAGCAAGACCGCTTACGGGATCGCGCATCTCCTGCACACGCGAGGCAACGGCATCAAGGTGATCGGTCTGACGTCGGCCGGCAACACCGGTTTTGTCGAATCGCTGGGCTGCTACGACCAGGTCGCGACCTATGACAGTGTGACATCGCTGCTGACGAGTTCCGCGGTCGCCTATGTCGATATGGCCGGCAACACCGCCTTGCGCGTGACCCTGCACCGGCACTTTGGCGAGCAAATGAAATATAGCGGGATCGTCGGGCTCACCCATCGTGCCTCATCACCGGATGAACCGGCACAGGTACTGCCGGGTGCCAAGCCAAAATTTTTCTTCGCGCCGGACCAGATACGCAAGCGCGCGAAGGAATGGGGCCCTGGCGGCTTCGATGTGCGCTTTGGCGTGGCATGGTCCGGCTTCGCGCCCAAACTCGACCGTTGGCTCACCGTGACCGAGGGCCACGGACCGGAAGCCGTGAAGCAGGTCTACCTCGATACGCTCAACGGCCGCGTCCCGCCGGAACAGGGCCATATCCTGTCGCTGACGGAATAGCCGGCATCTGTTCGCGCCCTTTCTGGGCGATGCCAAATCGGTATAGAGTCCGGTCAGGGAAACCGCCGCACAGACGGCCGTGCAGAGAAACGCGCATGCTCGATAAAACGGACGATATTGCGGTCGCCGCGGACCGTTGGCTGGCGCAGTTCGAAGACGCGCTGGCAAAGCCCGACGACGGCCTGCTGGAATCATTGTTCCATCCCGACAGCTACTGGCGCGATGTGCTGGCGCTGAGCTGGACGCTGCAGACCGTCAACGGCCGCGACGCCATTTTGGCAACGCTGAAAGCCCAGGCGGCCGAGGCCTCGCCATCGGGCTTCGCGGTCGATCCCGACCGCGCCGCGCCGCGCGAGGTGACCCGCGCAGGCACCCGCTCGATCGAGGCGATCTTCAGGTTTGAAACCGCGGTCGGCCGTGGCGATGGAATCCTGCGGCTGATCCCGGATGCCGCCGACGGCAACCGGCTGAAAGCCTGGACGCTGCTGACCGCGCTCCAGGAGTTAAAAGGTTTCGAGGAACAGCTCGGCGTTGCGCGCCCCAGGGGCAGCGCCTATTCGCGCGATTTTCGCGGTCCGAACTGGCTCGACCTGCGCAAGGCTTCGGCCGACTATGCCGATCGCGATCCCACCGTGCTGGTGATTGGCGGCGGCCAATCCGGACTCTGCATCGCGGCGCGGCTGAAGCAATTGCAAGTAGATACCCTGATCGTCGACCGCGAAAAACGCATCGGCGACAACTGGCGCAAGCGCTATCACGCGCTGACGCTGCACAACCAGGTGCAGGTCAATCATCTGCCCTACATGCTGTTTCCGCCGAACTGGCCGACCTATATCCCGAAAGACAAGCTTGCCAACTGGTTCGAATCCTATGTCGATGGCATGGAGCTGAACTTCTGGACCGGCACGGAGTTCGAGGGCGGCAGCTATGACGAGAGCGAAGGGCTCTGGACGGTGACGCTGCGCCGCGCCGACGGCAGCAGGCGCACCATGCATCCCCGGCATGTCGTGATGGCCACCGGCGTCAGCGGCATTCCGAGCCTGCCGGACATTCCGAGCCTGAAGAATTTTGCCGGTACGGTAATCCATTCCAGCCGCTACACCGATGGCGAGGCGTGGAAGGGCAAGAAAGCGATCGTGATCGGCACCGGCAACAGCGGCCACGACATTGCACAGGACCTGTTCTCGAGCGGCGCCGAGGTTACACTGGTGCAACGCTCCTCGACGCTGGTGGTTTCTATCGAGCCGTCGGCGCAGCTGGTGTACACGCCCTACAATGAGGGAACGCTCGACGACAACGATTTGATCGCCACGTCGATGCCGCTGAAACTGGCGCGCAAGAGCCACGCGATAACGTGCGAGAAGTCAAAAGAGCTCGACAAGGAACTGCTCGATGGTCTCGCCCGCGTCGGCTTCAAACTCGATTTCGGCGAGGACAATACCGGCTGGCAATTCAAATATCTCACCCGCGGCGGCGGCTATTATTTCAACGTCGGCTGCTCCGACCTTATCGTCAGCGGCGCGATCTCGCTGAAACAATTTGCCGATATCGACACCTTCTGCGACGAAGGCGCCGTCCTGAAGGACGGCAAAACCATCGCCGCCGACCTGATCGTGCTGGCGACCGGCTACCAGCGCCAGGAGGAGCTGGTACGAAAACTGTTCGGCGATGATGTTGCAGACCGCGTCGGCACCATCTGGGGATTCGGCGAAACCCAGGAACTCCGCAACATGTATGTGCGCACCGGCCAGCCCGGCCTCTGGCTGATCGCCGGCGGCCTTGCGCAATGCCGGATCGGCTCGAAACAGCTGGCGCTGCAGATCAAGGCGATCGAGGAAGGGCTGCTGCCGCGCTGACGACGGCGTTGCCGCTCACCACTCTCCGTGCTCGAGGATTTGCCGGGCCAGGAAGGTTTCCGCCCGGCGCCAGGCCGCGTCGTTGTCGCCGCGGAAGGTGATATGGCGATCGAACACCAATTTCCGCGCCTTGACGTCGATGACGTCGAATTTCGCCTGCTGCACCAGGGTGCTCATCTTGTGAAAGCGGCCAATCAGCAGATGGGTGGCGCCAGCTGCCTCCGCCTTGCCCAGCAGTTGACCGTCATCGATGTCGCCCACCGAACAGGCGTTGGGCGGACACGCGAGCGTGGCGTTCGCCATCTTGCCGCTCGCCGCCAGGTCACTGCGCAGCGCTGCTTCGAACTCACGCAGTCGCCGGCGGTGGTCGGCGCTCTGGTCGATCACCTCACCCGAGGTGTCGACATAGTGGATTTCGGCGACCGCGAGCACCGGCGCCGTTCCTTGCGCCCGGCCTTGCCGGACAGCACCGACGCAAAAAATCGCGACCGCGACCACAGCGAGAGCCGCTGAAAGCAACTTCATCTTGTTCATGAGACGGGCTCCTGTTCGGGATTACGGTCGGTAGCTTCAGGATGTTATGGCGTCCGTTCCAGCAGACGTCGCTCGATCAACCAGCGCGTCCCGCGGCTCCAGGCCACGTTGGCGCCCATGCGCAAATCGGTCTGCTGGACATCGACCAGCGCCCCGGACCTGATATCGCGAATTTTGTAGGTCACTGCATATTCCATTCGCGTGATGCGCGTGACGATCCCGATCATGGACTGGTCTGCGGCCAATCCGGCGGCGATCCCGGTTTCGCACCCCTCGCAGTCGCGCAATTGTCCTGCCTTCGCAATCTGCTCGTTCACGGGGCCGACATCGACCAGCTGGTAGCGCCCGGATTCCGCGATCAGCCGCCGGGCTTCTTCGGTCGAAAGCCGCAATTGCTCGCGGTCGATATCATCAGGCGCGACGTAGGGAGCCGCGGCGCTGAGATCCATCAGTTCGAACGGAAACACCGCAATTTTGACCGGCGCCGCCGCGATGGCGGTTCCAGCCATCACGCCCCCGGCAAGGAGCACGGCCGCCACGAGGTGAGATGCGATGCAGCGCACGGATCAGCTCCCAGTTTTTGACCAGTCATCGTCATATCGCCCGATCGGCGGCGGCGGCGAAACGGCAACTTTCCCCGGATCGACCGGGTGAAATACCCGATCTTGCCCTGCCCCGCTTTCTCACCGGCGAAATTTGCTTCTAGAATGCCGGCAATGGGAGGGAGCTTGCGACAGGCAGCTGATTCCGTGGCGGGCCCGGCGCGCGCCGTCGATCTGAAGCTGCGGCTGACGTTACGCGTCGCGGCGTTGGCAGCGGTATGCTTTGTCGCGGTCGCGGCCTAC
>Ga0307294_10000241_pt1 | contig 13401 bp, 10 predicted proteins | sample ER_DNA_151_FD_194468 | JGI IMG/M metagenome (GOLD analysis project Ga0307294, IMG submission 194468) | Bulk soil microbial communities from the East River watershed near Crested Butte, Colorado, United States - ER_DNA_151 | ecosystem: Environmental > Terrestrial > Soil > Floodplain | place... | reverse complement strand
GTTGACGGATTTCGGACTTGGGATGAAGCCGAAGCGCTCGAGATAATGCGGGTCGGAAAGCAGGCCGGGCCAGGTGACGAGATGAATCCCCGCCTGTTCCAGCGCGACGAACCAGGAGTAGGGCACCGGGAAGGTCGCGGTGCCCTGGCTGACATGGTGAAACCAGTGGCGGTCCTCCGTCGACCAGTTCTGGTCGAGCCAGCGTGCCGCTTTCACCGGCGGCCGCTCCGGCAGGGCCGGCGGCAGCAATTTTCCGACGATCGCCGGCGTGACCGCCTTGACCTGCTCGGGAAACTCGGCGATCGCGACCAGCGCCAGGCCCAATGGCACGACCACGACCAGAACGGCCTTGGCAAGCTTGCCGAACGCGATGCTGAGCCGCGAGGGTGGCGTCAGGGACGCGAACCGCGCGTTGATCCGGTCGGGCAGCCGCCGCTCCTCGAACAGCGTCCTGACCTCCGCCACGCTGAGGTAGCGCTGCGCGCCCTCGCCCTTGCCCATGATATCGAGCAAGACAGGCCATTCGCCATTCATCAGCTTGCGGTCGAACCAGCGCCGGTGGCCCTTGGCGCGCTCGAAATTGGCGTTCATGTAGCTGACGATTTCGCTGCTGGTCAGGCCGCGCTCGATTCCGCCGCAGGGATCAGCGCAGTCCTTGCCGAATTCGGCCAGACGCGTCAGTTCCGCCTCGCTGACATGGGCGGTCGCGTCGAGAATGCGCGAACCGACACCATGCTTGTTCAGCGGGCCGGCGCGCAAGGCGTCGAGGGTCGGTCCAGACCACCAGTTGCGCCACAGGCTAAGCGGGCCGATGCCATTGGCGACCAGCGCCACCAGACAGGTCTTGATGCCAACCACCTTCTTCTGCAGCCCGGTCGTGCCGCTCGCCGCCTCGACCGTCTTGCACACTTGCGACAGCGGCACGACGTGGCCTGCGAGCACGCCCTCCGACACCGCAGCGCGCAGGAAAGGGCAGGGATTGTCGGGCGAAACCTCGGGACCCGGAGCGCTGCTCGCGGCCTTGTCGATGCTGTTGTCCTGCATGGAGCTGATTCCTGAAAATTGGAATTCTAAAATGTGGCGACCATGAAAATATGAAACTGACTCGCCCCGATTTGTAGGCGAATTTCAGCGCCCAACGCTACCTTAAGCTGCAGCGGAGTTTTGGCGGAATTCGAACCTGAGTCAACTGGAGGCGTCAGGCGCGGCGGATGTTTCTGCGGCGCGCCGCTGACAGTTTTTCGCGGGCTCCGCGCCCGTCCAACGCCAGGGCATACCGCGCCGGCCCCAAGCCGGCCTTACGAATTCGCTGAAAGCTTCGAGCCGGACCCGACGAGGGTCAGGTTGCGAAACGGAACGCCGGCTTTCAAAAGTCCGTCACGATAATGGGCGGTGTCGGCCGGGGTTTTCCAACGGAAATTGCGCAAATGCCGCTCGACGTTGAGGCCAGGAAAGCTGGTCAGCAGGACTGCGACCGCCTTTGCCGCTTCCTCGGTTCGATCCAGTTGCGCGAGCGCCGCCGCCCGCACGCAGAGCACCTGGAGATGGTTGGGATTGAGGTACAGGGCTTCACGCGCCCAGGACAGCGAGGCGTCGTACTGCCGCAGCAGATAATGGCTGAACGCGTTCAGGGCCGGCCATTGATAGCGGGGGTCGCTGTTGCCGCGCTGGACCGCCGTCGAGAACAGTTCGATGGCCTGGCGGTGCTCGCCGCTCACCATATGACATATTCCAAGCACGCCGCGCGCGCCCATATCGTAGGGATTCAGTTCGACCGCCTTTCGCGCGGCCTCCAGGGCGGCGTCATGATGGCCTTCCATCGCCTGCACATAGGACAGAATAGAGTAGGCGAAGGACGAACGGGGATCGAGCCGAACGCTGCTTTCCGCGAGACTCATCGCCTCGGTCCATAATTCGCTCGTGCTCTTGATCCATCCGAACTGCACGCCCTGCATCATGATGGTGGCGAGATAGGCGCGTGCAATCGACAGCGCCGGATCGAGCGCGATGGCCTCCCTGAACAAACCGATCGAGGCTTCGTAGTCCGCCTTGGTCGGCTTGTAATAATGCGAGAGCCCGCGCAGGAAGCGGTCCCACGCGGTCAGGTCGGTCGACGACGACCGCGCCGGCGCGGACGCTTCGGCGCGATAGATCTCCGGAGCCAATGCCGCGCACAGATGGGTGGTGATCTCATCCTGCATCGCGAACAGATCGCCGATGTCCCGGTCGTATCGGCCGGCCCACAACTGCTCGCCGTTCTCGGGAGCAATCAATTCGGCGGTGACGCGAATCTTGCTACCGGCGCGTCGCACCGATCCCTGGATCAGATAGGTAGCATCGATTTCGCGCGCGATCAGCCGCGTGCTCAGGTTCCTGGACTTGAACGCAAAGGTCGAGTTCCGGCTCAGCACCCGGTAGAACGATTGCAACGACAGCGCGTGGATCAGGTCTTCGGTCAGTCCATCGGAAAAATACTCGTCGGCGCTGTCGCTGAGATTGGCAAACGGCAGCACGCCCACGATCGCGGTTCGGTACTGGGCCGGCAGGTTCGACGCGCTGCTGGTTTGCCGGGCCGAACTCCCGGACCTGTCCGGCGCCCAGGTCCAGACGCCGACCGGCTCGGCGATGTTCTTGAAACGGTGAAGGCCGGCGTCGGCAAAGGGCGTGCTGAGGTGCTTGCTGGCCTCAGTGTAGGCCTTGGCCGAGGCGGCCACGCCGCCGGGGACGGCAATCGATTCGAGGCGGACGGCAATGTTGACGCCGTCCCCGTAGACCTCGTCCTCGTCGGCCATCACATCGCCCATGTGGACGCCGAGACGGAATTGCATGACCCGGTCCGCGGGCAGTTGGCTGTTGCGCTCTGCCATCAGCGCCTGCATTCCGACCGCGGATTCGATGGCTCCCACGACGCTGGGAAATTCCAGCAGGAAACCGTCGCCGGTGTTCTTCACCAGCCGGCCGCCGTGATTGAGAATGACCGGATAGACCGCGCTTCGATGCGCCTTGAACGCGGCGTGGGTTCCCGCCTCGTCGATGCCCATCAGTCGCGAGTAGCCCGCGACGTCGGCGCATACTATGGCGGATAAGCGTCTTTCCATCTGCCGTGCCCCAAGCTGGAGGGTACCACGGTACGTCATCGGCTGACCCGAATCCCGATGGATATAAGACCTCCGCCCGCGGAAACCATAGCCGGACGCAGTGGCATTGCAAGGCTGTAACGGCACGCGCTCCGCAGGACCGCCATGCAAATCGAGGAACAATGCGCAGGCCGAACGGCGCCGGCGTTTCAGCTCATCTCAACTGCGCAGGCCGGGCGCCTCCTGGCCGGTGCGCGCCACATATTCGGTATAGCCGCCGCCGTATTGGTGAATGCCCTCCGGCGTCAGTTCCAGCACCCGGTTGGACAATGCGGCCAGGAAATGACGATCGTGTGAAACGAACAGCATGGTGCCCTCGAATTCGGACAACGCGTTGATCAGCATCTCCTTGGTCGCCATGTCCAGATGGTTGGTGGGCTCGTCGAGCACCAGGAAGTTGGGCGGATCGAACAGCATCTGCGCCATCACCAGCCGCGCCTTCTCGCCGCCGGACAGCACCCGGCATTTCTTCTCGACGTCGTCGCCGGAGAAGCCGAAGCAGCCGGCCAGCGCGCGCAAGGAGCCCTGCCCGGCCTGCGGAAACGAATCCTCCAGCCACTCGAACACCGTGCGCTCGCCATCCAGCAGATCCATCGCGTGCTGGGCGAAGTAGCCCATCTTCACGCTGCCGCCGACGGCCACAGTGCCGTCGTCCGGTTCGGTGGAGCCCGCCACCAGCTTGAGCAGCGTCGACTTGCCGGCGCCGTTGATTCCCATCACGCACCAGCGCTCCCGGCGGCGCACCTGGAAGTCCAGCCCGTCATAGATGCTGCGGCTGCCATAGCCCTTCTGAACATTCTTCAGGCTGACCACGTCTTCGCCCGAGCGCGGCGCCGGCAGGAAATCGAACTGCACGGTCTGGCGGCGCCGCGGCGGCTCCACCCGCTCGATCTTCTCCAGCTTCTTGACCCGGCTCTGCACCTGCGCCGCATGCGAGGCGCGCGCCTTGAAGCGCTCGATGAAATTGATTTCCTTGGCCAGCATCGCCTGCTGGCGCTCGAACTGGGCCTGCTGCTGCTTTTCGCTCAGCGCGCGCTGCTGTTCGTAGAATTCATAGTCGCCGGAATAGCTCGTCAGCGACCCGCCATCGATCTCCACGATCTTGTTGACGATGCGGTTCATGAATTCGCGGTCATGCGACGTCATCAGCAAGAGGCCCTCGTAGCCCCGCAAGAACTGCTCGAGCCAGATCAGGCTCTCGAGGTCGAGATGGTTACTCGGCTCGTCCAGCAGCATGGCGTCGGGACGCATCAACAGGATGCGCGCCAGCGCCACGCGCATCTTCCAGCCGCCCGACAGTGCGCCGACGTCGCCGTCCATCATCTCCTGGGTGAAGCTGAGGCCTGCCAGCACTTCGCGCGCCCGCCCCTCCAGCGCATAGCCGTCCAGTTCCTCGAAGCGGCCTTGCACCTCGCCGTAGCGCTCGATGATTTCTTCCATTTCGTCGGCCCGCTCGGGATCGCCCATCGCGGTCTCGAGCTCCTTCAGCTCGGCCGCGACGGCGCTGACTGGGCCAGCGCCATCCATCACCTCGGACACGGCGCTGCGGCCGGCCATCTCGCCGACGTCCTGGCTGAAATAGCCGATGGTGACGCCGCGATCGACCGCGACCTGGCCTTCGTCGGGCTGCTCCTGGCCGGTGATCATCCGGAACAGCGTGGTCTTGCCGCAGCCGTTGGGACCGACGAGGCCGACCTTCTCGCCCTTCTGGAGCGCCGCAGAGGCCTCGATGAACAGGATCTGGTGGCCATTCTGCTTGGAAATATTGTCGAGACGGATCATTTGTACCTGACGGCAAGGGGAGTTTGTTGCGCCGCTCTTAGGCCATAGGACGCGCCCGCGAAAGGGTATTTTGGACTGGCCAGCTACCCGCTCGGCAGCCCGCAAAGCGGCCCCCGGCGGCCGGCTCGAACCCGCCCGAATCAGTGGTTTTTTGCCTGGGGATTGAACGGCCGCCTCGCCTGCGCCGACCAACCAATCGTGCAACGCTGCGGCCGGACGAATAAGGGCGCCCTGGATGATTCTTCAATCGCTCGCCGGTCTGCCGGCGTTCCTGGTGTATTTCTGCACGGGACTGGTCGCCGTGGTCGCCTTTCTCTTCGTCTATACCCGCATTACCCCGCATGATGAATTCCAGCTGATCCGCGACAATGTGCCGTCGGCCGCGATCGCGCTCGGCCTCAGCCTGCTCGGTTTCGTGCTGCCGGTGGTCTCGGCCATCGCGCATTCCGGCCATGTCTGGGATTGCCTGATCTGGAGCGCGGTCGCGCTGATCGTTCAGATCGCGGTGTTTTTCGTCGTCCGGATTCCGGTGCCGAACCTGTCGGCGAAGATCGCGGCCGGCGAAATAGCGCCCGCGATCTGGCTCGGGCTCGCCTCGCTTGCCGCCGGCGCGCTCAACGCCGCTTCGATGATTTACTGAGATGGCCGAGACACCGAACAGGGAATTCGGCGGGCGCAAGCCGGTGGCGATCCGGCCACCACAACCCGTCAAGCGCGGCCAGGTGGCGCTGCTGCTGATGGGCACCCTTGCGGTCGGCGGCGGCGCCTATGCGCTGATGCCAAGCGAGAACTGCGATCCGAACCGGCCGGGAATCGCCGCACCCTCGGGGTTGCCAACCAGCAGCGAATGCCGGCCGCGCGGATCTTCGTCCGGCGGCCACTCCTCGGGCGGGTGGTCGTCGCGCAGCAGTTTCTACAGCGGCGGCACCTCATCGGGCCAGGCGTCCTCGGGCTCGTCGTCATCGGATTCCGGCTCGGGCCATGTGACGCGTGCCGGCTTCGGCGGCGCCGCGATCGCGTTTACGTCGCACTTTTCCGGCGGCAGTTAGCGGGCGTCCATGCAGCGGATCACCTGCCCCGAGCGCGACGACTGGCGCCAGACCGCCGAGCAGACCGGATTCACCTTTCACAGCATCGACGGCGAGCGCTATTGGGACGAGCGCGCTTACTATGCCTTCACGCTCGACGAGATCGAGCGCCAGATCGAAGGCCCCACCGCCGAGATCGACGCGATGTGCCTCGAACTCGTCGGCCGCGCGGTCGACGACGAACGCAGCCTGCGCCGGCTGAAAATACCGGAAGCATTCTGGCCGCTGATCCGCGACAGCTGGCACCATGACGAGGGCAGCCTCTACGGCCGGCTCGACCTTTCTTTCGACGGGCGCGGGCCTGCCAAGCTGCTGGAGTATAATGCGGATACCCCGACCTCGATCTTCGAGGCGGCGGTGTTTCAATGGACCTGGCTGGAACAGGCGATCGAGCGGCGCATTACGCCTGCGCGTGTCGACCAGTTCAATTCGATCCACGAGCGCCTGATCGCGGCGTGGAAGAAGCTCGGCCAGGGATGCGCCCTGCACCTCACCGGCACCATCGAAAATGCCGAGGATGCCGGCACGCTGGCCTATCTCGAGGACACCGCCGCACAGGCCGGCCTTGCCACCACCCTGATCGATATCGTCGATATCGGATGGCGCGACGATGGCGGCTTCGTCGATCTCGACAATCGCGCAATCGAGCTCGCCTTCAAACTCTATCCCTGGGAATGGATGTTTCTGGATGCGTTTGGCGCGCGGCTCGCCGGCGCGCCGACGCGCTGGCTCGAGCCGCCATGGAAGGCGGTGCTTTCCAACAAGGGCGTTCTTCCGCTGCTGTGGGAGATGTTTCCGCATCACCCGAACTTGCTGCCGGCCTATTTCGAGGACGATCCGGCCGCGGCTTCGCTCGGCACCTCCTTCGTGCGCAAGCCGCTGTATTCGCGCGAGGGCGCCAATGTCGCGCTGGTCAGCGGCGGCGTTACGCTGGCGGAGCAGCAGGGGCCGTATGGCGCCGAGGGTTTTGTCCGGCAGGCCTTTGCCTCACTGCCGAATTTTTCCGGTCAGTATCCGGTACTCGGCAGCTGGCTGGTCGACCACGTCCCGTGCGGGCTGTCGATTCGCGAGGACGAGAATCCGATCACCGGCAACGGCTCGCGCTTCCTGCCGCACGCAATCATTTAATAGCGTCTTCAAGCGAAGTGGATACCGGTTCGCTTGAAGAAAACGCGCCAAACCGAAGAGCCCGTTCAGCCGGTCGCAGCCGCAACTGCCCGAAACGGCATTACGGCGGCACCGGCACGTTGCGCGCGGGCCGCGTTCGGGCGGTAAAGCCCGCGCCGTTCCGGATAGGGCTTGAAGGCGTCGGATATTCCGACCACCGATTCGGCCGCCCCCAGCGCCAGCACGCCGTCGGGCTCGAGCATTTTCGACATCCGTTCGAAGATCGTGACCTTGGTGTTCTGATCGAAATAGATCAGGACGTTGCGGCAGAAGATCACGTCGAAAGTTCCGAGATGGGAGAAGTCCTGCAGCAAATTGAGCTGCCGGTGCTGCACCATGCCGCGGATATCGGCATTGAGCTGCCACAGCTCGCCGATTTGCTTGAAGTATTTGACGAGCATTTGAATCGGCAGGCCGCGCTGCACCTCGAACTGGCTGTAGATCCCGGCCTTGGACTTTTCCAGCACTTCCTGCGACAGGTCGGTGGCGAGGATTTCGACCCGCCACCCCGCCAGCGCGGCGAATTCCTTCACGCACATCGCGATCGAATAGGGTTCCTGCCCGGTCGAGGACGCCGCGCACCAGATGCGCAGGGCGCGGCGGCTGGCGCGCGCCTGCACCAGCGCCGGCAGTATCGCCTCTTTCAGGTGATCGAACGGAATCTTGTCGCGGAAGAAGAACGTCTCGTTGGTGGTCATCGCCTCCACCACCTCGGAGGTCAGCGGCTCGGCGCCGCCCTTCAGCTTCTGCACCAGTTCGCCGATTCCGGGCAGACCGGCCTTTCGCGCCAGCGGGATCAACCTGCTTTCGACAAGGTACTGCTTGTCGGAAGACAGATCGAGGCCGGATCGCTCTTTCAGAAACCTGCGCAGGAACTCGTAATCCAACGGCGTCACGAACGATCTCCCGAAAACAACCGAACCAGTTTCGGCGCGATCTGGCCGAGCGGCAGAATGGCCGAGCAAATTCCCGCATTGGCGGCGGCGCCCGGCATTCCCCACACCACGCTGGTGGCTTCGTCCTGGGCGATCACGCTGCCGCCGGCGGCGACGATCTCCTTGCCGCCGCGCATGCCGTCCGAGCCCATGCCGGTGAGCACGACGGCCAGAATCCCGCCCTGCCAGACATCGATCGCGGAGGAGAACAGGGGATCGACGGCCGGCTTGCAGAAATTGACCGACGGCCCGTCATCGAGCGCGATCGCGACTTCGGCGCCGCGGCGTACGACCCGCATGTGGCGGCCGCCCGGGGCGAGATAGATCGTACCGGCCTTGACGATTTCGCCATCGACGGCCTCGTGCGCCGGCCGGTGGCTCGAACGCGCCAGATGCTCCGCCAGAATGGTCGTGAAGGTGGGCGGCATGTGCTGGGTAATCAGCACCGGAAAGCGGTCGATCACCGCGCCGATTTCGGCGACCAGCGTCATCAGCGCCTGCGGGCCGCCGGTCGATGAACCGATCAGAAGCGCGCGCGGCGCCTGGCTGCTGAACGCGCGGCGCGTCAGCGGGGGATGGGCAACCGGCGCCTGCGGCGGCCGGGACAATGGTTCGCGTGACCGCTCCAGCGCCGGCGCCAGCGGCGGACTGGTCGCGGGATAACCCGGCGCGGCATGATTCGGCGAAGCCGGAACGGCGCGGCGCACCTTGGCGCCGAGCGAGCGGATCTTCTGGATCAGATCGTGGTGAAAGATTTCGGCGGCGCTGGCTTCCCGGGTGCTTTCCGGCTTCGGAATATAATCCGACGCGCCGAGCGACAGCGCCTTGAAGCTGACCTCCGCGTTGCGGCGGGTCAGGGTCGAGGCCATGATGACGATGAGGTTGCGTTTCTTCGCCAGCAGCTGGGGCAGCGCCGAAATGCCGTCAAGCTCCGGCATTTCGATATCGAGCACGGCAACGTCGGGATTGACGCGCTCGATCTGATTGACGGCGTCAAGACCGGTGCGCAGCGACGCCGCGACGACCATGTCCGGTTCGGCGGCGATCCAGCGCGAAATCAGTCCCCGGATGACGACGGAATCGTCGACCACCATCACCCGCAGCGGCTCCTGGTGCATCGCATTCGAAGTCGAGGAACTTGCCAACGCAATACTCATTGATCACCAGGTACAGCCGAAACGCGGCTACTCAAAACGCCGAGGGCCGTTCAGCCGCCGGATCGGGACAACAGATCAGATCAGGCCGACTTCCTGGAACTTGGCCGTGACGATGTCCTTGTCGAACGGCTTCATGATGTATTCGTTGGCGCCGGCGTGCAGCGCGCGCGCGATGTGGGCGACGTCGTTTTCGGTGGTGCAGAACACCACCTTGGGCGCGTCGCCGCCGGGCATGCGGCGCAGATTGCCAAGGAATTCATAGCCATCCATGATGGGCATGTTCCAGTCGAGCAGGATCGCGTCGGGCAGGCTGCGCTTGCAGGCCTCGAGCGCCTTCTCGCCGTCCTCGGCTTCGATGATCTGGAAATCCAGACCTTCCAGGATACGCCTTGCGACTTTTCGGATGACGCTGGAGTCATCGACAACCAGACATGTTCTCATTTTTGCCTCTGCTTCTTCCCTTTCCCGAAGGGACGTTTCCAATGCCGCTTTAGCCTTAGCCTCGCCCGCTGCCGGTCCTTATGCCGCCAGCAAGTCGGGCACGATTTCGAGGACGCGATCGACGTCGAGGACGACCATGAGCTGGCCGTCGAGGCGATGCACGCCGCCGGCGAGCTTGGCCATGCGGGGATCGAGGTTGACGGGGTTTTCCTCGCGGCCTTCGTCGGCGAGCTTGAGCACCTCGCCGATCTGGTCGATCAGCAGGCCGTAGGATTCACCGCGCAGGTCGACGCCGACCGCCATCGGCGGCTTGCCGTCGTCGTTCTTGGGCAGGCCGAGACGGGCGCGCATGTCCACCACGGTGACGATGCGGCCGCGCAGATTGAGCACGCCGGCGATCTCGCCTGACGACAGCGGCACCCGCGTCAGCCGCTCCGGCATGAACACGTCCTGCACCCGGGAGATCGGCAGGCCGAACAGCTGACCGCCGATCATCGCGGTGACGAATTCGGAGACGGCGCCTTCGGTATTTTCGTTCTTGCTGGTCATGCTCATTCCTTAAGCCCCGGGCTAGACTTGTTTACGCCGCCCGGTTGAATTCGGCAGTCTGTTCCTTCAGCGCCGCGATCAGGCCGGGACGGTCGAACTTGGCGACGTAGTCGTGGAAGCCGGCCAGCCGCCCGCGCTCGATCGCGGCCGGCGATACCATCGAGGACAGCGCGATGATCGGCATCGAACTCAGATGCGCATCGGCCCGGATCGTTTCAGCGAACTCGAACCCGTTCATGTCGGGCATTTCGATGTCGGTCAGCACCACGTCGAAGCTCTGGCCCGAGCGCAGGGCGACGAGACCTTCCTGCGCGTTGGGCGCGACCCGCACCTTGTAGCCGGCGGCTTTCAGCACCGGCGCCAGCATGTTGCGGAAGAACGCGCTATCGTCCACCAGCAGCACCGATTGCGCCGAGGCCGAGGGCTGCATCTCCTTGCGGGAGAACCAGTCGGCGAACGCCATCGGCAGGAAGTGGCCGACGTCGATCACTTCGGTGGCCTGGCCCTTGATCACGGCGGAGCCCAGAATGCCGTCCCGGGAGCCGGCGACCTCGATGTTGAGCCGTTCCTCGACGATGTCGATGATCTCGTCGACCACCAGCCCCATCGAGCGGCCGTCATCGGCGAACACCAGGATCGGCTGCGAGCCCGAGGTCTGGACGCTGACGCCCTCCATCTGCACCAGCGGCATCAGCTGGTCGCGGTACTGCACCATGTAGCGGCCGTTGGAGAGTTCGATCTTGTCGGTCGGCAATTCTTCCAGCCGGGTGACGAGGCCGAGCGGCACCGCCTTGGGCTGGGCCGAGCCGGCGCGGAACACCAATAGAGAGGTCAGCTGTTCGGCGGCGTTGGCGCGCGCCGCGGCATTCTCTTCCGCGATCTCGTGCGAGGCCGAGCCTGCGGCGCCGAGCGCCTTGGCGATGCCGTTGGGGTCGATGATCATGATCACGGCGCCATCGCCCAGGATGGTATTGCCGGAGAACATGTCGATGTGGCGCAGTTTGGTCGACATCGGCTTGACCACGATTTCCTCGGTGTGGAACACGCCGTCGACCACGATGCCGAAGGTCTGGTTGCCGACCTGCGTCACCACGATAAAACCGTTCTCGGGATCCGAGGAGGTGCCGTCGTCGATCTTGAGCAGCTTCTTCAGGTGCATCAGCGGCAGCAGCTTGTTGCGCAGCCGCAATACCGCGGTGTCCTTGATGCGCTCGATGCGGTGCTCGGAATTGGCCCGCGCCCGCACCAGTTCGACCACCGCGAGCTGCGGGATCGCAAAGCGGTCGCCGGCGGCTTCCACGATCAGGGCGGAAACGATGGCCAGCGTCAGCGGAATCTTGATGGTGACGGAGGAACCCTCGCCGGCCACCGACTTGACGTCGATGGTGCCGCCGATCTGGTCGATATTGGTGCGCACCACGTCCATGCCGACGCCGCGGCCGGATACCGAGGTGACGGCGGCCGCGGTGGAGAAGCCCGGCGCGAAGATGAACTTGTGGATCTGGGCTTCCGTCATCTTCTCGAGTTCGGCCTCGCTGACGAGACCGTTGGCGATGGCCTTGGCCTTGATCCGCTCGGTGTTGAGGCCGCGGCCGTTGTCGGCGATGCAGATCAGGATGTGGCCGCCCTCGTGGTAGGCGGAGAGGCGGATGGTGCCCTGCTCCGGCTTGCCGCTGGCGGCGCGCTCGGCCGGGGTTTCCAGGCCATGGTCGGCGGAGTTGCGCACCATGTGCGTCAACGGATCCTTGATCAGGTCGAGCACCTGGCGGTCGAGCTCGGTGTCGGCGCCGTGCATCTCCAGTTCGATCTGCTTGTGCAGTTCGCCGGCGAGGTCGCGCACGATTCGCGGCAGCTTCTGCCAGGCATTGCCGATCGGCTGCATCCGCGTCTTCATGACGCCTTCCTGCAACTCGGCAGTGACGTTGGACAGCCGCTGCAGCGGCACCTTGAACTCGGTATCGTCGTTGCGCCTGGAGATTTCCAGGAGCTGATTGCGGGTCAGAACCAGTTCCGACACCATGGTCATCAGATGTTCCAGCGTGTCGACGTTGACGCGGATCGACTGGTTGGCGACCTTGTCGGCCTCGGGCACGTCGAGCTCGACGATCGACTTGGCGGGCTTCTTCTCTTTCGCTTTGGGCGCGACCGGTGCGGCGGCCGGCTTCGGCGCAGCCGCGGCGGGTGCTACCGGCGGCGCCACCACCTCGATGGCGGTTTCCTGGAACGCGCGCTCCAGTTCGTCCAGCGACACTTCGCCGGGACGCAGCTGCCGTTCCAGGATCTGCGGCACCAACGTGCCCTGATTTGCCGCGGGAGCAACGGCGACCGGCGCGGCCGATGCTGACATCGCGGCCATGCCGCGTTCGACCAATTCCTGCAGCTGGACGATCAGATCCTGATCGGTGCCTTCGGGCTCGGCCTCGGTGGCCTCGAGCCCGGAAAGAATTTCCTTGATGCGATCGATGCTGGACAGGATCAGCGAGACCGCTTCCGACGTGACCGGCATGCCGTCGCGGAATTTGCCCATCAGCGTTTCGCCGGCATGGGCCAGCGCTTCGAGGCGCGGCAGGCCGAGAAAGCCGCAGGTGCCCTTGATGGTGTGGACCAGCCGGAAGATGTTATCCAGAATCTTGGCGTTGTTCGGATCCTGCTCGAACCGCACCAACTGATTATCGACCGTATCCAGGCTCTCGTTGGTCTCCGTCAAGAACTCCCGCAAAAGATCGTCCATCAAAATACGCCTTCCAAGCAGTTGTGTTGCGCTCTTCCGTCAACCGGTTTTCGTATCAGAGAGAACGGCCCGGGCGACCGGCATTTGTCTTCGACGGACGGAGTTAACGGACAGTCGTCCTCACAACCGATAACCTCGACGTTTTCACAACCGCGTTAATTTTATGCTCCGTGCAAATACGGGGCGGCGCAGCGGTCGCGGGGCGCAGGGGCGACTGGCTGCGGAACGCGCGAACGGACGCCGGCGGCGCATCGCGCGATTCTCGTTTTCCGGGAAACTTAAAGGCGAAACATGCCATGCGTGCATTTCGATCACGACGGGCCGCGGCACGCAACGCCCCCAGATAACCACGGGGCAGGCTTCAGCCGCCTCAGGCTGCCACTTGCTCTGCTTCGCGCTTCAAAAGCTTCCTGA
>Ga0307294_10000232_pt1 | contig 13640 bp, 10 predicted proteins | sample ER_DNA_151_FD_194468 | JGI IMG/M metagenome (GOLD analysis project Ga0307294, IMG submission 194468) | Bulk soil microbial communities from the East River watershed near Crested Butte, Colorado, United States - ER_DNA_151 | ecosystem: Environmental > Terrestrial > Soil > Floodplain | place... | reverse complement strand
ATTGACGCTCGCCGCTTTTACCTGAATGCGAATCTGCCCAGGTCCGGCATGCGGCTCTGGCGCTTCTCCGATGCTGAGGACTTCGGGCCCGCCGAACTCGGTGAACTGAACCGTAAACACTTGTGAGTGCCCCCTCTCGTGAGCTAGTAGCAGCAGACTATTTCCTGTCAGTCTTCGTCGCCTCGGTGCCACCCGAGAGAGCGGCCACGAACGCCTCGGGCGGAACCTCAACCCGGCCAACCATCTTCATTCGCTTCTTGCCCTCCTTCTGCCTTTCAAGCAGCTTGCGCTTTCGGGTGATGTCCCCGCCGTAGCATTTCGCCAGCACATCCTTGCGGACTGCCCGTATGGTCTCTCGGGCGATAACCCGCGATCCAATCGCCGCCTGCACTGGAACCTCGAATTGCTGCCGAGGAATCAGTTCTTTCAATTTGGCGGTCATCATGACGCCGTACGCATAGGCCTTGTCCTTGTGCACGATCGCCGAAAATGCATCGACCGGCTCGCCCTGCAACAAGATGTCGACCTTGACCAAGTCAGCAGGCTGTTCGCCAGAAGGCTCATAGTCCAAGCTTGCGTAACCTCGAGTACGCGATTTCAGAGCATCGAAGAAATCAAAAACGATTTCGGCCAACGGCAGTGTGTAGCGGATCTCGACTCGATCTTCAGAGAGATAGTCCATGCCGTGCTGGATGCCGCGACGATTCTGACAGAGCTCCAGAATGGTGCCAATGTAGCTTGCGGGAGCCAAGATGGTCGCCTTCACTACCGGTTCGTACACCTCGGTGATCTTGCCTCCAGTCGGATATTCCGAAGGATTAGTTACCTCCAGCTCAGTGCCGTCTTCCATGATCACGCGATAGACGACATTCGGAGCGGTAGAAATCAGATCAAGATCAAATTCGCGCTCAAGACGCTCGCGCACGATCTCCATGTGCAGCAGCCCGAGGAACCCAATCCGGAATCCGAAGCCAAGGGCACTCGAGGTCTCCGGCTCGTAGCTCAGCGCGGCATCGTTGAGCTGCAGCTTGTCCAGGGCTTCCCGTAGTTCGGGATAGTCGGCACCGTCGATCGGATAAAGGCCCGCGAACACCATTGGCTTCGGAGGTCGATAACCACCTAGATCACGAGAGGCCGGCCGGTTCAGTGAGGTGACAGTGTCGCCCACTCGGGACTGCCGGACATCCTTTACGCCGGTGATCAAGTAGCCGACCTCTCCCACTCCGAGGGACGCCGCCTTGGTTGGTTCGGGCGAGATGACCCCGACTTCCAACGTCTCGTGGGCGGCCTTGGTCGACATCATCAGCACGCGCTCACGGTGCGACAGCGCGCCGTCCACGACGCGTACGTAGGTGACAACTCCCCGGTAGGTGTCGTAGACAGAATCGAAGATCAATGCCCTAGCCGGCGCGGTCGGATCACCAACCGGTGCAGATATCTGGGCAACGATCTCATCCAGCAGGTGCGCTATGCCCTCCCCCGTCTTCGCCGATACCCGGAGTACCTCATCGGGATCGCAGCCCACCACCTTGGCCAGTTCGGCGGCGTACTTGTCCGGCTGCGCACTAGGCAGATCGATCTTGTTGAGGACTGGAATGACGTGCAGGTCCGCATCTATGGCGAGGTAGAGGTTGGCCAGCGTTTGGGCTTCAATACCTTGCGCGGCATCGACGAGGAGTACGGCGCCTTCGCAGGCGGCCAGCGACCGGGACACCTCGTAAGTGAAGTCCACGTGGCCCGGAGTATCGATCATGTTGAGTACGTAGGTCTCAGCGGCGCCCGCGTTGTCCTGGCGATCATGAAGCTGCCATGGCATCCGGACCGCCTGGGACTTGATCGTGATGCCGCGTTCTCGCTCAATGTCCATCCGATCTAGGTATTGGGCACGCATCGACCGCTCATCGACCACACCGGTCAGCTGCAGCATCCGATCCGCCAAGGTCGACTTGCCATGATCGATGTGCGCAATGATGCAGAAGTTGCGGATTATCGATGGGTCAGTGCGGCCCGGCGGCGGCGCGTACACGGGACTCACAACAGACATCCTCACTTGCTATTTCGAATTTGGCCCGTCCACGGCACCGCTGGTACCGTGGTCCGTCGCGCTGCACCGCAGTGCCCCATACATCACAGAGGAGTTCTAGAGGCCTGCCGTGGCGAACATCAAGTCCCAGCTCAAACGAATCAAGACCAACGAGAAGGCTCGTCAGCGTAACAAGGCGACGAAGTCGGCGCTGAAGACCTCGATTCGTCGGTTCCGGGAGGCCGCGGATGCTGGGGAGAACGCCAAGGCCACCGAGTTGGCGCACGCCGCCTCCCGCGCCTTGGACAAGGCGGCATCGAAGGGCATTATCCACAAGAACCAGGCCGCCAATCGAAAGTCTGCGATCGCGGCCAAGGCGGCGCGTCTGGATCGTTCTGGGAAGAAGCGCTCATCAGGAGCTCAAAAAAGAACTAGTGCCGCAGCCGCGAAACGCTGAGCACCGCACGCTCCAACGCAAACGCGGCGTCATCTGCAGCACCTTTGACATCGGCATCAGCTGCCGCGACCGCTTCGAGGGCACTGGCAAGGCCTCCTTGATCCCAGCCGCGCGCTTGCGATCGCATTGACTTGAGCTTCCAGGGCGGTACCCCGACCTCGCGTGCCAGGTCTGCTTCTCGCTGCCCGCTGCCAGCAGTAATCAGCTTGCCAAGACCGCGAATGCCCGATGCCAGGGCACTGGTGATCAATACTGGCGCTACGCCGGTCGCCAACGCCCAGCGGAGTTGCTCCATCGCCACGCCGGTACGCCCCGCCAAGGCCGCATCGGCCACCGCAAAACTGGTTACTTCTGCCCGTCCGCCGAAGTAACGGCGTACCTGATCGGCGGTGATCGGACCGCCTTCTCCATCCGAGACAAGCTGGGTGACAGCTGCGGCCAGTGTTCGCAAATCGTGACCGACGGCGTCCACCAGCGCCGACGCCGCCGCTGTGTCAATCGAGCTGCCCGCGTGCTTTGCTTCTGAGGACACGAACTGCGGCAGCTCCCAGGTTTTGACGGCGGCACATTCGATTACCTCGGCGCCCGCGGATTTCAGCTTCTCAAGCAGTCCCTTGCCCTTCGGTCCACCCCGATGCACGACTATCACCGCAAGATCAGATATCTGGGCGGCGGCCAGGTTCAGCAACTCAGCATCGAGGTCTGGAGCCAGATTCTCCAGATCGCTGATTACCGCGGCGCGATGGCTGGAAAACAGTGACGGACCGGTAATCTCAGCAAGCTTGCCGGCATCCAGCCGGCCAGCCTCAATCTCGGAGATCTCCACTTCCGGCGACTCTGATCGCATGCGCTGACACAAAGAGTCAATGGCACGGTCCGCGAGCAGTGCCTCTGGCCCGCTAGCGATGACCAGCCGACCGAACGGAGACTTCGATGCCGCCACGCAGCACAGCATGCCAGCCTTTTCGGACACGGTGACTGATCAAGTCCAGCTGCGGATTCCATCGCCCAGGATCGCGCGCCGCTGTCCTGGACGAACGAGCGAGCAGACACGCTTTTCGTCTGCAAGCGAGAGAGGAAGGCAGCGGCCCCAAAGCGCGATCCTCGCGAGCGGAGCGAGCAATCAAACATTGCGCGAGCAGCTCCAACAACCTCGTGCCCATCTTCCATTTCGCAACACAAATCAGATTCGCGCCTGCCTATGACTGGTGTTGATATATATGAGCGAGACACTTAGATAGTGGCGAAAGGGGCGTCTGTGGTCGGCAAGGTGTGGACCTCATTGTTCGGTCGGGTAGTTCCTGATCGGCAGGTGCCGACTGTCTCTGGAGAGGTGGAGGACAGGGTTTACATAGAGGAGCCTGTGCTTGGTATGAAACTCACCGGGGAGCCCCACCCGCTGGACCGGATGGTCACGGTCCAGCCGAACACAGTTGTCGTCCTCTTTGAGCAGGACAGTGTTCCACGGCTTAAGTTCCCAGGTGAGTACCTGACGCCGGGCCTGCTTCCGTCGCTGCGCCCGGTGCAAGTCCTCGCTGTCAACACAGCACCTGTTGAGCTCGATGTAACCGTCGACCATCTCGTCACGATGGATGGCCATGACATCGAAAAGTGCACTGTCCGCGTGACCGTGCAGTTGTCGGATCGTGACCAATACGCCTCAGTGACCGGCTTGGCTGCTGAGTTTGGAACTGAACTCGAGGCGTACTTACTGCAACGGGTTGAAACCGATGTGGCCACCGGGATGCATGCAGCCGTCAAGATGAACCGCCTCTCTGACTTGCGTCGCCCAACCGTGCAGCAGGAGCTGGCTGAACGCTGGCTGCCAAGAACCTTTGCCGGCGGCACTCTGGTACGTCGAGACTTCGACGTACGGGAGATCACCTGGCCCAAGGATGGGCCTATATCCGTCCCGCTTCCCCAGACGAAGTCTCCGAAGGTGGAACCGACGAACCCGGCCGCCCGGCCGGCGCCCCTGCCGATTCCGCGCACCGCTTCGGCGCCACAGGTCATGGAGCTGAGCATGGATGCCCGTCTGCGGCGAATCTGGCGGCGTTATGCAGAGCCGGAGGTGCGAGGCATTGCCGGCGTCAAGGTCGGCAACGCGGCCACGGTCATCGCGGTAGTCGATCGTGAACCGGGCGCCTATGAAGGAAGCCGGGTGCGTGAAGCCCTTGGCAACCACTACGAAGATCGCAACCTGCATTTTGTAGCCGCGGTGGCAGATTCATATGAAGATCTGGTGCGGGCTTGGTTCAAGCAGGTTGACGGCAGTCCGGGTCGGCTCATCTCGGTGCAATCGTTCGATAATGACTCCATGCTGCGGATCGGTGTTGATCAAGCACTGCGATCGGCCGAGGAGCGCGCGCGAGGACTGTCTGTTGGCACCCAACCGGATCGTGAGGCCTTACGGCGGCTCGTTCCACATGAGCGGGTGGAATTCGTGGCGGCGGACGCCACCGGGTGATCCCATGATCATGAGCGGCACCACGTCGTGAGCAAGATCGCGTACTCCAATCCACGGGCGTCGCGACCGGACGTGGGGTCGCTTGGGCACTCTTCACCAGAACGGGCAGAGGACTCCCGAAAGGTTCGGCAAGCTGCCACTATCCCCTTAGTCATTTCCCTGGGAGCCCAATGGGTGTTCTTCATCCATTACTGGATTCCAGAGACGAGCGCTTTTCCTGCCAACACACTGTGGCTGACACAGCTGGCCCCCTTGGCCTCGGTTGCGCTTACCAGTGACGGCCAACCCCAGGTCGGCGCCCAGAATGGTCAGTGGGGACTACCAGCTTTGGTGCTGCTGGTGTGTGCCTTTGCGCTGTTCTGGCTGTCGCGTACGCGTCACTGGCTTGGCCGTACCGCAATGCTGGCTCCCGCGGTCCTGGGTCTGGTGGCCGCGCTCGCAATCGTGATCGGACTCGCCGTTCGCGGCAGCCTGTCATCGTCCCTGATCGGCGTGCTGCTGTTGATCACCTGGGTCTTCAGTGCCGGCTATGCCGCGCTTCACGGGCTCCTTGACAACCTCGGCCCGTTGCCGCCTAAGACCTGGCACAGCGGTTTGCCGCTTCTTATTGCGTACGCCATCCTCACGCCGGCACCGACGGCAGTCGGGCGTTGGTTGTTTGCTCCTGATATCCGCGATGCCGCGGCCAGGCTCCAGGACAACACGGTGGCGCTGCGACTTGCCGCGTTGTGGACGTCGAGCACCGCGCTTCTCTATTTCGCCGGTCTGCTCGTTGGGATCGCTGTCTGGGTCGCCTACCAAGCCTGGCCGCCGCGCCGCGAGCGAGCATTCGTGGGCCGCGCCCTTATCGTGATCGGCATCCTGATCATCACCGCCGCCGTCGGATGGCCTGCAACGACCTTGGCCAATAAGAGGGTGACCGAGTTGACGTACGCCAGCCCTGCTGACGAGGTGCGTTTCACCTGCGGCGCCTGGATCCTTGATCAGCCGAGCACGGTCTCCCCGCAACAAGAACCGGCAAAGACGCTGGTGATCAGCGGATTCACGTGTCAGACAGTGACTGCCTACTCCGGGTACCAGCAGCTGTCGACTCACAACCTCCCGGTCTCGTTATCGCCTGTGATCGCGCATACGCCTGACGGAGCAAGGATTTCCGGGCGGATCGTCGCGGCCCAGTACGGTGATGTCCTTGTCGTGGCCGGCAGCGATCGATTCGATGTCAACGCCAATGACGTTTTGGGCATCGGCCTTACTGATAGCGCCCAGCTCTGGCGCTACAGCTGCGACCATGGATCGTCAATGGGATTGCGCTTCGCGAACGTGCCAGGTGGTGACAATCCGTCCGAGGGGCACATCACCCAAGGCGAGGTTTCCCCCGAAGTCGTGGTCGCCTGCCAGGGACAGATCGTACATGTCAACCCGGTGACCGGGCCTTGATCATCGAGTAGCTCCCGCGATGAGTACGGCGACGAAGGCGCTCCAGGCGGCCAAGTTCCTCGGCGGTATGTATCGGGAAAAAGCGCGGGTGCTCTATTGGGCACATGTCCGAGGTGATCTCTTTAGCCGTCTGATCCTGCCGAACGGCGACACGGATCCGTACGCGATCTATGAAGAGATGCGCGAGCGCGGACCGATGTTGCCTACCCGGCTTGGCAACTACAGCACCACCAGCCATCGGTTGTGCAACGAGGTACTGCGGAGCAGGAAGTTCGCCGTCAGCCCAGACGACGGAAGCGAAGACCTGGCGAATCAGGCTGGACTCGACCTGTCGTTGCTCGAACTCAATCCACCAGATCACACCCGCATCCGCCGGCTCGCCGCACCAGCGTTCACGCCGCGCCGCATGGCGGGCTATGCAGGGTTGGTCGATCAAGCCATACAGCAGCTGCTTGACGAATGCGAGCGCGAGCGGGAGTTCGACCTCATGTCATCCTTCGCCTCGCCGCTGCCCATTGCCGTTGTGACCCATCTACTTGGTCTGCCGAACGATCCAGAGCGGTTTCGGCGGCTGGGCTCGACCATCGCTCGCGCGCTAGATGGCATCTGGTCGCTGGGGCAGGCCCGTACCTTGGCGGCCGCCGACGCCGAACTGCGCACCACCTTTGCCGAGCTGCTCGAGGAACGCGCAGCTGCGCCCGGCGATGATCTGGTATCTGCGCTGGTTGCCGAGCAAGACCATGCGATCACAGCAGCGGAGCTGTCGGCACTCGTACGGCTGCTTCTGATTGCCGGGTTCGAGACGACGGTCAATGCCATCGGTAACGGCATGCGCTGGTTGCTGGCGGATCGCGAACAGTGGGAGTTGCTCGTGGCGGACACCACTCGGGCAGCCGCGGTCGCTGAGGAGGTGCTCCGGTTCGACCCGCCAGTTCAGCAGACGGCGCGGGTAGCCCGTGAGCCTGTCCAAGTCGGTGATGTGTTGGTAGCGAGAAACCAGTGGATGATCACCTTGCTGGCGGCAGCAAACCGGGATCCAGAGGTCTATCCCGAACCGGCCCACTTCAACATCATGCGGGAGTCTCCCGTCGAGCATCTGGCCTTTTCGGGCGGCATTCACTATTGCTTGGGCTCACCGCTCGCCCGGATGGAGCTAAGCCAGGCGTTTGGAGCGTTAGCGAAACGATTTCCGAACATTCGGCACACCGGGCCGATCACCATGCGCCCTGGCACCACGCTGCGAGGACCCCTCCGGTTTCCGGTTGCAGTCGCCTAGTCACTGGGCTAGCCACGAGGCCTAGCCACGATTCCAGCCTGTGGAGGGCAATCATCGCTGTGTCACGGCGGCCAGTCGGTCGTGCCGCAGCCCGACTGCGATGGAGCCGTTCTGATCAGTTCTGAGCAGGGTCATCCCGAGTGATCGGACGAGCTGGACCGTACGCGGTGCCGGATGACCGTAATCGTTGTCGAGCCCGGCGCTCGCAATCGCCAGTCGGGCGTGGCTGGCGGCAATGAATGCCGCCTCCTGCTGCGCCGAACCGTGGTGGGGAATCTTGAGGACGTCGGCCTGGAGATCTACCCCAGCGCTCATGATCGCCTGCTGGCCTGGCGGTTCCACATCGCCGGTGAGTAGCAATCGCAGGCCAGCGGTCTTCACCATGATCACCAAGCTGCTGTCATTCTGCCTTGAGGACTCATCTTGATCGACAGCGACGTGGTTGACAGGTCCGAGTACCTGCAGTTCGGCCTGACCGACGCTGGCGCGCGTACCGAACAAAGGCGCATTCAGCAGAATGCCGCGTTGTAGCGCCTGTTGCCTGACTATTGCTGCCAAAGGACTTGCCGGTGCTAGCGGACTGACCCATATCTGAGCAATTCGACGGTGTTGCATGACGCCGATCAGGCCGTCGACGTGGTCAGCGTGAAAGTGCGTAATGATCAGCAATGGCACTCGGCGAATCCCGAGCCTGTCCAGGCAACCGCGCATTGCTGCAGGTGCGGGGCCACTGTCCACGACGATGGCACTCTTGCGGCCCGTCCGAATTGCAAGGCCGTCGCCCTGACCCACATCGCACGCGACCAGCAGCCAATCACGGGGAGGCCAGCCCGGCTGTCGTGGAGCGCCGCACAAGCAGATGATCATGATGACAGCGAGCAGCAGCGAGAGCCAAGGTCGCGCCAGGACGTATGCCATGGAGACGGCGAGCAGCAGTGAGCAGATACTCAGCCAGGTCAGGGTCAACGGTGTCACTGGAAGGTGCCATTCCGAGCCCGGAAGCTGCGAGCCGACTCGAGCAACCCAAATGATCATCTGGGCCGACCACGCTGCACCGAAGCCCAGCACAGACGCCAGGCCGCCGCTGACCACCGAGGCACCTGCGGCGGCAAATCCAAGAACCGTGGCGGGGCCTACGAAGGGGCCTGCCAGTGCGTTCGCAACCAAGCCGGACATGCTGACGCGGCCCGAGATTGCCGCTATTACGGGAGTCGTGGCCAGCTGAGCTGCAAGTGGCACGGTGATCGACTCGGCAATGATCAACGGCAGCCAGCGATTGATGATCATCGTCCAGCGTCGGGCCCACCAGACAATGCCAGCACAGGCAAGAACCGACAGCGTGAAACCAACCGATCTGCTGAGGAAGGGATCCAGCAACAACAAGATCGCGCTTGCGACGGCCAGATTGCGCACTCCGGCCGCCCGGCTGCCTGATCCCAGTGCGGCCAATGCGACCAAGCCCATTGCTGCTGCCCGCAGCACGCTTGGCTCGGTACGGCACAAGGCCACGAAGATGATCACACCCGCTAGGCCGACGAGGCGCAGGTTCCATCCTCGTAGGCCGATCCAGCGAGCAACCATGAGCAGGAACGCCAACAGCAGCGTGAGGTTTGCCCCGGACACGGCTGTTAGATGCGTCAAACCCGTCGATTTGAAGTTCTCGCTTAGCGCGGTATCCAAGCTCGAGGTGTCACCAAGCACGAGGGCAGGCACTAGTGCGCGTGCCTCCGGGCGACGATCGGCAACTGACTGCCGCAACCCGGCGCGTACCTGTTCGACAAGACGAAGTCCTGCTGAGGGCGGCCGGACAACGGTGGGCGAGCCGCGTACGCGCAGCACGGCTGCCATATCCGATCCCGGATCGGGTGAGCGCAGCCGGCCACCTACGATGATCCGTGTTCCGACCGGGATCTGAAACCATCTTTCGAGCTGCGGGCCGCTCACCACGAGCAGCACAGGAGCTCGAACCAGCCAAGAGCCGCCTCTGCCCTCAATCCGCGTGATCACGGCCTTTGTGACAGCGACAGCAGGTACCGTCCCACCGGCATTCACCAGCTGTGGGTCGGCCCGAAGCTGGACTTCCGCAGATACCACTGCCTCATGGCTTGCCAGCAAGGCGACGGGTCCATGACGTAGTCGATAGACATCGATCAGGCCAACGCCAGCAACGACGGTGATCACGATGGCCAGTGTCAGCGCAAGGGCCGAACGTCGCACAGCCGCGACCGCCGTGGCAACTGTCACGCTGGCGGCAGCAACCGCCAGGCCGGCCGGAGCCGCGGATGAGCCGATCCAGGCCGCTCCCCAGGCCGCAGCAGCAATGACCACCATTCGTAGATCGGGCCGCAGATTCGACGAACCAGCCGCTGTCGGCGCATCGAAAGGTTGACGGCCACGCCAATGCCGGTCAACAAATCCGCTGACGGCACCTCGCGCCGCTGGCAGCCGCTGGCCTAACCCCGTACTCACACCCGCACGTGCGGCGCTATCTGGCCGTAGGTCTTCGGTCCGATGCCGTCTACCTCCTGCAACTCCTCGATCCGAGTGAACCGGCCATGCTCCTGGCGCCAGGCGAGAATCGCTTGGGCAGTGACCGGCCCGACCTCTGGCAGCTCCTCGAGTTGGGCTTGATTGGCACGGTTCAGATCGAGCGCGCCCTGCGCGGTAGGGCCGCTGCTCGCATCACCCGACCGGGGCTGCTCTCGCACCTCTCCGGCCGGATGACGTGCGGTACCGATCAGCACCTGTTGGCCATCGCTCAATAGCTGAGCGAGGTTAAGCTCACCGGGGTCGGCTTGACGGGTTAGCCCATCCGCCGCGTCGATCGCATCCTGGACTCGTGCGTTCTCCGGCAACCTGACTAGGCCCGGACGCCGCACCGCGCCGAGGACATGAACAACGATCTTCGATGCACTCTTCGCCATCGATGGTGTCGCCGAGGCTGCACTTTGGCTGGGCGTGGCCACTGTGACCACATCGCCAGGACTAGCGACCGCGACCGGCCGGGCCCGAAGTAGCAGCCATCCGGCCGCCATCACGCTTAGAAGCAGCAACGCGCAGATCACCCCGAGGTGCATTCGGCCGAACCGCTGTGGTGGCAACGCGTCCACGATCCCGCCGGTCTCGCCGGTCTCATCAGAAAGCTGGACTCGTTCCCGGTGGGCAGCCTCCGTCGCCAGCCCCGCAGCGACAGGTACGGGCTCCTCGGACTGCACAAGTCCTGGACCGCGTGCTCTGCGTGGCGGCTGCTCGGCCAGCAGCAGCGCCAGTCGATCGCTGATCAGCCGGGCCAATTCGACATCCGCCTTCTGCCGATATCCCATGTTGAGAAGCTAAGGACGCAGCGCGACCTCGTACGCGCGCTCGAGGTTCTGTGGACGGCGCTCGATGCAGGCTCCGGCTTGGGGATAACGACAGCTCGCAGCAGGCCGCGATGCAGCTTAGCTCCGCGGCGACACAACGATCCCTAAGGTTCCTGGACCGACATGAACACCCAGCACAGCACTTACTTCCGAAATCACGATGTCACCCGCGGTTACTCGGCCGCTCAGCCGATCAACCAATCGTCGAGCGCCATCGGGGTTATCGAGATGGTGCACCGCGACATCCACCGGCCCATTCCTGACCGCCGCCTTGCTGAGCGCGTTCAGGCTTAATTCCGCCAGCCGAGTCAACGCCTTGGACTCAGTTCTGACCCGCTCGCAGGGTCGAATCTCTCCGTCAACAACTGTCAGCAACGGCTTCACCGCCAGCGCCGAACCGACCAAGGCAGCCGCGGTACCGATACGGCCACCGCGCCTCAAGTACTCCAAACTGTCGACATAGAAATATGTCGTCGCGGCAGCGGCACGCTGACGTACCGTCGCGGCCACCTGCTGCGGCGCTGCACCTGAGCGCGCCACCTCAGCCCCGCTCAACACCGCAAAGCCCACGGCCATCGCCAACGTCATGCTGTCAACCACGATGATCGGGATGTCGACCGAGGCAGCGGCCACTTGTGCCGCACCACAGGTTCCGGAGATTCTGCTGCTGAGATGGACCGAAACGATGGCCTGATAACCAGCTCCAGCTAGCTCGGCGTAGGTGTTGCCAATCACCTCGGGAGTGGGCCGTGAGGTGCTCACCTGCCGTCCGGCTCGCAGCGCGCCGGCCACGTCCCGGGGCAGCACTTCGGATTCAGGGCGGCTAATGTCGTCGATCACTACCTGCAATGGAATGATCGAGACGTCCGCGCGAGCAGCCTCAGCTGGGTCGAGAGAAGACGTCGAGTCGGTCACCACTGCGACGGCAGCCATCTGCTCAGCGTAGGACGATGCAAACTCACCGGTTGCAGACCTCGGGGATCGCCCCCGCTCATTGTCGGGAGGAAAGCAAAGACCGAATGAGTGATCACACCGAACGCGTCTGGCGCGCTGGGCCTGCGACCTTGGTTGTGGTCTCGGCTTTTACCTTGGCCGCTGCGGTAATCGTGCCTGTTCTGGCGTACCTCATCTACCGGAACGGCAGTGCGCCATGGCTGCCGGCACTATTGATCTTGCTTACTGTGCTGGCACTGCTCTACGCCTGGCGCTTCGGATTCCATCCGCGGCTACGGGTGACCGATCAGAACGTCGAGATCATCAACCCGTTCCGCCGGCACAGCTTCGCGTGGAACGACATAACCGTGATAGCCCCGGGTGAAAACGGTCTGCTCATCGGTTCGGACGACGACGCAGCGGAAGCGTGGTGCATTCAAAAGTCCAATTTCGCCAGCCGACGCGGGCGTGCTACCCGAGCTGACCGAATCGCCAATCAGCTCCTTGACGTGGTGGAGCTCTACGATCCTCCATTCGAGATCGAAGAGAGCGGGCTACTCATCCGCCGGGCGCGACCCGACGAAAGCCGACTACTCGCGCGGCTGGAACGCGCGGCGAGCGAAGATGCACTGGTTCACATCTTTCCGCCCAAGCAGTATCCCTATCCTGCTGCCGCAGTCGTCCGGCGCTGGCGGCATGTGCTCCGTAATCCACTCATGCGCGCCTACCTCCTCGAGCTGTCTGATGATCCCATTGGCTACGTTGCCTTCGACGCTAATACGGTCCACCATCTCGGCGTCGTACCGGAGCAGACGCGGCGTGGTTACGGTTCGGAGCTGCTGGAGTTCGCATGCGCAGAGATCTACGCCGGAGGTGCTCGCGAGGCGTACTGCTGGGTGCTGGCCGACAATCATGTTGCTCGGGCCTTCTATCGAGCCCTTGGCTGGACAGAGACTGGCGAACGGCGGAGTTCTGAGTACCCACCGCATCCCCAATCCCTGCAAATGGTGCGCAGCAATCCGCGTGCCCCGCGGCGGAGCCTCTAATCCCAGTGGCGCCTTCCATGGTGAAATGACCAAGGTGGGTGGCTTGCGGGCACCAGGCATGCTGGCGCGGTGACAATCAGTCCGCTACGCCGCATCGGAGCTCGGCCTATTGCCACCACCTGGGACAGCCAACTATCGCGTCCCCGGTTTCAAGGTGTGCTCTTCACTATCACAGGACTGGCACTGCTGCCGGCACTGGCGGCGACAATCATGCGGCTGTTCCCACCTAGTGATGACGCCATGGCTCAGCTAGCGGCCTTCATTCCGTACGGGCTCGTTGGCTACCTTGTGGCATTGTGCTGCCTGCTGGTCGCGCTGGTGCGGGCCAGGCGCCGCCTGGTGCTCGCAGTGATCACCCTAGGCGTTGCGGCGTTGACCGCCTGTCACGTGGCGTGGCTTGCTCCACTGTTCGTCAATGATCATCGAGCCGTGGTAACGCCAGAATTCCGGCTTATGAGTTTGAACACGCTGCACGGTGCGGCAGCCCCGCGCGCTGTCGCTAAACACGCGGCACAGGCCGACATCGTGATCTTGCTCGAAACCACACCTGCTGCTCTTACGGCCTTGAAGCCGTTCGGCTGGGATAAGCGTTTTCCTTACTCGTTGGGTGATCTGAAGGATGGTTCTTTCAATACCGCG
>Ga0307294_10000229_pt1 | contig 13846 bp, 13 predicted proteins | sample ER_DNA_151_FD_194468 | JGI IMG/M metagenome (GOLD analysis project Ga0307294, IMG submission 194468) | Bulk soil microbial communities from the East River watershed near Crested Butte, Colorado, United States - ER_DNA_151 | ecosystem: Environmental > Terrestrial > Soil > Floodplain | place... | reverse complement strand
AAGTGGAAGCGCGACAATCCGGAAGCGCAGGAGGCGGCGTTGCGCGGCGGCCTGATCGGCTCGCCCGAAACCATCCGCAAGAAGCTGCGGCGCTTCAGGAGTTCGCATATCGACCAGGTGATCCTGCTCAACCAGGCCGGCAAGAACAGCCACGAGCATATCTGCGACTCGCTCGAACTGTTCGCCAGGGAAGTGATGCCGGAGTTTCGCGAGGATCCCGAACACGACGCCTGGAAGGCCGGGGTGATGAGCGGCGCGATCAAGCTCGAGGAGATCGACACCGAAGCCTTCACCGACCGCTACGGCAAACTGGCGATCCACGTCGCCAAGCCGGCTACGGCGGCGGCGGGCTAAACAGTTCGCCTCAGCCCTGCAGCGCCGCCAGCAACTCGTCCGGCCGTTCGACCATCATCATGTGACCGGCGCCCGGCAGCACCACGGTGCGCGAGTTCGGCAGCGCCGCGGCCAGCGCCTTGCCCGCCCTGGCCGGGGTCATCATGTCGCGCTCGCCGAGAATGAGCGTGGCCGGAATTTTGATCTGCGCGGCGGCGGCCAGCGCGCCCTGATAGGCGTTGCAGGCCGAGAGATCGTTGAACAGCACGCCGGGCCGGCACTGCTCCAGCACGCGTTGCGCGCCAAAATGCATCCACAGGCCGGGCGCGAGACTGCCGCCGAGTCCGGCCTGAAAACCGAGGCCCCAGATCGAGACCATGTCGACGGCGTCATGGTCGTTGGCTTCCGCGGCCTTGAGCAAATCAGGGCCGACCGTCATGGTCGCCGCCGTGCCGATCAGGCTCAGCGCGGTTACCCTTGCCGGGTGCCGCGCGGCGGTCTCCAGCGCGATCAGCGATCCCATGGAATGACCGACCAGCCGTGCGTTGGCGGCGCCGGCCGCATCGAGCAATGCCGCGGTCCAGTCGGCCATCTCGGCGATGGTGGCCAGCGGCGCGCCGCCGGAGCGTCCATGGCCCGGCAGATCCGGCGCCAGCACGCCGAAGCCGTGATGCGCGAACCACCTCGAATGCAGCGCCCAGGTGCTATGGTCGAAGCCGGCGCCGTGCAGCAGCACGATCGACGGCAACGACGTGTCGAATTCACGGCCGCCGGTGGCAACGAAGGTGTCAATGCCGTTGACGCTGAGTTGCATGGTCAAGCCTTCTGCGAAATACGGAGTGCCTGGCCGAGATCGTCGATGATGTCGGCAGCGGATTCGATGCCGACCGACAACCGCACCAGTTCCTCGCCGATACCCGAGGCCTTGAGCTGGTCGGCGTCCATCTGCTGATGGGTGGTGCTGGCGGGGTGAATGACCAGCGTCTTGGCGTCGCCGACATTGGCGAGATGGCTGATCATCCGCAGCGCTTCGATGAATTTCTTGCCGGCGGCCCGGCCGCCCTTGATACCGAAGCTGACGATCGAGCCGGCACCGCGCGGCAGCAATGTCTTTGCCAGTTCATGGTCGGGATGATCGGGTAGCGATGGATGCAACACCCATTCGACCGCCTTGTTCGCGGTCAGCGCCTCCAGCACCACATGGGTATTGGCCATGTGGCGGTCCATGCGAACGCCGAGCGTTTCGACGCCCTGCAACAGCTGGAAGGCATTGGTCGGCGATAGACACGCGCCGAAATCGCGCAGCCCTTCGGTGCGCGCCCGCATGATGAAGGCGGCCTGGCCGAATTGCTCGTCGAAGACGATGCCGTGATAACCGGCATAGGGTTCGGTCAGCGCCGGAAATTTTTCCGATGCGCGCCAGTCGAACCGGCCGCCGTCGACGATCACGCCGCCGATCGCGATGCCGTGGCCGCCGATCCATTTGGTCGCCGAGTTCATCACAATGTCGGCGCCAAGCTCGATCGGACGGCTGAGATAGGGCGTCGCGAAGGTGTTGTCGATCAGCAGCGGAATTTTTGCGTCATGCGCGATGGCGGCGACCTTCGGAATGTCGAGCACTTCGAGCCCGGGGTTGCCGATGGTCTCGCCGATCACGAGGCGTGTATTGGGCTGGATCGCGGAACGGAATGCGTCCAGATCGCGCGGTTTTACAAATGTGGTGGTGATGCCGAAGCGCGGCAGAGTGTGCGCCAGGAGGTTGATGGTGCCGCCATAGAGCGAGGCGGAGGCGACGATGTGGTCGCCGGCATTGAGCAGCGTGGCGATCGCCAGATGCAGCGCCGCCATGCCGCTCGCGGTGCAGATCGCGCCGACGCCGCTTTCCAGCGCGGCCAGCCGCTCTTCCAGCACCGCTGTCGTGGGATTCGAAATCCGGGTGTAAATGTGGCCGGCGCGTTCGAGGTTGAACAGCGCCGCGGCGTGGTCGGAATCCTGGAATACGTAGGAGGTGGTCTGATAGATCGGGACCGCGCGCGCGCCGGTGAGGGGATCCGGATGCTGCCCGGCGTGAAGGCTAAGCGTTTCGAAGGCGGGTGGCTTGGGTGCGGGCATGGCGATCTCGAAAAAATGGCGGTATCCGCGGACGGGAGCACCATGTGCCACAAAAAGTCAGGGATTGTTAGCCCCGGGCTCGGGCCCCGGCTTTCCTGCCGGATCGGGCTTGGTTCGACGAAGATTATTCCGTCCGCGCACACTCGATCGTTCGATCATCTTGCAATCGCCCGATATGCATCAGTCGATGGCATTTTCGCCGCGGCTTCCTGGGAGTGGCATTTTTTCCGTTCCCGGCCTAGAACGGGCCGATGAAACGGATTGCGGTCTGGATGTTTTACGGCGTCGGCGCGGTAGCGATCGGTTACCTCGCGCTGTACGCCTATGCTGTTTTCACCGGGCGGGAGCTGCAGCCGGGCGAGCCGATCCATATTTTCCGAAAGCCGGATGCGCCGAAATATTCGTGAGCGCATTCAGTGGCGTGATTCCGGGTTCGATGCTGCGCATCGCCCCGGAATGACGGAGTAGGGATCGACTATGCGCTCGCCGCGATCCGCTGATAGTCGCCCGATCCGGCGGGCGTGATCGGCAGGCCGCCGTCGGCATATTCGTTCAGCTTGTTGCGCAGCGTGCGGATCGAGATGCCGAGGATGTTGGCGGCGTGGGTGCGATTGCCCAGGCAATGCTTCAGCGTTTCCAGGATCAGGTCGCGTTCGACGTCGGCGACGGTGCGGCCGACCAGCGCGCGGGTCACCTGTTCGGCGGCGAAGGTGGCGTGCGCCACCGCCGGCGGGGTTTTGGCGAGATCGAGGCGGTCGCCGTCCGGGGTCAGGATGGCCTCGGCGCCGATCTCGTCGCCCTGCGCCATCAGCACCGAGCGATGCATGGTGTTTTCCAGCTCACGGACGTTGCCCTGCCAGCGGTTGGCGGTCAGCACGCGCTTGGCTTCAGCCGAAATCGGGCGCAGCGGCACGCCGTTGGCGTCGGCGTATTTCTTGGCGAAGTGCTGCGCCAGTTCGAGAATGTCGGCCGGCCGCTCGCGCAACGGCGGGATCTTCAGGTTGACGACGTTGAGCCGGAACAGCAGGTCTTCGCGGAAGGTGCCTTCGCGCACGGCGTCGGCCAGGTTGCGGTTCGAGGTCGCGATGATGCGGATGTCGACCGGCACCGGCCGGGTGCCGCCGACGCGATCGATCACGCGCTCCTGGATGGCGCGCAGCAGCTTGGACTGCAGCCGCACGTCCATTTCGGAGATTTCGTCGAGCAGCAGGGTGCCGCCGGTGGCTTCCTCGAATTTTCCGATCCGCCGGGCGATGGCGCCGGTGAAGGCGCCCTTCTCGTGGCCGAACAGTTCGGATTCCAGCAGATGTTCGGGGATCGCGGCGCAGTTGATCGAGATGAACGGCTTTTTGGCGCGGTGCGAGCGGGTATGGACATAGCGCGCCAGTACTTCCTTGCCGGTGCCGGATTCGCCGGTCACCATCACCGAGGCGTCGGAACCGGCGATCTGCTGCGCCAGTTTGATCACTCTTGCCATGGCTTCGTCGCGGTAGACCAGGTCGCGTGAATCGTTGGCGACGGCAGCCAGTACCGCGGCGATCAGTTCCGGATCCGGCGGCAGCGGGATGTATTCCTTGGCGCCGGCGTGGATCGCGGCGACGGCGGCGCGGGCGTCATTGGTGATACCGCAGGCGACGATCGGCACATGGATGTGTTCGGCCTCGAGCCGGATCACCAGGTCGCGGATATCGAGGGCGACGTCGACCAGCAGCAGGTCGGCGCCCTTGCCGCCGCGCAGCACGCTCATCGCCTGCTCGTGGTTTTCCGCATGGGTGACGGAAGCGCCATTGTCCATCGCGATCTTGGTGGCGGTCGTAAGCTGGCCCTTCAGGGTGCCAACGATGAGAAGCCGCATGATATTCTCCTGTTCGTCTGTTCGCGCTCGCTTCGCGCAATATCGTTAAGGGCGCTTAGGCGCGTTCCGCCTTGATGATTTCAGTCATGGTCACACCGAGCTTGTCTTCGACCAGAACCACCTCGCCGCGCGCCACCAGCCGGTTGTTGACGTAGATGTCGATGGCCTCGCCGACGCGGCGATCGAGCTCGAGCACGGTGCCGGGCCCGAGCTTCAGGAGCTCGCCGACATCCATCTTGGAGCGGCCGAGCACCGCCGAAACCTGCACCGGCACGTCGAACACCGCTTCCAGGTCGGCGGCGATGCGCGACGCCTGTTCGTCTTCGAGATAGGCGACGTCATCGACCGGCGGCATGTCTGCGCCGTTGAGATCGGGAAGCGGAACCTGTGCGTCGGTGTCACTCATGGGTCGGTCCTCATAGCCGGCGTTGCGGCCTGGTCGCGGGACGCGATGTAGCGCCCGACTAGTTCATTGATCTTGCCGTCGATCGCGGCGCGCTCCAGCACCACGCCGCCGTCGGCCCACTCGATCTTGCAATCGCCGGTCGCGATTTCCGGCTCGGCCAGGATGACGAGGCGGCCCTCGAAGCCGCTTTGTTTCGCCAGCCGCTCGATGCGCTCGCGCGCGGCGTCGTACAGCTGCTCGTTGATCCGGACCACGAGGTGCGGCGTCGCCACCAGATGCGAGAAGCAGTCGCTGACCAGTCCGACGATCTCGCCGAGCGGCTCGCCGGCGATCAGCTCGCTGCACAGCTTGCGCGCCACCGCCACCGCGACGTCGACCGCTTCGGTCTCCATCCGGGTTTCGATGCCGGAGAAGCCGGTCGCGATGCTCCTGACGCCGATACCGATCTCCTCGAGCGCCAGCGCGGCGCGGCGGTCGCTCTCCGCCTTCGCCTCGCGCTGACCGGCATCGAAGCCGTCGCGATAGGCACGGGCCTCGGCGGCGGCGATCTTCTGCGCGATTTCCGACGGCGTCGCGGGCTTCTCGCGGGCCTTGTCGGGGGCTCCGAAATCCATGTCGAACAGGAATTTTGCGGGTGCGGCCATCAGTACACCAGCTCGTCGTCGGCGCGGTTCTTGGTCAGCATGATTTCGCCCTTGGCCGCGAGGTCCTTGGCGAGATTGACCAGCAGCGCCTGCGCCTCGTCGACGTCGCGCAACCGCACCGGCCCGAGGGCAGCCATGTCGTCGAGCAGCATCTTGCCGGCGCGCGACGACATGTTGCTGAGGAAGAAGCCGCGGACGTCCTCGTTGGCGCTCTTCAGCGCGACGCCGAGCTTGTCCTTGTCGATGTTGCGCATCAGGGTCTGGGCCGAGCCGGCGTCGAGCTTGACGAGGTCGTCGAAGGTGAACATCAGCGCCTTGATGCGCTCGGCGGATTCGCGGTTTTCCTCTTCCAGCGAGGTGATGAAGCGGGTTTCGGTCTGGCGGTCGAAATTATTGAAGATCTCGGCCATCACCTCGTGGGCGTCGCGGCGGCGGGTCTGCGACAGGTTGGACATGAATTCGGTGCGCAGCGTCTGCTCGACGCGCTCGATCACTTCCTTCTGCACCGCCTCCATCCGCAGCATCCGCCCGATCACGTCGAGCGCCATGTCCTCGGGCAGGATCGCCAGCACCCGCGCGGCGTGTTCCGGCTTGAGCTTCGACAGCACGACGGCGATGGTCTGCGGATATTCGTTCTTCAGGTAATTGGCGAGCACCTCTTCCTGGACGTTGGAGAGCTTCTCCCACATGTTGCGGCCGGCGGGACCGCGGATTTCGTCCATGATGCCGGTGACCCGCTCGGAGGGCAGGTATTGCTGCAGCAGCCGCTCGGTGGCGTCGAAAGTGCCCATCAGCGCACCCGAAGCCGACATCCGCGACACGAATTCCAGCAGCAGGTCTTCCACCACGTCGGCCTCGACGGTGCCGAGTGTCGACATTTGCATCGACAGTTCGCGCACCTCGTCATCGTCGAGCTGCGCCCAGACCTTGCCGCCATAGGTTTCGCCGAGCGCCAGCATCAGAATCGCGGCGCGCTTCGGGCCGCTCAGCGGCTCGCTCTTCGGACGGTTGGCCTGACGGCTCGCCAGCGAGGCGATGACGCTGGTAATGTCGTTGGCGTTGGTGGTTTGAGGTACTGACATATCAGGTTGCCGGCTCGTTCTCGGTTAGCCACTGTCGGACGATATTGGCGGTTTCGTTGGGGTTCCGTTCGGCCAGTTCGCCGACGCGATGCACCGACTGGGCGTGGACCTGGCCCTGGACCTGGGCGATGTCGATCGCGGTCGGAAGAGTGGCAACCAGGTTCTGGCCGGTCGACTCGCTGCCGTCGGTCAGCGCCGGCAAGCCGTCGCTGGCGAGGGCCGGAACGGCTTCGGAGGCCAGGATGCGCTTGACCAGCGGCCGGATCACCATGAACAGCACCACGAGGCCGAGCAGCATCATGACGCCGAGTTCGATGACGTACATCACGTCGTCCTTGGTGAAGTGCAGCATGCCGAGCAGGCCGCTCGGCTCTGCGACCGGGGGCACCACCGGCGCTTCGGCGAATTTGAGGTTCACGACCTCAACCTGGTCGCCGCGCTTCTGGTCGAAGCCGATCGCGGAGCGCACCAGCGCCGCGATGCGGTCGAGCTGGTCCTTGTTGCGCTCCTGATAGACCAGCTCGCCCTTTTCGTTCTTGGTGTAGCTGCCGTCGACCAGCACGGCGACCGAGATGCGGTTGACGCGACCGACTTCCGTCACTTCGGTCTTGGTGGTGCGGGAAATCTCGTAATTGTTGGTCTCTTCGCTCTTCTTGCTCTGGTCGCGCGCGACCGCCGCGCCGTCCCTGGCCTGGTTGCCAGGCAGCTCGTTATTGACGGTGACCTGGCCGCCGTTTTCGGCGGTCGCGGAGGATTCCTCCCGGGTCTGGCTCGAGCGCAGCACCCGGCCCTCTGGATCGTACTTGTCCGAGGTCTGGGTGATCTTGTTGTAGTCGAAGTCGGCCGAGAGCTGGACCCGGGCGCGGCCGGCGCCGACCACCGAGGAAAGGATCGCCTCGACCTGGTTGCGCATCCGCTTCTCGAAGGCGGCCCGGCGCTCGTCGCCGATGGCGTTGTCGGCGTCTCCCCTGGCGCCGTCGGCGAGTAATTGACCGGCTTCATCGACGATCGACACCCGCTGCGGCTTCAGGCCGTTGACGGCCGAGGCGACGACGTGGCGGATGGCCCTGATCTGCTGCGGTTCGAGCGAGCCGCGCACCCGCACCACGATCGAGGCCGACGGTTCCGGCGTTTCGCGCGAGAACAGGGGACGCTCGGGCAGCACCAGATGGACGCGTGCGGCCTGAATGCGGTCGATCGCGCGTATGGTGCGGGCCAGTTCGCCCTCGAGCGCGCGCAGATGATTGATGTTCTGGACGAAGCTGGTGGTGCCGAGCGCGTCGGACTTGTCGAAAATCTCGTAGCCTACGCCGCCGCCCTTGGGCAGGCCGCCTTCGGCGAGCTTCATGCGCAGCCGGGTGACCTTGTCCTTCGGCACCATGATGATGGCGCCATCGTTGCGCAGTTCGAAGGGAATCGCCTGGCGTTCCAGATCCTTGATGATCCCCGAGGAGTCTTCGGTCGAGAGGTCGGTAAACAGGGTGGTCATCTGCGGCGTGGTGACGCGCATGATGACAAACGCGAAGAAGCCGATCAGCGCGGCTGTCACCGCGACCATCGCCATCAAGCGCGAGGCGCCCAGACCCCTGAGGAAAGCTACCAGACCCTGCAAAACCAATCCGCCCCTAGATTCGGCCCCCGGGAGCCGACTGGGCAATTATTGCCTATGGGATGGTTTCGATATGGTTAACGAAGGTTAAGAGCCGTGGCGAAAGTTCAACATGAAAAAAACCGGCTTCGCGAAACGAAGCCGATTTTCGTCAAATGCCGCAGGTCTTGACCGGATCTTGGCCGGATCTTGGCCTGATCTTGGCCGGTTTATTGCCGGTATTGCTGGATACGCGTGGTGCGCAGCCCGGCAAGGCCATGTTGATCGATGGAAAATTGCCAGGAGAGAAATTCGTCGACCGTCAGCGTGTAGCGGCTGCAAGCCTCCTCGAGGGAGAGCAGACCGCCGCGAACCGCGGCAACGACTTCGGCCTTACGGCGAATAACCCACCGTTTGGTCCCGGGCGCGGGCAGATCCGCAATCGTTAACGGACTACCGTCGGGCCCGATGACGTATTTTACCCTCGGGCGATGGGGCTCTGTCATGGCGTACTCACAAACTCTCAACCACTGAACTCACCATAGGAACCTACGCCTCGCGGCTTAAAATTTGCCTAAGCCCAAGGCTTCAATACGAATCTCCTTGAAATGACCGCTAAAGCTGTTCGGCCCGGCGTCTGGCAGACGCCGGGCCGGCAAATTTTCTTGTTGGGGGATGATCGGACGGCGCGGCTTACGCAGCGGCGGCGGTCGGGCGGATCACGCGCCGGATCTGATCGGTGGTATAGTTCTGTCCACCGATCGAGAGCAAGGCCGGGGTGGCGGTGAGATCGACGGAGTCGACGACGCCCTGGATTTCCGTGGCAATGGCGACGTCCTTGCCGGTCGAATCCTTGCCGGTCGCTGTCATCTTGTAGGTGCCGGCCGGCCACTGGGTGCCGTCATTGCCCTTGCCGTCCCAGACGAAGCTGGCCTTCTTGTCGGTCAGCGCGAAGTTGCCGGAGTAGACGGTCTGTCCGGCCGAGTTGGTGATCGTGATCGCGGCGGTCGTGTTCTTCTCCGCCTTCAGGTTCCATGTCGCCGAACCGTTGAACTGCTGGCTGGCGCCGTCGACGGCGACGGTGTTGCCGACGTAGATCAGGGCCTGGGTCGACTGCGCGCTCTTCTCGATCGCGATCAGCGCCTTGAGCTGGTCATTCGACTTGAGCTGCTGCTCGACACCGGCGAACTGCACCAATTGCTGGGTGAATTGGTTGGTATCCAGCGGGTCGAGCGGGTTCTGGTTCTGCAGCTGGGTCGTCAGCAGCGTCAGAAAGGTCTGAAAATTGTCCGCGAGCCCGGTCGACGCCGTCGAGCCCGTCGTGGTGGTCTTGTCGGGGTTCGTCGCCGGTGCCGATACGACCGTCGTCGGCATTGTTGCTTCGACTGCCATGATGTTCTCCTCAGACTCTGATATCAACTCCGCTGCTCGAACCGAGCATGCGGCCGTAGGTTCGTCCCGCGACAACGGCGGGAACGCTTTCTTCCTCGTTCAGGACGAGGCGTTGCGAATTGGGTGCGGAGCGGCCGCCATCGTCCCGGCCGGATGAAGACTGGTCGCGCAGGCTGAACTGCAGGCCGCTGCTGCCGGTCGAGAGCCCGGCGTCGTCGAGCGCACGCTGCAACTGGGCCGCGTCCTGGCGCAGCATCGACAGCGTTTCCGGCTTCTCGACCATCAGATGCGAGGTCACGTGGCCGTTGCGGTCGATGTCGATGCGAACATCGATGCGGCCAAGCTCGGCCGGATCGAGCCGGATATCGAATCGGCTCCTGCCGCTTTGCGCCGACGCCGCAATCTCGAGCGCCAGCCCGGTCAGCGGCACCGCGGCATCCGTTGCCACCGTGACGCTGATGATGGGTCCGGCGACCGTCGCTGCGGTAGCGCCGGTGTGAAGGTGCGGCTGGAACGTGCCCGCCGTTGGCACGGTGGGATCGATCGGTGCTTGTCCCACCGGCGCCAATTCCTGACGCGCGTGGGCCGATGCGCTGGGACCCGATGCCGGGGCGTCGGCGGAATCCGCCTTCGCCGCGTCGAGGGCGCTGGGTCCGGTATTTGCCTTGCCGGCCACGGCCGGCTGCTGCGCAACGGTGCTGGCGGGCGCTGCGGTCGATGGTGCCGACGCGGTGGGATCGGCGCTAGCAGTCGCTGCGTCGGAATCCTCCGATGCCACGCCGGTCTGGGCGACGGCCAGCTTCAGCGGCGTCGGGGCTCTCGGCGTGTCCAGGGAAGTGGCCAATGCCGCGCCGGGCGTTGCGCTTGCGTCGGTTGGCGTCGCCGCCTGCCCGGCGGATGCGGTGATCGCCGCACTTGCCGCTGTCTGCGTAGCGGCCTTGGCGTCGGCGCCGGCGGTCGGCGCGGCCGCATCGGGATCGATCCTGGTCTGGTCCGATGCGGCGACTGCCGAGGCGGCAGCGATGGCGGCAGCCGCGATCGTGAGCGGCGCCGTGGCCATGCCGGATGCAGGGGTGGCGGCGGGAGCGTCCGCAGCGACGGCAGCGACGGCAGCGGCGATCGCGGCGGCAACGGGCACGGCGGCAACGGGCACCGCGACCGGTTCCGGCGGCGTCGCGGTCGCGGCGTCCGGCGCTGGCGAGGCCGCCGGCTCGGTTGCGGAATCGCTCGCCGAAACCTGGTCGGAGGGCTGATCTTCGGTCTTTTTCGTCGGCTCGTCTTTCGAGTCGGCGGGCTTCGCCCCGGCGCGCGGGGCGCCGTCGGCGTTCACATCGGCATTGGCTGCGGCGTCGGCACGCCTTTTGGAGGTGACGTCGCGATCGTCCGAACCACTCTGAGCAGCGCGGTCGGCAGCCGCCGGGTCGCTTGATCGTCGGTTATCCGCCGCGTTCGCCGCGGCGCCGTCGGAACGGCGCTGTGAGGCGGTTTGCTCTTGGGCGCGCGCGTTATTATTGTCGGCGGGTGCCTTATTGTCGACCAGCGCCGCGAAACTGTCATTTCCGGCCGACCGGTCGGGCCTGCCGGCTCTCGGCGGCGGCGCGCCCTGGAAAGACACGCTGGGTGCTGGATCTGTCGTGACGCTGGACACGGGCGGCCTTTCGCGAATGTATCTGGCCAGAGATCAGCAAGGACCGGGCCATATCGGGCTCAAAAAAATATGCAATGATTTCAATTAGTTGTGTAGTGGGTCGGTGGTTTTACGGGGTGTCGCCGCGTCTTCCCTTTCTGCCCGGCGGCAAGATTTGCCGCTGCCGGTGAGCAAAACGCCCTGGCGTGATTGCCTCACGGGAATACGGCCTATATTAAAGGACTGCCTTTCGGCCGCTCCGAAAAAGCCGACCGCTTTCCCGGTACCGCTCCAGGGCTTTCGAGCTGCAAGGCTTTTTCCCTGATTGCGAAGCCCTCCCAGGCCGCGATCGCATCGATGACCGGAACCATGCTCAACAGTCTCGACCTGCAAGGCCGCCCACAGGACACCCGGATCGTCGTCGCCATGTCGGGCGGCGTCGACTCGTCGGTGACGGCTGCGCTGTTGAAGTCCGAGGGCTACGACGTAGTCGGCATCACGCTGCAACTCTACGATCATGGCGCGGCCACCCATCGCAAGGGCGCCTGCTGCGCCGGGCGCGACATCCATGATGCCCGTGACGTCGCCGAACGGATCGGCATCCCGCATTACGTACTGGACTATGAGAGCCGCTTTCGCGAATCGGTCATCGACAACTTCGCCGACAGCTATGCCCTCGGCGAGACGCCGGTGCCCTGCATTGAGTGCAACCGCTCGATCAAGTTCCGCGATCTCCTGGCCACCGCGCGCGAACTCGGCGCCGCGGCGCTTGCGACCGGGCATTATGTTGCTTCGCGCCGGCTGGGCGATGGATCGCGGGCGCTGGTCTGCGCCGCCGACGCCGATCGCGACCAGAGCTATTTCCTGTTCGCGACCACGCGCGAGCAGCTCGATTATCTGCGCTTTCCCCTCGGCGACATGACCAAGCCGCAAGTGCGCGAACTGGCGCGGCGGTTCGGGCTCGAGGTCGCCGAGAAGCAGGACAGCCAGGACATCTGCTTCGTGCCGTCAGGGCGCTATACCGACATCATCGGCCGGTTGCGGCCGAACGCGGTCGAGCCCGGCGACATCGTCGACCTCGGCGGGCGCGTCATCGGCCGGCATCAGGGCATCGTCCACTTCACCGTCGGCCAGCGCCGCGGCCTCGGCATCGCTTCCAGCGCCCCACTCTATGTGGTGCGGCTCGACGCGGCCAGCCGCCGCGTCGTGGTGGGCCCGCGCGAGGCGCTGCGGATGGATCGCATCCAGCTGCGCGACGTCAACTGGATCGGCGACGGTGCGCTCGACTCGGCGGTCGGCGAGGGCCTCGAGATGTTCGTGCGGGTGCGATCGACCCGGGCGCCGCAGCCGGCGTGGCTGCGCGCCACGGTTGACGGTTTTGAAGTAGAGCTGGTCGCGGGCGAGGAGGGCGTCTCGCCGGGCCAGGCATGCGTGTTCTATGATGCGCCTTCGGGGCAGGGGCGCGTGCTCGGCGGCGGATTCATCAAGAGCGCAACGGCCAAGAGCACGCTCAAGGCCGCGCCGCACGAAGCGGCCGCACCGCGGTCGCTGGTCGACGCAGTGCGCGGATAAGAATTTCAGGCAGATAATTTTCCAGGGCGGGGGCATGGCTGCAGATATCGACCGCGCGGGGGTCGCAAAGGCTTATGAGCGCTGGGCCCCGGTCTACGACCTGGTATTCGGCAAGGTGTTCGAGCACGGCCGGCAGTCGACCATCGCCGAAGCCGACAAGATCGGCGGGCGGATTCTCGATGTCGGCGTCGGCACCGGACTGTCGCTGTCGGATTATTCCTCCACCACGAAATTGTGCGGCGTTGATATTTCCGAACCGATGCTGCGCAAGGCGCAAAGCCGTGTGCGCGCGCTCGGTCTTCACAATGTCGAGACGCTCGCGGTGATGGACGCCAGAAACCTGGCATTCAGGGACTCGTTCTTCGACGCGGTGGTGGCGCAATATGTCATCACCGCGGTACCCGATCCGGAGGCAACGCTGGACGATTTCATCCGCGTGCTGAAGCCCGGCGGCGAACTCATCCTGGTCAATCATATCGGCGCCGAGAGCGGTCCGCGCCGCATCTTCGAACTGGCGTTCGCGCCGTTGGCGCGCCGGCTCGGCTGGCGGCCGGAATTTGCCTGGGAACGGCTGACGAATTGGGCCGCCAGGCACGGCGGCGTCACCCTCACCGAACGCCGCCCGATGCCGCCGATGGGGCATTTCTCGCTGATCCGCTACCGCAAATCCTGAAACCTGCGACGCTTTAGCCGGGAACATCCGCAGCCGCGGGCCGTTTTCCCCGCATGTCGATGAAACCCTTGCTGCCTCTCGTCTGCGTGCTGATGGCGGCTTCCGGCGCCGTGCAAGCGCAGGCTCCCCCGACGCCGGCAACGCCCCCGGCGCAAACCGCGCCGCCAGCATCCGCGCGCGCGAACAATTGTGCGCCGATGCAGCCGATGCCACACCAAGGCACGGTTGCGCCCGAAGGCAGTACCACAGGCCAGCGGGCCGAGCCGCTCAGCGATAAACTGGCCCGGACGGATGGCGTCTTGTGCCCGCCCCCCGGCATCGACCCCGAAATCCGCGCCCCTACCCCCGAGGCCGGCAATACGCCGGTGATTCCGCCACCCGGCAGCCCCGGCGGGGACCCCACGATCCGCCCGAAATAGCGACGCTTGCAGGTACGTGGCAGGTACTTGGCAGGTGTTTGGGGGTTTGCTTGACATGCCCCTGACCGGCTTCTTATATGCCGCGCGTTCGCGACTGCGGTATATAGAGAGCCGTACCGGTGAACCGTGGCGAGGTAGCTCAG
>Ga0307294_10000228_pt1 | contig 13982 bp, 11 predicted proteins | sample ER_DNA_151_FD_194468 | JGI IMG/M metagenome (GOLD analysis project Ga0307294, IMG submission 194468) | Bulk soil microbial communities from the East River watershed near Crested Butte, Colorado, United States - ER_DNA_151 | ecosystem: Environmental > Terrestrial > Soil > Floodplain | place... | reverse complement strand
TGGGTCGCGTACGACATCGAATAGTGAGCTGACTGCCCCGGCCTTTGGATCGAACGCCCCGAACACGAGACGTGCGACCCGAGCGAGCACGATGGCGCCCGCGCACATGGCGCACGGTTCGAGGGTGACCACGAGGGTAAGGCCGGTCAACCGCCAGGACCGCAGCCGCCGGGACGCCTCCCGCAGCACCAAGATCTCCGCGTGCGCGGTCGGATCGTTTCTGATCTCTCGTTCGTTTCCTGCTGCTGCCAGCACGGTCCCGGCCTGGTCAACCGCCACAGCGCCGACGGGCACATCACCGTGCCCGGCTGCCATTCGCGCCTGATCGAGAGCCAGCCGCATCGGGTCTTCCCAGTGGCTCAACCCGCCATATTCACTCACCCAACGGCTGCTTCAACGGCCTTGCGAAATTGCGGATTCAGCTTGATCTTGTCGGCGATATCGACCAGCATCTCGACGCTGCTCAGCTCGAGGTTGTCGATGATCGCGCCCATGTCGAAGTCGTTCAATCCGAGGTCGGCGACAATGCCAAGATCACCGATCGGCTCACCTTCCTCTTCGTCCTCGTCTTCGTCCACGGGCTCCTCGCCGAGATAGTCCACGACGTCTCGCGCGATCGGCCAGTCGCCCGCGGCCGCCGCATCAGACAGCAGCACCTGAACGTGTTGACCACGTACCCGGGCGATCACGAAGACTTCTTCGACCAGGCTCACGAAGCCGAGCGCACCAGCATCGCCGGGCAATCGGCGTAACTGGATGATCAACTCGTCAAGATCGTTGGCGAGATCCTTGCCGAGCGACTGCACATATGGCTGGCCGTCCTCCCGATACGCGGCTAGTACGAAATCGATCTCGTCGTCTGCGGCGTCCTCGAGGTCGGCCTCGTCGAAATCGTCGTCGTCCTCCAGATCGTCGTCAACCACCGTGCCGCTGCCTGTAGCTCTCTTTTCCGAGCCAGCGCTCCTGCCCGCGCCATCCAGGTCGAACGACTCGTACTCTTCGTCGTCGAACTCTGACATGACTCCCCTCCTCCGCAGAATCGCGAATCCGCACCATCGTGTCAGACGCTGCGGCCGGACACGACGCCAATCCCCCATCTCCGGCCCTGTCTCGCTACGGTTCCATCGTGGAACTCCGCATCGTCGACCATCCCCTTGTCGCTCACAAGCTGACTGTGTTGCGGGATGAGACCACCGACTCCCCCACCTTCCGGCGACTCACCGAAGAACTTGTCACCTTGCTCGCGTACGAGGCGACCCGCAACGTCCGCGTCGTGTCCCGGACGGTCCAGACGCCGCTGCAAACCGCGGTGGGAGTGAAGCTGTCACCTCCGCGGCCGCTGGTGGTGCCGATCTTGCGAGCTGGTCTTGGCATGCTCGAAGGCATGACCCGGCTGATTCCGACGGCTGAGGTCGGGTTCCTAGGCATGGCCCGCAACGAGGAGACGCTCGTCGCGACAACCTACGCTGAACGGCTGCCCAGCGACCTGACTGGACGCCAGTGCTACGTCCTCGACCCGATGCTCGCCACGGGCGGCACCCTCGGGTCGGCCGTGCAATTCCTGGTCAAGCGTGGTGCCGATCAGATCACCTGCATTTGCTTGATCGCGGCACCGGAGGGGATCGCCCGGCTCACCGAGCTGGTCGACGAGCTTCACATACCCTGCACATTGGTGCTGGCCGGTCTGGACGAGAAGCTCAACGACGTCGGCTACATCCTGCCTGGTCTCGGCGACGCAGGAGATCGCTTGTACGGCGTCGTCTAACGCCGACTTGTAGGTGAGTCAGTAGTAGTACGGGAAGCGGCTCCAGTTGGGCGGGCGCTTTTCGAGGAAGGCGTCGCGGCCTTCGACGGCCTCCTCTGTCATGTACGCCAGCCGGGTCGACTCCCCCGCGAACACCTGCTGGCCGATCAGCCCGTCATCAATCGCGTTGAACGCGAACTTGAGCATCCGCTGCGCGGTCGGGCTCTTGCCGCAAATGATCTTCGCCCACTCCAAGCCGACGGTCTCCAGCTCCTCATGCGGTAGCACGCGATTCACCATGCCCATCCGGTACGCGTCCTCAGCAGAGTAGGTCTCGCCGAGGAAGAAAATTTCCCGTGCCACCTTCTGCCCGACCTGTCGGGCCAAGTACGCAGAGCCAAAGCCGCCGTCGAACGAGCCGACATCGGCATCGGTCTGCTTGAAACGGGCATGTTCGGCACTGGCCAGGCTCAGATCGCAGACGACATGCAGGCTGTGTCCGCCACCCGCAGCCCAGCCGTTGACCAGCGCGATCACGACCTTGGGCATGAAGCGGATCAGTCGCTGGACCTCGAGAATGTGCAGCCGTCCGAGCGCTGCTCCGTCACCCGTCGCCGCCGAGTCGTACTGATACCCGGCACGGCCGCGGATCCGTTGGTCGCCGCCGCTGCAGAATGCCCACCCACCGTCTTTGGGCGACGGCCCGTTTCCGGTGAGCAGCACCGCGCCCACGTCGGAAGCCATCCGGGCGTGGTCCAACGCCGTGTAGAGCTCATCGACGGTATGCGGCCGGAACGCGTTGCGTACTTCGGGTCTATCGAAGGCGACCCTGACAACGGGTGCGTCTTTGGCCCGGTGATAGGTGATGTCGGTGAAGTCGAAGCCCCCCACCGCATCCCATAGGTCAGGCGAGAACGGGCTAGTCACGTCCCAAAGCTAGCGGCTCGGCCCTGGATCACGAGCGTCGGTAAATCGAGCGGATTGCAATCCAGAGAAAACAATCGGAGGGTGCGGCCATCCCGCTATCACACGCGGGCCCCCGTTGACCAACACCCTCCACGCTTCCATGCCGCTATCGCGCCCGTCCCAAGGCGCGAGATCGACTGGAATCCCCCGACAGCCGGTCTATCCCCCTCAGACCCGCCTCACATATCTTGAACACTGCGGCAATTGTGCGACCACGAACAGCAGACGAACAATCAGTGCGCATCGATGCCGTTGAGGTAGCCCAGATCCGACGGTCTGGCAACACGCTTTTCTCACGTAGCAAGGAAAAGATGACCTTATTCGGTGAGGAGCTGCGGAGGCTTCGGAGGCGCTCCGGCCTCTCCCAAGAAACCCTCGCTGCTCGCGCCGGCCTGAGCTCTGAGGCCGTATCGCTGCTCGAACGCGGCCGCCGCTCACCGCGGATGACCACCATGCGGTTGCTGGCCGAAGGCATGAGACTCGCCGAAGCCGACCGATCCGCCTTGTTCGCCTCGGCCAACCTGCACGAACCCTCGACTCCGTCGCTTCCGGTGTTTGCCGACCATCCTGTCGGCCGAGACAAAGAACTCCGCGAGGTAGCCGAGCTCATCGAACGCGACGACACGCGGCTGTTGACATTGCTCGGCCCCGCCGGAGTCGGCAAGACCAGGATTGCCGTCGGGTACGCCGCCACCCAGCCCGCGCGGTTCCCGGACGGAGTCCACTGGTTCCCTATCGGAACGCTCAACGATCCATCGACAGTGCTCAGTGCGCTCGCCGGAGCGATGGGCGTACGCAGCACGCCAAAGGCCACCGTCGAGGAGATCATCGACCACGTACGGCCGCTCTCGAGCCTGCTGGTGATCGACAACGCCGAACATCACCTGACGACCTGCGCCAAGCTCTGCCGTGCCATTCTGGCCGGCGCCCCAAAGCTCAGCATCTTGATCACCAGTCGACATCTCACCGGAGTTTCAGGCGAACAGGCCTTCCCCGTCGTTCCGCTGCAACTGCCGCCGCCGGGGATGCCCGCTGAGCAGCTTGGCACCATACCTTCCTGCCAGCTGTTCCTCGCCCGCTCGTTGATCAACAACAGGCTCAGCCAGTCAGCTGCCGAGGCCGTCATCCGGATCTGCCATCGGCTGGACGGGCTGCCCCTGGCTCTGGAACTGGCCGCGGCCCGGACCAACGTGCTCACCGTGCACGAGCTGGCCGACACCCTTGAGAGCGAACTCGGCATCTTGCAGGCGCCAGCGCCTGGCGGTGAGCAGCAACTCGTGGATGCCATGGTTGGCTGGACGTATCAGCGGTTGAGCCGCACCGAGCGATTGATCTTCGAACGACTCTCGGTGTTCGGCGGCAGCTTCAGCCGTACCGCGGTCACCGAGGTGTGCGGAGCCGGCCTGAGCGAGATCGAGGTCGTCGATGTGCTCTCCTCTTTGGTGTCCAAGTCGTTGGTGGTACGCGAGGATGAGGGCAGCACCCAGGCCCGCTTCCGGCTCCTGCAACTGATCAGGCAGTACGCCCGGAGCAAGTTCGCGCTGCACCCGGACCGAGTTGTCACCCATCGGCGGCACGCCGAGTATTACCGTGATCTTGTTGAGCGAGCGGCGCCGCAGCTCACCGGTCATGATCAACATGAGTGGCTGTCGATCATCGACCGGGAAGTCGGAAACATCCGACCCGCGATCGCGTGGTCGATCCAGCACAAGCCGGAGATCGCGATGCGCACTGTCGCTGCCTTGGGCCGCTGGTGTTACCTACGAGGCCGCTACACCGACGGCCGGCGTTGGGCCTCGAGCGCCTTGCGAGCGTGGGCGGACGCCCCCGGCGCCGTACAGGCGCCGGTGCTGGTACTCGCCGGAACCTTGGCGTTCTTGCAGTGCGACTACGCCGAAGCCAGGCCACTGGTGGAGAAGGCGCAGGCTCTGTTCGCCGCCGCAGGTGATCGGGCCGGCCTGGTCTGGTCGGTTGGCAGGCTGGGCGCGATTGCCCGTGAGCAGGGCAGTTACGAGCACTCGGCAGAGCTGCATCGCGAGGCGTTGCGCCTGGCCCAAGAGGCCGGGAATGATCATGATGCCGCGGTTCAGCTCAACTATCTGTGCTTCCTTGCCTGGCTGAGCGGCGACCTGGTGGAGGCTGAGGCGCTGGGTCCCGATGTGTTGCGCCGGATGCGCGAGCTCGGCGACCAGGAAGGCGTGATCTGGGCGTTGATCAACTTAGGTACCACAGCACGCTACCGGGGTGACTTGATCGGGGCCCGGCTACTGCTCAGTCAGTGCCTGGACTTGTGCGAGGAACTGGCCTTTCGGGAGGGCATTGCCTGGACCCTCAATCAGCTCGGTGTGGTGGCTCGGCTGCGCGGCGAAACCGAACGCGCCCTCGGATTGCAGCTGGCGAGCCTTGCTGAGCATCACAAGCTTGGCGACCGCTGGCGGGAGGCGAGCGTACGCGACGAGCTGGCAGCACTCGCGATGCGGCGCGGAGATCCAGCCGAAGCTGCGCGCCAGCTCGCCTCGGCGGACGGGCTGAGAGCAGAGATCCAGGCCGCTGTCCCTGCGGCGGAGCGAGCTGACCGTGCCCAGACGGTGGAAGCGGCGCAGCTCGCGCTGGGGGCGACCTACGAGCTCGCCGCCCTTACGGCAGGGCTGAACGGCTCGTGATCTAGGAATCAGTGTCGTAGCGGAGCTTCGGGGCGAAGATCCCACGATGAATCTCGTAAGCCCGTGCGTTCCCGGGAGAGTTCGGATCATCCACGATCGGCTTATCAGCCATGAACTGTCGAATCACGTTGGCCAACTCTCCTGGATGCGAGAAATTGATCGCATGGGCAGCTCCGTCGATGACGACGAAGACAACGCGGTGCTCGACTTGTTCTGCGACTTCTTGGATGCGCGCTCGACCTGGCATCAATGGGTCCCGGCTGCCGGCAACGACCAGCGATGGTACGTCCAAGGCAAGCAGCCGGTCCAGTGATGGATATCGGGTGAGCGCGCCGAACATCCGGAAGGTGCTGGGAACGCCGAACCGCACATAGTCCGGCACCGCCACACGCAGCAGGCGGACGGGTTCGCGGATGCCGTCGTGGCTGAGCTGCCGTACGGCCCGACGCATTGGCTGATTATGTATCCCGCCCGCTGGCGAGACCAGAATTGCCCGCTCCAGCCGATCCGGATACGAGTATCCAAACTCGCAGATCACCGGGCAGCCCATCGAGTTTCCGACCAGGGTGACCTTTTCGATGCCTTGGGTATCGAGGAACGCGGCCGCCGCGTGTGCGAGCTCCTCGACCGTGAGGGGCTCGATCGCATTGCCGCTCCGCCCGAATCCAGGTAGATCAGGCACAAGGATGTGGAATTCATCAGCAAGCGCCTCGGCTGTTGGCAGGAGGTAACGACCTGAGAGCCCGAAGCCATGGAGATGCATCATGACGGGCGCATCGGGCGGATGTGGAGACTCGCGATAAAAGACATCGACGTTATCGATGGTCGTCCACCGCTCTGCCAGCCGAGACGACGGCCGCGAGAAGCGCCGCCTGGTGCCGCGGTGTGACCTCGCCGACGACCTCCGCTTGACGATCGTCGGACCATTCTCTGGGGTAGTCATGACGGGCTGCTTGTCATCGTGTCGCCTCCTGATCGGCCGGCGTTACCCCAGCGCCTTCTGCTTCAGCTGGTCGAACTCTGTCTGGCTAATTGTCCCACTGTCGAGCAGCTGCTGAGCTGTCGCGATCTGACCGGCCGGGTTGTCGATCTTCATGACGGGCGGGGGCACGTACACCTCTTCGTCTCTTCGCCCGCCGCCCAGGCTCTCTTGACGACGCTCGGCCATCCCCGTGCCACGGGCGATCACGTAGATCAACACGCTCAAGAACGGCGCGATGATCAAGAACATGATCCATACCGCCTTCCACCAGCCGCTGAGATCGCGATCGCGGAACAGGTCACCGAAGACCTGGAACAGCACGATGAGATAGCAGGTGAAGACGAAAGCCCAGAGCAGCAGCCAGAAGAAATCAGAGAAGCTGTTCACAGCAACCTCCACTCGTTGGATTCGCCTGAGTATCGCGCGAGCGATCCGCTCCGTGCATCACTCTCTAGGGGTGAGTCTTTCGGCAGTCCAGCGACTCCGGCCGAGGCCCTGGTAGACATAGACCAATGCGGAATCACGTCATTGTCGCTGGGGCAGGAATCGTCGGACTGGCGACCGCCGCCGAATTGATCCGGCGCGGACACACGGTCACGGTGCTGGAGAAGGAGTCGGGCATCGCCCAACACCAGACCGGCAACAACTCCGGTGTCATTCATTCGGGGCTGTACTACAAGCCTGGCAGTCTCAAGGCGAAGCTCGGCACGGCTGGAGCGACGTCGATGCGACGCTTTGCCGAAGAGAACGGCGTTTCTGTCGAGATGTGCGGCAAGCTAGTGGTCGCGACCGAGTTGTCTCAAGTGCCGGCCCTCCAGGAGCTTCACCGACGCGGCCAGGCGAATGGCGTGCCATGTCGCATGATCAGTTCTGAAAAGGCCAAGGAGTATGAGCCGTACGTGTCCTCGGTAGCGGCGGTGCGGGTCGAGTCGACCGGAATCGTCGACTTCCGGGGCGTATGCGACGCACTTCGACGTCAGATCGAGCAGGCGGGCGGCGATCTTCGCCTGGGCCAGAAGATCGTCGGAATTACGTCCCGCCCTGACGCGGTCACCGTGTCGACCACGACCGCCGAGTTTCGCGGGGACCAGTTCGTCAATTGCGCCGGTCTGCACAGTGATCGGCTGGCGCGCCTGGCGGGGCTGACGCCGGACGTCCGGATCATCCCGTTCCGGGGCGAGTACTACGAACTGACACCGGAGGCGTCGTACCTGGTCAAGGGTCTGATCTACCCTGTTCCCGATCCGGCGTTCCCATTTCTGGGCGTGCATCTGACTCGCATGATCAACAGCTCGATCCATGCCGGTCCGAACGCGATCCTCGCCTTGGCGCGGGAGGGTTACACCAAACTCAAGATCAACCCCCGCGACGTAGCCGACAGCCTCCGTTGGCCCGGCCTCTGGCGGTTGGGTAAGCGGTATTGGCGGACTGGATTCGACGAGGCGGCGAGATCGTTGTCCAGGAAACGGTTTCTCGCCAGCCTTCGAGAGCTCGTTCCGGATCTTCCTGACGACTGTCTAGTGCCAACCCACGCCGGCGTACGCGCTCAGGCACTGCGGCGCAATGGGCAGTTAGTGGACGACTTCTACTACGAGCGAACGACACGGCAAGTCCACGTGCTCAACGCCCCGTCCCCGGCAGCTACTGCCTCGCTGGAGATCGCCAAGCGGATAGCCAACGAGCTAGAAGTGGCCGAGATCGGAACCCCTTCCTGAGCTTGTATGCGCCCTGAGCCTGTATGCGCCCTGAGCCTGTATGCGCCCTGAGCTTGTATGCGCCCTGAGCTTGTATGCGCCCTGAGCTTGCCGAAGGGTGCACTCCCGCCCTTCGACAAGCTCAGGACGCATACAGGCCCATGGCGCAAGCTCAGGATTTGCGGCGGCGCACAAGCCACGTCGCGAGCCCAACAGCGGCAGCTGCGCCGGCGGTCGCAGCGATGATCTTGCGGCGCGGCGAGGCCTTCGCAACAGGCTCGATCCTCGATTGCTCCGCTCCGTCCAGCAGGCTGACCGTGCCGGCGTCACCATCGACGCGGATCAGCTGACCGCTGGAAATCCGCCGGGTCGCTACGGCCGTGCCGAGCACGGCCGGGATACCGTACTCGCGCGCAACGATCGAGCTGTGGCTCAGCGGACCACCGATGTCGGTGACAACGGCCGATGCCATCGCAAACAGCGATGTCCATGCGGGCGTGGTGATGCTCGCGACGAGCACATCGCCCGGCTGCATTTGCCCGAAATCTTGCGGTCCGCCGAGCACTCGGGCCGGCGCGGTGATGGTTCCGGCACTTCCTGCGATGCCCTTGATCACGTCGCCGGTCTGCTCCTCAGACGCCGCCGGCAGCCACCTGCGCCACACGTCGCCCCAGCCGCCCTTGGGCAGCAACTGCGGCGGTGTCGCCCGGCGCTCCCCACGCCACAGTTGTTTACGCTGCTCGACTTGATCGGCAAGGCTGTCGAGGCCTTCGTTGATCTCCGAACGGTGTAACCAGAAGACATCGTCAGGTTCGTTGATCACATCGGCTCCCTGGAGCCGCCGCCCGACCTCGGCCAGCATGCGGCGCAGCTGAGGCCAGGCCAGTCCGACGTCGGCGAGCGCATCCTCCCGCATCGGTGCCACGCGTTGCGCCCAGTGCACCAGGCGGCGGAAGGCTTTGGCGCGTGCCGGATCCAGCCGGGCGAGAAACGTCGCTGTGGCCTCGTCGCGTCGGAGCGCGAGGCGGCGCTGCCGCTCGTAGGGGTCAGCACCCTTGCCGCTCACGAAGAACCGCATGGTCTGCAGCAGCGGAACCGGATCATCGGCCGGCACCGGATTCATAAAGTCGAGGTTGTAGACCGTGTGCCCGTACGCCGTGAGGTGGGCCTCGAAACGGGTGTGCCACTCATGCCAGACCGGATCATCGGATACAGCAGCTCGCTTCAAGAATTCCTGCGGCGGCACGGCGAGCAGCGACTCTGCCAGCTCTTGATGATTGCGAGTCCAGGTCGTGAGCTCGTAGAGGGACTTCTCCGCCCTTATCGGCTCGCTGTCAGATCCCAGCAGGAAGACTTGAGCGGGCGGATCGTCCTTGCTGCGAACAACCGATTCGTAGAACCAGGTGAACAGCACCTCGCTGGTGGCCGCCACCGGAATGATCGTCTGCACAGCGGTGTAGTACTCAGCGGCCGCTGCCACCAGCGCCTCCACACCACCCATGAGCTCGTCGGTGCTCATCTCGGTGAGATTGCTGGCAGTCCAGTCGCTGACGATCCGCCGATACTTCGGATGAGAGTAGTCGCGCCACCGACCAGCCATGGTTCCGGTGAATAACATCCGAAAGGCCCGCGGGCTCTTCCACATGAGCCGGCCCATCCCGGCACGGCTGTAGCGGTAGTAGGCATACCCGTTGACGGTTGGCAGCCCGACGTCGCTGTCCCTGATGATGTCCTCACCCACAAACTCGCGGAACAGACTTTGCAACGAGCGAGTCACCGCAGGGTCGATCAGGTCTGCGAACAGCGGCGAGAGCGGGTCGGGGAGCTGCTCGACGATGCTGGCCCGGGCGTACATGGCGGTGGGTTCGGGCACGGTCCAATCGGTCGGCGCCGGCGCCTCGATCTCGGGCAATGCGGTGATCGGGCGAGCCTGCACGATGTAGAACTGTCCGTTTGCGCGGGCCCACTCGATGTCTTGGGGCGCGCCGTAGTGGTGCTCGATGCGGCTCCCGTACGCCGCCAGCTCAGCAGCATCGGACTCGCTGAGCACCGGTTGCCGGCGCTGATCATCAGGTACCGGCAGCTGCTGTGTACGCTGCTCGGCCGAGACGGTCATGACTGCCTTGTCGGCCGTTTCGCTGGACAGCACCGTGCCATCCGGTTCACGCACCACGATGTTGTCGGTGTTAACCGATCCGCTAACGACCGACTCGCCGAGGCCCCACGCGGCGCTGATCACTGTCTGGTCGCGATGCCCGTTGCTCGGGTTGGCGGTGAACATCACCCCGGCAGCGTCCGCGTCGACCATCTGCTGGACGACGACGGCCAAGCTGACCGTAGCCGGATCGAGAGTTTGGCGGGCCCGGTAAGCCATGGCCCGCGCCGTCCACAGCGACGCCCAGCAATCGCGGACCGCGACAAGCAGATCCTCCAATCCGCGGACGTTGAGATAGGTGTCCTGCTGCCCCGCGAAACTTGCCTCCGGAAGATCCTCGGCTGTTGCCGAGGAGCGGACGGCGACCGGCACGTCTTGACCAAGGGCGGCGTACGCCTCGGCAATCTCGGCTCGGAGCGCGTCGGAGACCTGATCGGCAAAGAGGGCTTGGATGCGTACGGAGGAATCGTCGTATCCGGCTGGATCATCGGTCGGCACCGCCAGCTTCGCTATTTGTCCGTCAAGATGATGGTCGGCGACATAAGCGCGATAGGCATCGGTAATGATCACGAAGCCTGTCGGCACGGGGAGGTCGGCGCGCGTTAGCTCGCCCAGGTTCGCACCCTTGCCGCCGGCTTGATCGATATTGTCGCGGCCGAGTTCGTCAAACTTTTTGATGAAGATCATGGGCATTTCAAAGAATCTAGCCCTGGCACAAGTGTGGGCTAACCGCGCCCCACGAAGGGCATCTTGGTGGCCATCACCGTGATCGTTGCGACATTGCTGTCCAGCGGCAGACTCGCCATATAGACGACGGCACTGGCGACATCCTCGACGCGCATCCGTGCCTCGGCCCGCACGCTGCCGTCGGCTTGCGGCACTCCCTCTGCTGTCGCGGACGTCAGGTCGGTAGCGGCGTTGCCGATGTCGATCTGGCCACAGGCGATGTCGTACGGGCGTCCGTCCAGCGCGGTCGACTTGGTGAGGCCGGTGATGGCGTGCTTGGTCGCGGTGTAGGCAAGTGATCGCGGGCGGGGTGAATGCGCGGAGATGGAGCCGTTGTTGATGATGCGGCCGCCTTGCGGGCGTTGGCGGCGCATCACGCGAAACGCCTCTCGAGTACAAAGAAAGGCGCCGGTCAGATTGACATCGACGACCTCCTGCCATTCCTGCAGCGGGATCTCGTCGAGCTCGCGCGGCGGCGCACCCATCCCGGCGTTGTTGAACAGCAGATCGACCCGACCGTGTCGCATCGTCGTGACGTCGAAGAGGTTGCGTACGGACTCCTCGTCACCGACGTCGGTCGGAACCGGGTGAAGCGCCAGATCCGGGTGGGCAGCCGCGACTTCGTCCAACCGCATACGCCGCCGGCCAGCGAGTACTACCGTCCAGCCGTCACTCCCGAGCGCCGTCGCCACTGCCGCGCCAATCCCGCTGCCCGCTCCCGTCACCACCGCGGTCTTGTCCATCCGCCGTCGCACTCTCTTCGACTCTCGGAAATGATGTATGAATGCAGATTGCCATTTTGGGGACCAGCGCCGTTGGACCGGCATTAGGTAAGGCATTCACGGCCGCGGGCCATGACGTCACGATCGGTACGCGTGACCCTGTCCAGACCAGAGCCCGCGAGCAGTGGGCCGGCGTCGATCTGCCGCTTGCGGCGTACCGGGACCTTGAGGCAGACGTGTTCATCAACGCGACGAGCGGCATCGGTTCGCTCGCCGCACTCGAAGCTGCGGGTGACGCACTCAACGGCAAGGTGGTGATCGACACCTCGAATCCGCTGGACCACTCTCAAGGCTTCCCGCCGTCACTGTTTGTCAGCAACACCGACTCACTCGCCGAACAGTTGCAGCGGGCATTGCCGAAGGTCCGGCTGGTGAAGATGTTCAACACCATGGCCAACGAGGTCATGGTCAACCCGCGTGGGCTCACTGAGGACTCGACGATCTTCGTGGCCGGCAACGACCCCGACTCGCGACAGACTGCTGCCGCACTCGCTGCTGATCTTGGCTGGGCAGACGTATTCGATCTAGGAGACCTGACCGCCGCACGCGGCCTGGAGATGTTCATTACGCTCTGGGTACGGATGTACGTTCAGCTCGGTCGCCCGAACTTCAACATCAAAGTCATACGAGGTTGATTGCTCCAGTTATCGACTGATCATCAATTGCGGGTAGCGGCCTCGTCAGAGACGGGCTGCTCGCCCGCACCGAGCTCGTACTCCATGGACTGCTCCTCCACGGGAGGCTTGCTGTTGCGGATGAAGAAAGCCAAGATCACCGCGGCAATGCTGATGAGCGCCGCGACGGTGAAAGCAGTCGCGATGCCGCCGTTCAAGGCAGGAATTTGTGGCAGACCGGCTTGGCTCAGGGTGGCAGTTCTGGTGGCCATGATCGCGACCAGCAATGCGGTTCCAGCCGCACCTGCCACTTGCTGCAGAGTGCCCAAGATCGCGCTGCCGTGCGAGTACAGATAGGGCGGCAGCGGGTTCAGTGCAGCCGTAAACGCAGGCGTGAACAGGCACGCAAGTCCGAGCATGAGCAGCATGTGCAGGCCGACGAGCGTCCAAATCGGGGTCGTCGAATCCGCTGCGCTGAATCGCCACAGCGTGAAGGTCAGCAGCAGGGCACCGGGAACGGTCAGCACTCGCGGACCGAACCTGTCAAAGATCCTGCCGGCGGTAGGCCCAGCCAGGCCCATCAACAGGCCACCGGGCAACAGCATCAATCCGGTAGCGAGCGATCCGATGCCACGAACCGTCTGGAGGTAGAGCGGCAGCAAGATCACCATGCCGAACAGTGCCAGCATCGCCAGACACAGCAAAGCAACGCTTACGCCGAACATCGGGAAACGGAAGGCGCGCAGATCCAGAAGCGGACTGCCACTGCGAATGAGTCGAAGCTGCCGCCAGCCGAAGAGCAACATGCAGACCAGGCCGAATCCAATGAAGCCCAGCGCCAGCTGAGATCCGGAATCTCCGCCTAGCTGGCTGAGCCCGTAGACGAGGCTGCCGAAAGCGAAAGCGGAGAGCAGCACCGAGCGCACGTCGAGCTTTTGATGGCCCGGTTGACCGATGTTCACGAGCCGGCGTGAGCCGTAGATGAGCGAGGCAAGCGCGATCGGCAGCACCAGCACAAACATGAAGCGCCACGACAGGAACTGCAGCACCAGCCCTGACAACGTCGGGCCAATAGCCGGCGCGACCGAGATCGCAATACTCAGGTTGCCCATCACCACGCCGCGCCGCTCGGCCGGAACAAGCGTAAGCACCGTGGTCATCAGCAAGGGGATCATCACCGCAGTGCCTGAGGCCTGCACGACCCGGGCAGGCAGCAGCATCCAGAACCCCGGCGAGATCGCAGCGAGCAAGGTGCCGGTGGAGAACAGTCCCATCGCCAGAATGAAGACCGTCCTGGTGGAAATCCGCTGCAGCAGAAAACCGGTCATCGGAATGACCACCGCCATGGTCAGCATGAATGCCGTCGTCAGCCATTGCACCGTACGCGCGTTGATATCAAGATCGACCATCAAGCGCGGCAGCGCCACGCTCATGATCGTTTCGTTGAGGATCACGACGAACGTGGCGACCAGCAATATGCCAATGATCTGCCGGTCCCGCGTTGACAGCCGCGCTTGCGAAGCCACCTCCTGGCTGGTTGTGGTTGACACCAGTCCCATCCTTACTTGTGGTTACCTGTCGACTTCGGCGTACGACGCTTGCGCCGCACATTGGTTCAGACTCGCGGTCATGGCCAAACTCACCGCTTCCGCCGAC
>Ga0307294_10000225_pt1 | contig 13999 bp, 13 predicted proteins | sample ER_DNA_151_FD_194468 | JGI IMG/M metagenome (GOLD analysis project Ga0307294, IMG submission 194468) | Bulk soil microbial communities from the East River watershed near Crested Butte, Colorado, United States - ER_DNA_151 | ecosystem: Environmental > Terrestrial > Soil > Floodplain | place... | reverse complement strand
AGCACTAACGCCACAACCAATCCGACGGTGCCGATTTGAACGAGCTGGAAGGTGCCGTGTACGAACACAAACGCCGCGCTCATGATCGACACCAGGCCCAGCACGATCGCTGCACGATCCAATCGCCGATACCAATTCATGAGACCCGCACCAGCCATCGCGCCGCCCACGACCGCGAGAGTTCCCACTCTGGGCGCAACAGCCCATCCAGCCCCCCGTAGCGCCCTGCAGCCGTCGCGAACAGCGCCACATGCACCAGAAGCATCAACAGGTACGACCAGTACCACTCATGCGGCGCGTTCAGCACCGACAATGCGATGACTACCGTCTGCGCGATCCCAATCAGTGCCCAGAAACGGGTCGCCAGCCCGATCACCAAAAAAGCACCAAGTGCTGCCTCGACCAGCAGGACCATCCAGCCGAAGAAGGTGAAGTTCGGCAACACAAACCGCTCCATCAGCCAGGCGAACGGCGGCAATACCGGGTCAGAAACGGCATAACTTGCCGATAGGTACAGCCCGTCCGGCGGATCGCCACGACCGAAGTTCGGCGGCGTTTTCCAGCCCACATTTTGCAACCAGAGCAGCCCGACGCCGATCCGCACCACGGCCAGCAGCGCCCGGTTGAGCCGCGATGGCAGGACCGGGACTGCACGAGCCGTGGAGTGAGTGTCAGCGGTGGAGTCAGTGCCAGCCGCGTAGTCAGTGCCAGTCACGAAATCACCTCGCATCGCTTATTGAGACCCCCGACAGCGAATGCCAACAGGCGCCAAAAGACTACGAGACCCGAACGGTGATTTCCGCCGCCTCTTTAAAGGCGAGATCCCAGTCATGCAGGAAACGCGGCAGGCTGTAGCGTTCCAGCGCGGCGCGTCGCGCAATCAGTCCGCGGCGCTGCGCCTCCTCAGGGTCGGCCAGCAGTGCTCGGGTGGCAGTAATTAGCTCGGCGATGTCGCCCGAACGAGCCCCGGCTGCCGCAGGCACCGCTCGGGAAGCTTCGGTCGCGTCGAGTACCACAACCGGCATTCCCAGCAGCATCGCCTGGATCAGCGACAATCCAAGCGATGTCCAGCGGTTGAGGTGGAGATATACCCGACGCTCGGCCATGGCGTCATAAAGCTCATTCGGCTTCAGGTTGCCCGCAAAGCTGACGCGCTCATGATCGGGACGCAATGCCTCTGGCAGGAGGTCGGCATCGATGCCGAACGCGTCCACGTCGAAGTCGGCGAAGTGGCTCAGTAGGTCGGTGCCGGTGACGCGCCAGCGGCGTACCGGCTCGTTGACGACGAACGCCAGTCGCGGCAGCCGACCGGTGTAGCGCAGGCCAGGATCGGCAACGCCATGCTCGATGACCCGGGTCGGGGTACGACCACAGTCCCAGAACAGCTGATTGAAGTACGTGACATGGACAATAAGCACGCCGGGCTCGTCGGCCACCGGGTGCCGGGTAGACGGCACATCGGTCTTGGGGGTGTTGTGTTCTAGGAAGATCGCTGGCAGATCATGTCCCGGCCGGCGACGGAGGTGTTGGGCACCGAGCTCAATCTCCTCCAGCCTTTGGAGCAGAACCACATCCGGGGGATGATCACGGAGCTCTTCGGCCGTCACCTCGTAGGCGTTGCTCGGTGGGGAGCCGCCGTAGCGTGCCAGCCCGCCGCGACCCGAGGGCTCCGGCGGCAAGAACAGATAGTCGTCGGTGCCGGCCAACAATGAGTCGGTGTAACCGCCATGCACGTCCCACATCAGGATGCGCACTGTTGATACCCCCGATCATGAAGATGGTGGATTCACTCCCACTTTGAGAGAGCGAATCCACCATCTATCTTGAAACGACGCGAGCTTAGCTGGACTGCTGCTGCACCGTGTCCTTGGAGTCCTGAGCCTGACCTTTGACGTCTTGCGCCGCCGACTGGCCCTCCTGCTTGACGCTCTCGACGCCCTCTTGAGCAGTGCTCTTCACCGACTCGGCGGCTTCCTGAGCGCCCGCCTTGAGGCTTTCACCTACGTCCTGCGCCACCTCAGTGGCCTTCTGCTTCACCGGCTCGAGGTTGTCTTGCAGCTGGGACACCGCCTGGCGCTCCTTCTCGCTGGAAGGAATCAGCGAGGACACGAGCATTCCAAGGCCGAAGGCGACCAGTCCAGCGGCCAGGGGATTGCCCTGAGTCTTCCGCTTGAGCGTCGTCGGCGCCTCCCGTACCGCATCGGCAGCGTCGGAGGCCTTCTCGCTCACGGTGTCCCTAGCGGCGTACGCCTTATCGGCGACGGCATCCTTAGCGGCATAGGCCCTATCGGTGACCGCATCCTTGGCGGCCGATGCCTTGTCCCCGACCGTTGAACTACTGCTGTAGTCGTCATCGTCGGAACCCATGACCCGGTCCTTGAGGCTGCCGGCGGCATCCTTGACCTTGTCGACCTGGCGCCGTGCCACGCTCTTCGGCTTGACGCTCTCAGCCAGGTCGTCGACGTCGTTGCTCAATGCCGCGCGCGTCCGTTCGATATCTGCCCGGATCTCATCGGGATCATTGCTGGTGGTCATTGGTTTCTCTCCTCTTGTCCTTTGAGTGCGTTCGGGACTTGGCTCAGGGTCTCGGTGGTCTGCGGTATTCCGCCGACCTTCTTCATTTGGGCCCGAGCAACCAGGTAGAGCACCACGCCGGCTATCAGCCAGATTGCAGCCACAATGACTGCCCCCCAGCCACGCCCAGTCGAGTCGCTTAGTGCTTCCCAAAGGGCCAGTGACAAGAAGAGCACGAACAAGAACGCGGCGATCGCGGCGCCGGCATACATGCCAGCGGCTTGGCCAGCCTTTGTTGCTGTCTGGCGTACTTCGGCCTTTGCGAGCGCCACTTCTTGCTGGAACAGAACCGACAAGTCCTTCGTCACATCAGCGAGCGCATCACCAATGTTTTTCGTTCCGGTATCGGGCTCCGGCACGTCGCGATACTGGCGCTGTGGTGCCGCCTGGCCTGCATAGTCCGTCATCGGCGTACCTCGCCTTCCATCGGCGGCGGGTAGTAGGTCTCGTCGCTGGTCGGCGTCACGTTTGGGTACGCGGTACCGGTTGCGCCAGGCTGGTCGGGAGCAGCTGTGCCCGCACCCTGATAGCCAGCGCCTGCCGGAACGGTATCGCCATAGCGTGGGGCGTAGTCTCCGTCCTGGTAACCGCGAGTGCTGTACGTGCCGCTCGGCGTAGCAGTGTCGTAGTCATAGGCACCGCTGTCGTATGCCCGGGCAGGCCTCGATTCGCGATCGGAGTCAACACTGGTATTCGCAGCTACGGCGCCTCGAGTCACTCGGCCTGCGACTACACCAGCTGCGGCAGCAATAGCCAAGAATGCAACGGGCCGACGCCGGGCAAACCTCTTGACCTCATCGAGCAAATCAGTCGGCTCATGATTGTCTAACCAATGCGAAATCTCGCCAACCCGGCGGGACGCGTCTTGAACAAGATCGCTCATCGGGCCGGACTCATCGGCCTTCGACGCCATCGAGCCGAGCTCGGAGGCAAAGCCGTGCAGCTTCTCGGCAACCGCCGACTTCTGATTGCTGGCCTGGTCGCGCAGCTGCGAACGTGCCTGATCTACCAGGTTCCTGGCTTGATACTTCGCCTCCTGGGCCACGTTCGAGGCCTCGCTCTTGGCGACGTCCTTGACCCCAGCGGCGGCACCGACTGCGGTGTCCTTGACATTGCCCGCCTCACTCTTGGCGGTCTCGACGGTTGAGCCGGACCCAGCTCCTGAATCGGCCGGCTCGCTGTAGTTGCGCGCGCCTTCGGTAGACCCATAGTCCACCTCGGATTCGGCGAAACTGCTGGTCTGCGTTGTGTCGCCGAGGGGGTCAGGTTGCTCGGTGTCGTATTGACCTGTGCCTGGCTCCCCTGGCCGGCCAGTCGGATCGTAGCTAGAGCTAGTCACGACATTCTCCAATCGGATCAATTGTGGTTAGGTCCTCTGCGTACCCTCCGGTTTAGAACGTAAACAAGAAACGCGGGTATGAGCCTGACCGGCTCACACCACCCACGGCTTGAGCATGATCTTGACGGCACCCTCGGCCTTGCGCTGGAACATCTCGTACGCCGCCGGGGCTTCGGCAAGCGGCAGCCGGTGGGTAGCGAACTCCTCGACACCGAGCGGATCGTCCTCGGTCAGGAACGGCATGATGTCGGGAATCCAGCGCTTCACATTGGCCTGACCCATCCGGAGCTGGATCTGCTTGTCGAACAACTTCATCATCGGCATCGGATCCGCCATGCCGCCGTAGACACCGGACAGTGAGACCGTTCCGCCGCGGCGTACGGTCTCGATCGCGGTATAGACCGCGGCGAGCCGATCGAGGCCCGCCTTCTTCATGAGGGGCTCGGTAAGCGCATCGGGTAGGTGGGCTGTGACTCGCTGGGCAGCCGCAGCGGTAGGTGAACCGTGGGCCTCCATGCCGACCGCGTCGATCACTGAATCCGGACCTCGGCCGTCGGTCAGCTCACGGACCACATCAGCAAGATCATCTTCGTGCTCCCGGAGATCGATCACCTGGATGCCGCGTGCAATGGCTCGAGCCAACCGCTCATCCACCAGATCCACGGCAATGATCGTGTCGATCCATTTCTGCTGAGCGATCCGGCTTGCCATGTCGCCGATCGGTCCAAGCCCCAAGATCAGCAGCGAGCCGCCGTCGGGTACGCCGGCGTACTCCACGGCCTGCCAGGCGGTTGGCAGCACGTCAGAAAGATAGATGAAGCGGTCGTCCGGTGGTCCTTCCGGAACGAGGATGTGGGTGAACTGGGCTTCGGGTACCCGGAGGTACTCGGCTTGGCCGCCAGGCACCCGACCGTACAGCTTGGAGTAGCCGAACAGCGCGGCACCGCTACCCTCGCCGCGTACCTGGGTCGTCTCGCATTGGGTGTAGAGAGAGCGTTCGCACATCCAGCAGTGACCGCAGGAGATCTGGAAGGGGATGACGACCCGATCACCGGGACGGATCTGTGTGATGTCGCGGCCGACCTCGAGCACGATGCCGATTGACTCATGACCCAGGACGTCACCGGGACTCATGAAAGCGCCCATCGTCTCGTACAGATGGAGATCGGAGCCGCAGATGTTGGTGCTAGTGACCTTGATGATCGCGTCGTTGGGCTCTTTGATGATCGGATCTTCGACGTCGTCCACTGAGACGTTGCGGCGCCCTTGCCAGGTAACAGCCCTCATCGACGTCTTACGGCTTGCGCCAGTCAGCGCTGGTCAGATGGGAGCCGGCCTGCGGGCCCATCTGCAGCATGCCGCCGTCGACTACCCACGAGGCTCCGGTGACGTAACTAGCTTGTGGACTGGCGAGGAAGGCAATCACCGCAGCAATCTCGCGGGCGTCGCCGGGCCGACCGAGCGGGATGCCGAGCCGCTCTTCCTGGCGTGGATCTTGGTCGTCTTGGCCGGTCATCGGGGTCGCGATCTCGCCCGGGGCGACGGCGTTTGCGGTGATCTGATATTGGCCCAGCTCCAAAGCGAAGGTCTTGATCAATCCGCCGATGCCATGCTTGGCCGCGTCGTACGGCCCGGATCCGACTCGGGGCTGATGCTCGTGGACGCTGGTGACCGCGATCAGCCGGCCGCCGTTACCGGCCTTGACCATGTGCCGCGCAGCCTGCCGCATGCAGACGAAGGTGCCGTCTAAGTTCGTGGCGATGATCTTTCGCCAGTCGTCGTAGGAGGTGTCCACCAGCAGAGTCGAATCTCCCGCACCGGCGTTGTTGACGAAGACGTCGAGTCCGCCGAGATCATCGATCAGCATGTCAATCATTACCGCGCATGACGGCAGATCGGTGTAATCCAACTGCTTGACAACGGCCTTGCGTCCCTTGGATCGCACTTCCTCGGCGGTTTCCTCGGCTCCTTGAGAGTCCGAGTGCCAGGTAATTCCGATATCCATACCGGCTTCGGCCAGCGCGACGGCAGTCGCCTTGCCGATACCGGAATCGGAAGCTGTGACGATGGCGTAGTGGGGATCGAAAGTCATGCGTCTGATATTCCCAGCCGTCCTCTAAGCAAAACGCCGCGCCCGTAGCTGATCTTGGAAATGTAGGAGCCCTCGCTTCGTCTTCGGTTAGGACGCCTTACCCCGAAAAGTTGGAGTGCCGAGCTCCGGAATCTACAAGCTTCGTCCGATCCGCTGGCGATGCATCAAAACCTACGGTGTTGCTGCCATTCCCCGACTACTGATCGGAGCTGCTCAATGATTCTCATGCCGGCTGGTGGAGGTGCCATGGGTGATGGGCCCTCCGCCGGCCGGTTCCAATCCGAAGCGGTACGGCGCATACTCTTCGCCATGGCGAGGACCGTCGCGGCCTCGCACTTCGTCGGTCGCGCAGCTGAGCTCGGTCGTCTGCACGCTGCCTTCGACGCCGCCCAGGCCGGCGATGCAATCGCGCTGTGCATAGCCGGCGAAGCAGGCGTCGGCAAGACCCGACTGGTGACCCGGTTTGGCGAGCAAGTCAGCCATGCCGGTGGCCAAGTACTCCTGGGTGGCTGCATCGACCTAGGCGAGGGGTCATTGCCGTACGGGCCCGTGATCCAAGCGCTGCGAGGCCTCGGGCCCCGTATCACGGACCACGGGCTCGACCCCGCGGCTATCGCTGAATTGGTCGGTCCCGGACAGCTGCTCCTCGCCCGGATGCTTCCCGAATTGGGCCCGACCGATCATGATCATTCCGAGGAGTCGCCGGCGTCCCTAACGGTTGGTTCGACATCCCAGGCCAGGCTGTTTGAGGCGTTCCTGGTGCTACTGGAACGTCTCGCGGAACGAGCCCCAACGGCGCTAGTGATCGAGGACCTGCATTGGGCCGACCGCTCAACCCTGGACCTGCTCACCTTCCTCGTCCGCAACCTAGGGTCGGCGCCACTCCTCGTTATGACGTACCGCACCGATGACGTACACCGCCGTCATCCGCTCCGTCCCTTCCTCGCCGAGCTCGACCGCAGCGGCCGAGTGGAGCGACTGGACGTCGATCGCTTCAACCGAGCCGAAATCGCAGACCTGCTTCAAGGCAGCGTGGGAAGCAGTCCCGCCGACGACCTGGTCGAGCGGATCTACCGGCGCTCCGGGGGCAATGCGTTCTTTGCCGAGGAGCTGCTGGCCGCAGCTCAGGAAGAGAACGGCAATCCACAGCTGCCGCCGAGCCTGGAGAATGTGCTGCTGAGCCGCGTCCAGATCCTGTCCGAGGATGCGCAGGCGACCCTCCGGATCGCCGCTGCGGCGAGCGGTCCTGTCCCACACCAGCTGCTCGCCGCTGTTAGCGACCTGCCTGAGCCCAACTTGCTAGCAGCCTTACGCGAGACCGTTGCGCATCAAGTGCTGGTTCCAGATCCCGCCACCGAGACGTACTCCTTCCGGCACGCCCTCAGCCAAGAGGCGCTGTACGGCGATCTGCTGCCGGGGGAGCGTGCTCAACTACACGCGGCGTTTGCTCGGGTGCTCACCGAACGCCCAGACCTGGGCGATCCCAACCGCGGCACCACGTCGGCCAGACTGGCCTATCACTGGGTCAGGGCTCATCAGCCGGCACGGGCACTGCCGGCTGCCGTGCAGGCCGGGCTGCAGTCCGAGGCGGCGTACGGATTCGCCGATGCCCAGCGGCACTTCGAGACTGCACTCGAACTGTGGGATCAAGTGCCCGATCCTGTTGATCAGCTGGAGCTCGATCACGCCGCAGTACTGCAGCACACCGCGGAAGCGGCCTATCTCGCCGGCGATCCAAATCGTGCGATCGCCTTGACTCGGGCAACTCTGGCCGTTGTCGACGAGGCCATACTTCCCGTGCGTGCCGGTCTACTGCACGCCCAGCTCGGCGGCTATCTCAACGCCACCGGCGGACATGGAGCGGTCGCGGAGTACGAAGCGGCTGCACGGCTCGTACCTGCCGATCCACCGCGAGCCGAGCGAGCACAGGTGCTGGCGGCTCTCGGGGAGGCGCTGATGGGGCAAGGGCGTCATCGAGAGTCTGCGGAGTTGTGCGAAGAGGCGATCAAGATCGCCCGCGAGGTCGGCGCCCTCGCCCAAGAGGGCGATGCGCACCGTGTCCATGGCGTTGATCTGGCGTTTCTGGGTGATCTTGAGGCCGGTGTGGCGGAGCTGCGCGAGGCTCGCCGGATCGCCGAGGCTGTCGGCAGGGTTGACGAGGTGGCGCGCTGCACGGCGACGCTTTCCGGCCTGTTGGTGTCGTTTGGTGAGTTCGAGGCCGCGGCCACGGTGGCGTTGCAGGGCGCGGATTCAGCGGCGAGCCACGGGCTCGGTCGGTGGCACAGCCCGTTCCTCACCGCGACCGCCGGGCGGGCGGTGTTCGCGCTTGGTCGATGGGACGAAGCCGACCTGCTGTTGCAGCGCGCTGCGGATCGAGTGGCCCCCGAACTCGCCGCTACCCGAGTCTTCATCTGCACGGCACGGAGCGAGCTGGACATTGCGAGAGGTCGGGCCTCCGCAGCCGCAGAACATCTGGCCGAGGCCCGCGACGCGTACGTGCAGACCGTCAAGCAGCCCTGGTTGGCCGGGCCGCTGTTTTCGGCGACTGCCGAGTTGGCGTTGTTGGAAGGGCGGCTGGCTGACGCCAATGCTGCAGTGTCGGAGGGACTTCGATTGACCGGCACCGATCTTGGCTTCGCGGCGCCGCTCTACGCGCTGGGAGTGCGTGCCGCGGCGAATCGTGCCGAGCTCGCCCGGGCACATCGCAACGAAGACGACGTGCTCGAGGCGTGCCAGCTCGGCAACGCGCTGGGAATGGAGCTGGCCGAGCGAATGTCACCAACCGAGGCCTACGCCGCGGCTCCGACGCCTCACACCGCCGCATATGCGGCGATCGGCAGCGCCGAACGGGCGAGGCTCGGGGGGCGCAACGAGCCCGACATGTGGAAGGTGGCTGCAGAAGCCTGGGAGCGGCTCGCGGAGCCACACCGCGCTGCGTATGCCCGCTATCGCGAGGCTGAGGCGCTGCTGCTGGCCGGTGTCTCGCGGGAGCGAGTGGAGGTGTCGCTGCGCACCGCGTACGCGACGGCAAGAGCCCTAGGAGCACTGCCCCTCTGCACCGAAATCGAGGGCCTGGGGCGCCGTGGCCGCCTCAATCTCGAAATCGACGCTCCGACCAAGATCATCTCTGAGCCGTCACCGCTCGCCCGGCTCGGTCTCACCGTCCGGGAACGGGAGGTCCTCGCCTTGCTCGCGACCGGGCGTACTAATCGTCAGATCGCGGAGACGCTCTTCATCAGCCCGAAGACCGCCACGCTTCACGTCTCCAATATCTTGAGCAAGCTGGGCGTCACGAACCGGGTGGAGGCGGCGACAATTGCGCATAGGCTCGGCGTTGTGTCGCCGGACGCCTGAGCGAGTAGCTCTCAATCAGTCGTTGTCGATCTTCGTGCCGGCCTTGTCGAGGACGTACCATTTGGCGCCGAACTGATCGATATCTTGCCCGGTGACGTCGCCGGGCGCCTTGTCGCCGACAAAGTAATAGAGCGGGTGGCCCCCGTACGTCACCTGGGTCGTTCCGTCGCCTCGGAAGGTGGTGCCGATCAGGCCGCCGGAGGCGCCGGTGCCGGCCTGTGGGGCGCCGTTGCTGAGGTATGGCGGCCAGGCGGTTGCGCATGGGCCGTCGCATGCCGACTTGCCGCCCTTGTCCGCCTCGAACAGATAGAGCGTTCTTCCCTGGGCATCGACGACAATCTGGCCCAGGCTGGAGGCGCGCAGATCGACCGTGGCGGCGGTTCCCACTGCGCTAGGCGTGGCGGGTGCCGCCCCGTAACCACCGCCGGCGCCGTACGCCGAGGAGCCGCCAGCTCCGCAGGCGGCGAGAGCGAGGGTGAATGCCGCCAGGCTGGCGGCTGAGGTCAGGCCGCGCCGCAGCTGACGAGGATTTGGATACATGGTGTGCTCCCTTGAACTTGGGGGACCGGGGGGAATGCCGGGCGGCGTACACCGCGCCGGTCCTTGCACGCTATGGCGATCCGGGGAGCTACGGATCAGACAATGCGCCAGTAGCGCGACGCCATACACCCCTAATTCTTGGAGCCGACACTCCTAGAGCCCACGCCGAGTTAACGGACTCGGCCGGACTCACACCCCAAATCAAATTACGAGGCGACGGCCAGCGTTTCCGGTGCGTCGATGATCATGCGCATCTTGATCATGAGCCGGGACAGCAACCGGGATACCTGCATCTGGCTCGTCCCTATCTCCTCGGCGATCTCGGCTTGGGAGCGCTGTTCATAGAATCGCAGCCGGATCAGGCGCCGCTCGTCGTCATCGAGGTTTCCCATAGCGCCGTCGATGATCAGCCGGGCTTCGGTACGGTCAATATCCTCGTCGGTCTCGTTGGAGCAGAAGTAAATCCCTCGCGACATTGCCGCGTCAATCGAGGAGGCGCTGTAGCCCTGGCTTGCGAAGCGGGCCTGCTGCACTGCACCGACCGGCGCGCCAAGTTCATTCGCGAGATCTCGGGCTCGCGGCACGGCGCCCATCTGCTGGACCAGCGTCGGCCACTGCCGCCAGATGGTCGACGCCAGCTCCTGAGTTGGCCGTGGCGGGCGTACCACCCAGCCATGATCACGAAAGTGCCGCTTGAGTACGCCGGTGATGGTCGGCACGGCAAAGCCAACGAACGACCCTTGACGCGGGTCAAATCGATGGCACGCTTCGACCAGTCCTGTGCAGGCGACCTGCAGCAGGTCCTCCTCGTCCTCGCCGCGATGTAAGAACCGGCGGGCGAGCGTTCCGGCCAACCACAGGTGCGAGCAGACGACCTCGTCAAGGATCTGTTGACGCCTGGCCGGGCCAGCGGTCTCAGCCTCAAGAAGAAGGTTGTGGGTACGTTCGGCGAGTTCTTCGCGCGACGTCTGTTGGTTAGGAGAAGTGAAAGAAACTTCGGAGATCGCCATAAGCGCGACACCCTTCGTAATGAACTACGGGTGTGGCGCGCTTCTCGGCCACGTTCGATGTAAGCACTCGTAACGCCGCTCTAGCAATCCCTCTGATTACCCAAAGAGCGAAGAAGTCCCTGAGAAAGCAGCGTCAATCTGCGCTAAATCTTCTTGCAGCATAGGCGACTTTGGCTATAAAGCGCAACTCGCCTGGCAGCCCAAATGATCATGAAAGCGATCAATGACGCCGTGCAAAGGGGCTCACGTATGCTGCGGAGGGTCAATCAGCGACAGTTCGTTTTCGGTTCGGACGTTGGCTTCTCTGCCGAATGGGTATGTCGCAGACAGGGTGGCGAGCGGAACCTAGGATCTATCGCCATCCAGGCCCCGTAGCTGAGCAGACATGCTGCGGGGCCGTTCCCTTTGTACTGCGGCTTTTTCAGAGGGCGGCTACACTCACATTTGGTCTTCTATCGGTCTCCGCCCTGTGTCTGCGGACGTGACGTCTTCGAGGTGACGCATGGTCTCGCAGCCGCCGCCAACAGAGGTTGTATCAGTCCTTGAGATTCTCGAGGCTAGCTCTCGAGTGGCGCAGTTGGAAGCCGAGATCGCGCAGCTTAAGGACGCACTGGCACGCAGGCAGCAGATCGGAGTGGCGATCGGCCTGCTCGCGCAGCGCTTCGCCATCAGCCCCGAGCGAGCCTGGTCACTGCTCGTCCGCCTGTCCCAAAATGGCCACGTCAAGGTCCGCGACATCGCCCAGGCCATGATCAACGCACATTGCGGTCAACTCGGCCCCGCGGAGGCTGCAATCCTGAATGCAATGGAATCGCACCTGCCCGACGGCGTAAGCCTGATTGCTGCTTTAGGCGGCGGTCAGCAGCCCAACGGCCAATGCTCGCGGTAGTCGGGCTCGACACGTCTGCGCTGGTAGACCATGATCGAGCACGATGACCACTGCAATCTTGAGAGCGCCGGCACCCTGCATGTTTCCAAATTCGTCAGGCCATGCCGATTGATCCCGAGGCCCTCGGTGCCAGCCTGCGCCGGCTCACCACCATAGGCGAGCCTGGCATTGCCGTAGTCGAGGCATTGCGGCAAGTGACCGAGGCGTGCGTGGACCTCTTTGGTGTCACGGGCAGCGGCATCATGCTGGCCGATGAACAGAACGTCCCGCGTTATGTCGCCGCATCGGAGGGGCGGGGCCAGATACTCGAAGTGGCGGAAAGTGACACAGGGCAAGGTCCCTGTACCGAGGCCTTTGTCAACAACACCGTCGTAGCCAGCAGCGACGTTACCGTCGAAGGGCGTTGGCCTGATCTCGCCTCTGCGATTCGTCCCCACCGGGTACGCGCCGTCCTGGGTCTGCCGGTGCGCCTAGGTGGGGTCACTGTTGGGACCCTCGATGTCTTCTACGACCACCCGCATATCTGGGAAGACGATGAGTGTCAAGCTTTGGCTAGATATCGCGACCTGGTCGAATCCACTCTGGCCAATGCCGTGGCCGCCCACAATGCAGGCGAGCTGGCGGCCCAGCTGCAGTACGCACTTGACTATCGGGTCATCATTGAGCGCGGCGTCGGCTATTTGATGGCACGCGATCAGGTCGACTCGATGACCGCCTTCAACAGGCTTCGCCGAGCGGCCCGAGACACTCAGAGCAAGATCGGTGAGGTGGCCCAACGGCTGGTCTCCACGGGCCGGCTGCCAACCGAATCAGCTACCTAATTGGCCTAAGCCGGCTGTGACGACAGTCCGAGCTGCTGCAGCAGCCCAAGATCGTCAAGCCGTCCCCAGCGTTCCACGATCTTGCCGTCGGCAATGCGAAAGATATTGACTCCCCGTAGCCACACCTCTCGCCCGGTGGGTGATTCACCCATCACGGAGCCGCGGTGGGTGCCATGCGCAACGAAATGCTCCGCAACAAGATCAGCTTCGGCGATCATGTGTTGCTCGTCGCTGCGCCAGTCAGGGAAGCCGCGGCGGACGACGTCAGCCGCCTGCCGCATGCCTTCCGGCCCATCGGGGGCACCGGGCAGCGGCGGGTCATGGTTGATGAACGCCGGATCGAGATAGCGGTCGACGGCCGTCAGGTCACCGTTGGTGAAGAGGGCGGAGATGAACTCCGCAACGATCTGCTTGTTGCTTGTGATACTCATGCCGCCATCGTCGGCCGGCCGCAGGCGCTCCACCATCCCTCCAAGGTGGGATGTTTCTCGACGCTGATCCGGAGGAGGATGGTGTTGTGGAAGCAAGCCGCGCCGTCGCGCGGCGCGTGGATGATCTAGTGCGCCGCTGCTCCTCAGGACTGCGCGGCGCGGCGTTTCAGGCGGAAGTAGTGCGGGCCATCCATGCGTTGCTTCCGGTCGACGCCGTCTTCCTCGCCACGGCAGACCCGGGAACGCTGCTGTTCACCGGCACGTTCGCCGAAGATCCACTCGTCGATGTGGCCGATCAGTTCGTTCACAATGAGTTCGGCCATGACGATGTGAACAAGTTTCAGTCGTTGGCCACTGGCGCCCGCCATGTGGCGACGCTCGACACGGCCACTCGCGGTGATCGCCATGCCAGCGCCCGATATCGCGACATCATGGCGCCGCTGGGCCTCGGTGATGAACTCCGAGCCGCGTTCGTCACACCCTCCGGCTGCTGGGGCTACCTTTGCCTGCATCGAGCCGACTCGCCGTACGGGTTCTCATCGGCAGATGTACGCCTGATCGAACGCCTCACTGCCAGTCTCGGAACCGGTTGCCGGCTTAGCCTTGCTGCACAAGGGACCGACGAGATGGCGGCTGTTGCTCCTGGTGTCGTCGTCTTGCATCCCGACCCCACGTTGGCCGCCATAACCGGTGAGGCCGAACGCTTGCTGGCCGACATCGCCGATTACTCCTCCAGCTCACCGCGTCTGCCGGCGGCCGTCTATGCAGCGGCATCCAGCCTGCAAAGCATCGACCATGGCACAGCCAGGCCCGATGCCTCCCAGACGCTACGGGTACGGACTAAGAGCGGCGGCTGGCTGCTGGTCCACGGGACTTCTCTGCATGGCACCGCCGATGACCAGATTGCCGTGATCATTGAACCGGCCCACCCGGGTAGCAATGCGCCGCT
>Ga0307294_10000224_pt1 | contig 14010 bp, 12 predicted proteins | sample ER_DNA_151_FD_194468 | JGI IMG/M metagenome (GOLD analysis project Ga0307294, IMG submission 194468) | Bulk soil microbial communities from the East River watershed near Crested Butte, Colorado, United States - ER_DNA_151 | ecosystem: Environmental > Terrestrial > Soil > Floodplain | place... | reverse complement strand
CGCGGATCGCGAACACCAGCCAGACATTGGCGCCCTGGTCGCGCTCCAGCGTCGCATCGATCGGGCCGTATTTGACGCCGTCGACCTCGACGCCCTTTTTCAGCTCGTCGAGCTGGCCCTGCGTCACCTCGCCATGGGCGCGAACCCGATACCGCCGCAGCCAGCCGGTGTCCGGCAATTCCAGCGCGCGCGCCAGCCCGCCATCATTGGTCAGCAGCAGCAGGCCCTCGGTGTTGAAATCGAGCCGGCCGATCGAGATCAGCCGCGGCAGGCCTTCCGGCAGATTGTCGAACACCGTCGGCCGCCCTTCCGGATCGGCGTGGGTGGTCATCAGGCCGCGCGGCTTGTGGAACATGAACAGACGGGTGCGCTCGCGCGGCGGCAACGGCTTGCCGTCGATGGTGATGACGTCGTTCGCGGTGACGTCGAGCGCCGGCGAATTGATGACGCGGCCATTGACGGTGACGCGGCCCTGCACGACCCATTCCTCGGCGTCGCGGCGCGAGGCCAAGCCGGCGCGCGACAGCACCTTGGCGATGCGCTCGCCGGATTTCTTCTCGCGCGGCGGGCGCGCGGCGCGCTTTTCGAATTCGGGCTTGCGCTCGCGGTATTCGCCGCGACCGCCGAACGCCGGACGTTTTGCAAAAACCTTGCTGTCGTCCTCGTTGTCGCGGCGCGGACGCTCCCCCGACGCCTCGCTGCGCGGATGCTCCTGCCAGGAGCTGCCGCCCTCGCGGGGACGATCGAACTTCGGACGATCCTCGCGCGGGCGGTCGAAACGCGGACGGTCGCCCTGTGGCCTGTCACCGCGCGGACGCTCGTCGCGGCCTTCCCGGGGACGGTCGAATTTCGGCCGCTCGCGGAACGGACGATCGCCTTGCGGGCGATCGCCGCGCGGCTTGTCGAAATTGCGCGCGCCGTCGCGGGGCGGACGCGAATTGCGGCCGGCATGGTCGGGCGAGGACGCATCGCGCTTCTGCCACGGTTTTGTCTCGCCGCCATCTGAACCACGGTCGGGACGGCTACCAAAATCCTTGCGCGGACCACGGTCCGGCGCGCCGCGGGAAGAAAACTTCTTGTCGCCGCCGAATTTTCGTTCGGGACGATCACCGCGCGGACGATCGCCATCGCGCGAGGGACGCGCGCTGTAGGGACGATCGCCCTGCGGCCGGTCGCCGCGCGGCGTATAGGGCCGCTTCTCAGCCCCACCCTCGCGCGGGGTATAGGGCTTCCTGTCGCCGAATTTCCGGTCGGGAAAGCGCGCGGCCGGACGGGCATCGCTGCGATCGCCGCGCGGAGTGTAGGGGCGCTTTTCCCCATCACCGCGGGGGCTGAAGTTGGGGCGATCACCGCGCGGGCTGTACGGACGCTTCTCGCCGCCGCCGGCGCGATCATCCCGGTTGAATCGTGGCGGACGCGGCGCATCGCCGTCGCGGCGCGGCGGCGGACCTTCGCGCTTGCCGGCATAAGGCTTGCCCGGGCCGGAATAGGGTTTCTTGCCGTAGGATTTGGCACCGTCGGGTTTCCCCGCATATGGCCGCCGCTCGCCCTCGGGCTTGCCGCCGTCGTTCTTGCCGGCAAAGCCGCGCTTGGCGAATTTCTTTTCCGGCCCCCTGGCGGCGCCGGAGCGGCCCTTGCCGCCTGTGGGACGGTCGCGCCGGCCGCGGGAATCGTTGTTTTTGTCGTTATCGCGGGGCATGAATGGTCTCTCGTATCCAAATGAAATGCGGTCAGGCGGATGTGGACGGGCTGTCATAGCGAGTACGCGCGCGCGCTTGGCTCAAGGCGCATTGTCACGCAAAACCGGCATCCACTTTTGCTGAATGCGGCTCTCATAGCAGGTTTCTTCCGATGATACGAGGCATGACCGCCCCTTCTTTCATGGATTTGGCGCTGAAAACGGCCAAAAACGCCGGAAAAGTCGGCGAAGTTCCGATCGGATGCGTGATTGTCAGGGGGTACGAGGTGATCGCCACCGCGGCCAACCGCACCCTGACCGACCGCGATCCGACCGCACACGCCGAGATCCTGGCGCTGCGGCAGGCCGCCGGGGCCATCGGCACCGAGCGATTGATCGATTGCGACCTCTACGTCACGCTGGAGCCGTGCACGATGTGCGCCGGCGCGATCTCGCTGGCGCGGATCCGGCGGCTGTATTACGGCGCGGCCGATGCCAAGGGCGGCGCGGTGGAATCCGGCGTGCGGTTCTTTGCATCGCCGACCTGCCATCACGTGCCGGAAGTTTATTCGGCGGTCGGCGAAACCGAAGCAGCGACGCTGCTGAAGGATTTTTTCAAGGTTCGCAGGTAACAGACTCGATGCCGCGCACCAAAACTCCGATGTCATCATCCGCGAAAGCGGATGATCCAGTATTCCAGAGACGCCGGCGATTGATCGAGAAGCCGCTGCGTACTGGATACCCGCGTTCGCGGGTATCAGGAGTTGTGGTGGGGCTCAGCTTGCGCCCATTCAAGCCGCTATAAAAAACTCCCGCAACATCTTCGCCGTCACATCCGGATTCTCCTCCGTGAGGAAATGTCCGCTGTCGACCGGCGCGCCGCGAACATTGGTCGCCCAGTTCCTCCAGGTGTCGAGCGGCGTCGCCGCAGCGCTCGCAATGCCGGCATCGCCCCACAGCGCCAGCATCGGGATCGTGATCTTCTTCGCCACGTCGCGATCCGCCTTGTCGATCTCGAAATCGGCATAGGCGCCGGCGCGATAGTCCTCGCACATCGCGTGCAGCCGCGACGGATCGCGGAACGGTGCGAGGTAGTGTTCCAGCGCGCGCGGGTCGATGGCGTCGAGATTTTTTGACTTGGTCTGGCTCGCCATCTTCTGCTTCAGGAAGAAATCCGGATTGCCGCCGATCAGGGTTTCCGGCAGCGGAAACGGCTGCGCCAGGAAGGTCCAGTGATAGATCTTCAGCGCGTAGAGCCGGTTCATCCGCTCCCAGTAGTCGAGCGTCGGCAGGATATCGAGCACCGCCAGCTTCGACAGCCGGCCGGGGTGATCGAGCGCGAGGCGATAGGCGACGCGGCCGCCGCGGTCGTGGCCGGCGAGCGCGAAATGCACATGGCCGAGTTGCTCCATCGCCTCGATGATCGTGTTCGCCATCGCGCGCTTGGTATAGGGCGTGTGATCGCTGTCGCTTTCGGGCATGTCCGACCAGCCGTAGCCCGGCAGATCGGCGATGATCAGCTTGAATTGATCCGCCAGAAGCGGCGCGACGCGATGCCACTGCACGTGGGTCTGCGAAAAGCCGTGCAGCAACAATAGCGGCGGCCCCTTGCCGCCGACGCGGGCGAAAACCCGGCCGGAGCGGGTGTTGATCCATTCGGCGGCATAGCCGGGAAACAAATCGGCGAGATCGGGCATTTTCGCTCTCTTCCGTCATCATCCGCGAAGGCGGATGATCCAGTAGACACTAACGTCTCGGTCCACAACAGACGCCATGGCGTACTGGATACCCCGCCTTCGCGGGGTATGACGGGGCTGCTTCAAACATTGTTTGCCGTTGCCGCTGGCGTGTCCCGGATATATGCCATCGGCCAAGCCCTTCCAACATAGAGCACGACCAACAATAACCAGCACGAGGAAACCCCTGACATGTCGATCGATTTCGAGATTCCGGCCGAAGCCAAGGCGATCCGCGAGAAAGTCCGCAAATGGGTGCATGACGAGTGCATTCCCGCGGAAAAGGAACTCGACACCAAGCCGCTCGCCGAGGTGCTGGGACCGCTGCGGAAAAAGGCCCGCGCCCAGGGCCTGTGGTGCCCGTGGGTGCCGAAGGAATATGGCGGCATGGGCCTCGGCCCGCTCGCCAACGCGCTGGTGCAGATGGAGCTCGGCGAAAGCATGCTCGGCGCACTCTCGATGAACACACAGGGGCCCGATGACGCCTCGATGATGACCATCCTCGCCCACGGCACGGAGTATCAGAAGGAAAAGTTCCTTAAACCCCTGCTCAACGGCGACAAGCGCATCTGCTTTTCCATGACCGAGAAGGCGGCCGGCGCCGATGCCACGGGCATGCAGACGTCAGCGGTGAAGGACGGCAACGAGAACTACATCCTCAACGGCGAGAAATGGTTCTCGTCGTCCGCCAGCGTCGCCGACATGGCGCTGGTGGTGGCGAGGACCGATCCGAACGCGCCGCGCCACAAGCAGCATTCGACCTTCATCGTCGAACTGCCGAACCCCGGCTACAACATCAAGCGCAACATCAAGAACATGGCGATCGAGGGCCCGCATGCCGATGCGATCCATGGCGGCCACTCCGAAATCGAGATCAAGGACCTGAAGGTGCCGGCCGACAACCTGCTCGGCGGCGAGGGCAACGGTTTTAATATGGGCCAGCACCGCCTCGCCTATGGCCGCCTGCGCCACGGCATGCACAATGTCGCGAAAGCGCAGCGCGCGCTCGACATGGCGGTGGCCCATATCACAAAACGCTCCACCTTCGGCTCGCTGCTGTCAGACCGCCAGGGCGTGCAGTTCATGCTGGCCGATTGTGCCAGCGAACTCTATATCGGCCGGCTGATGCTGCTGCACATCGCCTACAAGGCGGAAAAGGGCCAGGACATAAGGCAGGAAAACTCGATCGCCAAGATTTTTCACGCCCACATGGTGCACAAGGTGATCGACACCGCGATCCAGCTGCACGGCGCGCTCGGCTTTTCCCAGGATACGCCGCTGGCGAAATGGTACACGCAGGTACGCTCGCAGCGGCTGGTCGACGGTCCCGACGAAGTGCACAAGTGGAAAATCGGCAAGAACGTCATCAAGGCGTTCAAAGAGCACGGCACCACCGCGAGTGCGGCGGGCGGCGATTTGCTCTGATTCACGCAGTCATTCCGGGGCGGCGCGCCGAGCCGCCCCTCAGGTGCGCAATTGCGCACTGGGGAATCCGGAGATGGGAAGGAGAAAAATAATCTCGGGATTCCGGATCGACGCGCTTCGCGCATCGTCCGCAATGACGGGGTTAGCGCGTAGGGTGGGCAAAGGCGCGTTGTGCCGTGCCCACCATCTATCTGCATGGTCAAGAAGGTGGGCACGCTTCATTTTGCCCACCCTACGAAGCTGACGGGAAACATTTTGGAGGCACCATGAATTGCTTAACCCGCGCGCTTGCCGCGCTTGTTATCGTGCTCGCCGGCGCAGATGCTGCGCTGGCGCAAAAGTGGCCGAACCGCGCTATCCGCATGGTCGTCCCCTACACGCCCGGCGGCTACACCGATCTGATGGCGCGGTTGGTAGGCCAAAAAATCTCCGAGGCGATCGGCCAGCCGATCGTCTTCGAGAACAAGCCCGGCGCCAACGCCATCATCGGCACCGACGTCGTCGCAAAGGCCGCGCCCGACGGCTACACCTTCGGCACCGTGATCGCGGCCCATGCGGTGAACGCAACGCTCAATCCGAAACTGCCCTATGACACCCTCAAGGACCTGACATACGTGTCGCTGATGAGCGTCGCGCCGCTCATCCTGATCGCGCATCCCTCGCTGCCCGCGAACAACGTCAAGGAGCTGATCGCGCTTGCGAAGGCCAAGCCCGGCGAGCTTAACTTTGCATCGAGCGGCATCGGCGCTGCCGCTCACCTCACGATGGAAATGTTCAAGAGCCGTGCCGACATCAAGATGCAGCACATTCCCTACAAGGGGACGGCGGGCGCATTGCAGGACCTCGTCGGCGGCCAGATCAACGTGATGTTCGACATTGTGGGGCCCCTGATGCCGCAGGTCGTCTCCGGCAATGCCAAGGCGCTGGCCGTCACCGCGAAAGACCGGATACCGGCCGCACCCAACGTGCCCACCATGGCCGAGCAAGGCGTCCCGGATTTCGTCTCCGGCACGTGGGCCGGCATCATCGCGCCGGCGGGGACGCCGAAGGAGATCGTCGAGCGCATTTCCGCCGAGGCCAGGAAGGCTCTGGCCGATCCGGCTGTGATCGAGAAGCTCTCCCAGCAGGGCATCGTGGCCATGGGCGGCAGCCCCGAGGAATTCCGCACCTTCGTCACCGAGGAAATCGCGCGATGGAGCAAGGTGATCAAGGACGCCGACATCAAGATGGAGTAGCGCGCCGTCATTCCGGAACGGCGCGCTGCGCCGAACCCGGCCTCCGGAGATTGGGCTACGGGAGGTCGATAATCTCGGGATTCCGGATCGATGCGCTTCGCGTGTTGTCCGGAATGGCGGGTTATTTGCTGACCTTCTCGCGCTGCACCGCCTGCCAGCCGATGTCGCGGCGACAGAAACCTTCCGGCCATTGGATGCGGTCGACCGCCGCATAGGCGCGGGCCTGCGCCTCGGTGACGGTCTTGCCGGTGGCGCAGACGTTCAATACGCGGCCGCCATGACTGAGGATCTTGCCGCCACCGGCCCTGGTGCCGGCGTGAAAAATCTCGACGCCTTCGACGCTCGCTGCGTCATCGAGACCTTCAATGACAAAACCCTTGCCGTAGTCGCCGGGATAACCCCTGGTCGCCATGATCACCGTCAGCGCGACGTCGTCGAACCAGCGCAGGCTGAAATTTTTCAATTGCCCGTCGGCGCAGGCGATCAGCGCCGGCACGAGGTCCGACATCATCCGCAGCATCAGCACCTGGCATTCCGGGTCGCCGAAGCGGGCGTTGTACTCGACCAGTTTTGGTCCATCCTTCGTCACCATCACGCCGGCATAGAGCACGCCCTTGTAGGGCGAGCCCATGGCGGCGAGCGCGCGCAGCGTCGGATAAATCATCTGCTCCATGACCTGCGCGCAGATCGTGTCGGTCATCACCGGGGCCGGCGAATAGGCGCCCATGCCGCCGGTGTTCGGGCCCAGGTCGCCGTCGAAGGCGCGCTTGTGGTCCTGCGCGGTGACCAGCGGCAGCGCATGCTCGCCGTCGCACAGCGCAAAGAACGAGGCTTCCTCGCCGACCATGAACTCCTCGACCACGACCTCGGCGCCGGCCTCGCCGAAACCGCCGCCGAACATCATGTCGACCGCATCGAGCGCTTCCTGTTCGGTCATCGCCACCACCACGCCCTTGCCGGCGGCAAGGCCGTCGGCCTTGACCACGATCGGCGCGCCCTGGGCGCGGATGTAGGCCTTTGCCCTGTCCGCGTCGGTGAAGTGCTCATAGGCGGCGGTTGGAATGTGGTTGGCGCGGCACAGCGCCTTGGTGAAGCTCTTCGAGCTCTCGAGCTGCCCGGCCGCCCTGGTCGGGCCGAACGCCTTGAACCCGGCGGCATTGAGATCGTCGACGATGCCGGCCGCGATCGGCGCATCCGGGCCGACCACCACGAAATCGACCTTGTTCGCCTTGCAGAATTCGATCACCGCGGGATGGTCGGTGATATCGACATCAACGCATTCGGCTTCCCGCGCGATGCCGGCATTGCCCGGCGCACACCAGAGTTTCGTCACCAGCGGGGAAGCCGCGATCTTCCACGCCAAAGCGTGTTCGCGGCCGCCGGAACCGAGCAGAAGGATGTTCATGAATGCAGCCAGATGACGGTGTGCGGGATGGTGTCGGTCGCACGAGTCCCCCTATCGCTGCAAGGGGGACACCGTCCAAATGTCGTCATTCCGCACGGCGCCAATTGGCGCGTCGGGGAATGACGCTATGGCACGGCCGGCGCAGCGAGGCGCGCCCGGTAACTTCGCAGCAGCGCGATGATCCAGCCCAGGAAATAGCCGGAACAGGCGCCTGACACCGCCTGACCGGCCATGGCCACCTCCCAGGCGGCTTGCAGTTTCATCGCCGTCACCACTGCGGCGGCGTATTGCAGCCCGAAGCTTGTCAGGTTTTGAACCAGGGGAATCACGCTGCCGGGGCGCAGGACGCGGCCAGTTGCGCCATCGACCGTCACGGACCGCGGCCCGGTGTACAGTGCCAATGCCGCAAACACGGCGGCGCAGGCGATCCAGACCAACACCAGGTCGATCGATTTTCCGCCCAGCACCAGCCGCGAAACGCCCATCAGGAAAAACACCGCGGGGATGATCAGCATTCGCGCCAGCGGCTGCGACCTTGGCCGTAGCGCCATGCATCCCTGCCATATCAGCAGGGCCAGCAGCGCGAACACCCATGGTGGCGTGTTGACGAGGATGATCGTGACGGTTTGCATTCCGGGCCCCTGGTTCCCTGGCTTTATTTATGTGGTTGTGCCGCGATGATCTCGCGCAGCGTCGCGACGTGGCGGGCGAAGGCGCCGCGCCCGGCGGCGGTTGATGTTACCGTGGTCTGCGGCTTCTTGCCGACAAAGGCTTTGGTCACAGCGACATAGCCGGCCTTCGCCAGGGTTTCGATATGGGCGCCGAGATTGCCGTCGGTGGCGCCAGTGAGCTTCTTCAGCCTGACGAAGTCGAGCCCCTGGGCGTCCGGCAGCGCCGTGAGCGCCGCCATGATGCGCAGGCGCAGCGGCTGGTGGATGATGTCGTCGAGCTCGGCCATGCGTCAGCTCCGGCGCATCCAGAGGCCGCCCAGCATCAGGCCGCCGCCATTCACAAAAGCCATCCACAGGTCGAAGGCATCGCCAATGAAGAAGTAACCGACCAACGTCAGCACGATGATGGAAAGGCCGATCGCCACGAAGGCGTACCCGACCCAGAGCCCGGCGATGGTGTAGATCAGCATGAAGTAAATGGGCCAGAAGGTTGAGAGCTGGCGCGGTCCGAAATGGCCAAGCCAGCTCGAGAATATTCCGAAGGCGATGAAGGACACGAATGCCGCCAACATCCTGGCATCGAAGGTGCGGACGCCGGAACGCATCCGGTTGGAAACGCTGATGACGACCGATCCCGCGATCCCCACGACATAGACCGCGGGCCACGCATAAAAGGCGTAGCGTGGGCTAAGCCAGGTCACGAGATAGCCGGCAAACACCAGCGCGCCCCACATGATCAGCAGCAGGCTGGCGAGCTGGTAGATCCGCGACTGGCGCACGCGGCGAACGATATCCTCGATATCGCTCAGCGCCGCCGCGGCTTCCCGGCCTTCGATGGTCATGACGATCCGCTCCCGGCTTGCGCGACCTCGTCGGCGACGATGGAAATGGCTCTGGGCGCGCTGACGATGCCCATGTGATTGACGCCGTCGATCAGCTTGACGTCAACTGGCACCGGGGCGCCGTGCACGGCTTCCGCGTATTTGTCCGCGAACATCAACTCGTCGTCGGTGCCGGAGAAGATGGTGATCGGCCTTGTCGCCGCGGCCAGATCGCGGCGGTAGTCGCGGCTCACCGCGAAATTGCGCATCAGGCGGTCGCTGTAGGTCCCCACCAGCGTCTGCTCGGAATTCGGCGGCACCGCGAGCGCCAGCACCGGCAGCGACTCGCAGCAGTTGACGCCAACGACGCGCAACAGTTCGAGGCCGATGATGCGCGGGATATCGGCTTTGGCCCAGCCGCCGGAACCCGGCCGGGTCGAGGGGGCATCGTAGCCGAGATAGGGCGCCAGCAGCACGGCGCGCTCGAACAGATGCTGGATCGGCGAGCCCGCCACGCGCAGCGCAAAGCCTCCGCCGGAGGAATGGCCGACCAGCGTCAATGGCGCTGATGGCACCGCCTTGCGAACGACGGCGACGAAATCGGCGAGGTCGTGCTCGAGCTGGCCGACATAGCCAATGTCGCCGCGCGCACCGGATGCGCCGTGGCCGCGGATGTCGACCGCGAAGGTTTCCACGCCCCGCTTCGCCAGGGTTCCCGACAGCGCATGGATGGTGCCGCCGCTCGAGCCCGACGAGCCGTGCACCACGATCGCGACGCGCCCGGTGGCGGGACCGCTGGCGGGATAATGGCGGAAACCGAGCCAGGTACCGTCGCGCGCCTGAAACCGCTCGATGGCGGGCAAAGTGCTGAAATCGACCGTTCCGCGGGCCGCGGAGATGGACGCAAGCTCGGGGGGGCGCGCCAGCGGCATGGCGACGAGTGCGGTGATCAGGAGCGCGACCGCGCCTATGGCGCTCAGTGTCCATTTCAGGGCGTTCAGGGAGGCGCGCAGCAGCGATTTCATCATCGATCCTCCTCGTCGTCCACGCAATATAGAGTACTCTGTATAACAGAGTAACGATGATTGCAAGGGCCGATTGGCGGTGCGGCCGGAAAATCCCTAACTTGCAGGCCACTCCCGAAACCCGAATCGATTGCCCTGATGCCCGCAGCCGAACCCCTGCTCAACGCGCCGGAATTCACGGTGTCCGAACTGTCCTCCGCGCTGAAGCGGACCGTCGAGGACGCCTATGGGCATGTGCGCGTACGCGGCGAGATTTCCGGGTTCCGCGGACCGCATTCCTCGGGGCACTGCTATTTCGCGCTGAAGGACGAGAGCGCCAAGATCGAGGCGGTGATCTGGAAGGGCGTGCATGGCCGGATGCGGTTCAAGCCGCAGGAGGGCCTCGAGGTCATCGCCACCGGCAAGCTCACCACCTATCCGGGCTCGTCGAAATACCAGATCGTGATCGAGGCGATCGAGCCGGCCGGGATCGGCGCGCTGATGGCGCTGATGGAAGAGCGCAAGAAGAAGCTTGCCGCCGAAGGGCTGTTCGACGAGGCGCGCAAGCAATTGCTGCCGTGGTTGCCGGAGGTGATCGGCGTCGTCACCTCGCCGACCGGCGCTGTCATCCGCGACATCCTGCACCGCCTGCAGGACCGCTTTCCACGCCGCGTGCTGGTGTGGCCGGTCAAGGTGCAGGGCGACGGCTCCGCCGAACAGGTCGCGGCCGCGATCCGCGGCTTTAACGCGCTTTCGCAAGGCGGCAGGATTCCGCGGCCTGATCTGCTGATCGTCGCGCGCGGCGGCGGCTCGCTGGAAGATCTCTGGTCGTTCAACGAGGAGATCGTGGTCCGTGCCGCCGCCGAAAGCATGATCCCGCTGATTTCGGCTGTGGGCCACGAGACCGACATCACGCTGATCGACTTTGCCGCCGACAAGCGCGCGCCGACCCCGACCGCCGCCGCCGAAATGGCGGTGCCGGTGCGCGCCGAGTTGTTCGTCGAGGTCTCGGCCCTGGCGCGGCGCACGATGCTGTGCTGGCAGCGCGCCCAGGAAGGCCGCCGCAGCGAGTTGCGCGCCGCGGCCCGGGCGCTGCCCGGGCTTGGCGAACTGCTGGCGATCCCGCGGCAGCGGCTGGACGGCGCGGCCAGCGCCCTGCCCCGCGGATTGAAGGCCAACACGCACGCGCATTTTCGCCGTTTTGCGGCTGTGAGCGCCAAGCTGACATTGCCGGTGCTGCACGCCCAGGTCAGCCACGCCGCGCAACGGTTGACCATCAACAGCGAGCGGCTGAGCCATGGCGCGCGTTCGCTGGTGCGCCGCCGGCGCGATCGTTTTGCCGGTATCGAGGTTCGCCTGAAAGCCTCAAAGCTTTCCAACGCGCAGGCGCAGCGCCAGACCATCGCGCGCCAGCGCGAACGCACGCTGCGGCTGGCCGAGCGCGCCCGGCGCGCGGTCGCTACCGTGATGCAGCGGCTCGACGCGCGGGTCACCCATAGCGGGCAGCTGCTGTCGGCGCTGTCGTACCGCGGCGTGCTGGCGCGCGGTTTTGCCCTGGTGCGCGATGAACAGGGACTGCCCGTACACGGCGCAGCCGAGATCGGCCCGGGCGCGCATCTCAACATCGAATTCGCCGATGGCCGCGTCGGCGCGACGGCGGAAGCGGATCGGCCAGTCGCCACGCGTCCGCTAAAACCGGTGGCGAGCGAGCCGAAGGGCATAGCGCCGAAGCGCGTGGTCAAGCCGGCCGGACAGGGCAGCTTGTTCTAGAGAGCACTTCCTTCACCCTCCCCCTCGAGGGGGTAAGAGAACGGCTATCGCGCCAGCCATTGCGCAACGCGCTGCTGCGAATCCGCGCGGGCATCCGGATCGGCGCCGAGATGGCCGCGTTCGGGCAATGCGGGATCGGATGCGCCATCGATCGCCTGCGGCGGAAAATTCGTGCGATCGAAATCGTGCAGGGCGCCGGGATAGACCACGATCCGCGCCAGCGCGCTGCGGCCGCGCGCGCCGTCGACCATCTGGCGGCAGGCAGGCGGCGAACTGATGTCGTCCCTGGCGCCGATCAGCAGCAGCGTCGGAACCCGCGCGCTCCATCCGAGGCCGGACGAGATCCGGCAGTCCGGATAGAACGCGACCGCGGAGCGGAAATCCGGCTCGATCTTGCGCGTCGGCGATTGCGGACGCACCGCCCACAGCAATGCACTGGCGCCGTTGGCCCATCCCATCAGGCTGATGCGGTCACGCGCCGTCCATGGCTGCTGCAGCAGCCACTGCCGCGAGGCCATGATGTCGGTCACCCGTTCGCGGCGGGCGAGGATGCGGCGCTCGCTGACACGGCACTGCGGCCCGAGTTCGCGCGAGCCGTAGCTGTCCGGCAGCAATACCGCCTTGCCGTCCTTCAGCAACAACTCCGCCCAGTCGCGGTAGCGCCGTTTTACCGGCTCGGCGGGATCGCCGAGGCCGCCGCAGCCATGCAGCGCGATCACCACCGGGAACGGGCCGCTGCCTTCGGGTTTGTAGAGCTGCGCGTGCAAGGTGCCGCTGCTCAGGGGAATGTCGACCTGATGCGGCGACGGCAACGGCGCCGCGCCGGCGGCAAATGCCACCGCTACGAGCGTCAGGAATGCAGCTGCTGGCAGAAGGCGCATCGCGTTCCGGGGTTGCCCAGGTACCGGGACGACAGCGGTCCGGGTAGCCCAGGCTATCATGCGTCAAAAGCCGAAAATCATCACAAATCGGTGGGTTTGACGGGCGGACAGCACGCCCTATCTATGATAGATCGCATCCTGCAAGTGCATATCGCCTCAGCCCGAATCGGCCGGGGACCGGTCGGAGAAGCTCAACTGTGCTGAATAAATTCGGGTCCTCGGGTCATGGCGAAGCCCAGGTGCAATATCTGGACGGCGATTTCCGCGTGATCTCGCCGGGAACCTACGTCCGCTGCGCGGTGACCGATGCGCGGATACCGCTCGACGAGCTGAAATACTGGAGCGTCGACCTGCAGGAGGCTTACGCGATTCCGAACGCGGTGCTGCAGCGGCATTATCCGGCGGCGGTGAAGGGCTAAACCAGAATCTTTCGTCGTCCCGGCGAACGCCGGTTTCTGTTGAGCTCTCTTGCCTTGAAGAGCCGGTCGCTGACAAATTTCCGCAATCCCGCGGCGTCATCGAATTGCAGCGTCACCGCGAACGGCACGATGTCGTTGGCCCAGGACGGCAATCCGCCTGGTGTCTGCAGCCGCGCCAAATCCTTTTCGGTCGTCACCAGGGTCAGCGCATCGCCTCTGGCCTCGGCGGCCAGGGCTTCGATCTCGCCTTGCGAAAACGCATGATGATCGGCGAAGGCGTGCTCGCGGACCACTTCGACTCCACTGGCGCGCAGCGTCCTGAAGAAGCGGCCGGGATCGCCGATCCCGGCAAAGGCCGATACGCGCTTGCCGGCGAGCGCGGCCAACGAGGCGTCGGTCGGCTGCAGCTGCGCCGACAGCACCGGGGCGCCCCGCGCGGCGATTGCGGCGGCGACCGCGCTGGCCGCGGCGCCATCGCCGATCACGATCAGCGCATCGGTGCGGGCGAGTTGCACATCCAGCGGCGCGCGCAGGGGACCCGCGGGAAATACGCAGCCATTGCCGAGGCCGCGGTTGGCATCGATCACGATCAGCGCGGCGTCCTTGGCAATCGCCGGATTCTGAAAACCGTCATCCATCAGGATCACGCTGGCGCCCTGCGCACGTGCCAAAGCGACGCCGTCGACGCGGTCGCGCGCGACCACCACCGCCACTGTCCGCGCCAGCATCAGCGGCTCGTCGCCGACATCGGCGGCGGCGTGCCTGACGGCATCGACCACGACCGGGCCGCGCAACCGTCCGCCATAGCCGCGGCTGAGCACGACCGGCGTCTCGCCGAGACCACGCAACAGCTGCACGAGGGCGAGTACGGTAGGGGTCTTGCCGGCGCCGCCGGTGTGATAATTGCCGACGCAGAGCACGGGGACGCCGGCGTCAAAACCCGGACGCTGCATGCGCCGGCCCGT
>Ga0307294_10000223_pt1 | contig 14031 bp, 16 predicted proteins | sample ER_DNA_151_FD_194468 | JGI IMG/M metagenome (GOLD analysis project Ga0307294, IMG submission 194468) | Bulk soil microbial communities from the East River watershed near Crested Butte, Colorado, United States - ER_DNA_151 | ecosystem: Environmental > Terrestrial > Soil > Floodplain | place... | reverse complement strand
CACGGCTACGGCTCCAGAAACCGCCCCGAGGCGATCCGCGGCAGGCCGGTAACCGGCCAGTTGTAGATGTAGGTCCAGGCCTCGCTGACGGTTGCACCCGCCAGCGTCAGCGGCAGCATTTGCCTGACATATTCGGTCGGCTCGGCAAAGCCCTCGCCGCAGGCCTCGTACATGTCGAATTCGCGCAGCAACGCCTCGGGCTGGCGCAGCCGGTACAATTCACCGAACACGACCTCGGCGGGATCGTCGGACAGCACCAGCCCGGGATAATGCCTGACCAGATAAAGCCGGCCGCGGCAGCGCGCATCGCCGACAAAATCCGCAGCGCGCGACAAGAGCTGCGCCATCGGATGGTCGAAGCCGCGCATCAGCGTGCCGTAGACGAAGAGACGGTCGGAGTGCATCGTTCTCCTATGTCATTGCGAGCGCAGCGAAGCAATCCATCGGTCGGGACGGCGCGCGTGATCTACGCCGTCACCACCTCGTCGCTGATGACGACGAACTTCACCAGGTCCATCCGCCCGAAACTCGTGGTCAGCGCCACGTCAGCGGCGTCGCGGCCGGTGCCCATCAGGATGCGGCCGATCCGCGGATGGTTGTGGCGGGCGTCGAAGGTGTACCACTGGCCGGACAGATACGCCTGAAACCAGCCCGAAAAGTCCATCGGCGCCGGATCCGGCGGGATGCCGATGTCGCCCATATAGCCGGTGCAGTAGCGCGCCGGGATGTTCATGCAGCGGCAGAAGGTCAGCGCCAGATGCGCAAAATCGCGGCAGACGCCGGCGCGCTGCTCGTAGACGTCGTGCGCCGACTTCATGTGATGGGCGTGCTGGTAGCCGAAGGTGACGTGGTGATGGACGAATTCGGTGATCGCCGCCACCCGGGCCCAGCCCGGCGGCGTATTGCCGAACAGCGACCAGGCGATGTCGGTGAGCTTGTCGGTCTCGCAGTAGCGGCTCGGCATCAGATAGAGCAGCAGTTCGTCCGGCAGCTGATCGATCGCCACCTGCTGCGCGGTCGGCACCACGGCATCGGGCAATCCGGAATCGCGCACCAGCGCCGAGCCGCGCAGGGTGACGCCGCCGGCGGGGGCCACCAGCCGGCCGCAGACATTGCCAAAGCTGTCGCGGTAGAACCCGATCGGCACGTTGGGCTCGGCGACGATGCTTTCGGTGCCGACGATGTCGGAAAAACGCGAGGGATGGATGTTGAGCATGGTCACCATCGGGGTCGGCTGCACCGCCGCGTAGCCGATTTCGAAACCCACCCTGATTTCCATGATCAGACCTTTTCGCTCTCGCCGACCGAAACGACGTTGATGCTGATCTCCATGCCGACGAATGCGTCGGCGGAGCCGAGATAGGTGCCGTGCAGCGGGATCGCCTGGCGCGGATCGCGCGCCACCGCGACGCGGACGAGGTCGCGGGTGCCGACGATGCCGTTGGTCGGATCGAACTCGATCCAGCCGGCGCTCGGCAGGTACACCTGCACCCAGGCGTGGGTGTTGCCGCCACCGACATAGCCGTGGGCGCGGTCGCCCGGGATGAAGATGTAGCCCGACACGAAACGCGCGGCGATACCGAGCCGCCGCAGCGCCTCGATCATGAACAGCGCATAGTCGCGGCAGGTACCGGATCCGGTCTGCAGTGTGTCGAGCGGAAGCTGGGTGCCGTGCTCATGCCGCTTGCGGTAGGTGAATTGCCGGCGGATGCCGTGGGTCATGCTGGAGAGAATGTTGAAGGTCGGCGTCGGCCCTTCCGCGTCGAGGAAATTCAGCGCCCAGGCCGTCAGCTTGCCATCGGGATCGCCATACTGCGGCGTGATGTAGTGCACGAGGTCGGGAAACTCGTCGTTGTTGTAGATGAACGGATAGAAATATGCCGGATCGTCCGCGGTCAGCGCGAACTCGTCGGCGGGGCTGTGCTCGACCGTGACGATGGAGGTGAAGGTCAGGGTTTCGGCGCGCTCGTCGAAGGTCGCGATCGCGACGCTGTTGCCGAACACGTCGTGGATCCAGCGCAGCGACATCGGCTGCGGCACGATGTCGAGGCTGCCCTTGAGCACGCGCAGGTCGTGACCGTCGCGCGGGCGCAGCATGATGCGGTGCTCGCCGAATGCCACCGGAAGGGCATAGCGATATTCGGTCTTGTGATGGATCGTCAGGAGCGGCATCGTCGAACTAATCATCGTGGGTTTGCGCCATCTAATCTATACCGGTCGCTGCTCATTTCTAACTCGGTATGCTGCTTCGATAGGCAACAGGCAATATGGCTTTGGACAACGCGGCCGATACATCCCTACTCCTCGGAAAAGATGAAGTTCCGCCGGTTCTCGAACAAAATGCCCAGGGACGCTCGCCGTTCCTGCTGACGGCGGATCATTACGGCCGCATGATCCCGCGCGCGCTCGGCGATCTCGGCGTGCCGGCCGGCGAACTGACCCGCCACATCGCCTGGGACATCGGCATTGCCGGCGTCGCCGAAGCACTGTCGAAGCAGATCGACGCGCACCTGATCGCGCAGCGCTATTCGCGGCTGGTGATCGACTGCAACCGGCCACCGGGCGCGCCAAGCTCGATCCCCGTGATGTCGGAGGCGACGGCGATTGCCGGCAACGAAAACCTGGCGCCCGGGGCGGCCGAAGCGCGCCGCGTGGCGATCTTCGATCCCTACCATCGCCGCATCACCGAGGCGATCGACGCCCGCTTGCGTGCGGGCATGCCGACCGTACTGGTGGCGCTGCATAGCTTTACCCCGGTTTATGCCGGCGTCGCGAGGCCCTGGCATATCGGCACGCTGTATCACCGCGATACGAGGCTGCCGCCGCTGCTGCTCAGGCTGCTGCGTGCGGAAACCGATCTCGTGGTCGGCGACAACGAGCCCTATGCGGTGAGCGATGCGACCGACTACGGCATTCCCGTGCATGGCGAAGCGCGCGGCCTGATGAACACCGGCATCGAAATCCGCCAGGACCTGATCGCGGATCCCGCCGGGCAAAAGCAATGGGCGGCCCGGCTGGCGCGGATCTTCGGCGAGATCGAGACGGCGATGCGGACGCAGAAGCTGTTCTGGATCTAGCCTGACGTCGCCAACCCGTACGCCGCGGCCCACAGTCCCACCGCTATCAGCCACAGCAGCCAAGCGAATGGTGCACGCGTACTGAGCGTCGCTTCCGACGGGTTGACCGGGTTGACCCAGACCTGGACGCCGGCGCCATCCTGAAAATCCATCCCGAACAGCCGCAGCACCCATCGCGACGTCGTCTTCGAATTGCTCGAGAAGCTGCCGTGCACGGCGGTATAGGCGACGTCCTTGAAGCGGTAGCTGTAGGACACCTTTCGCTCATACATGATCGAGCCGCGCCGGCCGCTGTCGTCGGGAGCGGCGCGATACTCGTCGAGGCCGGACAGCTTGATGGTACCCGGCACCACCGGCCAGGTTTTCGCCAGCGCCGACTGCCGGCGCAGCGCAAGCGCGAACAGGGCCGCGACCAGGCCGAAGCCGGCCAGCGCCACCACCGGCACCGACATCTGCGGATTGCTCAGCCGCGCGCTGACGAATTCCGAGATGCGGGTGAGCCCGATCGTGGCGCCGAACACGCCAGCGACCGCGATTACCATGGCGATGCCGAGGCAGCCCCACAGGCCCTGCGGCAGGTCGCGCTCCAGCACCGCCTCGCGCGGATGCCGCGAATTGTAGTAGACCGTCACGGCAGCGCCGACCGGATATTTCGCGATGGTTTCCGCGACCTGGAAATTGCCGAGGTCTTCGCCGATGCTGACGCGGTTGTTGCGGAGCTTTTGGCCACTGACGGAATATTCGTAGACGATATTCGCAAAATTGCGCTGCTCGAATCGGTGCCCGGCTTCGCGCTCGCTGTCGAGCACCTTGACCTCGCGCAGTTCGGAGTTCGAGACCACCACCCTGCCCGGCGTCGACGGCCACTGCCGCGCCGCGCGTACCTGCAGCGTCTTGTAGATGGCGGCGACGAGAATGAGCCCAAGCGGTGCCAGCAGCATCGCGTAGACGAACCAGGGCAGATCGGGCACGGGATTTCCTTTGGGAAGCAGCGGCGGCGGGAGCCGCGCTTCCCTTGGACGGGCCGGGATGCCTAATTGTTCAATCGGGAATGGCGGGGCGGGTCTACCGTGCCCGCGTCAGCGCCAGCCAGATGCCGCCGCCGATCATGAAACCGCCGGAAATGCGCGACACCAGCCGGGTCCGCTGCGCCGAGAAGAACAGCCGCGCGCGGCCGGCCAGCAGCGCGTAGATCGAATCGGTCACCGCACCCGTCATCATGAAGGTGACGCCGAGCAGCGCCACCTGCGAGAAATGGTCCTTGTTCATGTCGACGAACTGCGGAATGAACGCGCCGAAGAACACCAGCACCTTGGGGTTGGAAAGCAGCACCACAAAACCCTGCAGGAAGAACCCGCCGCGCGGCGGCGGCGGCGGCGCATCGGCATCGACGCCTTCGACCGGGCTGCGGATCAGCTTGATGCCGAGCCAGACCAGATAGGCCGCGCCGGCAAACCGCACCCAGTCGAACCAGTAGCCCATCGTCGCCATCAGCGAGGTCAACCCGACCGCGACGATTCCGATCACGATCGCGAGGCCGGCCTGCACGCCCGCGATGTTGATCAGCGCAGCTGACGTGCCGTAGCGCAGCCCATTGGCGATCACCAGCGTGACTACGGGACCTGGAATCAGCGCGAGCCCGATGCAGGCGGCGACAAAGGCTAGATAGACCTGAAGGGACATGGGAGACTCGCGGCAGGGGAAACGTCACATCCATTATGCACCACCACACCACACGAGAGAAGCCGCCCACTTCCCTTCTCCCCTTGTGGGTGGCCGCGATGCGCAGCATCGCGGACGGATGAGGTCTGTCTCCGCGGATGGAGACCCCTCATCCGGCGCGGACGGTGTCCGCGCCACCTTCTCCCACAAGGGGAGAAGGAAAAAAGCACTCCTTGACACCCAACATTTTGGCGCCAACTGGAGAAGCGTGATGCGTAAACCGGGGAATCACCGATCATGAATATCGAGAATTTCAGACCGGCTTTCGTCTATACGATCTACATCAGCTCGACGCCGGACCAGGTATGGCAGGCGCTGACGACGGCGGAATTCAGCCGGAAATATTTTTCCGGCCTCGCCGTTGAGACTGAACTGAAGGTCGGCGGCGCGTTCGTCGTGCGCATGCCGGATGGGTCGGTCCACATCAGCGGCGAGGTGATCGAATGTGATCCGCCGCGCAAGCTCACCGTCACCTGGAACGTGAACTGGCCCGGCCTGGTGGAGAAGCTCGGGATTACGCTGGTGACTTATCAGATCGAGCCGGCCGGCGACGGCACGATCCGGCTCACGCTGACGCAGGCGCACGACCGGCCCCTCAGCGACGACATCCTGTCGGGCGGCCGAACGGGTTGGCCCGCCATGCTGTCCAGCCTCAAGAGCCTGCTGGAGAACGGCAACGCGCTCGTCATCAGGATGGAGCCGCCGCTGCGGATGCTGGCGGCGCTGAAGGAAATGGGGATCAAGACGCCGTAGCGTGGCATGCCAGAGCGTCAGCTTCTGCGGCGGGTAAACCCCGTAATCTTTCGGTGGATTACCCTCGTATAAACCGGTGCGAAACGTGCTACAGGGTTGCCGTCCCGGCCTCGTTTCCGATCGACTCCTGTTAGCTGCCGGATAGCCGTGCCGCAAATTATGCGAACGCGAAATCACCTTGAACACGAAATGACGGACCGATGAGCCTGCGCACCCGGCTACTGATACTGGTGATCGCCGCCATGCTGGTGCCGGCCGTTCTCGTCGGACTGCGCTTTGTCCAGAACCGCGCCAGCGAAATCAAAACCGCGCTGGTCAACCTTTCGGCAACAGCCGATGATATTTCGAACGATCTCGACGAGAAAATCCAGGGCACGGCCCAACTGCTTTACGGTCTGGCCCGCGCCCGCGACCTCGACACCCGCGACAGGGCCGCGTGTTCGGCCTTCCTCTCCGCCGTGCGCGAGGAATATCCGCAGTTTACCGGTATACTGACCATCGAACCCGACGGCGGCCTGTTCTGCGACTCGCTGCAGAGCGACCGCAGCCTCGATCTCCGGGATCGCGACTATTTCCAGCAGGCGAGGCTCGCGACCGGAATCGTCACGCTGCAGCCGGCGTTCGGCCGGCTGACGGGGATATCGGTGCTGCAGATCGCATATCCCGTACGCTCGGAAAGCGCGGAGCTGAAATTCGTCCTGCTCGCCTCGCTCAATCTTCAGAAGTTCGCGGACTACCAATCCTTGAGGGAAGCCGTGGGCGGGGGAGAAATCCTGCTGGTCGACAAAAAGGGCGTGGTTTTGGTTGCCCCGACTGAGTATCGGACCGAGCCCCCGGGCGCCTCGATCGCGAATTCCGAATTGTTCAGGTTCGCGGCCGCACCGGCCGGCGAGCCCTATCGCGAGGCGACCGACGCCGGCGGCCGGGCGTATGTCTGGGTCGCGGCCCGTTCGCCTTCGATCCGGGATGCCGGACTTCACATCATGGTCGGACTACCAAGGACAGCCTGGTCGCAACCGCCAACCGCCGTCTTTACGAGGATATGGCGATTCTGGCGGTGGCCGTGCTGCTGCTGCTCGCGGGCGTATGGTTTTTGGCGACAGTCGGTATCGGCCGTCAGGTCGGACGCCTCGCCGCGATGGCGACCAAACTCGGTCTAGGCGATTTGAGCGCGCGGATTGCTCCGCCGTTTCCGCGCGGCGAGCTCGGCGGACTGATGACGCTGCTCAACGGCACCGCCGATTCGCTCGAGCGCCAGCGGGCCGCCATCGATGACCTCAATCAAAAACTCCGCCAATCCCAGAAAATGGAGGCCATGGGTCAACTCACCGGCGGCGTGGCGCACGACTTCAACAACCTCCTGACCGTCATCCTCGGCAACGCGGAACACATCGCCGAACAGTTGGCTACCCATACCGAATTGCGCTCGTTCGCCGAAGGCATCTTGACGGCCGCCGAACGTGGCGCGGAGCTGACAAGGAGCCTGCTGGCGTTCTCGCGCAAGCAGCCCTTGATGCCAAAGGACATCGACATCGGCCAGCAGGTTCTCGGCATGGAGCAATTGCTGCGACGAACCCTCGGCGAACATATCGAATGTGAGTTCCTGCTCGATCGGGATCTGTGGCTGGCCAGCGTCGATCCCGGGCAATTGACGTCGGCGCTTCTCAACCTGGTGCTCAATGCGCGCGACGCCATGCCCGAAGGCGGCAGACTGACGGTCGAGATCCGCAATGCGTCACTCGACAAGGCCTATGTGGAACAACATGGCGACATCGGGCCCGGCGCGTATGTCATGGTTGCCGTGACCGATACCGGAACCGGCATGACTCCTGATGTCGCCGCCCGCGCCTTCGAACCATTCTTCACCACCAAGGACGTGGGCAAAGGCACCGGCCTCGGCCTGAGCATGGTGTACGGTTTTGCGCAGCAATCCGGCGGCTCGATGCAGATCGATTCCACGTTGGGGCGCGGTACGGCCATCACGCTGTTCTTTCCCCGAATTGGCGCGTTAGCGCTGAACGCTGCTTGAGACGCGATGGATTGCCAGGTCAAGCCCGGCAATGACGACGAGGGAAGTTCGCCCCTCACCCCAGCGTCCGCAGCTCCCGCCGCAGCACCTTGCCGGTCGCGGTCATCGGCAGGGTGTCGGTGAATTGCACGAAGCGCGGATATTCGTGCGCGGCGAGCTGTACCTTGACGAACTCCTGGATCTCGCGCGCCAGCGCGTCGCCGGGCGCAAAACCCGGCCGCAGCACGATCCAGGCCTTGATCGATTCGGTGCGGATCGGATCGGGAATGCCGACCACTGCCGACATCGCCACCGCCGGGTGTTTCATCAACGTGTGCTCGATTTCGGACGGCCCGACGCGGTAGCCGGCCGTGGTAATGACGTCGTCCTCGCGGCTGACATACCAGAAATAGCCGTCCTCATCCTGGATGCCGAGATCGCCGGTCAGCAGGAACTCGCCGGCATACTTCTTTGCCGTGCCTTCCGGGTTGCGCCAGTACTCCAGCATGGTGCAGGGATTGGGCTGCCGCACCCCGATGACGCCACGGCTGCCGCGCGGCAACTCCTTCCCCCTTTCGTCCACGATGCGGACGTCGAAGCCGGGCGTCGCCTTGCCCATCGATCCCGGCCGGATCGGAAACAGTCTTGAATTGCTGCCGATCACCAGATTGCATTCGGTCTGGCCGAACACCTCGTGGGCGTTGATGCCGAAGGTGGCGCGGACCCAGTCCAGCAGTTCGCCGCCCAGCGACTCACCGCCGGTGAAGATGCTGCGCAACTTGACGCCCTGATGCGTGACGCCGGCCTGCCGCATCAGCTTCAGCGCGGTCGGCGGCAGGAACACGTTGCGGATGCCGTAATCGGCCATGACAGCCATCGCCGCCTGCGGCTCGAATTTGCGGGCGCGATGGCCGACGATCGGCACCGCGTGGTACCAGGCCGCGAACAGCGCGTTGATCAGCCCGCCAATCCAGGCCCAGTCGGCCGGCGTCCACATCAGGTCGCCGGGCCTGGGCAGGAAATCGTGGCACATCTCGACATTCGGCAGATGGCCGAGCACGACGCGATGCGCATGCAGCGCGCCCTTTGGATTGCCCGTGGTGCCCGAGGTATAGATGATCAGCGCGGGATCGTCGGCCGAGGTGTCGACCGTCGCGAAGTCGGCGGATGCCGCCTTCAGCTGCGGCCAGAACGGTTTTGCCCCTGCCGGCGGATTATCGGCGATGACATAGATGCTTTGCAGGTCCGGCAAGCGGTCGCGGATCCTTGCCAGTTTTTCGTAGCCGCCCACGTCGGTGACGATGGCCTTGGCGCCGGAATTCGCCAGCCGGAATTCCAGCGCGTCCTCGCCGAACAGCGCAAACAGCGGGATCGACACCAGCCCTGCGCGAAATGCTGCCAGATGCGCGATCGGCAATTCCAGCGACTGCGACAGGAACACCGCGACGCGGTCGCCGCGAACCAGGCCGTCCGCCTCCAGCACATTGGCGAAGCGGCGGGAGAAATCAGCTACCTCATCGAACGAGGTCCGCGTCGCCGCGCCGTCCTCATCGACATAGATCAGCGCCAGCCGCCCCGTGCCGTCGGCATGACGGTCGCAGCACAGGGTGGCGAGATTGAACCGCGGCGGGATATCCCAGCGGAAATCGCGGTAGAGTTCGTCGTAAGTAGAGGCTTCGGTCAGCATGCTCGAGGCCCTTGGTCCCGTCCCTGGCTGTTTTCGTCATGGCCGGGCTTGTCCCGGCCATGACGAGGCAAACAAAGCTCACCCCGCCAGCGCCGCCTTCACCAGGCCGCTGGCCTTGCCGAAATCCATCTGCCCGGCATATTTCGCCCGAAGCACCGCAATCACCTTGCCCATGTCCTTCATGCCAGCGGCGCCGGTCTCGGCGACGGCGGCCGAGATCGCCGCCTTGACGTCGTCGTCCGACATCTGCTTGGGCAGATAGGCCGTGATGATCGCGATCTCCTCGCGCTCCTGGTTGGCGAGTTCGGCGCGGCCGCCCTTGTCGTAGAGCTCGACCGATTCCTGGCGCTGTTTGATCATCTTCTGGAATACGCCAAGCAGGTCGGCGTCGGACAGCGGCGGCTTGCCTTCGCCGCGCGCGGCGATGTCGGCGTTCTTGATCGTCGAATTGACCATGCGCAGCGTGGAGAGCTTGCGCTCGTCCTTGGCCCGCATCGCGTCCTTGACGGCGTTGTTGATGTCGTCGCGCAGCATCGTGATGTCCTCTCGCGCGCCTTTCGGCTGTGTCGCTGGAAACCCCTGATCTAGGCCGTTCGCGGCCATGAAACAACTAGATCCGCAGCCATTCGACCAGCGCGTCGATGGTCGCCTGCGGCTGCTCCGGCTGCGGGAGATGGCCACAATTCGTCAGGATCGTCAGCCTCGCGGCCGGAATTCCGTTCGCCATCTCCATCGAAAGCGAATTCGGGATGGTGTTGTCCTCGTCGCCCGACAGCACCAGCGTCGGACACTTGATCCACGCCAGCGCCGGCCGCGAGTCCGGCCGGCTGATGATCGCGGTCTGCTGACGCACGAAGGCCTCGGGACCGACTTCCTCGCCCAAGTCGTTCACCAGCTGGCGCAGCGCGGCGTCGTCGCGCCGCGAGGGATGCACGAGCCCGGGAAACAGCTCATCGCGAACGGCGCGGAATTCGCCGGCTCGCGCGCGGGCGATCTGGCTGCGGCGCCGTTCGCTGGCCTCGGGCGTATCGGGCCGCGCCTGGGTATTGATCAGCGCCAGCTTCGCCACCCGCTCCGGCGCCTGCCGCATGATCTCGAAGGCGATGTAGCCGCCCATCGAATGCCCGGCCAGCGCGAAACGCGGCGGCGCCTCGGCCAGGATCCGGCGCGCGATCGCGCCCATATTGTCGTCGCGGATGTGGTTGGCCACCGTCACGGGACCGAACCGCCACATGGCCGGGATCACCGGTGCGAAGATCCGGGACGAGCTCGCCAGCCCCGGAACCAGCAAGATTGGCATCGTATTGTCCATGCGGGGGCTCCGGAACGGGGGCGTTTCGGGGGTAAGGCCGCCGTGGGCGGGGAACCGCAGATTAAGACCCCCGTCCCGCCTGTCAAATAGGCCGAAACTGCATGTGAATCGGCGCTTTCCGGCTTTGACGCGCGGGAACGCGGCGACTATGTAATGCGCTCATGACATCCTCACAAAACAACCCAGCCTGGCCGGACCACAAACCGACCGCGCTCCTCGTGCTTGCCGACGGCACCGTGCTGGAGGGTTTCGGCCTCGGCGCCGAAGGCCAGGCGGTCGGCGAAGTCTGCTTCAACACCGCGATGACCGGCTATGAGGAGATCCTCACCGATCCGTCCTATGCCGGCCAACTCATCACCTTCACCTTTCCGCATGTCGGCAACGTTGGCACCAACGACGAGGACATCGAGACGGTGAACATGGCGGCGACGCCCGGCGCCCGCGGCGTGATCCTGCGCGCTGCCATCACCGATCCCTCGAACTACCGCTCCGCCAAACATCTCGACCAGTGGCTGAAGGCGCGCGGCATCATCGGCCTGTCCGGCATCGATACCCGCGCCTTGACCGCGCTGATCCGCAGCAAGGGCATGCCCAACGCGGTGATCGCGCACGCCAGGAACGGCCAGTTCGATTTGCACGGCCTGAAGGAAGAAGCGCGCGAATGGCCCGGCCTCGAAGGCATGGACCTGGTGCCGATGGTCACCTCCGCGCAACGCTTCACCTGGGATGAGACGCCGTGGGCGTGGGAAAAGGGTTTTGGCCGGCAGACTGAGCCCGAGTTCAACGTCGTCGCCATCGACTACGGCATCAAGCGCAACATTTTGCGGCTGTTGGCCGGCGAAGGCTGCAGGATCACGGTGGTGCCGGCGACCACCTCGGCCGAAGACATCCTGGCGATGAAACCCGACGGCGTATTCCTGTCGAACGGCCCCGGCGATCCCGCCGAAACCGGCAAATACGCGGTGCCGGTGATTCAGCAGGTGATCGCATCCGGCACCCCGACCTTCGGGATTTGTCTGGGTCACCAGATGCTCGGGCTGGCGGTCGGCGCCAAGACCAAGAAGATGCATCAGGGCCATCACGGCGCCAATCATCCGGTCAAGGACGAGACCACCGGCAAGGTGGAGATCACCTCGATGAACCACGGTTTTGCCGTGGACCAGGCAACCCTGCCCGCGGGCGCGACGCAGACCCACATCTCACTGTTCGACGGCTCCAATTGCGGCATCTCGCTCGACGGCAAACCGGTGTTCTCGGTGCAGTATCATCCGGAAGCCTCGCCCGGCCCGCGCGACTCGCACTATCTGTTCAAGCGTTTTGCCGATTTGATGCGGGCGAAGAAGAGCGCGTAGCGCCCTCGCACACCATCGTCGCAATCAAGGTTGTCGTCACCCGCGAAAGCGGGTGATCCAGTATTCCAGAGACGCCAGCGATAGACCGAGAAGCCGCGGCGTACTGGGTCGCCCGGTCAAGCCGGGCGAAGACAGCTCGAAACTGCTTGGCTTGCTAATGACATCTGCCGACCGACGACGTGTGGCTGGTGCCTCAGTTCCATTTATGGTATGATGGTCATCATTGTAAATTCGGGAGCCGACCCCATGAGCGATCAAACCGCCCCCGCCATCGAATACGGCGTGACCCCGCTGCAGGTGATGGCCCAGATGACGGGGCTCGATTTCGTCCGCGCCATTTTCGACGGCAAGCTGCCGGCGCCGCCGATCATGCAGACCGTCGAGCCCTTCGATTCCACCGCCGAGCCCGGCGTGGTCGCCTTCCACAGCATCCCCGGCTTCCGGCACTACAATCCGATCGGCTCGGTGCATGGCGGCTACGCTGCGATCCTGCTGGATTCAGCGATGGGGCTCGCGGTCCATACCGCGCTGCCGGCGGGCACCGGTTACACCACGCTGGAATTCAAGATCTCCTTCATCAAGGGCATGAGCAGCGACACCGGTCCGGTCCGCACCGAAGGCCGCACGCTGAGCGTCGGCCGCCGCGCCGCGGCGGAAGCGCGCATCAGCGACGCCAAGGGCCGCCTGCTGGCGCATGCCACCACGACCTGTCTCGTTTTCGAATTTCCGGCCACCTCGCCGGTCGGCAGCTAGGCTGGATCGTCACGGATTACCCAGGGAACGCGGGCGGCTGACATCGGTTTAATCCCGGCATATTCTGGTGCGGGAGAATGACCATGTCCGTTGTCGGCGACGATATCGAACCGCTCACCTTCGTCTTTGCGGACGACGGCCTCGTCCCCAACAATCCGATGCCGTTCCTGGTCTACAAGGCCGCGATCGACGTCGCCAACGCGCATCCGGAAAAGACCATCGAGGGATTGTTCGGCGTCCATGGCTGGGGCGAGATGTGGCGCAACGGCGTCTACGATTTCCTGCACTACCATGCGACGGTGCACGAGGCGCTCGGCGTCGCGCGCGGCCATGCACGGGTGCGGTTCGGCGGCGACCAAGGCCGCGAGTTCGACATTGCGGCGGGCGATGTTGCGATTTTGCCCGCCGGCACCGGGCATCAATGCATTTCATCCAGCCCTGATTTCTGCGTGGTCGGCGCCTATCCGCCGGGGCCTGCGATGGACCTGGTGCGACCGAGCAAAGAAGCGCACGCGAAGGCGCTGAAGACGATTCCGCAGGTCAAGGTGCCGAAGACCGATCCGGTGCGCGGTGCGGAGGGGCCACTGGTGCGGTTGTGGACGAAGAAATAGCGGGCAAGCGAACCGTGCCTTCTTCCTTCTCCCTTGTGGGAAAAGGAAGTTAAGCCAGAGCTAGGACGCGTTGTCGCCTTCCTGGCGGCTGGCCTCGAACAGGAACCAGGTGCGGCGCTCGGTCTGGTCGACGAAGGTTTCCAGCAACGAGGTGGTGCCGACATCCTCGTAGTCGTCGGCCACCTTGCGCGCCTTGCGCATCGCCGCCGCCATCTTCTTGTTGTCTTCCATCAATTCGCGCAGCATCTCGCGCGGCGGCACATAGGACTCGTTGTTGTCCTTGACGGTCTGCAGTTTCGCGACCTGCCCGATCGAGCGCAGCGTGACGCCGCCGATCTTGCGGACGCGTTCGGCCAATTCGTCTGTCGTGGCGAAGATCGCGGCGGCCTGCTCGTCGAGCAGCAGATGATAGTCGCGGAAATGCCGGCCCGAGACATGCCAGTGGAAATTCTTGGTCTTCAGGTAGACCGCGAAGGCGTCGGCCAGCAGCACGTTGAGCGCGGCCGAAATCCTGTCCACGCCCTCCTGTGGCAGGTCGGTCGGCGTATCGAGGTCGGGGGAAACCTTGCTGGACTTGCCAGCTGACTTGTTGTCGGCGTTGGCTTTGCTCACGTTGCACCTTCCTGTTAGGAACCGGACATTCGACGTTGGACACGGGTCGCGGGACCATCTAACGCAGCATGTAACCCCGGGTTCCACGCCCGGAACCGCCGTTTTGCCGGACACATCAGCAATGGACGACTGGATCGACTATTA
>Ga0307294_10000222_pt1 | contig 14137 bp, 9 predicted proteins | sample ER_DNA_151_FD_194468 | JGI IMG/M metagenome (GOLD analysis project Ga0307294, IMG submission 194468) | Bulk soil microbial communities from the East River watershed near Crested Butte, Colorado, United States - ER_DNA_151 | ecosystem: Environmental > Terrestrial > Soil > Floodplain | place: USA... | reverse complement strand
CTTTTCGGGCTGAGACTATCGACCATGAACGTGCAAGAAGGTGGGAGAACCAAAGCCGGCGCGCAGAAAAGACTAGCACGGATATCGCCACCCGATGCAACTCTCTTCAGGAAATGAATAGGCCCCTTGGAGCCTTCAGCGCCAAATCACCATGAATGAACATCATCGTCGCCCTCGTGGCACCCAAAGGGCTTGAGGACGTTCTTCTGAATTCCTCCCCTCTGGGCAAATCACCGCATCGAAAACAAAAAGGCGCCCTCGCGGGCGCCTTTTGCAGATATCGATGCCGTGACACTCGCGGGCCGAAGCCCGCGAACAACATCACTGCGAATAGTACATGTCGAATTCGACCGGATGCGGGGTCATTTCGAAGCGCTCGACTTCGGTCATCTTCAGCTCGATGAAGCTGTCGATGAAATCGTCGTCGAACACGCCGCCGACCTTGAGGAAACCGCGGTCCTTGTCGAGATTTTCCAGCGCCTCGCGCAGGCTGCCGCACACCGTCGGAATCGACTTCAGCTCTTCCTTCGGCAGGTCGTAGAGGTCCTTGTCCATCGCCGGACCCGGATCGATCTTGTTCTTGATGCCGTCGAGGCCGGCCATCAGCATCGCGGCGAAGCCGAGATAGGGATTGGCCATCGGATCGGGGAAACGCACCTCAACGCGCTTGGCCTTCGGATTGGTGGTGTAGGGAATGCGGCAGGAGGCCGAGCGGTTGCGCGCGGAGTAGGCGAGCAGCACCGGGGCTTCGTAGCCGGGGACCAGGCGCTTGTAGGAGTTGGTCGACGGGTTGGTGAAGGCGTTGATCGCCTTGGCGTGCTTGATGATCCCGCCAATGTAGTTGAGGCAGGTCTCCGAGAGGTCGGCATATTTGTTGCCGGCGAACACCGGCTTGCCGTCCTTCCAGATCGACTGGTGGACATGCATGCCCGAGCCGTTGTCGCCGTAGACCGGCTTCGGCATGAAGGTGGCGGTCTTGCCGTAGATGTGGGCAACCTGGTGGATGCAGTATTTGTAGATCTGCATCTGGTCGGCCATCAGCGTCAGGGTGTCGAACTTCATGCCGAGTTCGTGCTGGGCGGAGGCGACTTCGTGGTGATGCTTCTCGACCTTGACGCCCATCTTGGCCATCGCGCCGAGCATTTCCGAGCGCATGTCCTGCACCGAGTCCTGCGGCGGGACCGGGAAGTAGCCGGCCTTGGTGCGGATGCGGTGGCCGAGATTGCCGCCCTCATATTCGGTGTCCGAATTGATCGGCAGTTCCGACGAATCCAGCTTGAAGCCGGTGTTGTAGGGCGTGGTCTGGTAGCGGACGTCGTCGAATACGAAGAATTCGGCTTCCGGTCCGACGAACACGGTGTCGCCGACGCCCATCGACTTGACCATCGCTTCGGCCTTCTTGGCGATGCCGCGCGGGTCGCGGTTGTAGGGCTCGCCGGTGGTCGGTTCCAGCACGTCGCAGGTGATGACCATGGTGGTTTCGGCGAAGAACGGATCGATGGTCGCGGTGACGGGATCGGGCATCAGGCACATGTCGGATTCATTGATCGCCTTCCAGCCGGCGATCGAGGAGCCGTCGAACATCGTGCCCTCGGCGAAGATGTCCTCGTCGATCATGCCGATGTCGAAGGTGACGTGCTGCCACTTGCCGCGCGGATCGGTGAAACGCAGGTCGACGTATTTGACGTCGTTGTCCTTGATGGATTTCAGGACGTCTTTGGCGGTCTTCATGAATACCCCTTCTGGCTTACAGGTTCTGGCTTGCAGCTTTCGGCTTGCAGGTTGGCTTGCAGGTCATCGTGATCTGGCCGCGGGCAGCGACCGTCGATAATGCTCATTACAATTGGGCCAAGCCCAACACAATACAGAGGCTCGATTCAGATGGCATCCAGTCCGGATTCACCGGTCCGGATGCGGATGGCTTCCTCGATGTTGGAGACGAAGATCTTGCCGTCGCCGATGCGTCCGGTCTGGGCGGCGCGCCGGATGGCGTCGATCGCCTTCTCGACCAGATCGTCCCCGATCACGATCTCGATTTTGACCTTGGGCAGAAAGTCCACGATGTATTCGGCGCCGCGATAGAGTTCGGCGTGGCCCTTCTGCCGGCCGAAGCCCTTGGCTTCGGTAACGGTGATGCCTTGCAGTCCGACTTCCTGAAGCGCTTCTTTCACCTCGTCGAGCTTGAATGGCTTGATGATGGCTTCTATTTTTTTCACTGAACGCCTCCCGGGCACTTCCATATTGCAGATTGCAGCTTTGTTTCACGCCACGCGTGGCGTGCAAGTGGTCGATGTTCCGGACCTTCACGCAGGGTCGCTTTATTGCCCGCCGAGCGGGCACACTCATCCAATCGGCAGTCGGTTACGAGGTCCAGAGCCGGCTTCCCCAAAAGCAGGGTCTATGCCAAGTTGTGAGAATGCCTGATTTTGAAATGTTATCAGACTTTTAACAGGCACGGACCCCGGTTTTGAGCAACCGGGTCATGATACGTTCGCCTATAAGATAGGCAAATAGGTCAATCGGTATGCAATGACCGAGAGCCAAGTTTATACGCAGGACGTGAAATGCCTCCGTATGAGGCGCGCAGATCGGGAATTCGGCATGGAAGTTCTCACTTCAGCTGAAATGGAGCGTGCCGACCGGCTGACCATTACCGCCGGGACTCCCGGATTCGCGCTGATGCTCAGCGCCGGACAGGCGGTCGCCGAGGCCGCGATGGATCTGGTGGAGGAGGGGCCGATCCTGGTAGTTGCCGGCGGCGGCAACAATGGCGGCGATGGTTTTGTGGCGGCCGCGGAGCTTGCGGCGCGCGGCCGCGAGGTGTCGGTCATCCTGCTGTGCGAGCGGGACAGTTTGCACGGCGATGCGGGCTTGGCGGCGAAGGGCTGGAAATATCCGGTACTGCCGTTCAATCCGCAGGCGATCGGCAAACCCGCGCTGATCATCGATGCGCTGTTCGGCGCCGGTCTCAACCGGGCGGTCGAGGGCGCCCCCTTCGAGATGATCGAGGCGATCAACGCCAACGGCGCGCCGGTTCTCAGCGTCGACCTGCCGAGCGGCATCAATGGCACCACCGCGGCCGTCATGGGCATTGCCATCAACGCCACCGAGACGGTGACGTTCTTCCGGCGCAAGCCGGCGCATTTGCTGCTGCCGGGCCGGATGCATTGCGGCCGGCGGGTGCGCGTCGCCGATATCGGGATCGACGCCGGCGTGCTTGCGGAGATCGCGCCGCAGACATTCGAGAACGTTCCGCAGGCGTGGCGCCGGTCGTTTCCGGTGCCGCGGATCGACGGCCATAAATACGCCCGCGGCCATGCGGTCATCCTGTCGGGGGATATCGCGTCGACCGGCGCGGCGCGGTTGTCGGCGCGGGGCTGCCTGCGCGCCGGCGCCGGCCTGGTGACGCTGGCAACGCCGCGGGATGCGCTGGCCGTCAACGCCGCGGCACTGACCGCCGTGATGGTTGAGGCGGTGGATACCGCGGCCGAGTTTGCCGAACTGTTGACCGACAAGCGCCTCAACGCGCTCGTGATCGGTCCGGGTGCCGGTGTCGGCGACCGCACCTGCGATTTCGTGCTGTCGGCGCTGTCGGCGCAGCGCAGCCTCGTGCTCGATGCCGACGCGCTGACCAGCTTTGCGGCCGTCCCCGATCGCCTGTTTGAAGCGATCAGAGCTTCGCACGCCCCTGACGTGGTGCTGACGCCGCATGAAGGCGAGTTTCCGCGGTTGTTCAGCGACATCAGCAACAAGCATCCCAATCGCTCGAAACTGGAACGGGTGCGCGCCGCCGCCGAACGCAGCGGCGCCGTGGTTCTGCTCAAGGGGCCGGATACGGTGGTGGCGGCGCCGGACGGACGCGCCAGCATCGCTTCGAATGCGCCGCCCTGGCTTGCCACCGCGGGTGCCGGCGATGTGCTGGCCGGAATGATCGCCGCAATGCTGGCGCAGGGCGTGCCGGCGTTCGAGGCGGCCAGCATCGGGGCCTGGATGCACGGCGAGGCCGCGCGCGAGGCGGGGCCGGGCCTGATCGCCGAGGATCTGCCGGAGGTGCTGCCGGCGGTGTTCCGGCGGCTCTATGACGAGTTCGGGATCGACTACTGAGACGGCGTGGCAGCGACTTAAAGCGTTACCGCAAGGTGTTCACACCAGATATTTGCTCACGGCCGCTTCGTCCCATTGCAGCCCGAGACCGGGCCCGCGCGCGGTCACCGCGCCATCGACGATCTCGATCGGCTCCGTGAGGATGGCGCGGCCAAGGTCCAGAACTTCGAGCCAATGCGCTGTCGGCGTCACCGCCAGCATGTGGGAACTGGCCTCAGCGAACAAATGGCTGGACATCGGGATTGATGCGGCTTCGGCCTGACCGGCGATGCGGAGCCAGCCGGTGACGCCGCCGCATTTCATTAGATCGGGCATGATGAAATCGGACGCGCCGGCCGCGATGGCTTCGGCAAAGCCGCGCGGAAACCACCAGTTCTCGCCGGCCTGAATCGGTATCGGAGACATCTCCCGAACCTTGGCGTGGCCGAGCAGGTTTTCCTGCGCCACCGGTTCTTCGATCCAGTGCAGATCGTAGGGCGCCAGAAGTTCGATACGACGGGTTGCTTCAGCGGGATCGAGCGATTGGTTGAAGTCCAGCATCAGCGCGATGTCGGGACCGATCAGGTCGCGTACGCCCCGCACCATCTGCTCGTCCTTGGCGGCATCGCCGTCGCCGCCCTTGATCTTGATGCCGAGAAAACCCTGCGCCAATGAATGCTTCAGATCCCCGGCGTCCTTGGCCGGGTCGACCACACCATAACTGTCATAGCCCCGGATCGGCCGCGGCGACCCGCCGAGCAGAGTGACCAGCGGTTGGTCCGCCGCCTGGCCCAGCGCGTCCCAGAACGCCATGTCGAGGCCCGACACCGCCATGCCGACCAGGCCCTGCCAGCCGAGCAATCGGAACTTGGCGTCCATCGCCGCCATCAGGTCGAATGGCGCGATGGCCTTGCCGGTGAGATCGCGGCCGATTTGCTCGATCAGCAGCACCAGCGGTTTGAGCGTCAGCGGCGCGTAGGCAAAGATATAGGAGTGCCCGGTAATGCCTTGATCAGTCACGACATCGATCAGCACCAGCGGCGCTGCCGCGATGACGCCGAAGGCGTTTTTGATGGGCCGGGCGATCGGCGCGACCACGGCGCGGGCCCGAACACTGCGAATGGTGAGATGAGTTGCGCTCATGCTGGTTTCCTCACTCGACACTGTACCATCTGATGAGGCGGGGCGCCGCCCAGTCGGTCGCGACCTGTTCGACCAGCCAGCGCCCGGCGAATTCAGCGGCAAAGGCGATCCGCTGGGTCTGCCCGGATTCGATCGCCAGTGTATCCAGCCAGTACGGCTTCCAGCCATCGTCGAGGCGGTCGAGCAGGCGGAAATGATGGCCATGCAGATGGAACACGGTCGCGATCGCGGCGCGGTTGGTCAGGGCAAGCACCACGATCCCGCCGGCCTTCACGCGGAACGCGGGGGCGGCGGTAGCGGAGAAACTCGCTGGAGCCACCCAATCGCTCGGAGAACCACCAAGCGCCAGATCAACACGCAAGGCGCTTTTGAGATCCATCCGACCCGGCAAGCCGTTGCTGGGCAGCGGCGGTGCGGGCAGCAGCGGGGCGCGCCGATTCGTGTGGCCCGAGATCGCGAGCGTTCCGACCGGATGGGCCTGCTTGCCGTCATGGAGCAAGATCGATGAGGTCGTCGTGGTATCCACAAACACGTCGGTGCGCGCCCCGGGAGCCAGCACCAGTGCGCCGTTGCGTGCGAGGAACGGCTCGCAGGGCTGGCCGTCGACAGCCATGACGCGGACGTCGTGGTTTTCCAGTTTGACAGCCAGAACAGTGCGTTGCGAGCCATTGATAAAACGGAGTCGCAAGCGCTCATTGCCGGAGGCTGAGAGCTCGAATGAAGTTCGGCCGTTAATGGTGTAAAGCGGCACGGTATCTTTCGGATCCAGCCCCGGGGCCAGGGCGGTGCCATCCGGCCGCAACCTCGATTCCTCGAGCAGCAGCACCTCGTCGCGGTCGACGCCGACTGGTTCGTTTTCAGTCACGATCAGGGGCAGCGCTCGCACGGGCCGGGCCTGACCGTCGCCGAGCAGCGCGGCATCACAGAGGAAAGTGCCGGCATGGCGAAGCCGAAGCTGGATCGTATCCGAGCCGCCCGGAGCCAGCGGCGCCCGGGCGGTCAGCGGTTCCGCCTTGGCAACGCCGTCGATTCCCCGCCAATCCAGCACGGCGGGCACCGGTAGCTCGTTCCGAATCGTGATTTCGAGTTCCTCGCCCCGCGTGAAGCGGATGGCGGGATCGGATGTCGCAGCCTGGAGCGACCATATCGGTGTATCCGGCTGGCCGGCCCGCAAGGCGATTAAGCCGGCCTTGGCCTGCAGCGCCAGCGACGGCCGCGCCTGGGCAGCCGCGATCGAAGGGAGGGTCGAGGTGAGGGCGGTTAGCCCTAAACCGGCCAGGAACTCGCGTCGATGGGGCCGGTGAATTCGATCTGCCATAGTGCCGATCCGGACCATTTTTGGCTTGAGAAGTCCAGTCGCCGCAGCTACGTCCTGAAGGCTCGAAACGACCCATTTTTTTGCTGCGAACCGGCGAGCCCATGTTATAAGCCCGCCGCCCGTCGCATCGCGGCCGAACGAGATGCTAACAGCGGGCGTGGCGGAACTGGTAGACGCGCTGGATTTAGGTTCCAGTGACGAAAGTTGTGGGGGTTCGAGTCCCTCCGCCCGCACCAAGCGCTGACAGCGTTTGCATGATGATTGCTGGAGGGCCTGTTTCCGAAGGGGAAAAATTTCCCGGAGGAAATGGGGCCGCCGAACCACCGGCGCAGGTTTTGAAGCCTCGCGCGACCAGATTGACAATGTCCGTGCCGCGGAGGCCGGACCAAGCGGGAAGAAGATTGACGCCATGCAGGTCACAGAAACCCTCGCCGAGGGCTTGAAGCACGAATTCCAGATCAGCGTTCCCGCATCGGATCTCGATGCCAAGGCGGACGTCAAGCTGGTTGAGCTCAAGGACAAGGTCAAACTCAACGGCTTTCGCCCCGGCAAGGTGCCGGTGAGCCACCTCAAGAAGGTGTATGGCCGCTCCGTGATGGCCGAGACCGTCGACCAGACCATCCGCGAGACCAACACGCAGATTTTCACCGAGCGCGGCTTCCGTCTCGCCACCGAGCCCAAGATCACGATGCCCACCGAGGCCAAGGAGGTCGAGGATATCCTGTCGGGCAAATCCGATCTGACCTACACCGTCTCGATCGAGGTGGTGCCCGCGATCGCGCTGGCCGATTTCAAGAGCTTTACCGTCGAGAAGCCGGTCGTTGAAGTGACCGACGCCGATGTCGACGAGGCGATCAAACGCATCGCCGACCAGAATCGCCCGTACGCCGCCAAGGCCGAGGGCGCCAAGGCGGAGACCGGCGACCGGGTCACGATCTCCTTCAAGGGCAGCATCGACGGCGTGCCGTTTGACGGCGGCGCCGGCGAAGGCATTCAGGTCGTGATCGGTGCCGGGCAGTTCATCCCGGGCTTCGAGGAGCAGCTGGTCGGCATCGCGGCGGGCGAAACCCGGACCCTGAAGGTCACCTTCCCGAAGAATTATGCCAGCGAGAAGCTCGCCGGCCAGGCCGCCGAGTTCGAAACCACGGCGACGGTGATCGAGCAGGCGCAGGACAGCGTCATCGATGACGAATTCGCCAAGACGCTCGGCCTCGAATCCCTCGACAAGCTGAAGGAAGCCGCGCGCGAGCGGCTGGTGGCCGAATTCGCCGGCGCCACCCGCCAGAAGGTCAAGCGCATGCTGCTGGATCGTCTCGACGAGGCGCATCGCTTCGAGGCGCCGCCGTCGCTGGTTGAGGAGGAGTTCAATCTGATGTGGAACTCGATCAAGGCCGAGATGGAGTCCGGCGGCAAGACCTTTGCCGACGAAGACACCACGGAAGAGGCTGCCAAGGAAGAATACCAGAAGATTGCCGACCGCAGGGTCCGGCTGGGCCTGGTGTTGTCCGAGATCGGCGAGAAGAACAAGATCACGGTCACCGACGACGAAGTCAGCCGCGCGGTGATCGAGCGGGCACGCCAGATGCCCGGCCGCGAGAAGGAAGTCTGGGACTACTATCGCAGCAATACCAACGCGCTCGCCCAGCTTCGTGCACCGATCTACGAGGACAAGGTGGTCGATTTCATCCTCGAATTGGCCAACGTGACCGAGAAGAAGGTCACCCGCGAGGATCTCTACAAGGACGACGACGCGGAAAAAACCGCGGCCTGATCTGCGCAAGGATGTCAGGCCGGCGTTAAGGTTGAGGAGCGAAACCGGCATGGCGACGGCATCCGTCGCTATGCCCGGTCAAGCGAATCAGCTTCAACTGCACCGAATTCCGCACGCTTTTGCCCCGGCCTTGTTACCGGGGAAATGGCCCATATCTGAGCCATGTCTTTTTAAGCGATGTCCTTGAAGTTCTGCATCACGGGACGTTCGTCCATGCCCGGTAAATCTCCCGCCTGGCCGATGGGTGTCCGCCTCCAAAACCTTGGGTGAACAATGCGCGATCCGGTCGAAACCTACATGCAACTCGTGCCGATGGTGGTCGAACAGACCAACCGTGGCGAACGCGCTTACGACATCTTTTCGCGCCTGCTGAAGGAACGCATCATCTTCGTGACCGGACCGGTCGAGGACGGCATGGCGACGCTGACCGTCGCGCAGCTGCTGTTCCTCGAAGCCGAGAATCCGAAGAAGGAAATCTCGATGTACATCAACTCGCCGGGCGGCGTGGTGACGTCGGGCCTTGCGATCTACGACACGATGCAGTTCATCCGCCCGCCGGTGTCGACGCTTTGCACCGGGCAGGCGGCGTCGATGGGTTCGCTGCTGCTGGCCGCCGGCCACAAGGATATGCGCTTCTCGCTACCGAATTCACGCATCATGGTGCACCAGCCCTCCGGCGGCTTTCAGGGCCAGGCCACGGACATCATGCTGCACGCCCAGGAAATCCTGAACCTGAAGAAGCGGCTTAACGAGATCTACGTGAAGCATACCGGCCAGACCTTCAAGGCGATCGAGGACGCGCTGGAACGCGACAAGTTCCTCACGGCGGAGATGGCCCGCGACTTCGGGATCGTCGACAAGGTGATCGACAAGCGCCAGGAAGAGCCGGCGGCGAAAACCCCCTGATGGCCCGACGCGGCGCGCGGCCGTGACCCGCACCCCCGGCGTGAGGGGCAATTTCGGCCGGCGGGCGGGACAAGTATGCCCCGTAACGGGCAGGAAGTTCCGCTTTCGTGCCGGTCCGGCGGCGTGGCAATCGCGCAACGCCTGGGCGATTTCGATAGTCCACCTCGCGTGAAGCCCGCAAATCACGGTATTGTCACGGGTACCGGCTGTCCGGACAATTAGCGAATTCTTGATAGTCGGGTGCGACCATGGTTGGCTAGTTCGGATAGGTTTTGTTCGCGGGGGATTCGAGTTAGCCTGCGATTCGAGCGGTATCTAAGCGCAGGGTCTTTTTTGGTACGGATTTTGCTCTATCTAGAACTTGTGCCGGCGAGGTGCCGGAACGGGGCGATCGAGCGGACGAGATCGAACGGCGGACGGAGATAAGAATGAGTAAGGTCGGCACGAGCGACTCCAAGAACACGCTGTATTGCTCGTTCTGTGGCAAGAGCCAGCACGAAGTCCGCAAACTGATCGCGGGTCCCACCGTATTCATCTGCGACGAATGCGTTGAACTGTGCATGGACATCATCCGGGAGGAGAACAAATCCTCGCTGGTGAAGTCGCGCGACGGCATCCCCACCCCGAAGGAAATTTGCAAGGTCCTCGACGATTACGTGATCGGCCAGAGCCACGCCAAGAAGGTGCTCTCGGTCGCCGTCCACAATCACTACAAGCGGCTCAATCACCAGACCAAGCACAACGACGTCGAACTCGCGAAGTCGAACATCCTGCTGATCGGTCCGACCGGCTCGGGCAAGACGCTGCTGGCGCAGACGCTGGCGCGGATCCTCGACGTGCCGTTCACGATGGCGGATGCGACGACGCTGACCGAAGCCGGCTATGTCGGTGAGGACGTCGAGAACATCATCCTGAAGCTGCTGCAGTCGGCCGACTATAATGTCGAGCGCGCGCAGCGCGGCATCGTCTATATCGACGAGATCGACAAGATCAGCCGCAAGTCCGACAATCCGTCGATCACCCGCGACGTCTCGGGCGAGGGCGTGCAGCAGGCGCTGCTGAAAATCATGGAAGGCACAGTTGCCTCGGTGCCGCCGCAGGGCGGCCGCAAGCATCCGCAGCAGGAGTTCTTGCAGGTCGACACTACCAATATCCTGTTCATCTGCGGCGGCGCGTTCTCCGGCCTGGAGAAGATCATTTCCGCCCGCGGACGCTCGACCTCGATCGGCTTCGCGGCCCAGGTGCTGGCGCCGGAAGACCGCCGGACCGGCGAAATCTTCCGTCACGTCGAGCCCGAGGATCTCTTGAAGTACGGCCTGATCCCGGAATTCGTCGGCCGCCTGCCGGTGGTCGCCACGCTGGAGGATCTCGACGAAGCTTCGCTGAAGAAGATTCTAACCGATCCGAAGAACGCGCTGGTGAAGCAATACCAGCGGCTGTTCGAGATGGAGAACATCGAGCTGACCTTCGCCGACGAAGCGCTTGGCGCGGTCGCCCGCAAGGCGATCGAGCGCAAGACCGGCGCGCGCGGGCTGCGTTCGATTCTCGAAAGCATCCTGCTGGAGACCATGTTCGACCTGCCCGGTCTGGAGGGCGTCGAAGAGGTCGTGATCTCGCGCGAAGTCGTCGAGGGAACCGCTCGTCCGCTTTACATCTACGCCGATCGTTCCGACCGCGCGGTCGAGAGCAGCGCCAGCGCCTGATCGGATCAGCCTGCCGGCTGATGAAGATTTCGTAAGAGTCGGCTGCCGGGTTTTCGGTGGCCGGGGTTGCGTAAGCGTTTATGCACGTTAGCACCCAATTGGCGGTCGCTTTGCAGCGACTTGACACCCCCATAGTCGATAGCCACCTAATGCTGTCGGTGATGAAAACCTGAGTGTAGGATTCGCCGCCAACGACCGGAAAAGCCGGCCGCGACGCGGCCGTCCCGACCGGGAAAAATAGGCACCTTGTGGCGGTTGCGCAAAATCGCGGACTGCGTGCAAGGGGGCACAGCAAAAGGAACAGGCCATGACGACCCCCAAACTCCGGCCATCAATCGTTCACGGCGAAAGCCATTCCTATCCGGTGCTGCCGCTTCGCGACATCGTGGTCTTTCCGCACATGATCGTGCCGCTGTTTGTCGGCCGCGAGAAATCGATCCGCGCGCTCGAAGAGGTCATGAAGAATGACGCGTTGATCATGCTCGCGACGCAGAAGAACGCGTCCGACGACGATCCGAGCCCGGATTCGATCTATGAAACCGGCACGCTCGCCAGCGTGTTGCAGCTGCTCAAATTGCCCGACGGCACCGTCAAGGTTCTGGTCGAGGGGCTCGAGCGCGCACGCGTGCAGAAATACTCCGACCGGTCGGAATATTACGAGGCGACCGCGGTCGCGCTCGCCGATACCGACGCCACGTCCGTCGAGGCGGAAGCCCTGGCGCGCTCGGTCGTGTCCGACTTCGAAAGCTACGTGAAGCTCAACAAGAAAATATCCGCCGAGGTCGTCGGCGTGGTGCAGGCCATCACCGACTTCGCCAAGCTCGGCGACACCGTGGCCTCGCATCTCGCCGTCAAGATCGCCGATCGCCAGGGTATCCTGGAGACGTTGTCAGTCACCGCGCGCCTGGAGAAGGTGCTCGGGTTGATGGAGAGCGAGATCTCGGTGCTGCAGGTCGAGAAGCGCATTCGCTCGCGCGTCAAGCGCCAGATGGAGAAGACCCAGCGCGAATATTATCTCAACGAGCAGATGAAGGCGATCCAGAAGGAGCTCGGCGACGACGAAGGCCGTGACGAGCTGGCCGATCTGGAAGACAAGATCGCCAAGACCAAGCTCTCCAAGGAAGCGCGCGAGAAGGCCCAGCACGAACTGAAGAAGCTGCGCCAGATGTCGCCGATGTCCGCGGAAGCGACCGTCGTGCGCAACTATCTCGACTGGCTGCTGTCGATTCCGTGGAACAAGAAGTCCAAGGTCAAGAAGGACCTGGTCGCGGCGCAGGCCGTGCTCGACAACGACCATTACGGACTGGAGAAGGTCAAGGACCGCATCGTCGAGTATCTCGCGGTGCAGTCGCGCGCCAACAAGCTGACCGGACCGATCCTGTGCCTGGTCGGGCCTCCCGGCGTCGGCAAGACCTCGCTCGGCAAGTCGATCGCGCGAGCGACCGGACGTGAATTCGTGCGCGTGTCGCTCGGCGGCGTGCGCGATGAAGCGGAAATCCGCGGTCATCGCCGCACCTATATCGGCTCGATGCCCGGCAAGATCATCCAGTCGATGCGCAAGGCGAAGACCTCGAATCCGCTGTTCCTGCTCGACGAGATCGACAAGATGGGCGCCGATTTCCGCGGCGATCCGTCGTCGGCCTTGCTCGAGGTGCTGGACCCCGAGCAGAACGGCACCTTTGCCGATCACTATCTCGAGGTCGACTACGATCTGTCCAACGTGATGTTCATCACGACCGCGAATACGCTGAATATTCCCGGACCGCTGATGGACCGCATGGAGATCATCCGGATCGCCGGCTATACCGAGAACGAGAAGGTCGAGATCGCGCGCAAGCACCTGATCCCGAACGCGGTCTCTAAGCATGGCCTGGATTCAAAGGAATGGTCGATCGACGACGACGCGCTGCTGCTGATGATCCGCCGCTACACCCGCGAAGCGGGCGTGCGCAACCTCGAGCGTGAGCTTTCGACACTCGCCCGCAAGGCGGTGAAGGAGCTGATGATCTCGAAGAAGAAGTCGGTGAAGGTCACCGAGAAATCCCTCGAGGAGTTTCTCGGCGTGCCGAAGTACCGCTACGGCGAGATTGAGAGCGAGCCGCAGGTCGGCATCGTCACCGGCCTGGCCTGGACCGATGTCGGCGGTGAGCTGCTCACCATCGAAGGCGTCATGATGCCCGGCAAGGGCAAGATGACGGTCACTGGCAATCTGCGCGACGTGATGAAGGAATCGATTTCGGCGGCGGCATCCTATGTCCGCTCGCGCGCCGTCGGCTTCGGCATCGAGCCGCCTTTGTTCGACCGCCGCGACATCCACGTCCACGTGCCGGAGGGGGCGACCCCGAAGGACGGACCCTCGGCCGGCGTGGCGATGGCGACCGCGATCGTTTCCATCATGACCGGCATCCCGGTCCGGCACGATGTCGCCATGACCGGCGAGATCACCTTGCGGGGACGGGTGCTGCCGATCGGCGGCCTGAAGGAGAAGCTGCTGGCGGCGGCCCGCGGCGGCATCAAGACGGTGCTGATCCCCGAGGACAACGCCAAGGATCTCACGGAGATTTCCGATGCGATCAAGGGCGGCATGACCATCATCCCGGTGGCCCGCCTCGACGACGTCGTCGCCAAGGCCCTGGTTCGGCCGCCGGTGCCGATCGTCTGGGAAGAGGACACCAAGGTGCCGGTCAAGTCCGACGCCACCGACGAGGCGGCAGGCGGCCTGACGGCGCACTGAGCTTTCAAATGGTACAATGGCGGCGTCCCCAACGGGGCGCCGCTTTTTCTTTTGCGGCGCTGCCCGACTTGCGCCTGAGGGCAGGGCAGCGCTAAACAGGCGTCGAGGGCGGCTAGCTCAGCTGGTTAGAGCATCTCGTTTACACCGAGAGGGTCGGCGGTTCGAATCCGTCGCCGCCTACCAGCCTTCGCCCGCTGCGCGGGCTTCGGCTGGGCAGGCCGGCGCAAGGCGAAGGCTGTCGCGCCGTAGCTCGAAGAGCGAAGGCGGACCGATAACGAAAGCTTCCGCCGATGGACAGCCCAACAACCCACGATCAAAACGCCGACCAGCTCGCTTACTGGAACGGACCCGCGGGCCAGCGCTGGGCCGAGCGGCAGCAGGCGCAGGACATCCTGCTCGGACCGGTCGCCGAACTTTTGATCGACCGCGCCGGACCCGCGATCGGTGAACGGATCATCGATGTCGGCTGCGGCAGCGGC
>Ga0307294_10000221_pt1 | contig 14179 bp, 12 predicted proteins | sample ER_DNA_151_FD_194468 | JGI IMG/M metagenome (GOLD analysis project Ga0307294, IMG submission 194468) | Bulk soil microbial communities from the East River watershed near Crested Butte, Colorado, United States - ER_DNA_151 | ecosystem: Environmental > Terrestrial > Soil > Floodplain | place... | reverse complement strand
CGACGTCCGGTTCGAGACGAAGCAGAGCGCCAGTTACTACTACATCGACTCCATCGAGGCGGCCTGGAACACCGGCCGCGCCGAGGACGGCGGCAACCGCGGGTACAAGACGCGCTACAAGGGCGGTTACTTCCCCGTGCCGCCGGTGGACCACTTCGCCGACGCCCGCGACCAGATCGTCCTCAATCTGGCCTCGGTCGGCATCGAGGTCGAGCGCTCGCACCACGAGGTCGGCACCGCGGGTCAGCAGGAGATCAACTACCGCTTCAACACGTTGCTCCAGGCCGGCGACGACATGATGAAGTTCAAGTACACGGTGAAGAACACCGTGTGGGGGTTGGGCAAGACGGCAACCTTCATGCCGAAGCCGATCTTCGGCGACAACGGCTCCGGTATGCATACCCACCAGTCGCTGTGGAAGGACGGCCAGCCGCTGTTCTACGACGAGAGCGGCTACGGCGGCCTGTCGGACATCGCTCGCTGGTACATCGGCGGACTGCTCGCGCACGCGCCGGCGCTGCTCGCCTTCACCAACCCGACGATGAACTCGTACCACCGGCTGGTACCGGGCTACGAGGCACCGGTCAACCTGGTGTACTCGGCCCGCAACCGGTCCGCGTGTGTGCGCATCCCGATCACCGGGACCTCGCCGAAGGCCAAGCGCATCGAGTTCCGGGTGCCGGACCCGTCGTGCAACCCGTACCTGTCCTTCGCCGCCCAGATGATGGCCGGCCTCGACGGCATCAAGAACCGCATCGAGCCGCCGGAGCCGGTCGACAAGGACCTCTACGAGTTACCACCGGAGGAGCACGAGTCGATCGACCAGGTACCCGGCTCGCTGCCGGACGTGCTGGCCGCCCTCGAGGCGGACCACGAGTTCCTGCTCGCCGGCGACGTCTTCACCCAGGATCTCATCGAGACCTGGATCGACTACAAGCGCACCAACGAGGTGGACCAGCTCCGGTTCCGCCCGCACCCGCACGAGTTCGAGCTCTACTTCGACATCTAATGCCAAGGGTTGCTGACCTGCGCCCATCGCCCGAAACGCCCTCTGACCTGCGCAAACGTCTCTCGACGTTTGTCAGCGTTCGGGGGCGTTTCGCGATGGCGTGTGCCATAGATGTGCCATGGTGCAACTGTGCCACGGGGTTTGTAAGGACATACAGCTGACTGGCAGCCGGTGCCAATCCAAGACGCCATCGCAGTCAATTTCAACGCGCGGGACCACGTACGCCGAGGGCGGTGGCGCACATGAACCCCGACTGCGGCCCCAAGCCGACTTCTTGGGGACAGCGACCCGCCTGCTGGCGTGTGGAACAACCCGCCCCGAGGCTATGTGCAACCTTGTCCCACAGCGATATTCGTGCCGTGGCATGAAGACGCCCGACCTCAGACTCTCGCGGGGTACGGCGTCTTGTGGCTGGTAATCCGCGAACCTCGAAGATGTCGTCGGGCGAAGTCTCGCTATTCCGGTTGGCGTGCTGCCTAGCCTGGCGCAGACGCGGGAACGCCTGGTCGTGGGTGCTGCCGTGACGAGCCATGAGGGTGCCGACTGCGGCGCCGATGCGGCGGTTGCTGTACAGCACGGTGTGCAGCTCAAGGCCTGGTGTGGCACTCGGCGCGGTCCGCGAGGGCAAGGAGTGGTGAGGGGGCGTGGGACCGGAGTTGGCTTAGCGCGTGCTGGCTGTAAGTCCCGCAGCGAGGGAGTCAGCGGCAGCGGCGATCTGCTCGGCTGTCGTCCATCGTCCGAGGGACAGTCGCAATGCCGATGCCGCTTGTTCGGGTGTGAGGCCGAGGGCGAGCAGGCCGGTGGAGGGCCGGTTGTCGGCAGCATGGCAGGCCGAGCCAGTGGCCGCCGCGACGTTTTGGGTGGCGGCGAGTAGGTCGCGGCCGACCGCGGATTCGATGCGGATGTTGAGCGTGTTGGGCAGTCGCAGCGTGGGGTGGCCGTGGAGTTGAACGCGGCCCGGTAGGCGTTCGGTGAGGTCGGCTTGGAGCCGGTCGCGCAGCATGGTGAGGCGGGTGGTCTCACCGGCGTCGAGTGCGGTGGCGGCGAGTTCGGCGGCGACACCGAGGGCGGTGACGAGTGCGACGTTCTCGGTGCCGGCGCGCAAGCCGCGTTCCTGTCCCCCTCCGCCGATGAGCGGTTCGAGAGTGACGCCGTCGCGGATGTAGAGCGCGGCGATGCCCTTGGGGGCGTACATCTTGTGGCCGACAACGGTCACCAGGTCGACGCCGAGCTGGTCGACGTTCAGGGGGACCTTACCGGCGCTCTGGGCGGCGTCGGTGTGCATGAGGATCCCGTGCGTTCTGGTGATCGAGGCGATGTCGGCGATCGGCTGCATGGTGCCGGTCTCGTTGTTGGAATGCATGACGGTGACGAGCACAGTGTCGGGCGTCAGAGCGGCACGAACGTCGGCTGGGTCGAGGCGACCGAGGTGGTCGACGGGCAGGTACGTGACCTCGACGTTATGCCACCGGACCAGCTGCTGGCAGGCAGCCAGGACGGCAGGGTGCTCGGTCACCTGAGTGACGACATGCGGTCGGCCGGCAACCGTCGCAGCGCGGGCCAGGACAGCGCCGCGGATGGCCAGAGCGTCGGCCTCGGAGCCGCTGGCCGTGAAGACGATCTCGGTCGGAGCTGCCCCGATGAGCGCTGCGAGCTGGGCGCGGGCCCGGGCGATTAGGCGGCGGGGTTCTTCGGCGTAGGCATGGGTACTGGAGGGGTTCCCGAAGTCGGTCGTCAGCGCGGTCTGCATCGCCTCGAGGACGCGCGGGTCGACCGGAGTGGTGGCGTTGTAGTCCAAGTACACCGGTCGGTCGACCATCGCCGGGTGCTCATCCTGATCCACCACAGCGACCTCTTTTCGGTTCGTTACAACAGCGTATCGACGTCGGCCTCATGACCAGGCCGCTCCGACGAGGCATTCCTCCGCCTTGCTCGCCCTCACAGCGCGTGGCCGTACGCGGGTTCGCGACCAGTGACGCTGAGATGTGGGAGGCCGACCGCGCTATGAGCGGTGCCGATTGGTTCGAGCTCGGTGAGCAGCTTCACCTCGTCGCTCATCGATTCACTCAGCTGCCGCAGCAGCCGCGGAATACGGTCGAGATCCCAGTCGAACGAGGCGATCGCGTCGGTGGTGGCGAACAGTCGCTCCGAGAGGCGATCCCTGGTGGCCTGATAGTCGGCGAGGGCGACCTCCTCGGCAGCCTCTCCGTTTGTGGCCCTGAGGATCGCGCGGGCCAGCAGTTCGGCATCGCGGAGGGCGTCAGTAATCCCGTGCGAAGTGATTGGGTCCTTGAAGTAGCCGGCGTCGCCGACCAGCGCCCAACCTGGCCCATAGGCCCGGCGGAAGAAGCCGGGCCTGGCGGCGAACACGCTGAGCCGCTCAGGCGCGGCGCCGACAATCCCGTCGAGTACGCCGGGGGCAGCCTCGGCGAGCAGGCGGGCATAGGCAGGTGCTGTGCCCGCGCGCGCCTCGGAGCGGAATCGCCGTCGCGGGACGCCGACGAACACGCAGACCTGGCCGCCGTTGGTGGGAAAGAACCCGGCCGTGACCCCCGGCCGGTAGAACAGCTCATAGGCATGGACCGGAAGCTGATCCCAGTAGCCGTAGATGAACGCGGCGGCGGCGTCGGCGGCCCGTTCCACCGGCGCACCCACGAGGCGAGCGACCCTGGAACCCATGCCGTCCGCACCGACGGTGATTCGGGCTCCGGCGGTGAAGGGAGCACCCGTCGCGTCGCGCCCTACGACGCCGGTAACCCGCCCGGTGCGAGCGTGGCACAGATGATCGATGGTCACACCGAAGCGGACCTCAGCGCCGGCGTCGCTGGCGCCGTCGACGAGGACTGGGTCGAGCACGGTGCGGCGCGGCGCGTAGAGCGCGTCAACGCCGGCCGCGGGCTTGATCGGCACCTCGATGCGCTCACCGCCGTAGTGGAAGACGCTGCCCCGCACGGGCGGTGTGCCTGCGGCAGTCAGCTCGTGCAGCAACCCCCACCGGGCCAGCTGCAGGACACCGCCGCGTAGCAGCGCATGGGTCGAGAGTGTGTCGGCACCGTATCGGCTCCTGTCGACCACCAGCACACGCAGACCGGACCGGGCAAGGACCATGGCGGTGGCGGCGCCGGCGGGCCGGGCGCCGACCACGATGACGTCGTACGCCGAGGAGGTCGAGGTCGTCATGAGATCTTCCCCGATCGCTGGCCGCGATCAGGCACGGACCTCGATGCTCACCGGGACGCCGTTGGTGAGTACGTCGTAGACGGCCGAGCGGAGACGGGACTGCTCGACAACGCTGCGCAGCTTGCCCGGGTCGTCGCCCTCGAGCCGGAAGCTGACCCGGATCTGCTCGTAGCCGTTTCGGACCTCGCCGGACAGACCCAGGATGCCGAGGAGATTGATGTCGCCCTCGATCGTGGACTCGACCGAAGTCAGGTTGACCCCTCGGACCGCCGCGATGTTTGCCAGCCCCGAGGTCAGGCAGGCCGCTAGGGCGTGCAGCAGATACTCGACCGGAGTCGGCGCGTTGTCCGCCCCGACCAGCACCTCGGGGTGGTCGGCGTCGAATGTCGAGGCCCGGCGGTGAGTTAGTTCCTGGCCGGCGCCGAAGAAGCCGTGGATCGTCGAGCGGTTGTGGGTACCGCTGACCCAACGGTTGGTCGCACGGAACTGGAATTTGGCGATGTCCGGGTTGGCCTTCACGGCGTCGAGAGTGTCGAACAGGGTGGCGGTGTCGACGCCGTTACGCGTCGGGGTGTCGGTGGTGCTCATGTCGTAGATCTCCAGGTGGGTTGTGAGTGTTTCTTAGGGCTGGATGAGGGATCGCATCGCCGGAGCTGCTGTATCGGGGTCACGAGCTCGGTGAGTGCGCGTCTCCGGGTGCGTTCCGCTGCACGACACCGGCGTCTCCTGACTGGAGGCGAGCTGCTGGCCCAGTAGTCGACCGCCTCCCAACGCGCCGAGAGCGCCAGGCCTCCAGATCTCGGACGGTCCCGCACCAGGTCGCGTCGCAGGTGACGAAGCTCGACCTGACAGCCGCCTAGGGCTCGGCGATGGCTTCCGTGGCCATGGCGCGATGGTCGCCAAGGGCCAGCTTGGGGTGCACCCTGCCTTGAGAATGCACGGCCTCGATCGTCTCGTCGATTCATGGCAGCGCACCCGCGACAGACTCGACCTCGACACTCACTGGGACGGCACGGCGGACCATGTCCGAGATCGGTGAGTAGCGATCCGCCCATTCGACGAGTTCCTGCAGAAGACGCGGCTCGACCCCGTGCGCAGTGATCCGGACCCTGACCCGCGAAGTCAACGGCCCAGGAGGCACGTCATCGTCGACGGCAAGGATCCCTCGAGCATCGGACTCGCTGTCCACGAGAACTTCCACACGCTGCAGTCGGACCCCAAGCTCGGCGGCGCGCATGCTGATGAGCGTTGCCTCACAGCTGGCGTGGCCCGCACGGGTGAGCCAGCCGGGGGACGGGGCGGACGACCCGCCCCCGACTGCGGCTGTCATGTCGGTATGAATCGTCTCCCCGGCGGCGCCATCGACCCGGCAGCGGAGCCCGTCTTCGACCACGGCGGACGCGGCGAGGTCGGTGTAGCGGGCGGCTTCCGGGTGGGCGGCAAGGTGGTCACGGGCGATCTCGATGGACCGGCCGATGTGGCTGCTCGTGGTCATTTCCAACTCCTTGCCCCGCCGCAACATGTGCAGGATCTCGAGCATGATTCGAACGTCTGTGACGACGCCTGTGATGAGTCGGCCTACGGATGACAGAATCAATCCGTGGCGGAGCCGCTGGCCATCCACCTTCTGGGGCCGCAACCGCACGTGGTCAAAGCCGGGCATCTGCAGCCGCCACCGCGCGGGCACAAGGCGTGGGCCCTGCTCGCGTACCTCCTGACCACGACATCAGCGCCGAGCCGCGAGTGGCTAGCCGAGCTCCTGTTCCCCGAGGCCGACGATCCTCTCAACGCCCTGAGCTGGAACCTGACCCAACTACGCAGGCTCCTCGGACCTGACGCAACGATCGAAGGCACGCCAGTCGTCCTTCGACTGCCACCGGGCACGTTCGTAGACATCCATGCCCTGACTGCAGGCACCTGGGTCCAGGCGATCAACATTCCCGGCCTCGGTCGAGAACTGCTGGAGGGCATGGTGTTTCCCGCCTGCCCCGGGTTCGAGGCGTGGCTCCTGGCAAGCCGGAGACATCTGGCCGGAGCGGCCGAGGGGGTGCTCCGGGAGGCGGCGCGAGCAAAACTCTCGTCGGGCGATGCCGCCCGGGCGGTGCAATTGGCGAGTCGGCTCGTCGCCACCAACCCGCTCGATGAGGACGCTCAGGAACTCCTGATCCGGGCGTATGTCACGAACGGTGATCAAACCGCGGGCGAGATCCAACGAGATGCGTGCGTCGCGCTCTTCCGACGCGAGCTTGGGACCGACCCCGGCGTCGCCGTCCTGCGCGCCGCCGAGCCCGAACCGCAACGACGCGCCTCCCCCGACCGGCCGGCTACCAGGACAGCGACCATGGCTCGGCTTGAGGCGGGCCTTGGCGCCCTCGACGCCGGGGCCGCGGACGCCGCGATCAGCCTCCTGCGACAGGCGGTCGCCGACGCCGAGGAGGTTGACGATGGGCATCTACAGGTACAGACGCTCATGGCGCTTGGCTCCGCTCTCGTCCACAGCGTCAGGGGACGCGACGGCGAAGGTGCCGGGGTGTTGCACGAGGCGATCGCCGTGGCCGACCGCATTGGATATCCGGAGTCAGCGGCCCTGGCTCATCGGGAACTGGGCTATGTCGACCTGCTGCGCGGGCGGTACGACCGGGCACAGAGGTGGCTACAAGACGCGACGACGCTGGCCGGTGACGAACCAAGCGAGCGCGCCTGGGCTTTCGCGGTCCAGGGCGTGGCGTCGACGGACGTCGGGCGTTACTCCGAAGCCCTGATCGCGTTCCGCGAAGCGCGACGCCTGGCCGGGCCCGAGCCGCTTACTCAGGTCCATGCGTGGGTGTGGACCTTCACTGGACGACTGCACCTGTTGCGCAATGACCTTGATCAGGCCCGCGAGTGCCTCACCCAGGGGCTGGAATCCGCGCGCGCCCTGCGCTGGACCGCCTTTGTGCCCCTACCCGAGGCACTGCTCGCTGATGTCGACCTCGTGGAAGGCAACGTTGAGGCCGCATCAGCCGCGTACGAGCACGCGCATGCCCTCGCCCTTCAGCTCGGCGACCCGTGCTGGGAGGGGCTCGGGGCTCGCGGGATGGGTCTGGTCGCTGCGCATCGAGGCGACGCCGCGACGGCCTTGCAGTGGGTCGCGGAAGCTCGCCATCGTTGCGTGCGCCTGCCCGACGCCTACCTGTGGGTGGAGGGCTACTGCCTCGACGCCCTGTGCTCACTCGCCCTCGACCAGCAGCGTGCCGAGGCCTCGCAATGGATACATGACATGCAGGCACTTGCGGCTCGTACCGGAATGCGGGAGCTCGTCGCTCGCGCCTACGCCCACCAAGGCAAACTCGGAGACCAGGCTGCCATCGACGCAGCGCGCGTCCTCGCGGCAGAGGTGGACAACCCCGATTTACGCCGCCTCGAGTGATTCTTGCCGTGGCCAGTACGTCAAGTCAGACCGCCGGGGCGAAGCCCGCTGGTATGTCTCCAGGCGTGGCCCGGTCGTCCGCCTAGGGAATCGCGGCCTGTCATCCACTCAGCGCGCCTATTGCACGGCACCCCGATGCAATTTCAGCCGCCACGTTACTGACGGCCTCGCCCGGCATGTTCCGGCGGAACCGGCCACCGACGTCCGTTGTCCGGGGCCGGGGCCGACGCCATAGCTTCTTGGTTGGCCGCGACCGGATCCTGGTGCTCCCGACGCGTTCGATGGGCCTTTCGAAACGCGACTACCGAAGGCCGGTGTGGCAGGCCGATGCTCATGCGATGCCTTCTTCGACGGGCAGCCCGGCGAGGCGCCACTCGAGCATCCCCTGGTGGAGTCGTCGGGCCGTGCGGCCGGCGGCGGTGAGCCGGTCGACGGCGTCGTACGCCAGCACGCAGTAGGCACCCCGGCAGTACGCCACGATCTCGACGTCGGCCGGCAGGTCGTCGAGGCGGTCCTCGAGGTCGCCCAGCGGCACCGACACCGCCCCCGGAATGTGTCCGGCGGCGTACTCGGTTGTGGGTCGCACGTCGAGGACGATGACGTGGTCGCTGCGGACCCGGCGCAGCAGCTCGTCGCGGGCGACGGCGTCGGAGTCCTCGGTGGCCGAGGTACCCAGGTACCCCGCGGTGGCGCGGCCGGCCTCGGCCAGGTGGGTGGTGGCTACGGTGCGCAGCAGCGCGAGCAGCGCCGCGACGTCGTCACCGGCGAGCCGGTAGTGCACGAAAGTGCCTTCGCGGCGGGCACGGACCAGTCCGGCATCCTTGAGCGCCTGCAGGTGCATCGACGCCGTCGACAGACCGAGCCCCGCGGCGGTGGCGAGGGCGTCGACGGTGTACTGGCCCTGGGCGAGCAGGTCGAGCAGCTCGAGGCGTTTGGGGTTGGACAGGCCCTTGCCCGCCCGGGCGAACTGTTCGTACAGGGCGGTCTTCGCCTCGCGCCGGGTCATCCGGAACCTCCGGTGACCGCCGAGCGGGGGCGTGCCGGGTCGTGTCGGGTCTCGTACATCCGCACCGCGACGACCACCCCGGACAGTGCTGTCAGTGCGGCGACGGCTCCGATAGCGGCCCGCACACCGTAGAGGTCGGCCAGGATGCCAGCCAGCAACGCACCGACGGCGAAGCCGCCGTCGCGCCACAGCCGGTAGGTGCCCACGGCCCGCGCCCGCCAGGCGGGGTGGGCGACGTCCCCGATCGCGGCCAGGAGGGTCGGGTAGACCATAGCCGTGCCCGCGCCGAGGAGGACGGAAGCAACGAACCACCAGGCGAACCCAGCGGTCGTGGCCATGACGCTGAGACCCACGGCCTGGACCGCCATGCCTGCCGCGATGAGCCACTTGCGCCCCCACCGGTCGGACAGTCCGCCGGTCACCAGCTGCCCCAGCCCCCACACCAACGGGTAGGTCGCGGCCAGCAGGCCGATCCGCTCGATGGACAGGCCCGCGGAGAGGAACAGGACTGGGAACAAACCCCAGGCGAGGCCGTCGTTGAGGTTGTTGACCAGTCCGGCCTGGCTGGCCGCCGACAGCGCTGGCTCCTGGAAGGAGGTCTGCCGGAAGACCTCACCGTCGCTCAGGTCGTCACCCAGGTGGTCGTGGCGGCCGTCCGCCCGGGTGACGTGGTTCGTGGACTCGAGCCGCGCATACTGGAGGGTCTCGTGGACGAGAAGGGTGGAGACGCCTAGACCCAGGGCCGCGAACGCGATGCCTAGGTAGAACGGCGCGGGACGCAGCCCGTGGTCGGCGGCGACGTACCCGGTGGCCATCGCGGTCAGCGCCACGGCGGCGTAGCCGGCGGCCTCGTTGAACCCCATGGCCAGGCCGCGGCGTGCCGGCCCGACAAGGTCGATCTTCATCACCACGGTCGTCGACCAGGTCAGGCCTTGACTGATGCCGAGCAGGACGTTGGCGACCACGACCCACGCCCACGACGGCGCCCAGATCAGCAGCATCGGAACCGGAACCGCGACCAGCCACCCAGCAACGAGCACCGGCTTGCGGCCGAACCGGTCGGACAGGGTGCCAGCGATGTAGTTGGTCGCGGCCTTCGCGATGCCGAACGCGAGGATGAACGTCAGGGCCGCGGTGTAGCCCGGGAGGCCGAAGACCTCGGTGGCCAGCAGCGGCACCACGGTGCGTTCCTGACCGAGCATCCCGCCGACCAGCGCGTTGACCCCGACCAGGAGGCTGAACTGGGCGACGTTGACCCGCAGGCCCAGGGCGATCGGTCGCCCGGCTTTCGACGTCACCTGTTGATCTCGATCGTCGCACCGGACAGTCGGGCCCAGTCGCCCGGACCGCCGGACATGACCCGCACGTCGCTCCGGCCGCGTCGTTCCAGGACGCTGGCGGCGCTTGCCGCGCGCTCGCCGTGCCCGCACATGGTGACCAGCGGCCCGTCGGGCAGGGTGGCCGAGCCGATGGCGCCGAGCTCGATACTCACCGCCCCGGGCAGGTGCCCGGCGGCGAACTCTGAGCGCTGCCTGACATCGATCACGCGGGTCGGGTCGACGGTCGCAGCGTCGACCAACGGCGTGCCGATCACTGGCTCGCCGTCGGCGACCCACGCGTTCACGCCTCCGCCGAGCTCACCGACGGTCGCGAAGTAGCCGACCTTGCGAGCCTGCCAGATGATCTCGTCGGGATCCTGGTCGGGGTTGCGGACGATCACGATGGGGGTGCCCGGGTTCGGCACCAGCCATCCCAGCCAGGTCGCGAACGAATCCCGAAGTGGGATGGCCAGCGCACCAGGCAGGTGCCTGGCCGAGTAGTCGGCGGTTGGCCGCACGTCGACGACCTCCGCTCCCTGACATCGCAGGCCGATCACGTCGGCGGTGTTCAGAACCGCCAGTCCGGCTGGGCCCGGGTCGCCGAGGCCCTCCCGGTTCGCACTGGCCAGTCGGGAGAAGTACGGCGGGTACGTGCCCAGACTCGACAGCAGGGCCTCAACGAACGCGTCTTCGTCGTCGAGGCGCATCAGCGGGTTGGTGGCCTTCTCGCGACCGATCGTCGAGGTGCGCTCTGTACCGGGAGGGGCGGAGCAGAACGAGCCGGCGCCGTGGGTAGGAAGCACCAGCAAGTCGTCAGGCAACGTAGAGAGGCGACGAAGCGACCTGAACTGCGCTCGTGCGAGGGCATCGGTGTGCTCCGCACCAAGGAGATCCGTCCGGGCCGCCGCACCAACGATCAGGGATCCGCCGGTGAACACGGCCCGCGGCTCATCGCCCTCCATCAGCAGGTACGACATGTGCTCGTCGGTGTGGCCCGGGGTGGTCCACCCACGAAGAGTCAGCCCGCCCAAGTCGACCTCACCGCCGTCCGTAAGTCCCACGTGGTCGAAGCGTCGGTTCCCGTCCGCCGAGCTGATCACGCGGGCACCATCGCGGCGGGCAAGGCGGGCCGCACCCGACAGAAAGTCGGCGTGCAGGTGAGTCTCCGCCGTGAACGCGACGGTCAGTCCGTGCGCCGCCGTGGCGGCGTCGACCGACCTCAGGTCGAGCGTGGGGTCCAAGGCCAGAGCCCACCCATCGCCCAGATCCACCAGATATGCCTGGTTACCCAGTCCCTCGTCCAGCAGCGCCAGAATCGGCGGCAAGCCTCTGGGAGCGAGGTCGGTGTCTATGCACGTCACCCCTCCTACATTAATCCATAGACCTCTGGAATAGCACCCTGTCGCCTCAGTTGCCGGTGCCCAGCGCCCCATCGAATCAGCGCCGATGGCCCGGCGCCGGCCGGAAGGCGACATTGCCCTTGAGCCCTAAGGCCGCCAACCCACCTGCCGTGTTGGAGGGCGGGCTACGCCCGCTGGCCTCTACGCGCCCGACTCTGGCGAAAGGGCCTTCCAGACCATCCACGCCTGGTAGCCGCCGCGGAGATCGGTCGCGTTCACCAGACCCAACCTCTGCAAGGTGTAGGCGGCCAGGCTGGAGCCGTACCCCTCGTTGCACACGATCACGACGCGCCGGTTGCCCCGGTCCGCCTCGCTCATCCGATGCGGAGACGACGGGTCCAGCCGCCACTCAAGGACGTTGCGGTCGACCACCACCGCACCAGGCAGCGCCCCGTCGCGAAGCCGCTGCTCCAGCGGACGAATGTCAACAACCAACGCGCCAGCCGCCTGGACGGACGCCAGGTCGGCAGGCTCGACCCGGTCGAGCCCACGACGACTCTCCTCGAGCAGTCGGCTGATGGCCGAACCGTCGGTGTCCGTCATGCTCCGACGATACGAGCCGGGGTGCGACCGCGTGCCGAGCTTCACGATGACCCAGATCGAAGCCGCCCGGAACGCGACACTTTCGTAGAGACCGACGTCCGCGGGACGAACCCAAACATCTAGGGCCTGTTACGAAAACTGGGGGATGTGACGTCGACGTGTCACCGAGCATGAGGTAAGGCCTCCGCAGCAACGCAGTTCGTGTCGAATCACCCACGTCACTGCCGGAGGCCTCGTGTCCACGATCGCGTCATCACGGAGTGTCGCCAAGGTAAGGTAAGTGGTAACTTACGGTTCGTGGTGACGAACCGTACGTTTGATGGGCTGACGGCGCTCGGGGACCCGACCCGACGGGCCATCTTCGATTGCCTAGCCGAACGTCCGCGGGCCGTCGGCGAGCTCGCTGACGCTCTGCCGGTCAGTCGGCCGGCGGTCTCCCAGCACCTGAAGGTGCTCAAGGACGCCGGGCTGGTGACCGACAACGCGAACGGCACCCGCCGGATCTACCGACTCAACCCTGAGGGGGTCGCCGCGATGCGCGACCAGCTTGACACGTATTGGAACCGGGCCCTCGAGGGCTACGTGCGGGCCGTCGACCAGGCGGGACAGGAGAAGCCATGACCGAGACAGCAACCACGTTGGTGCGCAAGGAGATCGTCGTCGACGTGCCGGTGGAGCGGGCGTTCGCCGTGTTCACGCAACAGATCGGGGACTTCAAGCCGCCCGAGCACAACCTGTTGGCCGTGCCCATCGCGCTGACCGTTTTCGAGCCTTGGGTCGGTGGGCACATCATCGACCGCGGCACGGACGGCAGTGAGTGCCGGTGGGCCAGCATCTTGGCTTACGATCCGCCGCGCCGGGTGTTGTTCAGCTGGAACATCGGGCCGAGCTGGCAGATCGAGGACGACCCGGCCAACCGGAGTGAGGTAGAAGTCCACTTCACGTCAGACGGGGCGGATCGCACTCGGGTGGAGCTGGAGCACCGCCACATCGACCGTCACGGCCCCGGCTGGCAAGCCGTCCACGAAGGCATCGAGGGCGACGCCGGGTGGCCGCTCTACCTGAAGCGGTACGCGTCGCTGTTCACCGAGGACATCCCATGACCCCGACCACCGTCACGGTTGACGTCGACCGACCGGCCGACGAGGTGTTCGCGTACGCCATCGACCCGACGCGCTTCCACGAATGGCAGAACGGCGTTGTCGCCGGGCGCATGGATGGGCAGGGACTGCCGCAGATCGGGGATCACTGCGTCACCACCCGTCGCATCGGTGGCGCCGAGCGTCCGGCCACGTCCGAAGTCGTTCGCATCGACCCGCCCCACAGCTGGAGCGTTCGCGGGATCGACGGCCCTATCCGGGCCAGCGTGGACCTCACCGTCGAACCCCTCACCGAGACCCAGTCGCGGCTGACGATCAGCGTGGACTTCCAGGGCCACGGCATCGGCAAGGTCCTCGTCCCGCTCATGGTCCAACGCCAGGCCGCGAAAGAAATGCCCGCCAACCTCCGAGCACTCAAGTCGCGCCTAGAAAATCCACCATCGCCGTGACCAAGCACAGTCCGCCCTGCCTCACTCCCCGTGTTCTGCGTCTGACTTAACCCGGTCGCTTGGTCCGGGAAATGCCCAAACAGGTGGCGGCGTGCCTGACACGGTTGGAGGCCGGTTGGGATGTCCACTGCAACGGTGAGCGGGAAGGGCAGGCGGCGGCGTCTGTCGCCGAGCGAGAAGTACGAGATCTACGTGTCGGTGCTGACCGGGCAGTGGACTCAGCGGGAGGCCGCCGAGCGGTACGGAGTGGGTCGGTCCACGGTGGTTACCGCGTGCCGGGTGGCCCGGCAGGGCGCCTTGGATGCATTAGCGGCGGCGGTGCCGGGTCGGCCCGGGGTGTCCCGGGAGCAGGCGGCGTTGGAGGACGCCCGCGCGGAGATCGACCGGCTGCGGGCGACGGTGACCGAGCAGGCGGTGGCGTTGCATCTGCACGAGGGAAAAGCGCGTTGGGACTGACCGCCGGCCCGGTCCCCGCCCGGGTCGACGCGCCGGCCACGATTGCTGCTCTGCTCCCGGGGGAGCGGCTGTCCGCCCCCTTCGTCGTCGCCGCCGTCCTCGTGGCAGCCGGGATGTGGGTGGCTCGCCCGGCTCGGAATCGCCGTTGACGCCGGTTTCCCCAGCGGCAATCGAAGACCCCGCCAGCAGCTCAACGTTGGTGGCCGATAACACTTCGGGCGTGGTAGGGGTGGATGGTGAAGCGTTCTCGCCGAGGGTTACGCATTCAACTGCTCGGGGACTTCACAGTGCTGGTGGACGGTGTCGCC
>Ga0307294_10000220_pt1 | contig 14193 bp, 13 predicted proteins | sample ER_DNA_151_FD_194468 | JGI IMG/M metagenome (GOLD analysis project Ga0307294, IMG submission 194468) | Bulk soil microbial communities from the East River watershed near Crested Butte, Colorado, United States - ER_DNA_151 | ecosystem: Environmental > Terrestrial > Soil > Floodplain | place... | reverse complement strand
GCCGGCCTATTATATCGTGGCACCGGCGGAAGCCTCGTCCAACCTGGCGCGCTACGACGGCGTGCGCTACGGCCTGCGGCTGCCCGGCCGCTCGATCGGCGAACTCTACGAGAACACCCGCGCCGAAGGTTTTGGCCAAGAGGTCCGCCGCCGCGTCATGATCGGCACCTATGTGCTCTCGGCCGGCTATTACGACGCCTATTATTTGCGCGCGCAGAAGGTGCGCACGCTGATCAAGCGGGATTTCGAGGATTGTTTTGCCAAGGGCGTGCACGCCATCCTGACGCCGGCGACGCCGTCGGCGGCGTTTGGCGTCGGAGAGAGGGGCGCCGATCCCGTCGAGATGTATCTCAACGACATCTTTACGGTGACGGTGAACATGGCGGGGCTGCCGGGGATCGCGGTTCCCGCCGGCAAGGATGCGCAGGGCTTGCCGCTCGGCCTGCAGCTGATCGGCCGTCCGTTCGACGAGGAGACGCTGTTCTCGCTCGGCGAGGTGATCGAGCAGGCGGCGGGCCGCTTCACGCCGGCGAGGTGGTGGTGACGATGGCCGAATTCAAAGCCAGCCTGTCGGGCGCGGCCCCCGCGCCCGATCTTGCCGCGCCGCTGGCGGCTTTGTGGTGGGCCGCCAAGGGCAATTGGGACGAGGCGCACAAGATCGCGCAGGACGAGGCGAGCGCTGACGGATCCTGGGTTCACGCCTATCTGCACCGCGTCGAGGGCGACCTCGGTAATGCCGGCTACTGGTACCGCCGGGCCGGCCAGCCGGTTGCGACCGATGCGATAGAGACCGAATGGGAGCGGATGGTATTGGCGCTGCTCGGAGGAAGAGCATGAGTGCGGCAAGCGGCAAATTGATCAAAGGCGCCACCGGCGACTGGGAAACCGTGATCGGGCTCGAAGTCCACGCCCAGGTCACTTCGAACGCAAAACTGTTTTCCGGAGCCTCGACCGAATTCGGCGGTGAGCCGAACAGCCATGTCTCGCTGGTCGACGCGGCGATGCCGGGCATGCTGCCTGTGATCAACGAGGAATGCGTCAGGCAGGCTGTCAGGACCGGACTCGGCCTCAACGCGCAGATCAACCTGCGCTCGGTGTTCGACCGCAAGAATTACTTCTATCCGGACTCGCCGCAGGGCTACCAGATCAGCCAGTACAAGTCGCCGATCGTCGGCGAGGGCGAAGTGGTGCTCGAACTGGACGGCGGCAGGACCGCCACCATCGGCATCGAACGGCTGCATCTGGAACAGGATGCCGGCAAGCTGCTGCACGACCGCAGCCCGAACATGTCCTATGTCGACCTCAACCGGTGCGGCGTGGCGCTGATGGAGATCGTCTCCAAGCCCGATATCCGTGACGCCGAGCAGGCCAAGGCCTATGTGACCAAGCTGCGCTCGATCCTGCGTTATCTCGGTACCTGCGACGGCGATATGGAGAAGGGCTCGTTGCGCGCCGACGTCAACGTCAGCGTGCGCAGACCGGGTGAAGCGCTCGGCACCCGCTGCGAGATCAAGAACATGAACTCGATCAGCTTCATCGGCGACGCCATCGAATACGAGGCGCGGCGCCAGATCGAAATCATCGAGGATGGCGGCGCGATCGACCAGGAGACACGGCTGTACGACCCCGGCAAGGGCGAGACCCGTTCGATGCGCTCCAAGGAAGAGGCGCACGACTACCGTTATTTTCCGGATCCCGATCTGTTGCCGCTGGAGTTCAGCGAAGCCTTCATAGCCGGAATCAAGGCCGGCCTGCCGGAATTGCCGGACCAGAAGAAGACGCGCTTCATCGCCGACTTCGGCCTGTCGTCTTATGACGCCAGCGTACTGGTAGCCGAACGCGAGAGCGCGAATTTCTACGAGACCGTGCTCACCGGGCTCGCCGACAAGGCCCGCGACGGCAAGCTCGCCGCCAACTGGGTGATCAACGAGTTGTTCGGGCGGCTCAACAAGGAAGGCCGTGATATTACGGGCTCGCCGGTGTCGGCCGAGCAGCTTTGCGCCATCGTCGACCTGATCGGCGAGGGCACCATCTCCGGCAAGATTGCAAAAGACCTGTTCGAGATCGTCTGGACCGAGGGCGGCGATCCCCGCGCGCTGGTCGAGGCGCGCGGCATGAAGCAGGTCACCGATCTCGGCGCGATCGAGAAGGTGGTGGACGAGATCATCGCCGCCAATCCCGACAAGGTGGCGCAGGCGCGCGCCAAGCCGCAGCTCGCCGGCTGGTTCGTCGGCCAGGTGATGAAGTCATCCGGCGGCAAGGCCAACCCGCAGGCGGTCAACGATCTGCTGAAGGCCAAGCTCGGCATCTGAATGAGTGCGTAGCGCGACGCCGGCGGCATCGCCGTCTCGCTTCGCGCATCGACGTGTGCACCGATCATTCACCATGATCGTCGATGCGGTCGCCTCGGCCCCGATGATCGCGTCGCGAATCAGCGCCCGGCGATTCGCGCAAAAATCCGGTTTTGGCGAGCGCCGATGAGACGCGAAGCCGGTGAGCATGAAAATTTATTTGTTGCCAAAAATCGCGACTCAGAGTCCGCGCAATGCGCTTTCAACCGGCAAAGGTGAGTCGCGATGACCTCCCCCGCGCATCGTCAACGCTCTCCATGAATGGCAAAAACACCATCAGTTATAGCATTTCCTGCGATATTGACATTCGTCGATGCAGCGTTTTCGCGCGCTAACTACATCGTCGCGTCAATGCAGCGGAGCGTCGTCGGCCAAGACGCGCCAGTCGCGCTTATACATGCGCGTCAACACTTCCTTAAGCGAGACACTGTTTTTTTGCATGTGTTGGTGTATTCGGAATGCGTGCATTTCGATTCCCGAGTGCACGCAGCGATAAAGTCATCTCTACATCGGAGGGCAACATGGCCAAGAAAGCTAAGAAGGCGAAGAAGGCGAAGAGCGCAGTGAAGAAGACTGCGAAGAAGACCCGCAAGGTCGCCAAGAAGAAGAAGTAACTTTCGCTTCTTAAAATTTGCCGGCGGCTTGATGCCGGCGCGTCACACGAGCCCTCAGAACGAGCTGCTTCTCATAGAGCGGATTTCAACCGGGGGCTCTGGTCGACGAAAGAGGGTGTCGGCGAGACATCAGGTCAAACGGCTGGATCGTACTTTCAGGAGAGTTCGCTCTTTCGAAAACCGGTCCGGCAGAAGAAACAGGTTTTCTTCGTTCGGTGCGGATCCAATGATCCGCAATTTCACCTGCGGCCGCAAAGCCCCCACGTGAAATCTGGTCCTGACGTGTTCGCCGACGCCCTCGTTCTCCTGCGCCGTCGCTGACTGCGTGCCGCGCGCAATTGCCCAACTCCCGACATTGTTGATCTGGTCACCTGCGGCGCATCGCGCGGCAGGATTGCAGCGCGTCCGGACGGGATGCTGTGCCAGGCCGCTCCGCGGCGCCTGGACCCGTACTCTCGAACATGCCGATGACGGCGTGGCACGGCGTCGCCGATACAAGACCGCTCCGATGGTTATCGTTTGGCGAAATGCCAGGGTAAACCAACTTCCGCAAATGCGCGGAAACCCGCATGAACAAAGCGCTTCTGCGATTTCGCGCTCGCCGGCGCCGATCCGGCGTTTACGCCGGATTCATCGCGAACTTTAAACTGCCCTTCAATTTTGTCCGGTCATGATCATCCCAACAAGCCGGCAAACGGCGAGGGACTAACGGGGCGTTTTAACAGTGGACGGGAGCCGCGCTCGGGGGAGGGCGGCCAACAAACAAAAAAGGGGATGTCAGATGTTTCAGGGGCATATCGATCTGGATACCGCAATACCGGTGCAGGCAAGCGCGATCCCGGACGTGTTGTTCGAGCGCGGCCTGTACTGGGCGAGCGGGCGTTCCGGCGTCGTCAATCTCGTCGCGGCGCACAAATGGTTCAACCTTGCCGCCCTGAAAGGCCGCACTGATGCGATTCCGCTGCGTCGCGAGGTCGCCGAGCTGATGTCCGAGGGCGAGATCGCCATCGCGCAGCGCGAGGCCCGCGCCTGGATCACCACGCATTAAGCACGGCACCGGCTCGATCCTTCCGATGCGCGGCCGGTCCTGACGCGGAGGCATTTCGAAAACGCCTCCGCAATTTTTACGGGCGAAGCAATCGCTGCCTCTCAGTTCGCTGACCGATCTCGGTTTCAGGAAGCTGAGGCCGAATGATCGCGCCGTTGTTGGCCGACCTCACACCGGCGGAATCGGGCTCCGCGCATCATGGCATCGACGAACGGCGGAGCGCGCTTGAAGGCGTTGATCGTGATCGATCCTGATCGCTGTTCGATGGTGGCGGAGAATCGGACGACACTTCGAACCGGCCCGCCGTCGGTTCTCGCAGCTATGGCGCGGCACCCGCTTCTCTGCCTTCACCGCGGCTCGCCGCGCCTGGGGGCTGGCGGGATCGGAACCCTCGATAGGGCCTTATGGCTCTCCTTATATGCTCTCCTTATATGTGTATGTGTGGAGCGACCCCGGGGCACGCGGGACACAACCTTCCGGTTTGACCCTGCCGGTCGATTCAAGGCATAAGACCGGCACCGGAGAGGTGGCCGAGTGGCTGAAGGCAGCGCTTTGCTAAAGCGCCATACGGCGAAAGTTGTATCAAGGGTTCGAATCCCTTCCTCTCCGCCACTCCTGAAACCTGTGCTGGCGCAAAGTGGGTAGTCTGGCGACTCCACTACCTTATGAAGCCGCAGCTTTTTGCAGGCCGCATCAAGGTGTCGGCTGCCGCAATTGTAGAGGCGGGACCCTGCGATTCACGGCTCGATTCGCACGTTGTTGAAACAATTCGAAACATTCGCCGGGAAGTCGCTACACCGCGCGCGATGTTCCATCGGCAGGTTCCACGCAAGACCGCAAACTGCATCATTAGCGGCCGATTCCATCGGTGCGACACCAATGTTCTCCCCTGCGAGCGACGGTCGGATTCGCGTGAATTGGCCGCCTAAGCCACTCGATTCGGCAGGAGTCGAAGTTGGGAACGGGAAAAATCGGCAGTAGCGGTGCTTCCGCACCGGCCGCTGATCCAAATGGAACTAATCTAGAACAGTGTTGCAGAACAAAGACTTACGGCAGATGTGCGATCACGACTGCGTGCTATTTGTGCAACACCCATCCAAAAACGGGCTGACTGGGGCCATTCCGAGGCGTTCCTTTGTTGCGTGTGCAGAACTGTTCGGTAATTGTGATCTTGCGACGGAGGGGGGCATCCCGAGGTCGTCCCGTTAGGTGGTTCGCTTAAGTCCCTCGCGTTGATGCGGGAGTGTCCGAAGGCGCGAAGCGACTAAGCGGGTTTCAAGGGACAAGGGAACCAACCTTAGGGTGTTACACCCGGCGGATCCGGAACCTTCCCTACAGAGCAACTTGGAGGTTATCATGAAGATGGTTAAGAGCCTTATCCTCGGCTCAGCGGCGGGTCTCGTCGCCATGAGTGGGGCACAGGCAGCTGATCTTCCCGTCAAGGCCAAAGCGGTCGAGTACGTGAGGATTTGCTCCCTGTATGGTGCGGGTTTCTACTACATCCCGGGCACCGACACCTGCATCAAGATCGGTGGCTACGTCCGCGCTGAAACCGCGTTCAACACCAACAGCACGTTCAACGGTGCTTACAACGCTGGCGGCGGTGCACGTAATCGCTACAGCAACACCTACGTCACGCGCGCCCGCCAAGACCTGAACATGGATACGCGCACCGCGACTGAATACGGCGTTGTCCGTACCTTCACGGATGTGGTGTTCACCTGGACCTCCGGCGTCTACGGCGCTGCTGCTGCTCCCGCTGGAACCGCGTATGCCGGCGACGGCATCGGCGGCGGTACCCTCGGCGTCTATCACGCCTTCATCCAGTTCGCCGGCTTCACGGTGGGTCGCACGATTTCGATCTTCGACACCCCCTGGACCAACTATCCCGGCAACAACTTCGACGGTCTCGTCGGCGGTTCCGGTGACGTTACCGGCGTCAACCAGCTGACCTACACCGCTGCCTTGGGCAATGGCGTGTCGCTGGCGGTCTCCGCACAGGAATCGGCTGCCTACTACACCACCAACATCTGGAACACGTCGTACGGCGGCGTTTCGGCTGCCACTCCGCAGACCCTTCCGAACCCGACGCCGGCTGCGACTTTCGCCAGCACCTACGGCCCGACGTTCGCCACGGGCGTCTACGGTACGCCGAGCATCGCTGCTCAGCGTTTGCCCGATTTCGTCGGTCAGCTGCGTGTTGATCAGGCTTGGGGTCTGTTCCAGGCTTCGATCGCGTCGCATCACAACCACCCGACCTACTACACCGCCACCAACGAAGCTTCTGGCCATCCCGACTCCAAGGTCGGCTGGGCAGGACAACTCGCCCTGTCGATCAAGAACATCCCGACGGGTGTGGGTGACAGCATCAACATCCAGGGTGCATACGCTGTGGGTGCTTCCCGTTACGTGTTCCAGAGCTTGGTCCCGACCAACTGGGCAATGTACGGCGGCTCCGGTGCCGGCGGATATCAGAGCCTGGGTCTTGCTGGCGTTTCGGATGCGGTTTTCGCAAACGGCTCCCAGCTTGAGCTGACGACCTCCTACGGTATCCGTGGTGCCTTCAACCACAACTGGGATCCCTACTGGACTTCGTCGATCTACGGTGCTTGGGCTGCTATGAGCTACAACACCAATGCCAAGGCCATGATCTGCGACAGGTTCGCTGGCGCGGCCCCGACGCTGGTTCCCGGCGCTGGCTTCGCCTGCAACCCGGACTTCACCGTCGCGCAGATCGGATCGCGGACCGCTTGGACCCCGGTCAAGAACCTGACCTTCTCGGGCGACGTGGTTTATACCCACCTCGACCAGAAGCACGCCGGTTTGGTCACCATCCCGGCCGTCACTGCAATCGGCAAGCCGACTGCCGTGTATGAGCTTCGCGATCAGAACACCTGGACGTTCCTGGCTCGTGCTCAGCGCGTCTTCTGATCTTGATGGTTTAACGCTACTCTAGGAAAACCCCCGGCAGGAAACTGCCGGGGGTTTTTTTCTGCCCGAGAACAGGAATCGCCTCCGCGGGGCGTGATCGCCGAGCACGTGCAGACACGCATTTGTGTTGAGTCCGATAGGGCGGCCAGCCCGGCGACACCACAGATGGTCAACACAGCGGACCATTTGACGGCCCGGGCGCAGCGGAGTTAAGCAAGGGGTGGTTGCACGTCGCGATGCACTCCGCGGAACCGGCGCCGCGTTCGGCCGTTACCGCGGCAACGCCTATCGAGGAGATCAAACCATGCGTGTCTTGACGTTGGCAGCCTTCGCCGCCGGCGCGGCAATTTCGGTCGGTATGATTTCAACCTCGGCCCAGGCGCGGGACTATCCGTTCTGCATCAAGGCTGAGTGGTACCTTGGCGGGCCCGGCGATTGCGCGTTCAATACCTACGAACAGTGCATGGCGTCGGCCTCGGGACGCAGGGCCTATTGCGACCCGAATCCCGCTTATGTTGTCCCGGACAGGGCGCGTCGCGGCTACTCGGCGCGCCGGCTGAATTACTAGGATCCTGGTGTTTGGCGAGCCGTCGCCAGAGCGTTATTGGACGCTGGCGCCGCGGTGCAGGTCAGCCTCGATCTGCAGCCTGGTCCCGCCGCCGAAACGCGCGCGATAGACCTGCAGATTTTCCATGATCCGCTGCACGTAATTGCGGGTTTCCGAGAACGGGATTTTTTCAACCCAGTCCACCGCATCGACCTTGGGATCACGCGGATCGCCGTAGCGCTCGATCCATTTCTTGACGCTGCCTCGGCCGGCATTGTAGGCCGCGAAGGTCAGGATATAGGAGCCGCGGTAATCCTCGATCAGGCCGCCGAGTTCGGCAGCCCCGAGTGCGGCATTATAGACCGGATCGGTTTTCAGCCGGCCAAGGTCGAAGGTCGCGCCGTGCCGCTTGCAGACGTAGCGGCCCGCATCCGGCGTCACCTGCATCAGCCCATAGGCCTGCGCCGGCGAAACCACGGCCGGATTGAATCCGCTCTCCTGCCGCGCGATCGCGTAGACGATGCTCGGTTCGACTTCCGGCCCGAATTGCTTGAATGCGGGGATTCCTGACATCGGATAGGCGTAGTATTCGAACGGCAGCCCGCGGTTGAGGGCAGCCTTGCCGAGCAACAGCATGCCGCGCGCGTCGCTGTTGCGCGACGCCAGTTCGCCCAGTCCCGCCAGCGCATCCGGATCGCCGTTTTCGCCGAGATCGGCGTGGATCGGGATCGCAAGTTCGCGTTCGTCGAGCTGATAGAGCAGCTGCACCGCGCGGACGATTTCCAGCCTTTCACTGCCGCGCGACCGGCCGCCGGGCGCGCCGCTCAATTCGATCTGCGGCAATCCGAGTTTGGCACGCGCAAGCTGGCCGTAATAGCTGGTCGATTGCTCGGCCGCCCTGCTGTAGGCCGCGCGCGCCTCCTGCGAGCGGCCGGCGGCCTCGGCGGCGCGACCCTGCCAGTAACCGCCGCGGGCCAGCGCGGTCGGGTTGACGCTGCCGGCGCCGACGCGCGCAAAATGCTGCGCCGCCGTCGCCGGGTCGTTCAGAAAGCGCAACGCGATCCAGCCCGCGGTGAATTCCTGCTCGGTCTTGTAGATGTCGCGGGTGGGGAGCGCTGCGTCGCGGGCGATCAAATAGGCGTTGCGGCTTTCGCCGGTGTCGAGCAGCTTTCGCGACAGCAGCCGCCGTTCGATCCACCATTCGTCCAGATTGTGCAGGCGCCCGGGGTCCTTCGGCGCACTCAGCATCAGCTGGGCGGCCTCGGCGAACTTCTCTTCACGGCGCAGCAGCTGAATCTTGCTGAAGATGTAGCCGGGGTCGCCATGCAGTTCGCTCGGCACCGCGTTCAGCAGTGCCTTGGCGTTCGACGCGTTCTTGTTCTGGGATGCGATGCGCGCTTTCGCCAGCGCCACCTGATTGGCGCCGAGTCGCCTGGCGGCGCGAAGCGCGGCCTCATGCTCGCTGCCGTAGAGCAGAAAATCCATCCGCGCCTTGTGATCGCCCGGCGTGATCAGCGCGCCGAACAGATCGAGCGCCGCGCTCTCGGTATCCTCGGACATCGAATCGCCTCGCCAGGCGCTGCGCACCAGTCGCTCGGCATTGGCCCGGTCGCCGCGCGCGATCATGGCCCGCGCCAGCGAGAGCTTGCCCTTGGCCGAGCGCGGCGATTCCTCTTCGAACCATGCCCAGATCGTGGCGTCGTCGCGACGGTCGTCCCACATCGCCGCCTCGAGGCGGCGGCGCAGGAACGTCTGCGAGGGCCAACTCGGATTGGCGGTAAGGAAGGCGCGATAGCGCTCGACCGACGCGCCATTGTCGTCGCTGCGCAGGATGATCCACTCGGCGAGTTTCCTGGCGACCGGATCGGATATCGCGGCCTGCGCCTGGGTCGCATCGGCGGGCTTGCGCTTGCGCACCAGCTCGATGACGTTCTCCAACGCCTCGGTATCGGCCTGCGAGGTCGACGACGTCGCAGCAATCGCGGCTGGCACCGAAGTCTTGCGCGGTGGTGGCGAAGCCGCGGGCTGGCGGGTCGCGGGCGCCACGGCCGGCGCGGCGGGAGCTGCGGAATCGACCGCAGCATTACTCCTGACGGCGATGGCGAGGGGCGGCGCGGTATTCCTGGCGGTGGTATTGGGCACCACGTTGCGGGCGATCGGCCGCGGTTTCGGCAGTGGAACCTTGGGCTTGGCGGCGGCTTCCACCGCAAAGGCCGACAATCCCATGGCCAGCGCCAGGCTTGTCGCCAATGCCGTCGATCGCATTGCAGCTGTGCGGGTGGATCGGGTCACGACGTTCCTAACGGCGAATCATTCAATCGCTGACGCTCTAGGTCTATTTGATTGAATATGTGGACAAAATACTAAAAGCGCTGGTGTTGGCGATGTCTGCGCCATGACCGCGGCAAAATCGCGGCTGGGCGGCCTTTCGCAGCTCAGGCAGACCCGGTATGAATTGACCCCTACCGCCAGTAAACGGCCCGCAACGAGCGTTCGGAGGAAGTCCATGGCAGCCAAGACCAATTTTCGGGGCTCATTCACCGCCTTGGTCACGCCCTTCAAGAACGGCTCGATCGATGAAGCGGCCTTCCGTGGCCTGGTGAGCTGGCAAATCGAGCAGGGTTCACACGGCCTGGTGCCGGTCGGCACGACCGGAGAAAGTCCGACCCTCAGCCATGATGAGCATCACCGGGTCGTCGAGTTGTGTCTCGATGAGGCGAAGGGGCGCGTGCCGGTGATCGCCGGCGCCGGTTCGAATTCCACGCGCGAGGCCGTCGATCTGGCCGTCCATGCCGAGAAGGCCGGCGCCGATGCCGTGCTGGTCGTGACGCCGTATTACAACAAGCCCACCCAGGAAGGCATGTATCAGCACTTCAAGGCGGTGAATGACGCGGTCGGTATCCCGATCATCATTTACAACATTCCGCCGCGCTCCGTCGTCGATATGTCCGTGGAGACCATGACCCGGTTGTTCGAGTTGAAGAATATCGCCGGGGTCAAGGACGCCACCGCCAATCTTGCCCGGGTGTCGCAGCAGCGCCACGCGATGGGACCTGATTTTATCCAGCTTTCCGGCGAGGACATGACGGCGCTGGCCTATATGGCGGCGGGCGGACATGGCTGCATCTCGGTTGTCGCCAATGTGGCGCCGAAGCTGTGCGCCGAACTGATGTCCGCCGTCCTGAAGGGCGACTACGCCACCGGACTGAAGCTTCAGGACCGGCTGACGCCGTTGCACGATGCCATCTTCAAGGAGCCGGGCCTCGCCGGAGCCAAGCATGGCCTCAAGCTGCTGGGGCGGCTGGAGGAAGACGTGCGTCTGCCGCTGATGGCGGTGACGCCGCCAACCGGCAAGGTCATCCGCGACGCCATGGTGCATGCGGGCCTGCTCAACTGAGGCTTCGAGCTTGCCGCCGCGCATCTGGCCGCCAGGAATCTGCGCGTCATGAGCCTTCCGGTCCGCGAAGCTGAAGAGAAGGGGCTGCAGATGCTCAAGGAGTTTCGCGAATTCGCGCTGAAGGGCAATGTGGTCGACCTCGCGGTCGGCGTCATCATTGGCGCTGCCTTCGGCGGGATCGTGACCTCGCTGGTCGGCGACATCATCATGCCGATCATCGGCGCCATCACCGGCGGGCTGGATTTCTCCAATTATTTTACCGGCCTGTCGAAGGCGGTTACCGCGGGCAATCTGGCGGATGCGAAAAAGCAGGGCGCGGTGCTGGCCTGGGGCAATTTCCTGACGCTGACGTTGAATTTCACCATCATCGCCTTCGTGCTGTTCCTGGTCATACGTTTCATGAACCAGCTGAAACGCAAGGACGAAGTGCCGCCGAAGCCAACCCGCCAGGAAGAGCTGCTGATCGAGATCCGCGATCTGCTCAAAAAGTCTTGACGTGCGCCTGATGGCCGCGGGTGATATCGCTGCCGCTCAAAGATAGCTTCCAGGATAGATTTCAAGGCATTTTTCATCATGGCCGAAAAGAACGAGCGCGCGATCAAGGTCGTTGCCGAGAATCGCAAGGCCAGGTTCAACTATGCCATCGAGGACACGCTCGAGGCCGGGATTGCGCTGACCGGCACCGAGGTGAAGTCGATCCGCAACGGCAAGACCACCATCGCGGAATCCTATGCCGATACCAAGGATGGCGAGATCTGGCTGATCAACGCCAATATTCCGGAATATCTGCAGGCCAATCGCTTCAACCACGAGCCGAAGCGGCCGCGCAAGTTGCTGCTGCACAGGAAGCAGATCAACAAGCTGATGGGCGCGGTCGACCGCGACGGCATGACGTTGATTCCGCTCAAACTCTATTTCAACGAACGCGGCCGCGCCAAGCTGTTGCTGGCGGTGGCCAAGGGCAAGAAGCTGCACGACAAGCGCGAGAGCGAGAAGAAGCGCGACTGGGGCAGGGAGAAGGGCCGCCTGTTGCGGGCGCGCGGGTAAGGCCTCGGTCCTCATCCTGAGGGGCGCGCTGTTGCGCGCGTCAAGGATGAGATCGGGCATCCATGGTTCGAGACGGCGCTAACGCGCCTCCGCACCATGAGGCGGCTGCGTTGAATGTTGAGGCAAGGACCATGAACCAGAAAAACCTGCTTGAAGTCGACTGGAGCAAGATTCCGGCGCCGTCCGACGACGGCGCTGCGGCGCATCTTGTCGGCATGACGATCCCGCCGCTTAGCCTGGTCGCCACCGACGATACCGCGGTGACGCTGTCGGCCCTGCCGGGGCGTACCGTGGTGTTCGCCTATCCGAGAACCGGCGAGCCCGGCAAGATCAGCCTGGTCGATGATTGGGACATGATCCCGGGCGCTCGCGGCTGCACCCCGCAAACCTGTTCGTTTCGCGATCTGTTTGCAGAATTGAAGGCGGCCGGCGCCAGACAGGTGTTCGGCCTGTCGACGCAGAGCAACGCCTACCAGACCGAGATGGCTTCGCGGCTGCATCTGCCGTTCGCGGTGTTGTCGGACGCCAGGCTGGCGCTGACGCGGGCCCTCAGCCTGCCGACCATGGAGGTGGCGGGACTGACCCTGATCAAGCGGCTGGCGTTGGTGATCGACAATGCTCGGATCACCCAGGTATTCTATCCGGTGTTTCCGCCCGACCGGAACGCCGCAGACGTGCTGGCGTGGCTGAAGCAGAATCCCGTTTAGCCCGCGGCTACGAATCCAGATCCGCCCGCACCTTCGCAAACACGCTGCGAAACATCTCCGGTGTCAGCACCCGCGTGTTGGTGTTGTAGCGCGAGCAATGATAGCTGTCGTACAGCTTGAGGGCGCCGGCGGCGTGGATCGCGCCATGCGCAAACGGTGCAGCAGCCGCACGGAGCGCCAGGACCTTCAGCATCGAGTCATGCGCGACGCGGCCGAGCGCCACGATCGCGCGCAGCCTGGGCATCGACGCTATCGTGGCCGACAGGAACTGCCGGCAGCTGTTGATCTCCACGGGCAACGGCTTGTTCTGCGGCGGCACACAACGCACGGCGTTGCTGATCCGGCAATCGACCAGTCGCAGCCCGTCGTCGGGACGGGCCTGATAGATGCCCCTGGCAAAGCCATATTCCAGCAGCGTCGCGTACAGCAGGTCGCCGGCGAAATCGCCGGTAAAGGGACGCCCGGTACGATTGGCGCCCTGCACGCCGGGCGCGAGACCGACGATCAACAGCGCGGCATTGGCATCGCCGAACGACGGCACCGGCGAGTTGAACCATGTCGGTTCGCGCGCCCGCAACGAGTCGCGAAAGCTGGCGAGCCTTGGACACAGCGGGCAATTGCGGTCGGGTTCGCCGGGCAGGAGAGCGGGCGGCTTGCGGCCGCGCCGCGGAGCAATCTCAGTCCTCGAAATCGTCGTCATCGGCCCTCGGCGCCATCGTGGTCGCGCGCTGCAGGAACTGCGGCGCATGATGACGCGGCTCGCGCGGGGCCGGACGCTCGGACGGATCGCGGCCGAGCTTGGATTGCAGTTCCACCAGATCGGTGAAGACGTCGGCCTGGCGGCGCAGTTCGTCGGCGATCATCGGCGGCTGGCTCGAAATCGTCGAGATCACGGTGACGCGAACGCCGCGGCGTTGCACCGCCTCGACTAGCGAGCGGAAATCGCCGTCGCCGGAAAACAGCACGATCTGATCGACGTGCTCGGCGAGCTCCATCGCATCGACGGCGAGCTCGATATCCATGTTGCCCTTGACCTTGCGGCGGCCGCTGGCGTCGATGAATTCCTTGGTCGCCTTGGTGACGACGGTGTAGCCGTTGTAGTCGAGCCAGTCGATCAGGGGGCGGATCGAGGAATACTCCTGATCCTCGATGATCGCAGTGTAGTAGAACGCACGCACCAGCGTGCCCCGGCTCTGGAATTCCTTGAGAAGGCGCTTGTAATCGATGTCGAAACCCAGCGTCTTGGCGGTTGCGTACAGATTGGCGCCATCGATGAAGAGCGCGATCTTGTTGGAAGCAGGGGACATCAAGGGTTTCTCGCGTTGTTGTTCGGTTTTTGGCACGGCGGCAACCCGGCCGCGCATTTCTAAGCTTTACTGCCTAAAGTTCTGTGAATCTGACCTCGAGAGACACCACCGCAAATGTGGTGTGGCAAGGAGGAAAAGACCACTTCTTTTTTTGACGAGGCAATGAAGCGATTTCTTGTCCTGGACGGCACTCGCCTAGTCCGGACGTTCCGGCCATTTTCGGCTCCGCAGAGGGGTTATCAGA
>Ga0307294_10000218_pt1 | contig 14213 bp, 13 predicted proteins | sample ER_DNA_151_FD_194468 | JGI IMG/M metagenome (GOLD analysis project Ga0307294, IMG submission 194468) | Bulk soil microbial communities from the East River watershed near Crested Butte, Colorado, United States - ER_DNA_151 | ecosystem: Environmental > Terrestrial > Soil > Floodplain | place... | reverse complement strand
GGAATAATGTAGCCGATGAACCCGTGGCTCAACGTATTGAAGCTGTTTAGAAAAAACTCGGACATCCAATTCCCCTTAACCAGGGCCGCAGGCCCTGTCCCCAACCGTCTAGGATGCCTTTAAGGCAATTTGAGGCAAGAGGGAGGCAGCTTTATTTCGCGCATTATGGTCAACGGAAATCGCATCGTCCGCCGAGGTCAGCGGCGCCAGGTTCCCCGACCGGATCCAGTCGTTCATGGTGGCTTCGACCAGCCGGGCGATGGCGCCGAACTTGATCCTGCCGGCGATAAACGCCGCCACCGCGACCTCGTTGGCGGCATTGTAGACCGTGGTCGCGCCGCGCCCGGTCCGCAGTGCGTCGTAAGCCAGCCGCAGCGCCGGGAACCGGTCGAAATCCGGCGCCTCGAAGGTCAGCTGCCCGATCTTGGCAAGGTCGAGCTTGGCGGCGGGCCCGACGATCCGATCGGGCCATCCGAGGCAATGCGCGATCGGCGTGCGCATGTCGGGCGCGCCGAGTTGGGCGACGACGGAACGATCGGAAAATTCAACCATGCCGTGGATGATCGACTGCGGATGCACCAGAACGTCGATCTCATCCGGCGTCAGCGCGAACAGATACGAGGCTTCGATGACCTCGAGCCCCTTGTTCATCATCGACGCGGAATCGATGGTGATCTTTTGTCCCATGCTCCAGTTCGGGTGCTTCAGGGCCTGCGCCAGCGTCGCCTGCTCGATGTCGGCAACCGCCCAGGTCCGGAACGGTCCGCCCGAAGCGGTGATGATGACGCGCACCAGTTCCTCGCGGTTGCCGGAACCCAGCGCCTGAAACAGCGCGTTATGTTCGGAATCCGCCGGCAGGATGCAGGCCCCTGCCTTCAACGCGCGCTGCATGAAGAAGTCGCCGGCGCAAACCAGGCATTCCTTGTTGGCCAGCGCCACCGTCGCGCCGCGATCCACCGCCGCGAGCGCGGGCTTCAGTCCGGCCGCGCCGCTGACCGCGGCCATCACCCAGTCGGCCGGGCGGGCAGCGGCTTCGATGATGGCGCTTTCGCCGGCGCCGCATTCAGTGCCGGTGCCGGCCAACGCATCCTTCAACGCGCCGAGGCGATCGGGATCGGCCACCGCGGCAAACCGCGCACCGAATTCGCGGGCCAGCTTGGCCAGCCCCTCGACATTGGTGTTCGCGGTCAGGGCCTCGACCTGATAGCGGTCGCGCGAGGCCCGCAGCAAATCCATCGTGCTGTCGCCGATCGAGCCGGTGGCTCCCAGCACGCTCACCGAGCGCACGGCGGACGCCGTGGCCTTGTTGTTACGCAGCGGAACAGCGCTCATATTTTCACCAAACCATAAGACCGCGGCCGACGCCATCCGCGCCACCCCGCAAAAGACCGAAAATCGCCGCCAGCACGACCGCGGCGACGAAGCCGTCGAGACGATCCATCAACCCGCCATGGCCGGGAATGATCTGACTGGAATCCTTGACGCCGAAACGCCGTTTCACCGCGGATTCGAACAAATCGCCGAGCTGGGACGCAATCGAGAGAACCGCGCCCAACAGCAGCAGCGGGCCGGCTCTGCCGAGACCGAAACCGGCAAACCCGGCTGCGATCGCGAGGCTCAGGGCAAAGCCACCGATGGCGCCGGCCCAGGTCTTCTTGGGACTGACCCGTGGCCAGAGTTTCGGCCCGCCGATGCCGCGGCCGGCGAAATAGCCTCCGATATCGGTCACCCAGACGATCAGCAGGACGAACATCAGCGCGGTGAATCCCCAGACCTGGTCGAGTCGCAGCAGCACCGAGGCAGTCAGCGCCGAGAACGCATAACAACCGCCAAGCGCGGTCCAGCCGCGACGATGCGGTGACAGCAAGGCCGCGACAATGAAGCCGAGCACGACGATGACATAGGTCGCTCCAATCCGCCCGACGCCGAGCCACACGGCGGCGCCGAAAAGCGTCACGATGCCGGCGGCCATCACGCGCGGCGAACGCGTGTCCACGATCGTCAGCCATTCCACGTAGAGACCGATCGCGGCCAGCGTTACCAGCCCGGCCCACAGCCATCCGCCTGCGTAGACGATGGCAATGGCTGCCGGCGCGAGCACTGCTGCGGCGAGCACGCGCATCGTGAGATTGCGCGACCCCTGCCCGGCATCAGCCGCTGGCGCGGCTTCGCCCTCGGTCACGATGCGGTTTTCGCGGCCAGACCGCCGAAACGGCGCTCCCGCCTGGCGTATTCGGCGATCGCCTCTTCGAGCGCAGCCTTGTCGAAATCCGGCCAGTGGATCGGCACGAACACCAGTTCGCTGTAGGCCGCCTGCCACATCAGGAAATTCGACAGCCGCTGCTCTCCGCTGGTGCGAATGATCAGATCGGGATCGGGAATTTCGGGGGCGTCGAGGTAGCGGCTAAGGGTGTCGGCATCAATCGACGAAGGGTCACGCTTTCCCTCGGCGACCTCGCGCGCCAGCCGCTGGGCGGCGTTGGCGATCTCCTGGCGCGATCCGTAATTGAACGCGACCACGAGATTGAGCCTGGTGTTGTCCTTGGTCAGCTCTTCCGCCTCGTTCAGCAGCGCGCAGATATCCGGCTCCAGTCCGGTGCGCTCGCCGATCACCCGCACCCGGACGCCGTCGCTGTGCAATGTGGCGAGGTCGTTGCGGATGAAACGCCGAAGCAATCCGAACAGATCGCCGATTTCGCTCGCCGGACGCGACCAGTTCTCCGAACTGAAGGAAAAAATCGTCAGATACAGAATGCCGAGTTCATAGGCCGCGCGAACCACCTGCCGCAACGCCTCCACGCCGCGGCGATGGCCTTCCGCGCGCGGCAAGCCGCGGGCAGCCGCCCAGCGTCCGTTGCCGTCCATGATGATCGCCACATGCAACGGCGCACCGGAGGGATCCGGGGCTTCGGTTGCGGGGGCGGCGGCGTTCGACATCGGCTGATCCTAGCGCATTAAACGGTAAGGATTTCCTTTTCCTTCGCCGCCAGCAATTGATCTATTTCCGAAATCATGCCGTCGGTGGCCTTCTGCACATCGTTGGCCAACCGCTCCTGATCATCCTCGGAAATCTCGTGGTTCTTCTCGAGCTTCTTGACGGTATCGAGCCCATCGCGGCGGACATGTCGCACCGCGACCTTGGCCGCCTCGGCATATTTGTGCGCGACTTTGACCAGTTCCTTGCGGCGTTCTTCGTTGAGTTCGGGAATTCGCAGCCGCAACACCTGGCCTTCGGTAGCGGGGCTCAAGCCAAGGTTGGAATCGACGATCGCTTTTTCAACGGCCTTGACCATCGACTTGTCCCAAACCTGGACCGAGAGCAGTCGAGGTTCGGGCACGCTGATGGTCGCGAGCTGGTTGAGCGGCATGTGGGTGCCGTAGGCATCGACCTGCACCGGCTCCAGCATGGAGGCTGCGGCGCGGCCGGTGCGCAATCCACCGAGCTCATGCTTGAGTGCCGCCGTGGCGCCCTGCATGCGACGCTTCAAATCGTTGATGTCGAAACCACCCGTAGGCATAACGCTCTCCTCCTGAAAACTGACCGCCGAGGCCGTCAGGCCCGCGCGCATCAGATGCGTCGCCTGCCTGTCAGCCGGCGACGATGGTGCCGTGGCCGGTGCCGCGCAGGATGGCACCGATCGAGCCCGGCTCGGCGATCGAGAACACGATGATAGGCAGCGATGTCTCGCGGGCAAGCGCGAATGCAGTGGCGTCCATCACCTTGTAGCCGCCTTCGATCGCCTGTGAATGAGTCAACCGATCGAATCGCTTGGCGGACGGGTCCTTTTTGGGATCGGCCGTGTAGACGCCATCGACGTTGGTTGCCTTCAGCACCGCCTGTGCGCCGATTTCGGCAGCGCGCAAGACCGCCGTGGTATCAGTGGTGAAGAAGGGATTGCCGGTTCCGCCGCCAAGCAGCACGATCCGGCCCTCGGCAAGATATTTGTGCGCCGCACCCCGGGTGAACAGCTCGCAGACCTGAGGCATGACGAAGGCCGACAGGGTCCGCGCCGGGGTCGCTCGCCGCTCGATTGCAGCTTCCAGCGCCAGGCAATTCATCACGGTGGCGAGCATGCCCATGGTGTCGCCGGTCGGGCGCGAAACGCCCCGCGACGACACTTCGACGCCGCGGACCATATTGCCGCCGCCGACGACCACGGCGATTTCGACGCCGAGCTGCTTGGCCGCGATCAGGTCGCCGGCGATACGATCGATGGTCGGCTGGTCCATGCCGAATGAATGCGCGCCGGCAAAATATTCGCCCGAAAGCTTGACCACGACCCGACGATAGACCGGCTCAGCCATTGCTAGTCGCTTTCCTCTGGGCCAGCCGATTCCTCGGACAGCCTCGTCTCTGGACAGCCTTGCCGTTGCCGGCGCAAGCACGCCGGAAAGACTTGATCCGGAAGTTATTTCTTGCCGCTGGCCGCCGCAACTTCGGCCGCGAAATCGGATTCCTGCTTCTCGATTCCCTCGCCCAGAGCATAGCGCACAAAGCCGGTCACCTTGACCGGAGCGCCGACCTTACCCTCAGCTTCTTTCAGCACCTGTGCGACCGACTTGCCGTTGTGCTCGCCATGGACCGAGGCCTGCTCCAGCAGACAGACTTCCTTGTAATAGGTCTTCAAACCGGACTCGACGATCTTCTCGATCACGTTCTCCGGCTTGCCCTGCTGACGGTATTTGTCGGCCAGCACGTCCTTTTCGCGCGTCACGGCGGCGGGATCGAGCCCCGCCGGATCCAGCGCCTGCGGGTTGGCCGCGGCGACATGCATCGCAAGCTGCTTGCCGAGGACCGCGAGTTCGTCGGTCTTGCCGGCGGACTCCAGCGCCACGATCACGCCCATCTTGCCGGCGCCTTCGGTCACGGCGTTATGCACGTAACTCGACACCACGCCGCTGCTGACTTCGAGCGAAGCCGCCCGGCGGAGTGTCATGTTTTCGCCGATGGTGGCAATCGCATCCTGAATCGCGCGCTCGACGGTGACGTCGCCGACCGGAGCTGCCTTGATCTTCTCGACATCGGCGCCGACCTTGAGCGCAACCTGGGCGATCATCTTGACCAGGCCCTGGAATTGTTCGTTGCGCGCGACGAAGTCGGTCTCGGAATTGACCTCGACCACGACACCCTTGGTGCCCGCGGTCAGCGCGCCGATCAGACCTTCCGCCGCGATGCGGCCGGACTTCTTGGCGGCCTTCGACAGGCCCTTCTTGCGCAGCCAGTCGATCGCCGCTTCCATGTTGCCGTCGTTCTCGGCAAGCGCCTGCTTGCAGTCCATCATGCCGACGCCGGTCGTCTCGCGCAGCTCCTTGACCATCGCTGCTGTAATCGTTGCCATCGTTGAACGTCCTTCTTGCCTGTCAGGGCGACGGCGGCGCGGCCGTTGCCACCTCGCCGCCGTTCACCACCAGGGAATGTCGTATTGGGAACCGAAGCGGTGGCCGGGAAATTCCGGCCACGCTTGTTCGCGTTATTCCGCTTCCGCGGTCATCGCCTTGGCCTGGGCGACCCAGCCATCGGCGCGGGACGGAAGGCCGACCTCTTCGCCGATCTTGTGGGCGGTGTCGTGATCGAGTTCGGCGAGCTGCCAGTAATGGAAGATGCCGAGATCGTTGAACTTCTTCTCGATCGCGCCGGACACGCCGGTGAGCTTCTTGAGGTCGTCGGCGGCACCGCGCGGCCCGGCAAGACCCTGGAAGCCGGCAGGCTGCGGCACCGCCGGGATTTCCTCCCGGATCGGTTGCGCGGAAGCGCCGATATCGATGCCCGAATCGCCCTGCGCGCGCGAAATACCGTCGATCACGGCGCGCGCGATCAGGTCGCAATACAGCGAGATGGCTCGGCCGGCGTCGTCGTTGCCCGGCACCACATAGGTGATACCCTTGGGATCCGAATTGGTATCGACGATCGCGGCGACCGGAATGTTGAGCCGCTGGGCTTCCTGGATCGCGATGTCTTCCTTGTTGGTGTCGATCACGAAGATCAGGTCGGGCAGACCGCCCATGTCCTTGATGCCGCCGAGCGAACGGTCGAGCTTGTCGCGCTCGCGCTGCAGCGTCAGACGCTCCTTCTTGGTATAGGCGTTGGCGTCGCCCGAATTGAGCACTTCCTCGAGGTGCCGCAGCCGCTTGATCGAACCGGAAATGGTCTTCCAGTTGGTCAGCGTGCCGCCGAGCCAGCGCGAATTGACGAAATACTGCGCCGAACGCTTGGCGGCTTCGGCCACGCCGTCCTGGGCCTGCCGCTTGGTGCCGACAAACAGGATACGGCCGCCCTTGGCGACGGTATCGCTGACCGCCTGGAGAGCGCGATGCAGCAGCGGCACGGTCTGGGCGAGATCGATGATGTGGATGTTGTTGCGGGCACCGAAGATGTAATCCGCCATCTTCGGATTCCAGCGGTGCGATTGGTGGCCAAAGTGAACGCCAGCTTCAAGCAGCTGACGCATAGAAAAATCGGGTAGCGCCATCGTGATATTCTCCGGTTGGTTCCTCCGGAAGCGTGTGAGCAAACGAGCCTTGCGGCCCGGCTGCCACCGGACGGCCTTTTGAGCCATGCTTCCGTGTGAGATGGCGCGGTATATAGCGGGATTCTGAGGAGAAGCAAGGAAATAGGGCCGGTTTTCGGGCCTCCGGCGGGCCTTCCCTGCCCGTCAAACCGGGATTCCGCCGGCCTGGAGCGCCGATTCCAATGTAAACACCTGTTTCGGCGGGCACTTTCGCGCTATGCGGACAAACCAGACATGGAACGGGGGTGGCTTCAATGACCATCACGATTACCGCCTTTGAATGGTCACCGGACGGCGGCAAGGGACTGGCGCGTGATACGCGCGTTCGCTGGGCGCTGGAAGAAGTGGGCCAACCTTACGAGGTTCGTGGTGTTTCGTTCAAGGCGATGAAGCAACCCGCACATCTGGCGCTTCATCCTTTCGGGCAGATTCCGACCTACCAGGAAGGCGATCTCGGCTTGTTCGAGACCGGGGCGATCGTGTTCCATATCGCGGAGCGACATGCCGGCCTGCTGCCGGACGATGCCAATGCCCGGGCGCGCGCGATCACATGGATGTTCGCTGCGCTCAGCACAATTGAGCCGCCGATCCTTGAACTCGGAAACGCCAGGCTCCTTGAAGGTGACAAGCCCTGGCATGAAGCGCGCATGCCTCTGGTCAAGGATCGCGTCCGCGTCCGGCTGGATCAACTTTCCGCTCGCCTTGGCGATGCCGACTGGCTTGATGGTGCGTTCAGCGCGGGCGACCTGATGATGGTGTCGGTGCTGCTCAGGCTGAAACCATCCGGCATGCTGGCCGATTATCCGAACCTCTCCGCCTATGTGGCCCGCGGCGAAGCGCGGCCCGCCTACAAGCGTGCCTTCGAGGCGCAATTGGCGATGAACAAGCCGCCGGCCGGCTGATGGAGGTCCGGCCCAAAGCCGTCATCCGGCAGCCGGGTTCAGACAGCATTTCTTGAATTTTTTCCCGCTGCCGCAGGGACAGGGATCGTTGCGCCCGACGTTGCGCAGGGGATCGCGGTGGGGCGTCCCAACGGGATCCGATTCCCATTCGGGTTTGTCGTCATTCGACGTCGTCGGTTTGAACGCGTCCCACCAGGACAATTCGTCAATCGTATCGCCGAACGCAGCGAGATTGCCGTCGGGGTTAAGCGGTTCGGCTTCGGGATGGTCGACCGAGTATTGCAGATCTTCTTCGAAATCCTTGAAGGTGAGCCACTCGGGATCGATCGAGTTGCGCTGATACGCCTGCTTTACCAGCGGCTTCAGCTCGGCCAATCCAAGCCAGGCCACCGCGTCGATCCAGCCGCTCCAGACGAAGCAATCCTTCCGCGGCTCGAGTTGCGAAAAGCAATCGCGCAGGAAGGCCGTCGTCGCATCCCGCGGCAGCTCTCCTCGATGCGTCAGCATGGCGATCGTCCGCAGCATCATGGCGCGGATATACTCATCGGCTTCGGGATCGCGAATGATCTGGTGGAGCGGTTCGGGATCGCCATCGAAAACCGCCGCCATCACACGATGGCTGGTCTCGGTGATGGCGGCGCCCAGAATCGTATCGAGAACGTCGGGCGGCAATCGCAGCAGAACCGCCAACGGCCAATAGGCCGACTTCTCGCGCCATTCTCCGAACAGATGAAACATGAAAAAGATCGCGGCGGGGTCGACCGGTCCTCGCAATTCGAGGAAATCATCGATCGTGCGCAGAAAGACCGGCACCATCGTTTCGCGATCGCCCTGCGCAGCGCGGATCGCCTCGACCGGCAACCGGTCATCGACGCCGAATTCCCCGATCACTTGCGCAGGGTCCATCATCAACTCCCGGATCGGACGCCGGATCGGTGCTTACAGCTGCTGCACGTCCACCACGCCCGACACCGCCTTGATCGCGCCGGCGATCTGCGGCGAGACCCTGAAGCGGCCGGGCAGCTTCATTTCCACCTCGGTTTCGAGATCGAGCATCATGACCAGCGAGACGTCGCCGTCGCCAGCGCCGGGCGCAACCACAACCGGTTTTGCCGGTTGGCCGCGGCCCGGGCTGCCCTGCCCCGGCTCGGGCATCTGCAGCCGCTTGGCGATGGATTCGAGCGGCCTCGTATCGCGCACGAAAATGCGAAGGCCTTTCTGGGTTTTGGCCGCGGCGGCGTCCAGCGGCTCGGCGTGCAGCACCCGGGCGCGGACGTCCTCGCCCTGCAGCTCGGCGCCGAGTTGCAGCAGCACCGCCGCTCCGGGCTCCAGCACGTCGCGATACTGCGCCAGCCCTTCGGAAAACAGCACGGCCTCGAAATGGCCGGTCGGATCCGACAGCCCCATGATGCCCATCTTGTTGCCGGTCTTGGTGCGCCGCTCCATGCGCGACACCACCGTTGCCGCGACCTTGCCGGCGGTGGCGCCGGTTTTGACCGCGCGGGAGAATTCAGCCCAGGTCTGCACCCGCAGGCGCTTCAGCACCGTGGCGTAGTCGTCGAGCGGATGACCCGAGAGGAAGAATCCGATGGCGTCGTATTCGCGCCGCAGCCGCTCGGCCGGCAGCCAGGGCTCGATCTGCGGCAGCATGATGGTCGGCGCGTCGGCCGCGCCGCCGAACATGTCGTTCTGGCCCATGGTCGCGGCCTCGTGGCTGCGCTGGCAGGCGGAGAGAATGGCCTCGGCGCCCGCGAACACCCGCGCGCGGTTGGGATCGAGCGTGTCGAAGGCGCCGGCGGCGGCAAGGCTTTCGATCACCCGCTTGTTGACCGCGCGCGGATTCACCCGTGCGGCAAAATCGGCCAGCGAGGTGAAGAGGCCTTCCCTGCGGGCCTCGACGATCAGCTCGACCGCCTGGCCGCCGACGCCCTTCAGGCCCGCCAGCGCGTAATAGATGGTGTTGTCGCTGACCTCGAAGGTGGCGCCGGATCGGTTGACGCTGGGCGCCTCGACCTTGATGCCGAGCCGTTGCGCCTCGGCGCGGAATTCGGAGAGCTTGTCGGTATTGCTGAGATCGAGCGTCATCGAGGCCGCCAGGAATTCGACGGGATAATGGGCCTTCATGTAGGCGGTGTGATACGACACCAGCGCGTAGGCCGCGGCGTGGCTCTTGTTGAAGCCGTAATCGGCGAACTTGGCGAGCAGTTCGAAGATGGTGTCGGCGTGGCCCTTCGGCACGTTGTTCTTCATGGCGCCGGCCACGAAGATGGCGCGCTGCTTTTCCATCTCGGAGCGGATCTTCTTGCCCATCGCGCGGCGCAACAGGTCGGCGTCGCCGAGCGAGTAACCGGCCATCACCTGGGCGATCTGCATCACCTGTTCCTGATAGATGATGACGCCGTAGGTTTCTTTCAGGATCGGCTCCAGCATCGGATGCAGGTATTCCGGCTCCTCGTCACCGTGCTTGCGGGCGCAGTAGGTCGGAATGTTGGCCATCGGGCCCGGACGATATAGCGCCACCAGCGCGATGATGTCCTCGAAGCGGTCGGGCCGCATATCGACAAGCGCCCGCCGCATGCCCTGGCTTTCCACCTGGAACACGCCAACCACGTCGCCGCGCGCCAGCATGGCGTAGCTCTTCTCGTCGTCGAGCGGCAGGGTCGCAAGGTCGATGTCGATGTTGCGCTGCTTCAGGAGTTTTACCGCGACGTCGAGCACGGTCAGCGTTTTCAGGCCGAGGAAGTCGAATTTGACGAGGCCGGCGGGTTCGACCCACTTCATGTTGAACTGGGTCACCGGCATGTCGGATTTCGGATCGCGGTAGAGCGGCACCAATTCGCTCAGCGGCCGATCCGAAATCACGATGCCCGCGGCATGGGTCGAGGCGTGCCGGGTCAGTCCCTCCAGGCGTTGCGCAATGTCGAAGGCGCGCTTCACCACCGGATCCTCGTCGCGAAACGCCTGCAGTTTTGGTTCGCTCTCGATCGCAGCCGCCAGCGTCACCGGCGCGGCGGGATTCTGCGGCACCAGTTTTGTCAGTTTGTCGACCTGACCATATGGCATCTGCAACACACGACCGACGTCGCGCAGCACGCCCCGCGCCTGCAGCGTTCCAAAGGTGATGATCTGGGCGACCTGGTCGCGGCCGTAGCGCGCCTGCACATAGTCGATCACCTCGCCGCGCCGGTCCTGGCAGAAGTCGATGTCGAAGTCGGGCATCGACACGCGCTCCGGATTGAGGAAGCGCTCGAACAGCAGGCCGAACCGGATCGGATCGAGATCGGTGATGGTCAGGGCATAGGCGACCAGCGAGCCTGCACCCGAGCCGCGGCCCGGTCCGACCGGAATGCCCTCGGCCTTCGCCCATTTGATGAAATCGGCGACGATCAGGAAGTAACCCGGATATTCCATGCGGGTAATGACGTCGATCTCGAACGCGAGCCGCGCGCGATAGGTTTCCTCGGTCTCGCCCTGGGCGAGGCCGTGGACCCTGAGCCGATAGGCCAACCCCTCCTCGGCCTGGCGGCGCAATTCGGTGGCTTCGTCGCTAACCGAGTCCGCGGTCGCAGCGCCGACCGTAAAGCGCGGCAGGATCGGCTTGCGCGTCATCGGACGGAACGCACAGCGTTCGGCGATCTCGACCGTCGAGGCCAGCGCTTCCGGCACGTCGGCAAACAGCACGGCCATTTCGGCACGGGTCTTGAAGCGGTGATCCGGGGTCAGCTGCTCGCGATCGGTTTCGGCGACCAGCCGTCCGCCGGCAATGCACAGCAACGCGTCGTGGGCTTCGTAATCGTCCGCGGTGGCAAAATGCGGCTCGTTGGTCGCCACCAGCGGCAAGCCCTTGGCATAGGCGAGATCAATCAGGCCGGCTTCGACGCGGCGTTCCTTCTCGATGCCGTGGCGCTGCAGTTCGATGTAGAGGCGGTCGCCGAACAGGCTGGCCAGCCGGTCGCAGCGCGTCGCCGCCAGCGCCGGATGGTCGGCATGGATCGCCAGCGAGATCGGGCCTTCCGGACCGCCGGTCAGCGCGATCAGGTCCTCGGCGTCATCCTGCAGCCATTCGAACTTGATGTGCGGAGCCTGATGGGTCGGCGTCTCCAGAAACGCCCGTGAATTCAGCCGCATCAGGCTGCGATAGCCGCGTTCGCGCGCCGCCAGCAGCACGATCCGCGCCGGTCCCGCGGCCAGCGCGGTGCGCGCCGCCGGATCCTGGTCGCCGAAATCGATCGCGAGCTCGCAGCCGATGATCGGCTGGATGCCGTAGCCGGCCATCTTGTCGGAAAATTCCAGCGCCCCGAACATGTTGTCGGTGTCGGTGAGCGCCAGCGCCGGCTGGCGATCGGCCTTGGCCAGTTCGCCAAGCTTCTGGATCTTGATCGAGCCCTTCAGCAGCGAATAGGCAGAATGGACGTGGAGATGGACAAATCCGGCACTGGACATGGCTGCCGAAGCTTTTGAAGTCATGGACGTGGGCGATCATCTGGCATGAGGAGGCAGGCCGCCCTCGAAGGGCCGACTCGCCGCTCGATGGTGATGCCTGGGGCCCGGCCTGTCCACGCCGAACCGCGCAACCGGGCCAAGCGTCCCCGCTTTCCTGCCGGCCGCCGCCGATTTGCCCGCCTCAGAGCTGGGGAATCAGCTGCGCCCAGACCGCGATCATCCCGACAAACAGGGTGAGCGACGCCAGCGCCGCAGCCTCTTCCACGAACGTCTTCAACATGGCCCGCCTCCAAATATAGAACATAAGAAGAACAATGTTCCTTTTATGTTCCCGGGAGTCAAGGGTCGGTAGTGGGTCAGTTTGAAAACCGACCCCGATAGTTAATTCCTGACCGAACGCTTCTACTCACGAAGCCAACCTTGGGATTTGGGGTCGTCCCGGGTCCTACGGCGCGACGAGATGAAGGGCAAACGCCCCCGCAATGCAGGTGCCGATCGCAAGGACTGCGCTCTTGCGCCAATCAGGCAACAAGCCGCTCGTCACCAGCAACAATCCGGCCAGCGCGGCCAATTTGAGAACGTTCACGACCATGCCCTCAACATGCGCCCGGCCCGCCCCGTTTTCCAGCCCGGAACCTTGCCACAGGGCACTAACGATCTCGTGTTCCGGACCCGGCATACCGCCCCGGTGGCCGTGCGCGGCCGGCCTGGACAAAAATCGCGAAAACAACCCCATGCACAGAAAGCCGATCCCTCTGATCCCGCGTCAAACGGCCCGATTCGGGATCAATACGAGGTCGTGGTTCGGTCAGTCGCTCCCAAGTAACGCGGCAAAGCTAGTCGAGCTCGATGACCTTGCCGTCCGCCAGCGACACACGGCGGTCCATCCGGCCCGCCAGCTCCATGTTATGCGTCACGATCAGCATCGCGACGCGCGTCGCCTTCACCAGTTGCATCAACGCTCCGAACACGTGATCGGCGGTATGCGGATCGAGGTTTCCGGTCGGTTCGTCCGCGAATAACACCCTTGGCGCGTTGGCGACCGCGCGGGCGATCGCCACCCGCTGCTGCTCGCCGCCCGACAGTTCGGCGGGCCGGTGCTTGATGCGCTCGCCGAGGCCGAGATAGGCCAGGATTTCGGTGGCGCGCTTGACGGTCTCCTCGCGCTTGAGGCCGCGGATCATCTGCGGCAGCATGACGTTTTCAAGCGCGGTGAATTCCGGCAGCAACCGGTGCGACTGGTAGACAAAGCCGATATCGGAGCGGCGGATCTGGGTTCGCTCGATATCGGACAATTGCGAGGTCGGCGCGCCGCCGACATAGACCTCGCCGTCGTCGGGGGACTCCAGCAGCCCCGCAATATGCAGCAGCGTCGATTTGCCGGCGCCCGAAGGCGCCACCAGCGCGACCGACTGCCCCGCCCACAGCGCCAGCTTGGCGCCGTCGAGAATGGTCAGCGTCTCGGTGCCTTGCGTGTACTGGCGCTTGATCTCGTGGAGATAGACAACCGGTACATCTTCCGCCCCCTGCTCCATCTGGCCCTCACTCGTACCGGAGCGCGTCGACGGGGTCGAGGCGCGCGGCACGCCACGACGGATACAGCGTGGCCAGGAAGGAAAGGGTGAGCGCCATGATCACGACCGCGGAGGTCTCGCCGATATCGATCTCGGCCGGCATCTTGGAAAGAAAATAGAGCTCCGGCGAAAACAGTTCGGTGCTGGTCAGCCAGGACAGGAACTGGCGGATCGATTCGATATTCAGGCAGATCATCATGCCGACGAAGAATCCGGTCAACGTGCCGACCACGCCGATCGCGGCCCCCGTGATCAGGAATATCCGCATGATCGACCCCTGCGAAGCGCCCATGGTGCGCAGGATCGCGATGTCCTGTCCCTTGTCCTTCACCAGCATGATCAGGCCGGAGACGATATTGAGCGCGGCGACCAGCACGATCATGGTCAGGATCAGGAACATCACGTTGCGTTCGACCTGCAGCGCGTTGAAGAAGGTCGAGTTGCGCTGCCGCCAGTCGACCAGAAACACCGGCCGCCCCGCCGCCTCGGTCACGGTCTTGCGAAAGCCTTCGATCCGGTCGGGATTGGTGGTGAACACCTCGATCGCGGTGACGTCGTCCTTGCGGTTGAAATAGGCCTGCGCCTCCGGCAGCGGCATGAAGACGAAGATGCCGTCATACTCCGACATCCCGACCTCGAACACCGCCGCCACCTTGTAAGGCTTGATGCGCGGCGTGGTGCCCATCGGCGTCACCGCGCCGCGCGGCGCCACCAGCGTGATGCTGTCGCCGGCATGCAGCGACAATTGATCGGCCAGTCGCCGGCCGATGGCGACGCCCTGCCCC
>Ga0307294_10000215_pt1 | contig 14315 bp, 13 predicted proteins | sample ER_DNA_151_FD_194468 | JGI IMG/M metagenome (GOLD analysis project Ga0307294, IMG submission 194468) | Bulk soil microbial communities from the East River watershed near Crested Butte, Colorado, United States - ER_DNA_151 | ecosystem: Environmental > Terrestrial > Soil > Floodplain | place... | reverse complement strand
CGTCGCGCGACGCAACGTCACCGGGAAAAATCGTTTCGTAGCAAATCAACGGTAGCATGCGCGGCGCATTCGGCAGGTCCATCGGCCGGCGCCGCGTGCCGGCGATGAATCCGCCCTGAACCCTGGTGAGTTGCACGAAGCCGAGCTTTTCCATCCAGTCCTGGAACGGCAGATATTCGCCGAACGGCACCAGATGCACCTTGTCATAGACCGACAGCACGCTGCCGTCATGGTCGATGATGTAGACCGAATTGTAGGCGCGGCTGATCCGGGTGCCGGGCGGCAGGTCGGGCGCCCGCACCGAGCCGGTGATCAGGATGGTGCCCTTGGGCAGCAGCTCGGCGATCTGCGCCATCGCATCGGCTTCGCGCGTCAGGAAAAACGGGAACGCCGATTCCGGCCAGATCAGGATGCTGGTGTCGCGCACGCCGGTGGATTGCGGCCCGGCCGCGCGGTCGGACAGCGCAAGGTATTTCTGCATCACCTCGGCCTTGGCGGCGTAGTTGAATTTGACGTCCTGCTGCAGGTTGGGCTGCATGATTCGCAGCTTGACCTTTGCCACCAGCGCTGTCGGCAGCAGCGACAAGCGCACGCCGCCGAAAATCCCCATCGCGACCAGCAGCATCAGTGCCATCACCGGCGCGGTCCACGGTCGTCGCCCGCGCGAGGCGTCGTCGATCAGGGTCGCGGGGCTTGCGAAGATCGCGACGCTCAGAAACGTCAGGCCCCAGAGTCCGATCAGCGACGCCGTCTGCGCCAGCGCCAGCGGCTCGGTCAGCGCGTAGCCGAACGCGTTCCAGGGAAAGCCCGACAGCGCCTGGCCGCGCAGCCATTCGCTCAGGGTCAGGCTCGCCGCGAGCGCGATCACCCGCGACGGATCCGCCGTCCAGATCAGTCGCGCCAGCGCGAAACCAAGCGCCGTGAACAGCGCGAGATAGGCGGGCAGGCCGAGTACGGCGAACGGCAACAGCCAGGCGAAGGTGGGCGCATCGACCAGGAAGGCGTGGCCGATCCAGTACAGGCCCGGCACGAAATAGCCGAGGCCGAACCACCAGCCCGTCATCGCGGCCGCCGGTACGCCGCGCCAGCCCCCGGCGCCCGCGCCGTCGATCAGCCAGACCATCACCGGAAGGGTCAGGAACAACACCGGCCATGCATTGAACGGCGCCATCGCCAGCGCCGACAGCGCTCCGGCGACCAGCGCGAGGGCGACGCGCTTCCAGCCCCAACACAGGATGATCGCAAGACCCACGGCGCGGAGTTTGTCTGCCAGGATCACTGCGAGCCGGCTCCATCGCCGGATCGCGGGCTGGTATTGTCGTTGGCCTGCGGCTGACCGCTCTCCGGCGCGGCGTCGCGGCGGCGGCTCTCGCGCGGCGGCCGCGCCGCGGGGCGCTCCTTGCGGGTGGCGATGCGCAGCCGCTTGACCCGGCGCGGATCGGCGTCGAGCACTTCGATCTCGAAATTGCCGGGGCCGGAAATGACTTCGCCGCGCACCGGGAGGCGGCCGACATGGGTCACGAGATAGCCGCCGAGGGTTTCGACTTCTTCGCCGGCCTCGCCGGTGACGAACTCCTCGCCGATCACCGTGCGGACGTCGTCGAGGCTGGCGCGCGCGTCGGCGATGAAGGAGTTGTCCGCCTGCCGCACGATCGCCGGCGGTTCGTCGCTGTCATGCTCGTCGTCGATCTCGCCGACGATCTGTTCGACGATGTCCTCGATCGAGACCAGCCCGTCGGTGCCGCCATATTCGTCTACCACCAGCGCCAGGTGAATGCGCGAGGCCTGCATCTGCGCCAACAGATCGATCGCCCGCATCGAGGGCGGCACGAACAGCAGCTTGCGGATGATGTTGGCGTCGGCGAGCGGCATCGCCAGGTTGACCGCGCGCAGATCAAGCCCGGCCGGCAAGGGCTTTTTCCGCTTGACCTTGCTGGTATCGGGCGCCCGTGCGCTTGATGTCATGAAGGCCAGCAGGTCGCGGATGTGCACGATCCCTTCGGGATCGTCGAGGGTCTCATTGTACACCACCAGGCGCGAATGCGCCGCGCTTTCGAACAGGCTCATCAGTTCGCCGAGCGCAATGTCGCGCTTGACCGCGACGATGTCGGCGCGATGCACCATCACGTCCGCGATGCGGCGCTCATGCAGGCCGAGGATGTTGCGCAGCATGGTGCGCTCGATGGCGGAAAACCCCACCTCGTCGGGTGTCGAGGCGTCGAGCACCACCTGCAGATCGTCGCGGACCGATCCCGGTTTCCAGCCGAACAGCGTGCGGATCGCGCGGGTCAGCCAGTTGTCGGCAGCGGGACGCATCACCTCGCCGTCCTGCACCACCGCCGGCAGGTTGCGCGTATCGCGCGGATTGTCGTGGGTCGGGTCGGACTCCGGCATCTCAGTCCATCCGCTCCCGGCCGGCGTCGGGATCCCGATCCGCATAGGGATCGGGAATGCCGAGTTGCGCCAGGATCTGCCGCTCGAGCGCTTCCATGGCTTCGGCGTCGTCGTCGTTTTCGTGGTCGTAGCCGATCAGGTGCAAAAAGCCATGGACCGTCAGATGGCTGAGGTGATGATCGAACGGCCTTTGTTCGTCGTCGGCTTCCTTTCGGGTGGTCTGGTAGGCGATGGCGATGTCGCCGAGCATGCGCGGCGCATCGTCGGGTCCCACCGGGCCGGTCGGCTGCAGCGCCGGAAACGACAGCACGTTGGTCGGCTTGTCGATGCCGCGCCAGTTGCCGTTCAGGGTGCGAATGCCGGCATCGTCGGTCAGCATGACCGCGAGTTCGGCATCGCCGACATCCGCATCGACGGTCTCGGCCGCGGCGGCGATGGCGCGATGGACCACCGCTTCGGCGTCGGGCTCGGCCTGCCAGCAATCGGCGACGACGAGAACCTCGGATATGGGAAGCGCAAGGGGCGGCATCGGTCCGGAATTTCTGTTGCCGCCGGGGCTCGTCCCCGGCGCGCGCTCGGCGTTCAATTCTTGCATCAAGGCCTGCGGGTTGCGGGCTTCTGCGGCAATCCTTCGTAGGCGGCGACGATCCGCGCCACCAGTTCATGGCGGATCACGTCTTCGGCGGTGAATTTCACCTGCGAAATGCCTTCGACGCCGTCGAGCAGTCTCGCGGCTTCCGCAAGCCCGGAAGTCTGGCCGCTCGGCAGGTCGACCTGGGAGGGATCGCCGGTGATGATCATGCGGCTGTTTTCGCCAAGCCGCGTCAGGAACATCTTCATCTGCATCGACGTCGTGTTCTGCGCCTCGTCCAGGATGATGACGGCGTTGGTCAGGGTGCGGCCGCGCATGAAGGCGAGCGGCGCGATCTCGATTTCGCCGGCCTGCAGCGCGCGTTCGACGATCCGCGAATCCATCAGGTCGTACAGCGCATCATAGATCGGCCGCAGATACGGATCGACCTTCTCCCTGAGATCGCCGGGCAGGAAGCCGAGCCGCTCGCCGGCCTCGACCGCGGGGCGCGTCAGGATGATGCGATCGACTTCCTTGCGTTCGAACAGTTGCGCGGCGTGAGCCACGGCGAGCCAGGTCTTGCCGGTGCCCGCCGGGCCGATGCCGAACACCATTTCGTGGCGCTTCAGCGCGCGGATATAGGAATCCTGGGCGGCGGTGCGCGCCCGCACCGGGCGTTTGCGCAGGTTGATGGTCTCGAAGGCCGATTTCGGTGTCTTGGCGTCGAATTCGAACAGCGATCCCTGGGCGATGACGGCGCGGATCGCGCCCTCGACGTCGCCCTGTGCCAAATCGTGGCCCTGGGTCGCCTGCGCATACAGTGCCTCCAGCACCCGCCGCGCGGCGTCGCAGCCGTCGCGCGAGCCCGCGATGGTGATGTGATTGCCACGCGAATCGACCACGACGCCGAGCCGGCGCTCGATCATCGCCAGATTTTGTCCGTAAGGCCCGACCAGGGCGGAAGCCGCGCGGTTGTCGTCGAAATCGATGACGACCTGCGTTTCGGGCGGGATTTGCATGTCGCGGTCAAATTTTCGGTTGGGAGCGAGTGTAGGCGAATCCGATGCGCTTTTGGGCAAGGGTTCAGGCTCCCGTGGTCATTTGAGAGGAAGTGGTCATGCGAGAGGAGGCCGGCGATGCATCGGCGGTGGCGGCGAGTTCGCCGAGCAGGCTGTAGCGCTCAAGGCTGGCGATCGTCACCGGCAGGACCTGTCCGATGATATCAGGGGACGCCATCACATGCGCCGGCTGCAAATAGGCGGTGCGGCCGACGATCTGGCCGGGGTTGCGGGCGGCGCGTTCGAACAGCACATCGACGGTGCGGCCAATCGCAGCCAGATTGAAGGCCGATTGCTGGCTGTCGATCAATTCCTGGAGCCGCACCAATCGCTCGTCCATTTCAGCCGCTGACACCGTCTCCCGCATGTCCGCCGCCGGCGTGCCCGGCCGGGGCGAATACTTGAACGAATAAGCCCCAGCGTATCCGATTTGCCGGACCAGCGCGAGGGTCGCGGCGAAATCTTCCTCGGTCTCGGTGGGGAAGCCCACGATAAAATCCGATGAAAACGCAATATCTTGCCGGACCGCACGGAACCGGTCGATGACCCGGCGGTAATCCTCGGCGCCGTGCTTGCGGTTCATCGCCGCCAGGATCCGGTCGGAGCCCGACTGCACCGGCAGGTGCACGAACGGCATCAGCGCCGGCAAATCGCGGTGCGCCACGATCAGCGCGTCGTCGACATCGCGGGGATGGCTGGTGGAATAGCGCAGCCGCGCGATGCCGGGGACCTCAGCGAGGCGATGCAGCAGGGCGCCGAGCGACCAGGTCCGGCCGTCCGGCCCCTCGCCGTGATAGGCGTTGACGTTCTGGCCGATCAGGGTGATTTCGCGGACGCCGTTGTCGGCGAGCCGGAGCACGTCGTCGACGATCCTGGCGACCGGGCGGGAAACCTCGGAGCCGCGGGTATAGGGCACCACGCAAAAGGTGCAGAACTTGTCGCAGCCTTCCTGCACCGTGACGAACGAAGAGACGCCGCGCGAGCGGATCGCATCGGGCTTCGGTGGCGGCAGGAAGCCGAACTTGTCATCAATCGGAAATTCGGTTTCCAGCGCACGGCCGTGGCTCTTGGCCCGCGCCAACAGCTGCGGCAGATGATGATAGCTCTGCGGGCCGACCACGACATCGACGGCAGGCGCGCGGCGAATGATCTCGGCGCCTTCCGCCTGCGCGACGCAGCCGGCCACCGCGATGTTCATGTGACGGCCGTTTCGCGCGGCCTCGTCCTTGAGAACTCGCAGCCGTCCGAGCTCGGAGTAAACCTTCTCCGACGCCTTTTCGCGAATGTGGCAGGTGTTGAGAATCACCAGGTCCGCGTCATCCACGCTTGATGTCTCGACGAAGCCTTCGGGCGCCAGCGTGTCCACCATGCGTTGCGCATCGTAGACATTCATCTGACAACCGTATGACTTGATATGCAGCTTGCGCGGCGGGCTCATGGAACCTGAATGCTGTGCGGAGGTGGCGCCAGTGCGGCGCAAGGGGTCAATTATAGTCTAAGGGACGGAAAATCCAGAGTAATACCCGTCATTCCGGGCTCGGCTCGGCAAGCCCCCGGAATGACGGTCTAATTGGCCTCGATTCGCGCGACCAAACCGGGCAATTGCCGCATATCGTCGAATATCGCGGCGGCTCCGGCGGCGCGCAGCCGGTCGCCGTGGCCGGGCCGGCAATGGCTGCCGCCGTGGAAACCAAGCACGGTCATGCCGGCCGCGAGCGCGGCGGCGATGCCCGGCAGGCTGTCCTCGATCACCAGGCAGCGCGCCGGTGCGGCCAGCATTTGCCCCGCGGCAAACAGGAACAAATCGGGCGCGGGCTTGCCGCGCTCGACCTGGGAAGCGGAGAAAATGTTGGGGGCCAGCCGGTCGTAGAGTCCGGCGAGGGTGAGGCCGTGGCGAATCTTCTCCGGCGTGCCGCTCGACGCCACGCATTTGGGCAGGCCGATCGCGGCGATCGCCTCGTCGATATGTGGAATGGCCGCCAGGCCGTCGGCATAGCGCCGCAGCGCGGCCTGCTTCATCTGCGATTCGAAATCCTCGGGCAGCAGCCGGCCGAGTTCGGTTTCGATGCTTTGCCGGGCTTCGCGGTCCGACACGCCGAGAAATCGCTCGAGCACCTGGTCCAGGGTGATCGGATAGCCATGGCGCGTCAGGGTTTCCGCATGGGCGAGGCAGGAAATCACTTCGCTGTCGACCAGCACGCCGTCGCAATCGAAAATGACGAGGTCGAAAGGGTCTTTGTCTTGACGCGTTTTCTTCACGCGAACCGGTGCCCACTTCGCTTGAAAACGCTATGACCCGGGATCCTCACGCGATCAGGATTTGTCGTCGTCCAGCGGAACGCAATACAGTTCCAGCCGGTGATCGACCAGCTTGTAGCCGAGCTTGCGGGCGATCTCGGCCTGCAGCTTCTCGATCTCCTCGTTGGTGAATTCGATCACCTTGCCGTCGCGCAGATTGATCAGATGGTCGTGATGGCTGTCGCGCATCTGCTCGTAGCGGGCGCGGCCCTCGCGGAAATCATGCCGCTCGATGATCCCGGCGTCCTCGAACAGCTTGACGGTGCGGTACACCGTCGAAATCGAGATCTTGTCGTCGACCGCGACGCAGCGGCGATACAGTTCCTCGACGTCGGGATGATCCACCGCCTCCGCCAGCACGCGCGCGATGACGCGGCGCTGTTCGGTCATGCGCATACCGGTGGCGGCGCAGCGGGCTTCGATACCGGTGGCCTTGGGCACGGGCGTGGACTTCAATGCGGTCATGTTTCGTCTGCCTTCGGCAACACATGATCCGCTACTGGCAAGCGGTAAGCGATTAGATCATGCGCCCAGCGCCTTTCTGCCACTCCGGGCCGGTCACGACAAGTCGCGACGCATCAGAACCGCGTTCAATTGTTCACCGTTGGCCTCCCGGTAGTACCGCTCGCGGCGCCCCACCACGGCGAATCCGGCCCGTTGGTAGAGCCGCCGCGCCGGCTGATTATTTTCCTCGACCTCGAGGAACACGGCGCGCACGCCACGGCCGGCGAGATGGCCGAGATGCGTCAGCAGCAGGTTGCGGGACAGGCCGCGGCCGCGATGATCGGCGGCGACGGCGATCGACAGAATCTCGGCCTCGTCCGCGGCCATGCGCGAGACCGCAAAGCCGATGACCTTGCGGCCGAGCCTGAGGCGATGAACCAGCGTGTTGCGCTCGCTCAGCATGGTCTCGAATTCGGCTTCGCCCCAGCCGCGGTGAAACGACGCGCCGTGCAATTGCGCCAGACGGGTGGCGTCGCGCTGGGTCGCCGGCTCGATCACCGCGGTGCCGCCGCGCCACCATTCGGAGAGAAAGGAAATCATTCGCCCCATCATGACGGCGGTGGCTGCGAGGTTCGCTGCAGCAGATCCTGTGATGGCTTGGCGTCGGGGGCGCGCAGATAATAGGGCCGCGCGGGGGCCGCATCCGGACCGACCGCGGCGCCCAGCCACGCCACCCAGGAGATATCCGGCGCGGGCTGCGTATCCACCTTGAACGGCGGCGGCGCATCGGCCGGCCAGCGGTCGGCCAAAATTCCGGCAGCGTTGCCGACCAGGTGCGGCGCGCCGAATTGCGCCGCGCCCAGCACTTCCTCGATCGGCGCGACGCGCGGCGGGACCAGCGAACTGCCGTCACCGGCCACCACCTGAAAATACACATGGTCGTGCCGCGCATCGATCGCGGAGATCACCGGGTTCCCGCTGTTCTCGGCCACCACGGGCGCGGCATAGGCCGTCAGCGTGGTCAGCCCGACCACCGGCTTGCTGGCGGCGAGGCCAATGCCGCGCGCGGCGGAAAGGCCGACGCGCAGCCCCGTAAAACTACCGGGTCCGGTGGTCACGGCGATTCGGTCCAGCAAGGCGAAGGCAATGCCGGACGCTTTCATCACCCGCGCGATCAGCGGCATCAGGGCTTCGGCGTGGCCGCGTTTCATCGCCTCCGATTCCCGCGCGATCAATTTGCCCGCGCCGGTGTCCAGCACCGCGGCAGCACAGGCGTCGAGCGCAGTATCGATGGCAAGTATCAGCATGATCCTAGTCTTATCATCCTTCTACGGAACTGCAGCGCCTATTACATGCAACCTCATGCGAGGTCTCGCGAGAGACTACACCTCACCTTGATGCCATAGGGAATTAAGAAAGTATTAGCCACAAACTGACAGCTTGGGCCGAGGTCAAGCGAACCCAATTCGAGCTTGGACGATGCATTCCCGGCAGCGCAAGCCACGCTCGTTCCCCACATGCAGAGAGGACTTATCCAGTGTCGTTCTGGCAGAGCAATTCGGTTGAACGTGACGCCCAGGCGCAAGCCGCCGCGATCGCCAAGTCGCAGGCCGTGATCGAATTCGCGATGGACGGGACGATCATCACCGCCAACCAGAATTTTCTCGATGCGATCGGTTACCGGCTCGAGGAGATCAAGGGCAGGCATCATTCGATGTTCGTCGCCCCGGCGGCGCGCGAGTCCACGGAATATCGCGCGTTCTGGGCCAATCTCAACCGCGGACAGTATCAGGCGGCGGAATACAAGCGGATCGGCAAGGGCGGCCGGGAAATCTGGATTCAGGCCTCCTACAATCCGATAGACGACAGCAGAGGCAAACCCTGCAAGGTCATCAAGTTCGCAACCGACATCACCGCGCAAAAACTCCGCAGCATGGAAGATGCCGGCATGATCGCGGCGATCGGCCGCACGCAGGCAGTAATCGAATTCAATCTCGATGGCACCATCATCACCGCCAACGAGAATTTCCTGAAAGCGGTCGGTTATTCGCTGCCGGAAATCCAGGGCAAGCATCATTCGATGTTCGTCGAACCGGCAACGCGGGACAGCGCCGCCTATCGCGATTTCTGGGCCAGCCTCAGCCGTGGCCAGTACCAGTCGGCGGAATACAAGCGGATCGGCAAGGGCGGCAGGGAAGTCTGGATTCTCGCGAGCTACAATCCGATCCTCGATGAGGATGGCAAGGCTTTCAAGGTCGTTAAATTCGCCACCGACGTCAGCGCGCAGAAACTGAAACACGCCGACATGGCCGGGCAGATCGAGGCGATCGGCAAATCGCAGGCGGTGATCGAGTTCAACATGGACGGGACGATCCTGACCGCGAATCAAAATTTCCTCGGCGCGGTGGGCTATTCGCTGGGAGAAATCCAGGGCAAGCATCACCGCATGTTCGTCGATCCCGCCGACCGCGATGGCGCCGAATACCGTGACTTCTGGGCCAATCTCAACCGCGGCTTCTATCAGGCCGCGGAATACAGGCGCATCGGCAAGGGCGGCAAGGCGATCTGGATCCAGGCCTCCTATAATCCGATCCTCGACCTCAACGGCAAGCCGTTCAAGGTCGTGAAGTACGCCACCGACATCACGGCCCAGGTGATCGAGCGGAAGAAGAACGAGCGGGTTCGCACCATGATGGAATCCGTCGCCTCGGGCGCGGAGGAACTCAACGCCTCGGTTCGCGAAATCTCCGATGCGATGATCAAGTCGAAGCAGACCGCGTCGACGGCGGTGGACCGGGTCGAGGTCGCCGATCAACAGGCACAGCGTCTCAGCGCCGCGTCGGAATCGATGAGCAGCATCGTCGGCCTGATCGGGAACATCACGGGGCAGATCAATCTGCTGGCGCTCAATGCCACCATCGAATCGGCGCGGGCCGGCGAAGCCGGCAGGGGATTTGCGGTGGTGGCGTCCGAGGTGAAGAATCTCGCCAATCAAGCCAAGCAGGCCACCGACAAGATCGGCGAGGAAATCGGCAATCTCAATGGCATTTCCGGCGACGTCGTTGCGGCGCTCACCACGATCAAGCAGGCGATTCAGGACGTCAGCGAATACGTGACGTCAACCGCCGTGGCGGTCGAGCAGCAGAGCACAGTCACCAGCGAGATGTCCACCAGCATGCAGCGTGCCGCGGCCGAGGCCGCGAGCATCGGGCAGGCAGCGTAGGTTTTCGACCGTCGTTCCGGGGCGATGCGCAGCATCGAACCCGGAATCTCGAGATTCCGGGTCTGGTGCTGCGCACCATCCCGGAATGACGCCCGCTCAGATCGGCCGGACTTCGACCACGTCGGGCACAAAATGCTTCAGCAGGTTCTGGATGCCGTGCTGCAATGTCGCGGTGGAGGACGGGCAGCCCGCGCAGGAGCCCTTCATGTTGAGATAGACGACGCCGTCCCGAAAGCCGCGGAAGGTGATGTCGCCGCCGTCATTGGCGACCGCGGGGCGCACCCGCGTTTCGATCAGGTCCTTGATGGTCGCCACCGTCTCGGCGTCGGCCTCGTTGAAGAATTCATCTTCCTCGTCGGCGGCTTCGTCGCTGGCGGCGGTGCCGTCGGCCAGCAGCGGCGCGCCGGACATGTAGGGTTCCATGATGGCGCCGAGGATCGACGGCTTGAGGTGCTGCCAGTCGCTGGCGTCCTTGGTCACGGTGACGAAATCGGAGCCGTAGAAAACGCTGGTGACGCCGGGCACGTCGAACAGCCGCGCGGCCAGCGGCGAACGCGCCGCGGCTTCGCGGCTGGCGAATTCCAGGGTGCCGCCGTCGAGTACGGTGCGGCCGGGAATGAATTTCAGGGTGGCGGGATTGGGCGTGGCTTCGGTCTGGATGAACATCGGTTTCTCCTGCGACGCCGGTTCAAGGCCGGCGCGTGGCTGACATTTTAGCAGATGGCGACCGCGGATGCACGATCAAGGGGCGGGAACCTGCCATGCCCGGTCGCCCCCGGCTCCGTGGCGACGGCGATTGCTACGACAACCCGTCGATATCCTCGTCGCTGAGGTCGCCAGGCACGATAATGACGGGAATCGGGAACGAACCGACCGTCTTGGCCATGGTGGTGATGATCGGGCCGGGGCCCTCCGGGCCGGGATTGGCGGCCAGCACCAGCATCGCGATGTCGACGTCCTTGTCGATCACGTCGAGGATCTGATCGGTGGCGTCGCCCTCGCGGATCACGCGTTCGGGGGTGATCGCGGCGATGCCGTTGGCGCGGCCGGCGGCGCGGTCGAGCGCGGCGTTGGCGTTCTCCTCCGCCTCGGCGCGCATGATGTCGGCGACCCCGAGCCATTGCTGGTTCTGGTCTTCGGTCTCGATCACGCGCAGCATCACCACGCCGCCGCCGATCCGGATCGCCCAGCGGCTGGCGTAGTAGACTGCGCGGTCCCATTCCGCGGTGTCGTCAACGATGACGAGGCATTTCGGCTTGTGACCTGTCTCGTAGCTTCGTCGCTGGGTGGTCATGCATGTCCCGATGCTGCGCCAAACCGACGCATGCTGCCACGGCGCAGCCATGCTCCACAAGCGGCAGCACGGGGGCGTATTCCGCAAAAGTGGATGCCGGTTTTGCGATCAGAACACACGCAAAACACAATGTGCGCTGCGTCAATTGAGGCCAGGGGGAGGAACATCAGCGGTTGCTGACGAAACCGATGATGTCCCGGGTCGCCCGCATGGTTTCCGCTGATATCACGCGGGCGCGCGCGGCGCCGTCGGCCAGCACGGCATCGACATGGCCGGGGTCCGCCATCAGCCGCTTCATCTCCGAGGCGATCGGCGACAGTTTTGCCACGCACAGCTCGACCAGTGAGTTCTTGAAGGCCGAAAACTGCCCGCCGCCGAATTCGCCGAGCACGTCCGACTTCGGGCGGCCCGAAAGCGCGGCATAGATGCCGACCAGGTTGTCGGCTTCGGGGCGGGTCTCGAGACCCTTTTCCTCCGACGGCAGCGGCTCCGGATCGGTCTTCGCCTTGCGGATTTTCTGCGCGATGGTGTCGGCGTCGTCGGTGAGATTGATCCGCGAATTGTCCGACGAATCCGATTTCGACATCTTCTTGGTGCCGTCGCGCAGGCTCATCACCCGGGTCGCGGGGCCGGTGATCAGCGGCTCCGGCTGCGGGAAAAACAATCCATCCTCGAACCCGTGGCTGCGGATCGATTCGGAAAAGTCATTGTTGAATTTCTGCGCGATGTCGCGCGACAGTTCGAGGTGCTGCTTCTGGTCCTCGCCGACCGGCACGTGGGTGGCGCGATACACCAGGATGTCGGCCGCCATCAGCACCGGATAATCATAGAGCCCGACGGAGGCGGCCTCGCGATCCTTGCCGGCCTTGTCCTTGAACTGGGTCATGCGGTTGAGCCAGCCGATCCGCGCCACGCAATTGAAGATCCACGCCAGTTCCGCATGCTCGGAAACCTGGCTCTGGTTGAACACGATATGCTTCTTCGGATCGATGCCGCTGGCGATGAAGGCCGCGGTGACTTCGCGGGTATTGCGCGCCAGTTCGGCCGGGCCGCCCCACACCTCCACCGGCTGCGTGATGGCGTGCATGTCGACGACGCAATAGAGGCAGTGATGCGTCTCCTGCAATTTGACGAAATTGGCGATCGCGCCGAGGTAATTGCCGAGGTGCAGATTGCCCGTCGGCTGGACGCCCGAAAATACCCGTTCAACCCTGGCCATTGTCAGCTTTCCTGTTTCGGGCCGTCCATTGCCATGCGGGACCTAGTCGCGCAAGCCGGAAGCCTTGCTGAGGCGGATCGCGGCCACCGCTTCGGCCCAGCCGGTGACGCCGAACAGGGCCAGCAGCAGGGCGTATACCGCCATTCCGCCTGCGATCAGCATCCCGAGCAGCGCCGCCTGCACGAGCCCGTGTGCGGTCGCCGTCATAGGCAGAACGAACGCCGCCGTCAGCCACAACAGCCCGCCCATGACAAGCGCCGCCGCCACGATGCGCGGCAGCCGCCGGCGCGCGGCGGCGTCGATCGAAAATCCGAATGCCGAGGCTCCGCGCCGCAGCAGGCTGAGCGCGCTGCTCCAGGCCCCGAGCGCGATCGCGGCGGCGATCCCGCTGGCGCCGTAGACATGGCCGAGCACCACGGCGAGCACGATCGCGACCGCAAATCCCTTCAACGTCGCCCACAGCGGCGTGCGCGTATCCTCGCGCGCGAAAAACGCCGGCGACAGCGCCTTGACCAGCGCCTGCGCGGGCAGGCCGAGCGCCAGCCACATCAGAGCCTGCGCGGTCGCCGCGGTATCGGCCGCGGTGAAGGCGCCGTGCTGGAACAGCAGGCGTACGATCGGCTCACTGAGCGCGATCAGTCCCAGCGTCGCTGGCAGCGCCAGGCCGGCGGCGAGCTCCAGCCCGCGCGACTCCGCATGCGCGATGGCGCCGGAATCGTTCGCGCGCACGCCGCGCGTCAGTTCGGGCACCAGCACGGCGCCCATGGCGGCGCCGACGATGCCGAGCGGCAGTTCGATCAGGCGATTGGCAAAATACAGCCACGACACCGCCGAGGGCGATGACGAGGCGATCACCGCGCCGGCAAGGACGAGCAATTGCGGTCCGGCGCTGGCGATCATGCCGGGAACCGCCTGGCCGAGAAAGCCGCGCATCTGCGGATCGAACGCGAGACGCAGCGGCGCAGCGATGGCTCTGCCGCGCGCTACCAGCACCAGCAATTGCAGCAGCCCGGCGAGGCCGACGGTGCCCGCGATCACCAATGCTGCGAACCCGGCGTCCTGCCGCCGCAGCAGCAGCGCCGCCGTGACGCCGATCAGCGCGAGGTTGAACAGCAGCGGCGAGAACGCCGTCAGCGCAACCCGCCCTTGCGCGTTCAATAGCGCCATCATCACGGTGACCGGACCGGCGAAGGCGAGATACGGCAGCATCAACCTGGCATCGTCGACCGCCAGCTGCAGCGTCGGCGTCGCGGCGAAGCCCGGCGCCAGCGCGGTCATAACCAGCGGCATCAAGAGGCCGATCAGGGCCGCTGCCACCACCAGCGCGGCGCTGACGGTGCCGAGCACGCTGCCGGCGAAGGCGGCGGCGGCGACCGCGCCCTCGGTCTCGCGCACCCGCAGCCAGGCCGGCACCAGCGACGCGTTGAGCGCGCCCTCGGTCAGCAGCCGGCGCACCACATTGACGCCCTGAAACGCCACCAGGAAGGCATCGGCGACGGCACCTGTGCCGAGCAGCGCCGCCAGCATCGCATCGCGCCCGAAGCCGAGCAGCCGCGAAGCCAGTGTTCCCGTGGAGACGGTGAGGAAGGAGCGGATCATTGGGAGGTTCTATAGCAGCCGCCCGGGTTGCTGGCAGGGGGCCGATCTGGTAGGCCGCAGCCTTTCGCACAATGCCGTAAACAGGACGGGTCAATGGCTGACGCAAAATACGACGTTCTCGGGATCGGCAATGCGATTTTCGACGTGCTGGTGCAGACCGACGAGGCCTTTCTCGCCCGTCACGGCATGGCCAAGGGCGGCATGGCGCTGATCGA
>Ga0307294_10000213_pt1 | contig 14369 bp, 10 predicted proteins | sample ER_DNA_151_FD_194468 | JGI IMG/M metagenome (GOLD analysis project Ga0307294, IMG submission 194468) | Bulk soil microbial communities from the East River watershed near Crested Butte, Colorado, United States - ER_DNA_151 | ecosystem: Environmental > Terrestrial > Soil > Floodplain | place... | reverse complement strand
TCGGTCCGACGGCTGAATATCGACGGCGACGGCCAAGGCGATCGTGCCGGCCATGGAGGCGAGCAGCGCGCCGTGTACGTGTATCAGCTCGACTCGTACCGCTACTGGCGCGAGCAGCTGCACCGCGACGACTTCGTCTTCGGCCAGTTCGGTGAGAACTTCACCGTCGACGGACTCGGCGACGACGAGGTGTGCATCGGCGACCGATATCGCATCGGCTCCGCCTTGTTCGAGGTCACACAACCACGGGTGACGTGCTACCGCGTCGGTATCCGCATGAACGAGCCGCGGATGGCCGCGCTGCTCACCGGTCACGGCCGTCCCGGCTTCTACTTCCGAGTCCTTGAAGAAGGTGCGGTACAACCCGGCGACGACGTCGTCAAGGTCGCGACCGGTGTTGAACGGATGTCAGTCGCGTCCATCAACGCGCTGCTGTATCTGGACCGTCGCCCCGACCCCCAGCTGCTCCAGCGAGCGTTGCGGATCCCTGCGCTTAGCCCGGGGTGGCAGGTCTCGTTCCGCGCGCTCCTCGAGCAGCAGCGCGACGACGCTACAGGCGGCGGCAACGCGGGCTTGGTGGCCCTGGGACCGCCGCCAGCGTGGCCCGGCTTCCGGCCCATGCGGGTGGTCGCGAAGCGTTCGGAGACCGCCACCGTGCTTTCGGTAGAGCTCGAAGTCGACGACGGCGCGACGCTGCCGCACGCGCTTCCGGGGCAATTCGTGACGCTCAAACTCGAACCTGGCGATGGCGCGCCTCCACTCGTGCGCAGCTACTCGCTCTCGGGCCCGCCGGACCGCCCGCGCTACCGAATCGCCGTCAAGGTCGAACCGCACGGAGTCGCCGGCGGATACCTTCGCGCCACGGTCGAGGTCGGTGATCGCATTAAGGTCGCGGCACCGCGCGGACAATTCACCCTCGACGAGAGCGCACACCCTGTGGTCCTCGTGAGCGCGGGCGTCGGTGTGACACCGGTGCTCGCGATGCTGTACGCGCTCCACGACAGCCAGTCGACGCGTGACATCTGGTGGCTTTATAGCACGCGCAATGGCGCCGAGCATGCCTTCGCCCAGGAGACACGGGCGCTGCTCGCAACACTGCCACACGCGCGCAGCCGAGTGTGGTACAGCCGACCCGATCCCGAGGACAACATCGGGACTGACTACGACGAGCTCGGACACATCACGCCCGAGCGGATCGCCGCGACCCAGGCACCGATCGACAGCGAGTTCTACCTGTGCGGACCGACAACATTCATGACTGCAATCACTGCCGGCCTAGAGACACTCGGCGTGCCGACGGCGCGCGTGCACACCGAGGCGTTCGGCGCGCAGGATCCGGTCACGCCCGGCATCATCGCAGGCACCGCCCGGCCACCACATGGGCCCGAAGGTACCCCGGGCACAGGCCCGCTCGTGTCGTTCGTGAGGACCGGCTTGAACGTCCGCTGGGACAAGAGGTACGCCAGCATCCTCGAGCTCGCCGAAGCATGCGACGTACCAGTCCGTTGGTCGTGCCGCACCGGCGTGTGCCATACCTGCGAAACCGCGCTCCTTGAAGGCACAATTGGCTACGCGCCAGAACCTCTCGAACCGCCGGCGGCCGGCAACCTCTTGGTGTGCTGCTCTCAGCCTGGTAGCGACCTCGCCGTCGATCTCTGAGGTAACCCTCAGGTTCGGGATCCGGGCGTTCAGGGCCGGGCTCGCCGTTCGGCTTCGGAGATCTCCCAGGCGGCATTGACCAAGCCGATGTGGCTGAATGCCTGGGGAAAGTTACCGAGCAGCTCGCCGGTATCTGCGTTCACCTCCTCCGCTAGCAGGCCGAGATCATTGGCGAACGCAGCGGCTCGCTCAAATACCGCGCGCGCTCGATCAACCTGATCAGCCAGCGCGAGCGCTTCCGCCAGCCAGAACGTACAGAGCAAGAACGTGCCCTCGTCACCAGCGAGGCCGTCGATGGCGGCCTCGTTGCGATAGCGGTACACCAGCCCGCGGTCGTCGGTGAGCCGCTCCTCAATCGCATCAATAGTGGCGAGCATCCTCGGGTCGGTTGCTGGCAGAAAGCCGACGATCGCCATCATGAGGTTGGCAGCGTCCAAGGCGGTCGAGCCGATGTACTGGGTGAACGCGCCCGCTTCGTTGCTCCATGCCTCACGTATGACGGTCTCCCAGATCTGGTCTCGTTGCTGCTTCCAGCTGTCGACCCGGTCTTCGGTGTGCAGCAGATCGGATAGCGCAATGGCACGATCGAGTGCCACCCAGCACATGACCTTGGAATACACAAAGTGCTGGGGATCTCCTCGCACCTCCCAAATGCCGCGGTCCTTCTCGGTCCATGAGGCAGCGGCGGCCTCCGCGCAGGCAATCAAGAACCGCCGGGTGTCCTCGTCGATGGTGTCGATGTGCTCCGACAGTTGGGCTGCTGCGCCAAGCACCTCCCCGTACACATCGATCTGCCGTTGGTTCCAGGCGCCGTTGCCCACCCGGACTGGCCGGCTGTCCTGCCAGCCGGTGAGGTGATTGAGTTCGCGCTCGGTCAGGTCATGTTCACCGCCGACGCCGAACATGATCTGCAGGCCCATATGGGGGCCGATCGAAGACGCTGCGGCGGTTGTCATGAACTCGAAGAAGTTGCTCGCCTCGTCAGGGCAGGCCGCCACCCAGAGCGCTTGCATGGTGAAGCTGGCGTCGCGCACCCACGAGTAGCGGTAGTCCCAGTTCCGCTCACCGCCCACGACTTCAGGCAGCGAGGTTGTCGCCGCGGCGACGATGGCACCGCTTGGCTGGAAGGACAGACCTTGCAACACTCGGCCGCTGGTCCATACCAGATCACGCCAGGGCCCGTCGTACGTCTGGTGGATGTCCGACCACGACTGCCAGTCCGCCACCGAGGCGTTGACAGTGGCTGCAAGCTCAGACTCTGACCAGATATGGGCCGGGGTTTGCTCCAAAGTGGAGCGATGCAGGGCTAGGTGGATGGTTTGACCAGCGTTAAGGGTCAGCTGGCCGTACGCCGTGCCGCGCTCCAGTTGGAGATCCAGCGGAGCAGTGAGTACCAGCCACTCTGCCCCGCCGCGGGCTGTGACGCCGCCGTCCACATGAGCGAGTAGCGGTGTGACTAGGCCGTACTCGGGTCGGGGCGCGTAGGAGATGTTTACCTCTACCGAGCCGGACCTGCAGGCGACGTGGCGTACCAGGAGGTGCGGGACGTTTGTGCCGAGCCGATGCCCACCATTGTTGGGCCCGAGGGCGAGTAGATCGGTCAGTACGAGGACGCCGGTTGCCGTGGTAAAGGTGGTCTCCAATACCAGCGTCCGGTCCAGGTAGCGGCGTGCGCTGGTCCATTCCCCGCTCGGTGTGATGCTCCAATGCCCCGCATCTGGACTCAGTAGCCGACCGAAGACTGAGGGCGAATCGAAACGTGGAAAGCTGAGCCATTCCACGGATCCGGAGCGGTCGACTAAGGCGCTGGAGTGCCGGTCCGACAGCAGCGCATGATCAGCAATCGCGGTGTTGGACATGAACTTCCCTGCGACACGTCATCGGTCGAGAACAAAGGTGATGTCGTCGATGTAGCAGTAGCTCCAGTCCTCGCCAGGTTCGGCGGAGCGGATGATGGGGTGGCCGGTATGGCGGACATGCGCGGAGGCGTGCTTGTTAGGTGAGTCGTCGCAGCAGCCGATGTGACCGCAGGACTGGCACATGCGCAGGTGGACCCACCAAGCTCCGATCGCGAGGCACTCCTCGCAGCCAGCAATGTCGTCGGGCAGCTCTGTGAACTGGATGCTGTCGAGATGCGAGCAGCCCGTGGTCCGAGAGGCTTCAGCGGCGGCCCGGCGGCGCCGTCGGAACGAGAACATGCTCAGCCCGCGAGGCGCTCAAGCTCGGCCGCGAACCGTTGCGGACTCCACCTGTTCCAGCCGTGGAAGGGAGACCGGTCGCCCGCATCCCAGGCCTCGCGAAGTCCAGGTGTGCTCAAATCCCAATCCGGCCGAATCTCGCGCGTCACGGCGCGCAGGTCTTGGCGGAGGTCCTCGACCGAGGGCCTGCCCCAGAACCAGTAGCCGTTGTAGACGCTGTGGATAACCAGCCCCGGCTTAAGCACGAGCGTGTGCGGGATCATCGGGTCGTGCTCCGGGTCGGTGTACTCCTGGATGTCGAGGTCCTGCTGAACGGTGCGCTCCGGGTCGGAGAGAAACGGCCAGTGGGCGCCGACGGATGCGCGGAATTCCAGAATTGTGTGGTGGTCGTCGGTCGCGATCGTGGCGATCTGGGTGTAAGCGACCCCGATTTGCGGGTAGAACGCGGCAAGTTGCAGATGCTGCTGGTGTTCCTTCGGGCAGAAGTGGCCCCGTGCCAGCGTGAGGATCAGCGGATCCTGGCCCTGCAACTCACTGAGCCTTCGCTTGGTGTTGGTCTGGTCAGGCAGCTCGTAGTCGGGGAAGACTCCGCCGGGCACGATGTCGGAACGCATGGGCTGACTCCTTCGGTGGGTTCCATTGTCAAGCATCGTCCGATGCGTCACCAGGTCGCACCCGTCGAAGTCCCTGGTACGTGCCAGGTACGCCGATCGGACACGTACCAGGGATTCCTACGGGTGCGACGAAGTCGTCGAAGCGCGAGGCTTGTCTCTGACAAAACACAAGGAGGTCGCTATGAGCATGACGGACGCCCGCACTGATGAGGGCGGGATCGCGAGCGTCAAGAACGTGGACATGAAGCTGGAAGTGGTCACAATTCCGGTGTCGGATATCGACCGCGCGACGGAGTTCTACGTTGGTCTCGGATGGCGGCAGGACGTCACGCCGCCTGGCTCTGGCATTGTCCAGTTAACGCCGTCCGGCTCCAGCTGCTCGGTCCAGTTCGGCACGAACCGCACGTCGGCCGAGCCCGGATCCGCCCAGAACACGTTCCTGATCGTCACCGACATCCAGGCTGCCTATGACTACCTGATGGGGCGCGGTGTCGAGGTGAGCGAGGTCTTCCACCTCGGCCCGGATGGCCCGGTCGGCGGCGCCGCTCCCGAGCATGCCAGCTACGGCTCCTTGGCCATGTTCAAGGATCCGGACGGCAACAGCTGGCTGCTGCAGGAGATCACCACACGGCTGCCGGGACGGATTGATGCCACCGAGACCGGGTTCGCATCGACGGCGGACCTGGCGGGTGCGCTTCGGCGGGCAGCGGCCGCGCACGGCGAGCACGAGAAGCGCATCGGGCAAAGTGATGAGAACTGGCCCGACTGGTACGCGGAGTACATGGTGGCGGAGCAGGCCGGGACAGAGCTGCCGACGTGACCGACTATGACGTGATCGTCGTCGGCGCCGGATCGCCGGGCGAGCACTGCGCCGGTGCGCTCGCCGAAGGCGGCCTGCGCGTCGCGCTGGTGGAGCGTGAGCTGGTCGGCGGCGAGTGCTCGTACTGGGCCTGTATTCCGTCCAAAACGCTGCTGCGCCCGGGCGAGGCTGCGCACGGCGCGAACGAGGCGGCGGCGAGCGCCGAGATCGACGTCGATGCTGCGCTCGCGTGGCGCGATTTCATGGTCTCGAACTACTCCGATGCCGGCCAGGAGCGCTGGCTGTCGCAGAACGGCATCGACCTGCTTCGCGGCACCGGCCGACTGGCTGGTCCGGGTCTGGTCGAGGTGGACGGCATGCGACACAGCGCCGACCATGTCGTCCTCGCGAACGGTGCCGATCCGGTAATCCCGCCGATCCCGGGCCTGCGCGGGCTTGAGGGGATTTGGACGAACCGGGAGGTGACCGGGATGAAGGCCGTGCCGCGTCGGCTGCTGGTACTCGGCGGAGGGCCGGTCGGTGTTGAGATGGCGCAGGCGGTACGTCGCTTCGGTGGCGAAGTTGCACTCGTCGAGGGCGCGCCGAACCTGCTCCCGCACGAGTCCGAGCCGCTTGGCGAGGCACTCGCCGAGGTGCTGCGCCGCGACGGCATCGAACTGTTCCTCGGCGTCAAGGCGGCCGGAGCGCGGCGCGAAGCTGAGGAGTTCGTTCTCGATCTCGATGCCGGCGAGGAGCTGCACGGCGATCGGCTGCTGGTCGCTACGGGCCGACGGCCGCGCGTGGACAACATCGGCCTGGAGACGGTCGGCGTGGAGGCCGACGGACGAGGCGTCCCAGTCGATTCGCAGCTTCGCGTGGCCGAGCGGTTGTGGGCGGTCGGCGACATCACCGGCATCTTTCCCCTGACCCACGTCGGCAAGTATCAGGGCGAGGTCGTCGCGTCGAACATCCTCGGGGAATCGCGAGAGGCCGACTTTGATGCCGTCCCGCGGGTCGTCTTCACCGATCCGCAGGCGGCCGCCGCTGGCGCCACCGACGGCCGCTTCAGCGGGACAGCGCGCCTCTCACAGCTCGCGAAGACCGAGACGTACACGCGGGCCTACGCCGAGAGCAATGGGTTCTTGACCTTGCTTGCCGACGGCGAGCGCCTGACCGGCGCGTACGCGCTCGGACCCGAGGCCGGCGAGTGGCTTCAGCAGGCGACGTTGGCGATTCGAGCGCGCGTACCGATTGAGGTTCTGCGTGACACGATCCAGCCGTTTCCGACCTTCTCCGAGATCTACGTCGAGGCACTCAAGTCGCTGCGCGGGCAGATCGCGGCCAGGCAGCCAGTGGAGATGGCGGCGAAATGATCTCGCCCACTCTTTCGCCAGCGCAACACGAGCGGGACCTGCTCGGGCAGACCGTCGTCGTGATCGGCGGCAGCGCCGGCATCGGGCTCGAGACGGCCCGCCTCGCGCGGGAGGAGGGAGCCGAGGTGATCATCACGGCGCGCAACCCTGACCGCCTGCACCAAGCCGGCCTCGAGCTGGGCGCCAGTATTGCCGCCTTCGACACCACCGATTTCGACCGGCTCAAGAGGTTCTTCGACGAGCTGCCAACGCCGATTGACCATGTGCTGGTTACCGGCCCCGGCCCCTACTATGCGCCGTTCGCGGAGTTCGACATCGACGAGCTACGCCGCGACGTCGATGCTCATCTCCTGTTACCGCTAGAGGTCGCTCGGAACGCGGTGGGCAAGGTTCGGGCGGGAGGGACACTGCTGTTCATGAGCGGCACCGGCGGCCGCCGCACGGCGCCAGGCTTCTATTTCCTGTCAGCGCTCACAGCGGCGCTGCCCGCCCTGACCAAAAACCTGGCACTCGAAGTCGCACCGATCCGCGTAAACCTGATCGCGGCCGGATTTGTCGACACACCCTTGTCGGCGACGCTCCTCGGCGACGATCTGGACGCGCGCCGCGAACAGCTTCGTGCCACACTGCCGATCGGCCGTGTCGTCGGCCCGGCCGACGTCGCCGCATTGGCCGTCCACCTCATGACGAATACGGCGCTCACCGGCGCGACCTTCGACATTGACGGCGGGCAGCAGCTCGTCGGAACTTGAGGCGCGCAGGAGGACCGAACTAGGCGCTCGCGATGAGTCGGCCATCTTCGGACAGCGCAGCCCGAAGCTGCCTCCGGGAACGGATGCCGAGTTTGCTGAACACTTTTCGAAGATGCCATTCCACCGTGCGTGGGCTGATGAACAGCTGAGTGCTGATTTCCGGGTTGGAGAGCCCTTCGCGGGCGAGCCGGGCAATCTGTCGCTCCTGCGCGGTCAGGTCATAGCGTGTGTCGACGGTGCGCTTGCGCACGGTTTCGCCGGTGGCCAGCAGCTCGCGACGGGCGCGCTCAGCGAATGCCTGCGCTCCCATGGCAGTGAACATTCGGTGCGCCGTACGCAACTGCTCGCGCGCGTCCATACGCCGGCCTTCGCGGCGCAGCCATTCGCCGCAGAGCAGATGCGCCCGGGCCTGCTCTCCGCGCAGGCGGGTACGGCCGAGCCGCTCGATCGCCTCACGGTAGAGATGCTCCGGCCCCTCTTGCTGACTTAGCAGGGCTCGAGACCGGGCCTCAATCCCGAGCGCCCAGTCGGTGCCGGCGGCGCGCGTCATCTCCGAGAGCTGCTCGAGCGCATCGCGTCCAAGCTCGGCGTGACCACTGCGAACGGCCGCCTCGATCAGCTCGGGCAGCGCCCAGTTGATCGTCGCGTCAAGCCGTCCCTCAGCGGGTTCGAGCACCTGCAGGGCCGCGGCCAGCGCACTTTCATACTGGCCGAGTCCGTTGTGGAGCAGCGCACTCGCCCACTGAGTCGTGCTGACACCGATTCCTTCGCCCCGTGCCACGACGTCCTTGAGGGTTGCCTCGATCAGCGGTGAGAGTTCGGACTCCCTGCCTCGCCAGGCTGCGAGGATGAGCGATCCATAAGGTGCGAGGTGGCTCCCGGTGGCCTCGGTGACAATCTTCACCTCGTCGATCAAAGAAGCGGCCGCGGCCAGCTCTCCGGCGAATATGTGCCCGACGATAGTTGCGCTGAGGGAGAGTGGGAGGACGGTCAGAGCACCGGCCTCACGGACCAACTGAATTTCTCGGAGGGCGAGCAAGTGCCAAGTGTCGTGGTCCCATAGCTCTATGGCCGCTTCTTCGGCGAGCCAGAACCAGCGGAACCCTCCGTTCGCGACGATATTCCCGTTGCGGAACGCGTTCAGAGCCCCCTGCAAGAGCGGCGCCGCAGCGCGGTGTCCTTCGGTGATCATCAAGGCCAAGCCGTCGAGGAGCAGGTCCGGGGCGCGCGGCGTGGGCGTCATAGGCGCAGCCCGCGCAGCCTTTGCAATCTCCGCTGCAGCGCCGCCGGTGAACCGGCCGGCGAATTGGGCCGCCATGAGTGCCTCTAGGTAGGTTTCGCGCGCAAGTTTCGTGTCGAGCGGCTCGAGCTGTTTGGCGGCGCGGAGCAGGAGCTGGGGTGCCTCGCTGCCGCGGTTCGATGTAAATGCGATCTCGGCGCGCAGCAGTTCTCCCTCGGCGCGCTGCAGTTGGTCCAGCGGCCCCATCTGCGCACTGGCTAGCAGCGCGAGTGCGGCTTCAGGTGCGCCGGCCTGGTGTTTCATCTGTGCGGCAGCCAGCGCACGCCGTGCGCGCCGTGCCGGATCAACCGTCAATGTGGCCGCTCGTTCCAGGAAGGCCGCTGCAGCCGCGAGTCCTCCGCGCAGCTGCGCGCGGCCTGCTGAGTGCTCGAGCTCAGCGGCGACGTCCTCGTCGAGTCCCGCTGCCGCAAGGGCATGATGCCAAGCACGGCGATCGGCGTCGACCTCTGGATCACTCTCTGCCGCAAGCGCCTCGTGTGCGCTCTGGCGGTCGCCCAGCGACGCCGCCCGATACACCGCCGAGCGCAGCAGTGGATGGCGGAACCGTACGCGTGCTCCAATCTCCAACAGGTCAGCGTCCTCAGCAGGGGAGAGAGCGCTCGTTTCGATGCTGAGCCTTTGAGCTGCACGCCACAGAAGCGTCGCGTCGCCTACGGGATCGGCCGCCGCCAGCAGCATGAGTTGTTGCGTCGCCTCAGGCAAGGCTGTAAACCGCCGCAAATAGCGCTCCGCGAGCCGCCCATCGAGATCTCCAGCGGCGGGGACTTCAAAGCCACCTGCGAGCTCCGCTGCGCTCAGACCGCGCGGCAGTTCCAGCAAAGCGAGCGGGTTGCCGCGGCTCTCCGCGATGATCTGGTCGCAGACGGCCGCATCGATCGGGCCGTACAAGTTGTCCAGGAGCAGTGCGCGCGCATCGCTACTGCCGAGTCCGCCGATGAACAACTCGGGGAGCCCGGTGAGCACATCGTCGCCGATGCCCGTACGTGCGGCGCAGATGACAGCGACTCGCTCCGCGAGGAGTCGCCGGGCGACGAAACCCAGGATCAGCCGCGAAGCCTCGTCCAGCCACTGAGCGTCGTCCACGATGCAGACCAGTGGCTGCTGCTCTGCGACCTCGGCAAACAGCGACAGCGTGGCAAGCCCCACCAGGAACCGATCTGGCGCAGGCCCGGTGCTCTGACCGAACACCGTTGCGAGCGCGTCGCGTTGCGGGCCGGGCAGCCGGTCGAGGTGATTCATCATGGAGGCGCAGAGTTGATGGAGACCGCTGTAGGCCAGCTCCATCTCCGACTCGACGCCGACTGCCCGCGCAACATGCCAGCTACCGACCCGGTCGGATAGGTAGCCCAACAACGCACTCTTGCCGATGCCGGCCTCCCCACGCAGGACCACGACTTGGCTCTGATTGTCGAGCACATCGGCCAGGAGCCCGTCGAGTTCATCGCACTCGCGACGACGTCCGAGAAGGCTCGGATGTGGATGACGATCTTGGCTCGCTGGCAAGGCCGCCTCCCTGGGCTAGCCCTTCGAATAACGGGCCGAATTAGCCGGTACGCGCAGGAAATCGACGATACCAGCGGGCTCACCGGGGAATCCCCTGGTGCCATGTCGGGTCAACGGCTCGTCGAGTAATGGCGGCGGAAACACTCGATCCGCTGACGCCGGGTCGCGACCTACCCGAACGTAAATGCGTACGCCTCAGCAGCGGGCTTGCCGAACGTGATCTCCAGCGTCCGCTCGTGGACCGTGTCGTGTTGCCGAACGAGCTGATACAAGCGACCGTGGTCGAGCAAGCCGTTCCCCTCCTCATCGACGTCGGCGCCATGCGAGCGGCCCGGAGCCTCACCATCAAGCAGCACGCGGAAGGGAATCGGTTGCCGCGCACCAGGAGACAGCACAAGATGTGCGTCGCGCGCGCGGAAGCGGTAGGCGATACTCCCTCCCGTACGGTCGAGCACCACATATTCACGCCCGATGGTCCAGTCTCCGGCGAGCGCCCAGTGGTTCAAGCGCAGGGGCGCGGGCAGCTCGTACCTGCGTGGTGCATCCAGCGCTACGGTCTCTGGTGAGGCGAAGCGGTCGCCGCGTCCGTAACCGAGATAGGTCTCAGGCGTCCGCAGGTGATCCCAGTCGGCCTCGGCTTCCACGCCGAGCCCTTCGACCGAGACGAGTTCGCGCTCGACGCCGAGCAGGCGCTGGATGACGCGCTCTGATTGCTCGTAACGTCCTTCGCCGAAGTGGTGGTCGCGGATGGCGCCGTCGGCGTCGACGAAGTAGAGAGCCGGCCAGTAGTGATTGTCAAAGGCGGTCCAGATCTCGTAGTCGTTGTCAACCGCGACCGGGTAGTCGATACCGCGCTCTCTGGTCGCCTGCCGTACGCCGTCGATCTCGTGCTCGAACGAGAACTCCGGCGTGTGAATCCCGATGACGACCAACCCGTCGCCTCGGTAGGCCTGCCACCAGGCCCGGACGTACGGCTCTTGGCGCAACCAGTTGATGCACGTAAGTGTCCAGAAGTTGATCACGACGACGCGGCCGCGCAACTCAGCGGGGCTGAGTCGCTCGGAGTTGAGCCACTCGGTCGCCCCGTCGAGCGAGGGCATCTGCAGATGATCGGGCATGGGCCTGAGATGATCTCCTTTACCAAGACGTGAGGCACTTTTGGCTTGTAGACAACACCAAGCCTGATTGTCCGGGCTGCAGGTCGCATCCGTCGAAGTCCCTGGTTTCTGGCGCTAGCCTGCCTTCGATACCGACCAGCTCAGCCGAACCCCGGCCCGAGCAGAATTCACTGCTGCGCGACGAGCAGCCCCGATTTGCCATTCGTGCCAAGCCAAATGAGCAGCGCCTTATGTGAGACTGCCGCTAGTGGTGCCGGGCGTAGTAGCGGCGCGCGCGATTGCGGTTGCCGCAGTCGGCGGCGGAGCACCAGCGGCGGTTGCGGCGCGGGGAAGTGTTGAGATACACCCAGCCGCATGCGGCGTCTTCGCACTGGTGTAGTTGTCCGAGATGAGGGCTCGTGAGCAGGGCGATGACGTGTCGGGTGACGCGATCATGCGGTGTCTGGAGGGTGATCGAGCGCTCCGACCAGGCCCAGCTCGACCCCTCGTGTCGGAGATGCGCCTTGTGGAGGGTGGTCCGGTAGGCGCTTGTCAGTTCCTCGACGGCGTCGGGCAAATCATGGACCAGGGCTTCGTAGGCCGATTCGCGCAACTGGAGGAATCGACGATGCGCAGCTGCTCCTAGCCGCGGCTGGGCGGATGCCAGGCGCTGAATGTGTGCGGTTTCGGTGTCACTGAGGATTGGGTACTGGCTTGGGCAATCGCTGTCCTTCGTTGGTACCCAGGTCACCGCAGTTGCGTTGCCCTTAGTCGCTGCGTTGACGCTGTCTGCCGGACCAGGGCAGGTAGGCGCGATTGCCACGGCCGGGATGCTGCCCAACCTGCTTTTTTCGCTCTTGGTCGGGCATTGGGTGGAAGGTCGTGAGCATCGGCGGATCATGATTCCCGCTGATATCGCCCGTGCTCTTGTGCTGGCGGTGATTCCGGTCGCCGCGCTTGGGGACTGGCTGTCGATTCCGCTGCTGGTGATGGTGGCGTTTCTGACCGGTGTCGCCGGTGTGTGCTTCGAGATTGCCGGGTTTGCGTACGTGCCCAGCGTGGTGGACAGCAATGATCTGCCCGCCGCCAACCGCGCAGTCCAAGGCTCCAGCACAGTGGCCGAGGTCGCCGGGCCTGGCCTGGCCGGCCTACTCGTTCAAGCGGTCGGACCAGCCCTGGCGATCGTGGCCGACGCCCTGTCGTACGTTGCCAGTGCGATCGGTATCGCCGTCGGCGGGTCCGGCAAGGCAGCCGTCGCCCCCGCCGCTGAGACGGTACGGGCCGAGCGCCGGGCACGGTTGACCGAGGGCCTGCGGCTATTGGTCGCTAACCCGTACCTACGAGCGCTGACCATGCACGCCGCCGTCTATAACCTCGCCGCTCAGATCTTCACCATCAACCTGGTGCTGTGGATGGTTCAGGGCCGCCAGGTCTCTCCGGCGGCCTACGGGCTCGCGCTGTCCGCCGGCGGGGTAGGTGCCGTTCTCGGCACGCTGACAGCGCTTCGCCTTGCGGAGCGCATGGGTTTCGGCCGCGCGTTCGCCGCATCGTTACTGCTCTCATGCTTCGTGCCACTCACTGTGGCCGGACTGCCGCTGTACGGGACCCCCTGGCCGTGGGCGTCGCCGCCATCCTGCTCATCTCCGGCGTCGGACTCGGCAACGCCAACGTCTACTCCCTCACCTTGCGGCAAACCGTCATCCCGGCCGACCAACTAGCCCGCGCCGTCGGCGCCTACCGTCAGATCATGTACGGCTCGATTCCCATCGGCAGCGCTTTAGGCGGTGTCCTGGGCGCGACTGCCGGCACACGTGCTGGCGTCGCAGCAGGCGCGATTGGGCTGGCCCTCTCCGCCCTGCCCATGCTCATCCGACGCATCCGCCAACTGCCTACCGCCGCCGCAGCGCAATCAGTCAACGTTCCGCCGGGGCGGTCTCGATGATTCGGATCAACGCTTCCCGTCTCCCATGTCACGGGCTGCCGGGCGGTCTCGTCTTGGTAGCGAGAGCCAGTACCGGATGAGGAGCGTGACGTGATGCGAGTGTTCGTGGCAGGCGGGACCGGGGTCATCGGGCGTCGTCTGGTGCCGCAGCTGGTGGCCCGTGGCCATCAGGTGACGGCGACCACGACAAGCGCGGGCAAGTTGGGGCTGTTGGAGCAACTGGGCGCCGAGGGCACCGTGATGGACGGGCTCGATGCTGCGGCGGTGTGCGAGGCGGTTGCCGCGGCCCGACCGGACGCGATCGTGAATGAGATGACTGGCCTGTCCGAAGCGCATGCCGGCAAGCCCAACCTGAGGAAGGCTGAGCGGTTCTTCAGCATCACCAACCGGCTCCGCAGCGAGGGGATCGATCACCTGCTGGCAGCGGCTGAGGCGACCGGTGTTTCCCACGTCGTCGCGCAGGGACACGCCAGCATGAACGGCATCCGCCAGGGCGGATGGGTGAAGACCGAGGAGGACCCGCTGGAGGTGGTGGAGGGCACGAAGGCGATCAACCACCTCGAGGACGTGGTGGTCAGAGCTGGCGGCGCGGTGCTGCGCTACGGCGGGTTTTACGGCCCGGGCGCCAACGACGATCAGGTCAAGCTCGTGCTAAAGCGGCTGTTCCCGCTCGTCGGGGGTGGCACCGGCTATGTCTCGTGGGTGCATGTCGACGACGCGGTGAGCGCTACGGTCCTGGCGGTGGAGCAGAAGGCGAGAGGTGTGTTCAACATTGTCGACGATGAGCCGGCACCGGCCAGCGAGTGGCTGCCCTATCTCGCTGAGTGCGCCGGAGCCAAGCCGCCGCGGCGGGTACCGGCGTGGCTGGCCCGGCTGCTGGCCGGCGATATGGCGGTGGGCATTATGACCGAGGGGCGTGGCTTCTCCAACGCCAAGGCCAAGCGGGAGCTCGGCTGGGAGCTGCGTTATCCATCGTGGCGGCAGGGTTTCAAGGAAGAACTCGGATGAGTCGGGGCGAGGAGTTCCAGGAGCTGCGGCCGCTCCTGTTCGCGATCGCCTACCGGATCCTTGGCAGCGTGGCCGAAGCAGAGGACGCGGTCCAAGAGACGTGGCTGCGCTACGAGTCCTCCCC
>Ga0307294_10000212_pt1 | contig 14427 bp, 9 predicted proteins | sample ER_DNA_151_FD_194468 | JGI IMG/M metagenome (GOLD analysis project Ga0307294, IMG submission 194468) | Bulk soil microbial communities from the East River watershed near Crested Butte, Colorado, United States - ER_DNA_151 | ecosystem: Environmental > Terrestrial > Soil > Floodplain | place: USA... | reverse complement strand
CCGGCGAAGTGACGCGCGTCGCGCGCGAGGTCGGCACCGAAGGCAAGCTCGGCGGCCAGGCGCTGGTGCGCGGCGTCGCCGGCACCTGGAAGGACCTCACCGACAGCGTCAACTCGATGGCATCAAACCTGACCGGCCAGGTCCGCAACATCGCCGAAGTCGCCACCGCGGTGGCGAAAGGCGACCTCTCCAAGAAGATCACGGTGAACGTGTCGGGTGAAATCCTGCAGTTGAAGGAAACCCTCAATACGATGGTCGACCAGCTCAACGCGTTTGCCGGCGAAGTGACGCGCGTGGCGCGCGAGGTCGGCACCGACGGCAAGCTCGGCGGCCAGGCCGAAGTGCCCGGCGTCGCCGGCACCTGGAAGGATCTCACCGACAGCGTCAACTCGATGGCCGGCAATCTGACCGCGCAGGTCCGCAACATCGCCGAAGTCGCGACCGCGATTGCCGGCGGCGACCTGTCCCGCAAGATCACCGTCGACGTGCGCGGCGAAATCCTGCAGCTGAAGGAAACCCTCAATACGATGGTCGATCAGCTCAACCGGTTCGCCGGCGAGGTGACGCGCGTGGCCCGCGAGGTCGGGACCGAGGGCCGGCTCGGCGGCCAGGCCAACGTGCCCGGCGTCGCCGGCACCTGGAAGGACCTCACCGACAACGTCAACTCGATGGCCGGCAACCTCACCGGCCAGGTCCGCAACATCGCCGAGGTGACCACGGCGGTGGCGAAAGGCGACCTTTCCAAGAAGATCACGGTGGACGTCAAGGGCGAAATCCTCGAACTGAAAAACACCGTCAACACCATGGTGGACCAGCTCAACGCATTTGCCTCGGAAGTGACGCGCGTGGCGCGCGAGGTCGGCACCGAAGGCAAGCTCGGCGGTCAGGCCCAGGTGCCCGAAGTGGCCGGCACCTGGAAGGACCTCACCGACAACGTCAACTTCATGGCCTCCAACCTGACCGCGCAGGTCCGCAACATCGCCGAAGTCGCGACCGCGATCGCCGGCGGCGACCTGTCCAAGAAGATCACGGTCGACGTGCGCGGCGAAATCCTTCTGCTGAAGGACACCTTGAACACGATGGTCGAGCAGTTGCGCTCGTTCGCGGCCGAAGTGACCCGCGTGGCGCGTGAAGTCGGCACCGAGGGCCGGCTCGGCGGCCAGGCCGTGGTGCCCGGCGTCGGCGGAACGTTCAAGGACCTCACCGACAACGTCAACCTTTTGGCCGCCAACCTGACCACCCAGGTCCGCAACATCGCCGAAGTCACCACCGCGGTGGCGCGCGGCGACCTCTCGCGCAAGATCACCGTCGACGTCAAGGGCGAAATCCTCGAGCTCAAGAACACCATCAACACCATGGTCGACCAGCTCAACGCCTTCGCCGGCGAAGTGACGCGCGTGGCGCGCGAGGTCGGCACCGAGGGCAAGCTCGGCGGTCAGGCCCAGGTCCCCGGCGTCGCCGGCACCTGGAAGGACCTCACCGATACCGTGAACTTCATGGCCGCCAACCTCACCGAGCAGGTCCGCGGCATCGTCAAGGTCGTGACCGCGGTGGCCAATGGCGACCTGCAGCAGAATCTGACCGTGAAGTCGAAGGGCGAAGTCGCCGCCCTTGCCGATACCATCAACAACATGACCGAGACGCTGGCGACGTTCGCCGATCAGGTCACCAGCGTCGCCCGCGAAGTCGGCGTCGAGGGCCGCCTCGGCGGCCAGGCCAACGTGCCCGGTGCTGCCGGCACGTGGAAGGATCTGACCGGCAACGTCAACCTGCTGGCGGCCAACCTTACCTCGCAGGTGCGCGCCATCGCCGAGGTCGCGACCGCCGTGACCAAAGGCGACCTCACCCGCTCGATCCAGGTCGATGCCAGAGGCGAAGTGGCCGAGCTGAAAGACAACATCAATACGATGATCGGCAATCTGAAGCTCACCACCGACGTCAATACCGAGCAGGACTGGCTGAAGACCAACCTCGCCAGGTTCACCAACATGCTGCAGGGCCAGCGCGACCTGACCACGGTGGGCCGGCTGCTGCTGACCGAGCTGACGCCGCTGGTGAACGCCCATATCGGCGTGATCTACCAGGTCGAAAACGAGGAGGCTCCGCAACTGCGGCTGCTGTCGGCCTATGCCGGCGACGGCGCCAGCCCTCACCCGCAACTGGTGCAGTTCGGCGAGGGCCTGATCGGGCAATGCGCGCTCGACAAGCGCCAGCGCCTGGTCTCGGATATCCCGACCGACGCGATCCCGATCAATTCGGCGCTGCTCCGGGTGGTGCCGAAAAACCTCGTCGTGCTTCCGGTGCTGTTCGAGAACCAGGTCAAGGCCGTCATCGAGCTCGCCTCGGTGAGCTCGTTCACCACGTCGCAGATGACCTTCCTCGAGCAGCTCACCGACTCCATCGGCATCGTGCTGAACTCGATCGAGGCGACGATGCAGACCGAAGGCCTGCTGAAGCAGTCGCAACAGCTCGCCGGCGAGCTGCAGACCCAGCAGAAGGAGCTGCAGCAGACCAACGAGCAGCTCGAACAGAAGGCCCAGCAGCTGGCCGAACGCAACGTCGAGGTGGAGCGCAAGAACCAGGAAATCGAACAGGCGCGCCGCGCGCTGGAGGAGAAGGCGACCGAACTCTCGCTGACCTCGAAATACAAGTCGGAATTCCTCGCCAACATGAGCCACGAGCTGCGCACGCCGCTCAACAGCATCCTGATCCTCGGCCAGCAGCTCACCGAGAATCCGGACGGCAACCTGACCAACAAGCAGGTCGAATTCGCCCGCACCATCCACGGCGCCGGCACCGACCTGTTGAACCTGATCAGCGACATTCTCGATCTGTCGAAGATCGAATCCGGAACGGTGACGGTGGATGCGGAGGAGATCCTGACCGCCAATCTGCTGGACACCGTCGGGCGGCCGTTCCGGCATGAGGCGGACAACCGCCAGCTGTCGTTCAACATCGACGTCGACTCCAACCTCGGACGCAGCATCGTCACCGATTCCAAGCGCCTGCAGCAGGTGCTGAAGAACCTGTTGTCGAACGCCTTCAAGTTCACCGCCGAGGGCGGGGTCCGCCTCAGCGTCTCGGCTGCCCTCGGCGGCTGGAGCGCCGAGCATCCGATCCTCAACAACTCGCCGGCCGTCGTCGCCTTCGAGGTCTCCGATACCGGCATCGGCATTCCCGTCGAGAAGCAGAAGCTGATCTTCGAGGCGTTCCAGCAGGCCGACGCCGGCACCAGCCGGAAATATGGCGGCACCGGCCTCGGCCTGGCCATCAGCCGCGAACTCGCCAGCCTGCTCGGCGGCGAAATCCACCTGCGCAGCACGCCCGGCAAGGGCAGTACCTTCACCCTCTATCTGCCGCTGAAATATTCCGGACCGACGGTGGCGCCGCGCGCGCCCGCCTCGACGCCGCTCGGGGCGCCACAGGTTGCCGCGCAGGAACGGGTGATCGAGCAACTGCCGGACGACCGCCTCGATCTGGAACCGGGCGACACGATTCTTCTGATCGTCGAAGACGATCCGCATTACGCGCGGGTGCTGGTCGACCTTGCCCGCGACAAGGGTTTCAAGGTGCTGGTCGCGGCCCGCGGCGCCGAGGCGCTGGAGCTCGCCAAACAGTTCCAGCCGGCGGCGGTGTCGCTCGACGTCTTCCTGCCGGACATGCTGGGCTGGACCGTGCTCAGCCAGTTGAAGCACAACCCCCTGACGCGGCACATTCCCGTGCAGATCATCACCCTGGACGAAGACCGCCAGCATGCGTTGGCGCGGGGCGCGTTTTCCTTCGTCAGCAAGCCGACCACCACCGAGGGCGTCAGCGCGGCGCTGTCCCAGATCAAGGAGTACGCCAAGCCGCGCCGCAAACGCCTGCTGATCGTGGAGGACAATGCGGCCGAGCAACTGAGCATCCGCGCGCTGCTCGATCACCACGATATCGAGATCATGACGTCGGACACCGGCGCAGACGCGCTCGCCACCATGCGCGACAGCCCCTGCGACTGCGTCGTGCTGGATTTGCGGCTGCCCGACATGACCGGCTTCGAGGTGCTCGACCAGATCCGCAAGGACGACTCGCTGTCCAACGTCCCGGTGGTGGTGTTTACCGGCCGCGAACTTTCGGTCGAAGAGGATGCGGAACTGCACACCATGGCGCGAAGCATCGTCGTGAAGGGCGTGGAGTCGCCGGAACGCCTTCTCGACGAGACCTCGCTGTTCCTGCATCGCGTGATCACGGAGCTGCCGCTCGAAAAACAGCGCATGCTCGAAAAACTCAACAGCTCGGATGAGGATCTGGTCGGCCAGACCGCCCTGCTGGTAGACGACGACGCCCGCAACATCTTCGCGCTCAGCAGCGTGCTGGAACGACGCGGCATGAAGGTGCTCACTGCGACCACGGGCAGCGAGGCGGTCACGCTGGTCGAGTCGAATCCGGCGATCTCGATCGTGCTGATGGATATCATGATGCCGCAGATGGACGGCTATCAGACCATGGGCGTGATCCGCGAAAATCCGGCATTTCGCCGCCTTCCCATCATCGCGCTGACTGCCAAGGCCATGAAGGGCGATCGGGAGAAATGTCTGGAAGCCGGGGCGTCGGATTATCTCGCCAAGCCTGTCAACACCGAGCAGTTGCTCCTCGCCATAAGAATGTGGCTACACCGCTGATCGGCGCACACAAATGATGGACCACGAGAAAGTAAACATCCTGCTGGTTGACGATCAACCGGCAAAACTGCTCGCCTATGAGGTCATCCTCAAGGAGCTGGGCCAGAATCTCGTGGTCGCGACCTCTGGCCGGGAGGCGCTGGAATACCTCCTCAAGATCGACGTCGCCGTCATTCTGGTCGACGTCTGCATGCCCGAACTGGACGGCTTCGAACTCGCCGCCATGATCCGCGAGCACCCCCGCTTCCAGCAGACCGCGATGATCTTCATTTCCGCGATCCAGGTCAGCGACATCGACCGGCTGCGCGGCTACGAGATGGGCGCGGTCGACTACGTGCCGGTCCCGGTCATTCCGGAGGTGCTGCGCGCGAAAATCAGGGTATTCGTCGAACTCTACCGCAAGACACGGCAGCTGGAGCGGTTCAACGCCGAACTCGAGGATCGCGTCCGCGCGCGCACAGCGGAGCTGGAGGAGTCCCACGCCAGGCTGCTCGAAAGCGAGCAGCGCCGCAGCCTGGCGATCGCCGCCGGCAAGATGGGGTCGTGGGACTGGGACTGGGTCAACGGCGACTGGATGTGGGATGAAGGTCAGTACCAGATCTTCGGGGTCGATCCGAAGACCTTTGCGGTGACGCCGGCCAGCGTTCAGGCCCTGCTCTATCCGGAGGATATTCACGAGCTGCGCAACGCAATGGCCCAGTTTGCCAAGGGCATCACCTCCTACGAGGCGGAATTCCGCATCGTCCGGCCGGACGGCGAGGTCCGCTGGTGCGTTGGCACGGCCGCCGCCACCGTCGACAAGGGAGGCCGCGTGGTGCGCGTCAGCGGCGTCACCGTCGACATCACCGAACGCAAGCATGCGGAGGACCGTCAGAACCTGCTGGCCCGGGAAGTCGACCACCGCGCCAAGAACGCGCTGGCGCTGGCGCAATCCATCGTGCGATTGACGCGGGGCGAAACCGTCAAGGCCTACGTCCAGTCGGTCGAGGGCCGCATCAATGCGCTGGCGCGGGTGCATACCATTCTCTCGCTGTCGAGCTGGCAGGGCGCGAAAATCGGCAAGCTGGTCGACGAAGAGCTCGCTCCCTATGCGATGGGCGATCAAGTCAGCCTGAGCGGTTCGGAGGTTCAGCTGCAGCCGGCAACCGCGCAGACCCTGGCACTGGCCCTGCACGAGCTGGTCACCAATTCGGCGAAGTATGGGGCGCTCTCGACACTGTCGGGCCGGCTCTCGCTCCACTGGGCGGTCGATGACGATCTGCTCACGCTGGCGTGGCAGGAGACCGGCGGGCCGCGGGTCCAGAAGCCGACCTCGAGAGGCTTCGGCACCCGAAGCGTGATCGCCAGCATCGAGTCGCAGCTCGGCGGTCGGGCCGAATTCGACTGGCGCTCCGAAGGCCTGATCTGCCGGCTCTCGGTGCCATTGTCGCCGCTTCTTGCGGCGCCGGAGCAGGACCCGCACCCAAGCGCGGCTCATGCATAGCTATTCGACGCCGGCGCTCTCGACCACACGTCGCCCGGACCGCTGACGCGGCTTCGATCGCCCCCCGACCTATCGGACTGATACGCCATTTCCACAATGCGCTAAGGTGGTTCGATTCGATGGGGTCGGTCTGGCGCGTGCGATGTCGGTTTGCAGGAGCGGATAATGCAGAGGGGTGACGATCGCATCCTGCTGCCCACCATGCCGACCACCGGCCGCCATCGAACGGCGGCGCTTGCCGTTGTCGGCGTCTCCCTGGTGCTGTTCCTGTGCGCGGTGCCTTTCGCCACCATCCCGCTGGCGCCGGTGCCGGCGTTCGTTGCAAGTTACCAGGCCGCGCTTGCGATCAACGGCCTCATCACAGCGATCCTGCTGTATTCGCAATTCACCATCCAGCGGTCGCGGGCGCTGTTGCTGCTCGCGAGCGGATATCTGTTCACCGCTTCCGCCGCGGTGGTTCATGCGCTCACCTTTCCCGGTCTGTTCGCGCCGTCGGGGTTTCTCGGTGCCGGTCCACAGACGGCGGTCTGGCTTTACGCGATCTGGCATGGCGGATTTCCGCTCCTCCTGCTCGGCTACGCGCTGCTCAGGGAGGCCGATGGCAGTGTCAGGAGACTGCCTTCGGCCGGCAGGGCGATCCTCGGAAGCGTCATTGCAGTGGGCGTCGCGATTTCGGCGCTGACATGGGGCGTCACCGCCGGACATGACAGCCTGCCGGCGCTGTTGAACGGCGGGCGCCATACGCCGGTCATGATCGGTGTCGCGACCGCGGTATTGTCGCTCTGCCTGGCCGCCCTGCTGGTGCTGTGGTTTCGGCCACCGCATTCCGTGCTGGACGTCTGGCTCATGGTCGTGCTGTGTGCCTGGCTGTTCTGCATCGCATTGTCATGGATTTTCACCGCCGCCAGATTCGATCTCGGCTTCTATGCCGGGCGGATCTACGGCCTCTGCGCCGCAACCTTCGTTCTGGCCGTGCTGCTTGCGAACAGCATCGACCTGCAGGTTGAGTTGGCTCGCCTGCTCGGAACGCTGCGCCGGGAGGCCGCCTCGGACAGGGACCGTCACGCCGAGCGCGAACGGCTGTTCAATACCATGGTGGAATCATCCAACGATGCCATCCTCACAAAAAACCTCGACGGCATCATCACCGGCTGGAACCCGGCCGCGGAACGCCTGTTCGGATTCACCGCGGCGGAAGCCGTCGGCCATAGCACCGATATCGTCGTTCCGCCGGACAGGCGCGCCGAGACCCGCGAAGCCCTCGACCGAATCGCGTCAGGTGAAGCGATCGAGCATCACGAGACCTTGCGGCTGCACAAGGATGGTCGCGTCGTTCACATCACGCTCGGCGTCTTCCCGATCCGATCGCTGTCCGGCAAGGTTGTCGGCGCGTCCGGGATCGCGCGCGACATCAGTGAGAGCAAACGCACGCAGCAGGCGCTGAACCAGGAAATCGAGGAGCGGCGGCGCATTTTCGAGACGTCGCAGGATCTCATCCTGGTCACCGACACCAAGGGAACCTTCGTTCAGGTCAGCCCGAGCTCCATGATCATTCTGGGATACCGGCCCGATGAGATGATCGGGCACAGCGCGGTCGAGTTCATCCATCCGGCCGATCTCGACAGCACGCGCGAGGAGATGCGGGCGGCGCGGCGCGGCCACCAAATGCGCAACTTCGACACACGCTATGTGCACAAGGACGGCCAGTCCGTGATGCTGACGTGGATGGGAGCATGGTCCGAGCCGGTCCAGCGGCACTTCTTCGTCGGCCGCGACCTGACCGAGAAGCAGGCCGCGGAAGCCCAATTCCGCCAGGCGCAGAAGATGGAAGCCGTCGGTCAGCTGACCGGGGGCGTCGCGCACGACTTCAACAATATCCTCACCGTCATCACCGGGACCATCGGCATCCTGGCCGAGGCGGTCGCCCATGACCCGCAGCTGGTAACCATTGCCAACATGATCGATGAGGCGGCGGAACGCGGCGCGGATCTGACCAAGCATTTGCTTGCGTTCGCCCGAAAGCAGCCGCTGCAGCCGCGCGAGGTTGACGTCAATGCATTGGTGCTCGAAACCGCCAAGCTGCTGCGCCCGACGCTGGGCGAACATATCGAGATCGCCACGCTGCTTGCCGCGGACACCTGGACCGCTTTGGTCGATCCGAGCCAGCTCACGACAGCCATTCTGAACCTTGCGCTGAACGCCCGCGATGCCATGCCGCATGGCGGCAAGCTGACGCTCGATAGCTCGAACGTCTATCTCGACGAGAATTACGCCAGCATGCACAGCGAGGTCACGCCGGGAAGCTATGTCATGATCGCCGTCAGCGATACCGGCGCGGGAATATCCGTCCCCAACCTGGAAAAGGTCTTCGATCCCTTCTTTACCACCAAGGACGTCGGCAAAGGCACCGGGCTTGGTCTCAGCATGGTGTTCGGCTTCGTCAAGCAGTCGGGCGGACATATCAAGATTTACAGCGAAGTGGGCCACGGGACATCCGTCAAGCTCTATCTGCCGCGCGCCAACCCGCTCGATGGCGCCGCCGCCGAGCAACCGGCATCCCCCACCATCAAGGGCGGGCGCGAAGTCGTACTCGTCGTCGAGGACGACCCGCTGGTGCGCAAATATGTTGTTACCCAGGTCGCAAGTCTTGGTTATACCACCCCGGAGGCGGGCAACGCTGCGGAGGCCCTTGTGGTCATCGACAATGCCGCCACCATCGACCTGCTGTTTACCGACGTGATCATGCCCGGATCCATGAACGGCCGCCAACTCGCCGACGAAGCGCTGAAGCGGCGGCCCGCGCTCAAGACGTTGTTCACGTCGGGATATACCGAGAATGCCATCATCCATCACGGGCGGCTCGACACCGGGGTGTTGCTGCTCGCGAAGCCCTATCGCCGGTCCGATATGGCGCGCATGATCAGGCTGGCCCTTGAACGTTGAGCGCATGAGAAATCTCCTCACCGATATTGCCGGCGTCCGCGTCGGCCACGCCGATGACCGGGCGCTGGCGTCCGGCGTCACCGCCGTCATTTTCGACAGGCCCGCGGTGGCGGCGATCGACATCCGCGGCGGCGGTCCCGGCATTCGCGAAGGCGCGGTGCTCGACCTCGAAAACACCGTGGAGCAGATCCACGGCATCGCGCTGGCGGGCGGCTCGGCGTTCGGATTGGAAGCCGGCGGCGGGGTGCAGGCATGGCTGGCCGAACAGGGCCGCGGCTTTGCGGTAGGCGGCGCGCTGATCCCGATCGTGCCCGGCGCGATCTGTTTCGATCTGCTCAACGGCGGCGACAAGGCCTGGGGCCGCTTCCCGCCCTACCGCGATCTCGGCTACGCCGCGGCCGTGGCGGCGGCTGAGGATTTCGCGCTCGGCAGCGTCGGCGCCGGGCTTGGCGCCACCACCGCGAATTTCAAGGGCGGCATCGGTTCGGCATCGGCGGTGACGGCTGGCGGCGTCCGCGTCGCCGCGCTGGCGGTCGTCAATGCGGTCGGCAGCGTCACGGTGGGCGACGGGCCGTGGTTCTGGGCGGCGCCCTACGAGGTCGGTGAGGAGTTTGGCGGTGGCGGCCTTCCGATCGACTTCACGCCGGACATGCTCAAGCTGCGCATCAAGGGCGGCGCCGCGGCGACCGCGGTGGAAAACACCACACTGGCGGTGGTCGTGACTGACGCGGCACTGACGAAACCGCAGGCCAAGCGGCTGGCGATGATGGCGCAGACCGGACTGGCCCGCGCGATCTATCCGGTGCACGCCCCGCTCGATGGCGATGTGGTGTTTGGAGTTGCCACCGGCCAAAAGCCGATCGATCCACTGGCGGGCCTCACTGAACTCGGCATGGTGGCCGCCAACGTGATGGCCCGCGCTGTCGCCCGCGGCGTTTATGAGGCGAACGCCCTGCCCTTCCCTGGCGCGCTTCCGGCATGGAAGGACCGGTTTGGCGCGCAACTCATTTGCCGGAGGAACGTTGACCCTGAAGACTAGTTGGGGTCCAGGATGCCATCCACGGTCATTCGCCATTTTCACTATGATTCGTCAGCACGCGAGCTACAGGTGACATTCGTCAGCGGCCGCCGCTACGTCTACGAAGAAGTCCCGCAGGATGTGTTCGATGCGTTCCGGACGGCATCTTCAAAGGGCGTATTTTTCAACCGCCGGATTCGCGACCACTTCTCCTATCGCGAGGTTATGCGCGAACAGCCCGGCTAACCGGTCATGTCATGCGCGGACCGAAAGCGAACCGGCGCCGGCGGATGAAATCGACTGCGCCTGGCGCTGGATCATCCGATCGATGAAATTGTAGGACGATGTCGCAGCACTGGATGCCGACGCGGTCGCGGCCGATGTCGTCGTCACCTTGGAGCCGTCGGCATAGGTCAGCGACGTCGTGACCGAGCCGTCGCTGTTGGTCACCGAGGTCGAGGATGCGCCACGCAATGCCTCCATCAGCGGATCCTTGGCTGGCGTGCCGGAACCGGTCCCTCCGTCCGGACCGGCGGCATGCGGGCGACGTTCCTTGCCGTTCAGCGCCGACATCATTTCGTTGAGGCTGACCGCTCCGTTGCCATCCTTGTCCAGCTTGTCGAACACCCTGCCGGCCTTGACGAGATTGGTCCCGCCCGCGCCGAGCGCGCTCTCGAATTCCGATTTGCTGAGTTTGCCGTCATTGTTGGCGTCAACCTGCGCGAACAGGTCCTTCAGCGCGTCCCAGCGGCTGGACGAAGTGCTGGTGGATCCCGAGTTTGCCTGGCCTTGTGCCGCCAGCAGCGCGCTCATCGTGGCCGGCGATATCAGCGAACTGCCGCCAGGTCCGGACCTGGCCGGCGAGCCTTCCAAGGCTTCGGTGCTGCCCGACAGATCGAACGGGCTTTTGGGTTGCTGCTTGTTGCCAGCGGATTGCGATTTCGTCGCCGTCAGGGATTTCAGCAGGTCCAGGGCGGACGTCGCGGCGCTGAGGGCGTGCAGCATGAACAAACTCCAACGAATGCCGCGCGGCGCGGCCCATTACTTCCAGGAGAATCTGAGCAAGTGGCGTGCCATCGCAAAAACCCAGCAAAAATACAGGTTTCTGCAGGCTGAAGGCCGGAGAGCGCCCGGCAATTGATGCCGTTGCGGCAGATTTTTCCGGCCCGGCGACGTTCCCCGGACACCGCGCAACGCTCTGGCGCGTCCGGAACACGTGAAACTCCGCCCGCATTGCCCCGGGACTTGTCGCATGTTACGCGAAACCGTTCCGCCCTACGCTGCAACTGTCCGGGAAGCGCACATGTCTCAGCAATTTGCTCCACGGCCCCTCGTCATCGCGCCGTCGATCTTGGCGTCGGACTTTGCCAAACTGGGCGAAGAGGTGCGCGCCGTCGATGCGGCCGGCGCCGACTGGATCCATCTCGACGTGATGGACGGACATTTCGTTCCCAACATCTCCTACGGCCCCGACGTCATCAAGGCGATGCGCCCGCACACCAAAAAGATCTTCGACGCGCATCTGATGATTTCGCCGTGCGATCCCTACCTCGAGGCCTTCGCCAAGGCCGGCTGCGATCACATCACGGTGCATGCCGAGGCTGGCCCCCATCTGCATCGCTCGCTGCAGGCGATCCGCAGCCTCGGCAAGAAGGCCGGCGTCTCGCTCAACCCGGGCACACCGATTTCGGCCATCGAATATGTCATCGACCTGATCGACCTCGTGCTGGTGATGTCGGTCAATCCCGGTTTTGGCGGCCAGGCCTTCATCTCCTCCGCACTGGGCAAGATCCGCGACCTCAGGGCGATGACCGCGGGCCGGCCTGTTGATATCGAGGTCGACGGCGGTGTCGGCCCCGACGTGGCAGGTCCGCTCGCCGCCGCCGGCGCCAATGCGCTTGTCGCGGGCTCCGCCGTGTTCAAGGGCGGCACCATGGAAAGCTACCAGACCAACATTTCCGCGATCCGCAACGCGGCGGCGCTGGCGCGCGGCGAAGCCATTTAGCGCGCAAGCGCACGACCGGTAGCAAGCTCGGTGGCCCCTGCCCGATGCCTGATCGTCAGGCCAATGTGTGAACGATCACAGGACCCGCGACAGCGGTAGCCGGACCGGTAAGCAGCGGTGTCAGATTCTGCTCGATCCACGCGACTCCGCGCCGGTTCGATTCCTCCGCCCCCGCAAAATTATTGAAGATGCTGATGGCCGTCACCGTGTCGTCGGGCGCATAAACCACGTAGTAGGCCATGAACCCTTCGACATCACTGATGATCGGAATGGCACCTTCCTTGATCCGGCGTGCCAGCTCCTCGGCCATGCCGGCCTTGGCCTTGCCCTGACGAATGGCGGCGTACATGGCAAATCCTCCTTCACCGCTAGCGCTGCCCGGGAGCGCCGCCGCTGCGATCACGCATCTCTCGCAACGGTCACCAACGAACAGCAGAGCCCCAGCACCGGACCTTACGCCTTTCCGCGCAACTCGTCGCTTCCCTCGCCGGGCTCCTTGCCTGTTCCCGCCAGTTCCGGCAACGGCGCCAGCCGTGGCGGCCGCACCACGGTCACGCTACAGGCCGCCTCGGCCGCCACCTTGGAGGAAACGCTGCCGAGCAACGCGCGCACCAGCGAACTGCGGCGTGCGCCGATCACGATATGATCGACGTGATTGACGTCGGCGAATTCGAGAATCGCGGCCGCGGGATCCATCGCCTCCAGCACGTGCACCGTGAGCCTGTTATCGTCGAGCTTGAGCGGCGACGCCCAATGCTTGAGCGCGACCATGCGGTCGATATGCTTGTTGTTGCCCTGCTCGTCGAGCGTCTTGTCGATGGTGACGCGGCCGAGCTTCAGGACGTTGAGGCACGCCAGCCGTGCCGATGGCAGGGTCGCCAGCAATCGCCCGGCGGTGATGCGCAGCGCCTCGTTGAGTTCTTCCGATCCCTCCGCGGTATCGAGCGCGACCGCCAGGATCGGACACGAGGCCAGTTGCGCCGCAAGGTCGGCTTTCGGTTTCGGCTGCGTCAGCTCCCGGTTGAAGCGGCGGCGCAGCACGGTGGCGAGCGGATCGCGGGTCTGCCGCTCCGATCGCGCGGTCAGCTTGACCTGATCGGGATGGCCGAGTTCGAACGCCAGTTGCGACGCGGTGGGGTAGCGCCAGACCGGCTCGATCTCCAGGCAACGCAGCACCACTTCCTGCAGCCAGGGCGGATAGTCCGGCCTGAGTTTGCACGGCGGGTGCGGATCGCGCCACAGCCGCCGCCGCATCCCGCGCAGGGTCTCGGACTCGCCGAACGGCCGCACCCCCGTGGTGAAGAAGTACAGGAGCACGCCGAGCGAAAACAGGTCGCTGCGCGGATCGTCGCGCACGCCGAGCAGCCGCTCCGGCGCCATGTACGGCGCCCGTAGGGCAGCCGGAATTCCTCCTGCAGCAAATCGGGCAATTGATTGTGATGCGACAGTCCGAAGTCGATCAGCACGGCCTCGCCGGAGGGACGAAACATGATGCTGCTCGGCTTGATGTCGTGATGGATGACGTTCTGCGTGTGCAGGTCGGCCAGCGCAATGGCGATCTTGCCGGCGAGGGCCCTCGCCTCCTCGAAGGAAACCGGCAGTTCGCTCAGGCGCTGGTAGAGCGTCTTGCCCGGAATGCGTTCGATCACGACATACGGCTGCCGCGCGAAATCGCCGGTCCCGAAACAGGCCGGCACGTGCGGCCCCGACAGCCGCGGCAGGATCATCTGCTCCATCTCGAAACTCACGATGGCGGCGGGATCCTCGCCTTCGGATATAAGCGGCACCTTCATCAGCATCGGCGTGTCGCTGTCGGGCCAGGTCACGCTCCACAGCGTCGCCATGCCGCCGCGATGGACGCACTCCCCGATCGTGAAGCCGTCGATGACGGCGCCCGGTTCAACCAACGGCTTGAACGATGTCTTCTTCAAAGTCTTGTTCAAAGTCCTGGCCATCGTTTACCTGCCGACCATGAGCCGGTCGGCCAGCCAGAACGGCAGGCCGTTGTCGCGGATCCGCTGCGCCGCCGCCTCGACATCGTACGGCACCCGGCAATAGGTGATCTCACGGGTCTCGGTATCGAGCATGGCAAACGAGGCCGCCGGATTGCGGTCGCGCGGCTGCCCGACCGAGCCGAGAACGGCGAGCCAGCGCCGGCCTCCCAGCAACTGCACCGGAACCCCCGGGGTCGGCACAAAACTCGTCATCTTGGCGGCCGCGGACATCGAATAGAGCGACGGCAGATGGATGTGTCCGCAGAAGGTGACGTCGGCATCGGTCGCCTCGAGGCTGCGCGCGGCGTCCGCCGTGCTCTCGA
>Ga0307294_10000207_pt1 | contig 14589 bp, 14 predicted proteins | sample ER_DNA_151_FD_194468 | JGI IMG/M metagenome (GOLD analysis project Ga0307294, IMG submission 194468) | Bulk soil microbial communities from the East River watershed near Crested Butte, Colorado, United States - ER_DNA_151 | ecosystem: Environmental > Terrestrial > Soil > Floodplain | place... | reverse complement strand
GGACCGCCCTCGAATGGATGAGCGACGAAGTACGCGCGGGTGTAGGTATACATGTCCTTGAACGTCAGTGGGTTCCGGGCGCCCGAATTTATGTGGTAGTACTCCGGAGTCCCGATTTCTGGCTGAGTAGCGCAGACAGCGAGGATGGCGTTCACGACATGATCGCACGGCACTATGTCGACAACAGCTTCCGGCGAAGCGGGAAATTCCGGGAGCTCACCTCGCCCGTACGCCAAGATCAGCGGCTCAGCCATCTTGAAGCCCTCGATCCAGCCGGGATACGGATGCAGCCAGGAGGACTCGACGATCGCCGGCCGGACGATTGATACCTGCAGGTCGCGTCCGACATCGGTGACCACCCGCTCGCCCAGGGCCTTGGTGAAGGTGTAAACGTCGGTCCAGCCCAGCGAACGAGCGCGCTCGGTACCAGCCTTGACGAGCTCGGCGTCCACCCACGCCATGCGGCGCCGCTCGGTGTCGGCTGCGGTTGTCAGAAATCCCGCCTGGCGATGCTCCCGCTCAGCTTCCTTGCGAAGTCTTGCGAGCTGTGCCGAGGTACGCGACTCCGCCTCGATCAGGTCTCGCATGGCGATACCGGCAGCAGCCTCGGCGTCATAGTCGATGTCGTGAACATGCGGTGCCTCGGGGATCGCGCCACGGCGTCGACCAGCTGTGTACGCGGTGGAGATATGCACATAGTGCGGCACCTTGCGCCATTCGCCGCGCTCGTCGGCAATAGCCTCCAGCATGCGATTCATCAGAGCCTTGGTGCCGATCACATTCGTCGTGAACGCCTGGTCAATCGGTGGGTCGAAGGAGACATCGCCGGCGCAGTGCACCACGATGTCGAGATCAGCCGGCAGCTGCGGCACATTTGGCAAGTCGCCTTCGATGATCTCGACCCGGCTGTCGAGCAGTTCCGCAGCCCCTCCAGCAGCATCCCGAACCTCGGTAAAGATCGGCTTCTTGACCAGCGCAATCATGCGATCATGAGCACTGGCTGAGCCCTTACGTCGCACCAGCACAACAGGCGTGGTGTCCGGCAGCTCAGTCAAGATCTTCCACAGCAGCTGCTCGCCGATGAAACCGGTGACACCGGTCATCACGATCTTCTTGCCGGCGAGCAAGTCCCGCAACCGCCCATCGAGCCGTTGCACGCTAGGGCGGCGTTTGATTGCGTCGCTCGCTGCGCTAGCTCCGCGGTGAGTCTCGGCGGGCACTGCACTCATAGGCTGTTGCTTTCTGAGCTGCTATTGAGCTGCGCTGCCGCGAGCGCCTCTTCGAGGCTGAACCGTCGCAGGTAGAGCGCGCTGCCGATGATGGCACCTTCCACCCCGATGTCGACCATGGCACGGAGCGCGAGGATGTCTTCCAGATTCGAGATCCCACCGCTTGCGACGACCGGCTTCTCCGTTTCTTCACACACCTGGCGGAGCAGCTCCAGGTTCGGACCGCGCAGCATGCCGTCGGCCGCAACGTCGGTCACCACGAAGCGCGCACAGCCCGCATGGTCTAGCCGGTGCAATGTCTCGAACAGATCGCCGCCCTCGCGAGTCCAGCCACGGGCCGCCAGCTTCCTCCCTCTGACATCTAGCCCAATGGCGATGCGCTCCCCATGGTGATCAATGATTTCCTCGCACCACTCCGGACGCTCCAGCGCTGCCGTACCAATATTCACCCGCGCGCATCCGGTCGCCAGTGCCCGTTCCAGGGACTCATCATCGCGGATACCGCCGGACAGTTCGACGTTCAGCCGCAGATGGGAGGTCAGCTCGGCGATGATTTCGGCATTGTTGCCACGCCCGAAGGCGGCGTCTAAATCGACCAAGTGGATCCATTCGGCCCCTGCGTCCTGCCAATGTTGGGCAGCAGCGCGGGGGTCACCGAACCGCTTCTCAGAGCCGGCGCGGCCCTGGACCAGCTGCACCGCCTGCCCTCCGGCGATGTCGACCGCAGGCAGCAGGACCAGCCGGTCCGCCCGAGCTGTGGCCTGTGAAGGACTTGCCGAATGCACCAGAAGACCCTATCGCCCGCCGAGCGTTAGGCCGGACGCTTGGACTTGGGCAGCTTGGCAACGATCAAGTTGTACGAGGTGTCGATCAGGTCCTTGATTTCGTCAGGAGCAATCGTCCCGTCCAGCTGGAACGTGTTCCAGCCGTGCTTGCCGATGTAGGCCATCTTGGACGCTGCACCCTGATAGCGGTCCAACAGCAGGTCGGCAGTCTCGCGGTCCCCGCACTTCAAACCGATCGCAGTCTCGTTTCCGAGAAAAGCGAAGATCTTGTTCCCAACCTTGGCGACCACGTCACCCTCCCAGGGCTCGTCTTGCCACGCGCCAGGTTTGGCGAGGCAGTAGTCGAGCCACCGTGTCCGGCTCACCATTCGATCACCATGTCACGCTCACAAGATTGAGACCCAGTTGCCGATCAGTCGAGCACCGGCGTCACCAGACTTTTCGGGATGGAACTGGGTCGACCAGAGCGGGCCGTCTTCTATCGCAGCGACGAACCGGTCCCCGCCGTGCGCGGCCCAGGTAACCGTCCGTTCCGGAGCCGCCGGCAGCGCGCGTACGCCGTAGCTGTGCACGAAGTAGAAGTGTTCGGATTCAACGCCTGCAAACAGCCGGCTGCCGTCGGCCGCTTGCACGGTGTTCCATCCCATGTGCGGGAGCCGCTCGGCATCCAGACGCTCAACCAGCCCTGGCCAGATGCCGCAGCCTTCGGCGCGTACGCCGTGCTCGATACCCGCCTCGAACAGCACCTGGTGACCCACGCAGATGGCAAGCGTCGGTCGCCCGTGACTGCGCCGCTCGGCGATGATCTCTGGTCCGCCAACCGCAGCCAGGCCCGCCATGCACGCGGCGAACGCGCCAACTCCCGGCACCACCAAACCATCGGCCGCCACGGCGAGCGCCGCATCGCTGGTCACGGTGACGTCTGCGCCAGCGCGGGCAACCGCACGCTCGGCGGAGCGGATGTTGCCAGAGCCGTAGTCCAAGACCACAACGTTCCTCCGCACTGCGAGCGTCGGTCGCGCGAGCAGTGCCAAAGACTCCGTCACAGGGCTCCCTTGGTGCTTGGCACCCCTTCCACCCGAGGGTCGTACGCAATCGCATCGCGGAGTGCGCGAGCCAGGGCCTTGAACTGGCACTCGACGATGTGGTGAGGGTCGCGACCCGAGATCACCGTCATGTGCAAACAGATCTGAGCATGGAAGGCGAGCGTCTCCATAACGTGGCGAGTCAGTGAGCCGACATACGGCACGCTGCCAGGAGCTCCGCCGCTTCCCGAGGAGCCGCCGATCAGCACGTACTCCTGTCCGGCCGGCTCACCGGTGTGCACGCAGTACGGTCGGCCAGATACGTCAACCACCGCCTGCGCCAGAGCCTCGTCCAGCGGCACCAGCGCACTTCCGAATCGCCGAATCCCGCTCTTGTCGCCGAGTGCGGAGCGGATCGCCTGGCCCAGCACGATTGCCGTGTCCTCGACAGTGTGGTGGGCATCGATGTGCCAGTCCCCAGCGCTTTCCACCTCGAGGTCGATCAGGGAATGGACGGCAAAGGCGGTCAGCATGTGGTCGAAGAATCCCACTCCGGTCGAGATCTGAGTACGGCCGCTGCCGTCTAGATCGAGGCTCACCCTGACCTTTGACTCCGAGGTCTGCCGTTCCAGCGTTGCGGTACGGGACTCGGTCATGGAATCTCCTTGTTGGTTTCGGTTTCGAGCACTGCACCCGGAGAAAGCAACGGGGCCAGTGCGTCCTTGAAAGCCTGCATCTCCGCCGGAGTCCCGGCCGATACCCGCAACCAGCCTTCCGGTCCGGTTTCCCTAATCAAGACGCCACTGTCCAGCAGCGCCTGCCACACCGCATGTCGGTCGCCAAATCGGCCGAAAAGAACAAAGTTGGCGTCTGATTCTGCAACCTGCAGCCCTTGCGCGGCGAGCCACTCTGCAAGATCATCGCGAGCCTGCCGGAGCTGATCGACCTTGGCCAGCATCTCGGGCGCATGGGCCAAGGCGACCCGAGCTGCGGCCTGGGTGAGGGCTGACAGGTGATAGGGCAGCCGTACGATCCGGAGCGCTTCGATGAACGCCGGAGCCGCTGCGAGATAGCCCAGTCGGCCGGCCGCGAAAGCAAAAGCCTTCGACATAGTCCGGCTCACCGCGAGCCGCGGATAGTCCGGAAGCAGCCCGAGCGCGCTGGGAGTGCCATTTCGAGCGAACTCGTAATAGGCCTCATCAATGACAACAACACCGGGCGCGACATCGCAGATAGCCCGAAGGGTGTCCAGGCTCACAGCGGTGCCGGTGGGGTTGTTCGGGCTGGTGATCAACACCACAGCGGGCCCGATTTCCCGCACTGCGGTCCGCGCGGCATCGGGATCGATGGTGAAGTCGTCGCGTCGCGGCGCGGTGCACCACTCGCTGTGGGTATCGCGGGCGTACTCGGGATACATCGAGTACGTCGGCGCGAACGAGAGCACTCGCCGGCCTGGCCCGGCGAAGGCCATCAGCACGTGCAACATCACCTCATTGCTGCCATTGGCGGCCCAGATCTGATCAGCGGCCAATCCGTGACCGAGGTAACGAGCCAGGTCACCACGCAACGCGAGTGCGTCACGCTCGGGATACCGGTTCATCGATCGCCCAGCCTCCGCGACAGCAGCAGCAATCTTGTTGATCACCTGCTCACTCGGCGGGTAGGGATTCTCGTTGACGTTGAGACACACCGGAACGTCGAGCTGGGGCGCCCCGTACGGTTTCTGACCGACAAGCTCAGGTCGGATGGGCAGTTCCTCGAGCGCCGGACCAGCCCATTTCGCCTGTGTCATCACCGGGTACGCGTCGATGGGAAGAACCTCCGAGCGATGGCGGCACCGTGAGCGGGTAGATCTTCGGCGTCGGCAAACACCTCTACCCTCCGAGCCACGTCTTCAAATGCAGCCTGGGTGTAGCTGACAACGTGCATCATCTTGAGGAAGCTGCGCACGTTCAGCCCCGAGGAGTGACAGGCGCACCGCCCGGTCGGCAGCACATGCGTACTGCCGGCGCAGTAGTCGCCGAGCGAGACCGGCGACCACGGCCCAACGAAAACGGCACCCGCGTTGGTGATCATGGACGCCACTTGCTCCGGGTCAGCAGTCTGGATCTCCAGATGTTCTGCTGCGTAGCCATTGGCGACCTCGATGGCCTGCCCGATGTCGTCCACCATCACGATGGCGGATTGCCGACCTGCCAAGGACTGCACGATGCGTTCCACATGCTTAGTCGCCGGAACCTGAGCCGACAATTCAGCCTGCGTGCCCTCGGCCAGCTCGTCGGAGTCAGTGATCAACACCGCGGCTGCCAGCGGATCATGCTCGGCTTGGGAGATGAGATCCGCGGCCACATGGACAGGATCGGCGGTGGCATCGGCGAGCACCGCGATCTCGGTCGGTCCGGCCTCGGAGTCGATGCTGACGCGCCCCTTGAGCAGCCGTTTCGCCGCGACGACGTAGATGTTGCCGGCGCCGGTGATCAAGTCGACTTGCCGGCAGAGGTCGGGGACGCCGTACCCGAACATGGCGATCGCTTGCGCGCCACCGACCGCATAGACCTCATCGACGCCGAGGATGTGGCAGAGCGCCAGGATGTTGGGATGCGGCAGTCCGCCAAACTCAATCTGTGGCGGTGAGGCGAGCGCAATCGAGGGTACGCCGGCAACCTTCGCCGGCACCACGTTCATGATCACGCTCGAGGCCAAGGGCGCCAATCCGCCGGGAACGTACAGGCCGACCCGACTCACCGGAATCATGCGTCGGCGTACCACCGCGCCGGGTGCGACACTCACTTCGCCGCCGGTATCGCCGAGCTCGGTCTCGCAGACCCGGCGACGTCGCTCGATCGCCGTTGCGAAGGCTTTCCGAAGATCAGGATGCAGCCGCGCCGCAGCGTTCTCCAAAGCCGTACGCGGCACCCGAAACGAGGTGGGAAGCACCCGATCGAAACGCATCGAGTAATCGGCCAGCGCCCCCGCCCCGCGACGCGCGACATCGGCGCATATCGGCCGGACAATGTCGGTGGCGGCGGCGACGTCGAAGTCGGCCCTGGGCATGATGGCGGCGTAATCCAGCCGCTGACCGGCCGCCCGCCGGCCGCGGAGATCGATCACCCGAAGCACGGGGAGATTCTACGGCCCAGGCACCGTTCGCCGACCAATAATCATCAGCGCTGTCCGCACGACGGATTAGGATCTCGTCCCGTCGGAGCGCCAGCTTCGCTCGAGGAGATTCATGGAAGAGCCCCAGCTGATCGCACCACTGCCAGAACGGGGCGCGATCGTTCGGGCCGCTGCTGGCATCGGCCTGTATGCCATGGCTTTTGGAGCCTCCTTCGGCGCGATCTCCATCGGCTCCGGATTGACCGTAGGCCAAACCATGGTGCTGAGCTTGGTGATGTTCACCGGCGCATCGCAGTTCGCTTTTGTCGGAGTAGCCGCATCGGGCGGATCGCCCTTCGCTGCGGTACCTGCTGCCATGCTGCTCGGAGTCCGCAACGCCTTCTACGGTGTGCCCATTTCGGAGATCTTGCACCCGCGCGGATTACCGCGATTGTGGACGGCCCATTTCGTGATCGACGAGACCACGGCAATGGCCATCACTCAGTGCACGCCTCGAGCCCGGCGCTATGCCTTCTGGGCGACCGGGCTGATCTTGTTCTCCCTTTGGCAGCTCGGCAGCCTGGCCGGCGCGCTCGTTGGTCGGGCAGTCAATCCTTCCGATATCGGCCTGGACGCTGCGGCGCCCGCCGTTTTCTTAGCCCTGCTCTGGCCCATGCTGCGACGCCCTGAAGCGCGTTGGGTCGCCTTGGGCGGCGCGGTGTTAGCGCTGGCGTTGGTACCGATAGCACCGCCGGGGGTGCCGGTACTCGCTTCGGCGATTGTCGCGCTTCTCAGTGGCCTGTTGCCGACCCGGGAGGCGCCTGAAATCAATGACGTTGAGATCGATGACCGGGATCCGATATGAGCCCGCTTTGGCTGGCGATCATGATCGCCGCGGTTGGCTGCTACCTGCTGAAACTGGCCGGAGTGTCGATGCCTGAGTCGATCTTGAATCATCCCAAGGTGCAGCGAGTTGCACAGTTGCTGCCGATTGCAATGTTGTCAGCTTTGGTCGCTGTAGAGCTCTTCGATGGCGGCGGCCGCTACTCGCTTGATTGGCGAACGCTGGCCGGCGTTGCCGCCGGGGTCGTAGCTTTGCTGCTTCGGCAGGGATTCCTGGTCGTGTTCTTGATCGCGATCGCTGTGACAGCGCTATTGCGTCTCGTGACCTGACCGGGCACGCCGGCGCAGCAGGGGGCGCGGCTCCTCCTCGTCGCGGCCGATTGAGGATCCCAGCAGCACTGGGATGATCGCGAAGAACGGCCAGACGAGCAGCGAGGCCCGGGCTCGCAAGGTCAGCGGGATGGGCACCAGCTGCCCCGGCTGAGCCGCTGCCAGACGAGCCGAGAAGTCGCCCGGGCCGAGGCGGTAACCGACCAGCCAGCAGGTCAGCGCCGATGCCACCGCACAGACGAGCACCACCAGTACCACGCTCCAGCCGAGGGAACGCAGCCAACGCCAAGCCGCGAGGCCGATCAGCAGTCCAGCAACGAGACCGATAGCGCAGAACCAGGCGTCGCCGGCGATGAACTCGGTGAGGCCGCGTTCGGTAGTCGTGGCTCCCCCGTTGCTGTTCAACTCGTACGCCGGCGGCTTCACCACCAACCACCAGACCACTCCAGCCGCAGCGCCCAAGGCTAGAGAGCCGGCGAAGAAGCCAAGCAACCGAACTGAGAGCCGCCAGCGGCGCCTTGTCGGAGTAGCGGCCGGTTCCGTCACGACACCAGACACGACGGTCCCAACAAAGCCTTGAGGTCGGCCATCAGCGGCGCAGACGGCGTTACGCGCAGCCGCTCGTCGAGTTTCATCACGGTTGTCTTATCGGCAGATCGAAGCCGCAGCCGTACCTCGGTCAGACCAGGATGTGATGCCAGCACGTCACGAAGCTGCTGCACTACTTGCGGCGTACATCGAGTCGCCGGAAGCGAGATGACAACGGGCCCACTGGGCGCGTGAGTGATATCGGGCAGGCTGAGCTCGGAGGCGTTGAGCGATACGACCTCGTCTTCGACCTTGACCTTGCCTTTGATCTTGACCACGGTGTCGGTGGCCAGCACGGTAGACACCATCTCGTACGCTCTCGGGAAGAGCAAAACCTCGATAGATGCCTCCAGATCCTCGATAGTGATCACTGCCCAGATATCTCCGCGGCGAGTGGTCTTGCGGGTGATGTTGGTGATCATTCCCGCGATAGTCACCGTGCTCTCGCGGGGGCCGTCGTCGGAAAGCAACTCCCCAATGCCGATGTCTCGTTCGGCAGCGAGGATGTGCTCGAGGCCCTGCAGTGGATGGTCGCTGACGTAGAGACCTAGCATCTCGCGCTCGAACGCGAGTTTGGTGCGCTTGTCCCAGTCGGGCAGGTCGGGAACGCTGCCGGTAAGCACGGGATCGGTCTCCGCTAGCTCGCCGAACAGATCGTCCTGGCCGTTCGCCTCGTTGCGCTTTAGGTCGAGTACCGCATCCACCGCAGCCTCGTAGATGCTCATGAGCGCCCTTCGTGAGTGGCCCATTGATTCGAAGGCTCCTGCCTTGATCAACGACTCGATCACTCGCTTGTTGCACACCACTAGGGGGACCTGGTCCAAGAAGCCGTGGAAGTTCACGGCCTTGCCATGCGCCTCGCGGGCGGCGACGATGCCGTCCACCACGTTATGTCCGACGTTGCGGACCGCGGTGAGGCCGAAGCGGATGTCGGCGCCGACCGGCGTGAAGTTCGCTGCCGATTCGTTGACGTCAGGCGGTAGCACCTGGATGCCCATCCGGCGGCACTCACTGAGGTAAATGGCCATCTTGTCTTTGTCGTCGGCCACCGAGGTCAGCAGTGCCGCCATGAACTCCGCCGGATAGTTGGCCTTCAGATAGGCGGTCCAGTACGAGACCATGCCGTACGCCGCCGTGTGGGCCTTGTTGAAGGCGTAGTCGGAGAAGGGAACCAGGATGTCCCATAGGGCCTTGATCGCCCCGTCTGAGTAACCGTTCGCGTGCATGCCTTTGGAGAACGGCACGAACTCCGCGTCGAGAATTTCCTTCTTCTTCTTGCCCATCGCCCGCCGCATGTTGTCGGCTTGGCTGAGCGTGAAGCCGGCAACCTTCTGGGCGATCGCCATCACCTGCTCCTGATAGACGATCAGCCCGTGAGTCGTGTCGAGGATCTCCGCGAGTGGCTCGGCCAGCTCGGGATGGATCGGGGTAATCTCCTGGCGCCCATTCTTACGCAGCGCATAGTTCGTGTGGCTGTCCGCGCCCATCGGACCCGGCCGGTACAGCGCGAGGACTGCGGAGATGTCCTCGAAGTTGTCCGGGCGCATGAGCCGCAGCAGCGAACGCATTGGCCCGCCGTCGAGCTGAAACACCCCGAGGGTGTCGCCTCGGCTGAGCAGCGCGTAGGTTGGCGCGTCGTCTAAGGGAAGGTCTTCCAGTGCTAGCTCGAAGCCGCGGTTGAGGGCGATGTTGGCTATCGCATCGTCGAGTACGGTGAGGTTGCGCAGGCCGAGGAAGTCCATCTTGATGAGGCCAAGCGCTTCGCACGTCGGGTAGTCGAATTGGGTGATGATCGCGCCGTCCTGCTCTCGACGCATGATCGGAATGATGTCGATCAACGGATCGCTCGACATGATCACTCCGGCGGCATGCACACCCCACTGCCGCTTCAGGCCTTCCAAGTCCTTCGCCGTATCAACAACGGTTTTGACATCGGGATCGATCTCATACAGCGAGCGGAACTCTCCGCCCTCGCCGTAGCGGGGATGATCACGGTCGAAGAGCTTGGCAAGCGGCACGTCCTTGCCCATCACCGGCGGCGGCATCGCCTTGGTGATCTTCTCTCCGACACCGAAGGGATAACCCAGCACCCGGGATGCATCCTTGACAGCCTGCTTGGCCTTGATCGTCCCGTATGTGACGATCTGGCTGACCCGGTCGTCGCCGTACCTGTCAGTGACATAGCGGATTACCTCGCCGCGCCGACGCTCGTCGAAGTCAATGTCGAAGTCAGGCATCGAAACGCGGTCGGGATTGAGGAACCTCTCGAAGATCAGTCCGTGCATCAGCGGATCGAGATCAGTAATCCGCATCGCATACGCCGCAATCGAGCCCGGACCCGAGCCACGGCCCGGTCCGACTCGGATGCCGTGCTCCTTGGCCCAGTTGATGAAGTCAGCAACGACAAGGAAGTAGCCGGCGAAGCCCATGGAGATGATCACGCTGGTCTCAAAGTCGGCCTGCCTGCGTACCTCATCGGGAATGCCGCCCGGATAGCGCCGATGCAGGCCGGCCTCGACCTCATGGAGGAACCAGGAGTCCTCTGTCTCTCCTTGGGGACATGGGAACCGCGGCATGTAAGTGCCGTTGCCTTCGGTGAAGGAGATGTTGCAGCGCTCGGCAATCGCCAGCGTGTTGTCACAGGCCTCTGGGAGTTCAGCAAAAAGCGCCCGCATCTCGGCCGGTGACTTGAGGTAGTGCTGATCGCCCTCGAACTTGAACCGGTTGCCATCGGCCATGGTTGAGCCGGTCTGGACACAGAGCAACACCTCATGCGCAGCGGCATCGGATTGCTGGGTGTAATGCAGGTCGTTAGTCGCCACCAGTGGCAGCTTCAGGTCGTTTGCGATCTTGAGCAGGTCGGCGCGTACCCGATTCTCGATGGTCAGGCCGTGGTCCATGAGCTCGACGAAGTAATTGCCGGCACCGAAGATGTCGCGGAACTCCGCCGCGCTGGCAAGGGCGTCGTGGTAGCGACCCAGCCGCAGGTAGGTCTGTACCTCTCCGCCCGGACAACCTGTGGTTGCAATCAATCCTTCGGCGTACCCGGCAAGCAGTTCGCGATCGACCCGTGGCTTGTAAAAGTAGCCTTCCAAGGACGCCAGCGAGCTGAGCCGGAACAAGTTGTGCATGCCAGGCGTACTCTCGGCCCACATGGTGAGGTGGGTGAACGCGCCGCCTCCGGAGACGTCGTCTGAGCCGCCATCACCCCAGAGCACGCGACGCCGCTCCGAGCGGTGGGTCTTGGGAGTGAGGTAGGCCTCTATTCCGACGATCGGCTTCACCGAGGATGCCCTGCCGGCCTTGTAGAACTCGTACGCGCCGAAGGTGTTGCCGTGGTCGGTAACTGCTATGGCAGGCATGCCCATCTGCTCGCAGCCAGAAAACAGGTCGGCGATCCGGGCCGCCCCGTCGAGCATCGAATACTCCGAGTGCACATGCAGGTGGACGAATGAACCGTCCCCAGACTGGATGCTCCCCGGCATACCCGCAGCAACCTCCACAATCGAACCCTTGCCGTGCCGTTTAGGACGCGCCTTGCACGACGCGAGCGGGGAAGCTCAGCACGCGCCTACATTAGTCGCCCGATATCCACATACCAGTCTGCGACGCGCGTCTGACAGTCCACGGCTCAGGCGGCCCTGGCAGGTGCCTGGTCAACCGCCGCACAGCTTCAGGACTCTCTCCACAGTTCGGATGTTGCGGACCGTGGAACTCACGCCAATGATGTCGCTGAACTTCTCCGCGAGCTTGCTCTTTCCGATGCCCTGCGAGTAGTTGACGTAGACCTCCTGGCCAGCAAAAGCGAACGGCTCATGATTTTTCGCTACCGCAACGACCCTGTCCTTGGCATCCTTTGCCGGCGCCTTCGTCAGGAATGCAACCGTCACCTGGCTCGGATTGCCGTCCGGGTACGGATTCTCAGCCAAAACCTTCTTCAACTGCGACGGTGTCCGGATAGTCACGTCGATGGAGCGGCCGAAGGTGTCTTTGATCGCCTTGGAGATCTCGTGTTCTACGGTTGCTGCCTTCTTCGCTGAATTGACGATCAAGTTTCCGCTGTTGATGAACGTCGCGACATCGGTATATCCGAGATCCTCCGCCATGGTGCGCAGCGCGGGCATGGAAATCTTGTTGTTGGGACCGAGATTGACTCCGCGGAGGAAGGCGACATAGGTAGCCACGCCACCATCATTTCAGGCCTTTGCAGTCTGATCCGCCTCGTCTCCGAGGAACTGACACTACGATCATGAAGCGCCGTTACCGGTTCAACGCCGAACGGAGGGACTAGCCGAGCTACTCCGTGTGGCGCCATGGGTTGATGAGTCGCACCCCGCAGTTTGCGAGGTCCCGCTCATTGCGGGTCGCGAGCGTGGCACCGCGACAAGCGGCGATGCAGGCGATCTGTGCGTCCATCGGGTCCATCGCAATTCCGACCCGTTCCTTTGCGGCCACGAGGGCGCCGTACAGCAACGCCGCTTCAACATCGAACGGCAGTATGTGATCGGCCATGCCCACGAAGAGAGACTGGTAGGACTGTTCCAACGATTTGCGTCGACGCCCTCGAGGAAGCCGCTCCAATCCGTAGCAGATCTCGGCAACGGTCACCACCGTCGAAAACAGCTCGGTCTGCGGTTGAGCGGCGAGCCATTTTGTGACGACCGGATCCGGCCGTGCCCTCATGAGCTCGCTGGTGACATTGGTATCGAGGATGATCACCTGAGATCGACCGGACGCTGCCGCCGGCGCTTTCGACGAAGGTCAAGGTCGACGCCGCCGTGCTCAAGGCTGATCGCTCGGATTGCATCAAACAGACTGACCGGTCGCTGCTCTGCTACGGCATCCACAAGGATGGCGCGGATCTCGGCCTCCATCGAACGGCCGTGTTCGGCCGCCCGCACGCGTAGCCTCGCCTTCACATCGGGATCAAGATTACGAATACTAATTGCTGTCACCGCTATCACCCTGACAGCAATGCTAGCAGGATCGCTCAGCGTCTGCGGACCTCGATCTCCTACCGGTCCAGCCTCAGACCATCATTTGGCGCGCAGTGGGTGGGAGCGGCCGCGGCAGCTTCGTAGTGCCGGACAGATATTCATCGACTCCAGCGGCGCAAGCGCGGCCCTCGGCAATGGCCCAGACGATCAGCGACTGGCCGCGGCCGGCGTCGCCGCAGACGAAGACACCGTCCACATTGGTGGCGTAGTTCTTGTCCCGCGCCACGTTGCCACGCTCATCCAGCGCGCACTCGAGCTGGGAGATGACGGTGCCGGCCTCCGGACCGGTGAAGCCCATCGCCAAGAGGACAAGCTCGGCCGGAATTTCGCTTTCGGTCCCCTCGATGGGAATGATCTTGCCCGCCTCGAACCGTACTTCCGACATCCGCAACGACGCCACGTTGCCGTCATAGTCACCGATGAACTCCGACGTCGACACGGAGTAGACCCGCTCCCCCGCCTCCTCGTGTGCCGAGGAAGCCCGGTAGATCATCGGGTACGTAGGCCAGGGTTGGTGCGCCGGTCGTTCCTCCGGTGGCGTCGGCATGATCTCTAATTGCACAATCGACTTCGCCTGCTGCCGGATCGCTGTACCCAGGCAGTCCGCGCCGGTGTCCCCGCCGCCGATGATCACCACATGCTTGTCCTTGGCAGTGATCTGGTTTTCCACCTGGCGCCCCGATGCGACGCGGTTAGCCTGCGGAAGATACTCCATCGCCTGATGGATGCCATTGAGATGACGGCCCGGCACTGGCAGGTCCCGCCCGATCGTAGAGCCAACCGCCAGCACGATCGCGTCGTAACGCTCCTTGAGCTCAGCTCCGGTGATCTTGACCCCAGCCTCAGTCCCGCAATGGAAATTGGTGCCCTCATCCAGCATCTGCCGGATGCGGCGGTCCAGCACAGACTTCTCCATCTTGAATTCGGGAATGCCATAGCGCAGCAGTCCACCCGGAGCGTCAGCCCGCTCGAAGACTGCAACGGTGTGCCCGGCTCGAGTGAGCTGCTGGGCGGCAGCTAGACCCGACGGACCGGATCCGACAACCGCTACCCTCTTGCCGGTATGCCACTCCGGTGGCTGCGGGTCGACGCGGCGCTCATCCCAGGCCTTGTCGATGATCGCGACCTCAACGTTCTTGATCGTCACAGGGTCGCGGTTGATGCCCACCACACAAGCGGTTTCGCAAGGCGCAGGACATAACCGGCCGGTGAACTCTGGGAAGTTGTTGGTTGCATGCAGCCGCTCTAGCGCTTCATCCCAGTCACTGCGCCAGACCAGGTCGTTCCACTCCGGAATCAGGTTGCCCAACGGACAACCCGTGTGGCAGAACGGAATGCCACAGTCCATGCAACGACCAGCTTGCTCGGAGATGATCGGCAACACGGCCCGTCCAGGTGTTCCGGGATAGACCTCGTTCCAGTCATGGATCCGCTCCGCCACCGGCCGGCGCGTCGCGACGCGTCTTGGAGTAGTCATGAACCCTCTTGGATCAGCCATTTCCTACCCATCCTTCAGCTGGAGAGGAGCGATGCTCCGATCAGCGCGAGGGCGGAGCGCAGGTCGCTCGGAGCTTGGACGGGCCTGGCGGGAGCCCGAGCCTGCGAGGGCGGATGGTTGCGACGAGCGACCTGCGAACCGGCCGAGCGCGTCTGAACGAAGGGACGCGACGAGCTCACCCATGTGCCGCTTCCA
>Ga0307294_10000204_pt1 | contig 14653 bp, 10 predicted proteins | sample ER_DNA_151_FD_194468 | JGI IMG/M metagenome (GOLD analysis project Ga0307294, IMG submission 194468) | Bulk soil microbial communities from the East River watershed near Crested Butte, Colorado, United States - ER_DNA_151 | ecosystem: Environmental > Terrestrial > Soil > Floodplain | place... | reverse complement strand
GCTCGGCGCCCCTGCGTGACGTCGCCCCGTCCACAGAAGGCCGGCGCAAGGCCCGCACGGAGGAGGACACGCGGCGCCTTGACCCTGATAGAGCTCGATTCGGCTGTCGGCTGCCGTAGCTGCCTGACATCACTGCATTGGGCGAACAACAGCCTCTTCTCAGCAGTTCGACCGGGGGTTAGCGGCCGGGTGCCGCTGGCCCGTTCGGACGCTGACCGGGCGTTTGGTACGGCCGCCGGCTGTGGTAGTGCGAGCGCCTAAGTGCGGGCGGTCGTCCGAATATGTCGTTGCCTGATGAATCGGTGGAAGGGGCGATCTGCCGGTCGAGCCGCTGTTTCCACAGGGCGGCGGCTGTATCGAGCTCGCCTCCTCCGCCGGTCGGTCGCGGGTCCTGAGGATTGATGCCGTTGGCGGCCCGCCACACTGCGATTTCGCGAACCAGGGCGGTGGGAAGATCTCGCGCTGTAGCCCAGGATGGCGGGCCGTCACCTTGGCAGACGTGATCTTGGACCTGGTCAGCGACGTCGGCGACAAATTGGGATCTCCTCGCCAGATAGGGCCCCCAGACGGGATCGGCATGAACCCTTGGTGGAATGCCCGGCCGCCAGGGCAGCGGCCCTGGGTCCGTAGGTGCCAGCGCTGTGAGGCGCCAACCCAGGACCGCGGCCACATGGCCTGCGGTTTCGAGGTCGCGTCCGCTGGCGGCTGTCAGCAGGTGGCGGAGCGGGTGCTTACCAGTCTCTGCCGCCAACGCGAGCAGGTGGGCTCGGAGGGTTGGCCAGGCAGGTTCAGTGGTAAGTCCTGGGATGTATTGGTCGGCTCGGTCGAGCTCTGCGACGGCCTTCGGTCCGACGAGCTGTTCGGCTGCGACGTGGAGGCCATCGCTGTAGCGCTGGACCGCCTGGAAAAGCCGGGCCGCTGGATCGTTCAGTTCGCGCAGCACGGTGCTGGCGGAGACCGGCGCTTCATCGCGGGCGATGATCTGCTGCAGCGTCTCGGTCGGCGTGCGCGGTGAGATGGCCTCTGGTCGGATAACAGTGTGGGGGTCGCCGTCGCCGACGACTTGAAGGTAGAGGTGGTTGACGTGCCGGCCGCGGGTGAGCATGGTATAGAGCTGCTGCCGGGACTCCTGCCCGGTCAACAGGCCGTGCATCGTGTCGGCGGAGACGCCCTGGGCCGCATGGATCGTGGTGGCATAGCCGAGACCGGTCGACTCGCGCACATAGTCGATAGGCAGCCGGACGGTCAGGTGGCTGCGGGTGTGTCGCACGGTCAGGTCACCGTGTTTGCCGATGTGGGTAATCATCCAGCGGTCCCCGTTTTTCACCCAGTCGGTGGCGGTGAGGCGGAGCCGGCGGTCGTTGCGGCGGGTGATAATCACATCTCCGACACTCGCCTGATTGCCATCGGCCAACGGCACCTCGGGCGTGGCAGCGCAGTGATCGAGACGATGGGCCCTGGCCCGGCGGTTGAGTTGGGCGACCAGCTGCCGGGTGGGGGCGATCATGATCGCGTCGAGGCCGGCCGCCCGATCGGAAACCCAAGCGCTGAACGCATCCTCGGTCGTGGTCGCGATGTCGCCGACATGGACACGGCCGTGATCAAGGTAGAAGTCGAGTGCTTGAGGGTTGCCTTCTCGGAGGGTGAGCGATGCCGCCGCTTCGGCCGGATCGGTGAAGCGATGCAGCTCTGTCAAGCGGAGGGCGCCGTGGCTCTGCTGAATGTCACGGAGCACGCCGCCGGCGCCGATGGCGGCGAGTTGTTGATCATCACCGACCAGTCGGACACTCGCACCGCGACTGACGGCGAACTGGACTGCGATGTCGAGGGTGAGCGTGTCGGCCATGCCCGCTTCGTCGATGATGACCAATGTCGCCGGTCCGACCGCGGCCGCCCATTCTTGCAGCTCGCCATGATCAAGTGACCAGGTGAGTTTGGCGAGTGTGTCGGTACGGATTCCGGTTTCCCCGGCGAGGACGGCGGCCGCGGCAGCCGACGGGGCCAGGCCGAGCACCTGGCCGCCGTCTTGGGTCCAGGCCAGGGTGAGGGCGCGCATGGCGGTCGTTTTCCCAGCACCGGCCGGGGCGATCGCCAGCTGAAGCCGTGCCCGGGGCTGCACATCTGGCGGACCAATGCGGCCTGCCCAGCATCGAGTGCAGTGCCGTTCGCCGCCATCTCCAGCAAAGCCAGGTCCACCGCCGACTCCTCGACGGCTGTCCGGTCGCGGCGTCCCGCGGTGGCGACGAGCCGCTGTTCGGCGTCGAGGATCCGTTGCGACGTGTAGAGATCCGCCCCGGCCACGGTGTAGACCGACGACCCGTCGACCCGCCGCAACGCATCCGGCTCCTCGATGTTGTCACCCGGCGCGGCCAGGGCAATACACCGGCGATCGAGCACCTCATCGACCAACAGATCGACGAGCGCCGGGGCGTTCTCCCCGCCCACGTCGACGGTGCGGACCTGTCGTTGCGCTTCGGCCCGGACATGCCACACCTCCCAGGTCGAGCGGCTCCCCTCCATAGCGGTCAGAATGTGATCAGCCGTGTCTGCGATCCAGCGTGAGTCGGTGATCCGAGCGGTCTCGGCGCGCGGCGTTAGCACCGCTCGCACCATTGAGGCGACGGCCTCCGGGCTGCCTAGCACGGCTGCAGCTTCGCTGAGCCAGGTGGCACGTTGCTCAGTGAGGGATCGGGGTTCGTGTTTGGCGTCGCGGGTTTCCAACGTCGCCTGTTGCGATAGGTGCAATGCTTCAACTGGGGTCGGCGATCGGCCATGATCGTTTTGGAATTGGACGGCTAGCTCGCGGCGGCGGGTGTCGATGTGGACACGGCGGGTCGACCAGCGCTGGTTCAGGCGAGGGTCAACCCCGACGATCTCCCGGATCGGCCGCTTCGTCGCGTCTGTGCCGAGCCGTTCAGCGAACCGCACGCCCAAGCTGTCGCGGAGGTGCTGCTCGAGCGCGGTGTTGTAGGTCTCCGACGCGGCCACGTTGGCCTTGAACAACACACGCCCATCGATCGACAGCCACCGCCTATCAAGAGTCTGCACCTTGTTCGCCACCGCGACGTGAGTGTGCAAATCCGGGTCGCCGGCCCGACTGTCCCGGTGCGTGAAGGCGGTCGCAACCAAGCCTTGGACGTTGACCTGCCGGATGCCTTGCGGCCCGGTTCGGGTGAACAAAGCATGCCTCTCGATGAACGCCAAGGCGTCCTTGACCGCGGCCTGATGGGCCCGTTCGATCACAGCGGCCACCGGCGGGTCGGCGACTGCCCACAAGGCGGACACCGACTTCACCGGCGAGAAGGTCAGGTCATAGCCCGCCACCGTCTGTGTTCGCGGCCGCGAGTCCTTGGCGATCTGCCCGGCCAGCTCCCGAGCATCCAACGGCTCCCGACCATGCTCAGCGACGAAGAATTCACGGGCCACCTGAGTCCGCACCCGCGCCCGGTCAGCCGCCGCGATCGAGGCGTCGGCCGGCCATCCGATGGCGGCGTTGAGCCCCGAAATGCGCTTGGCCACCTCGACCCGGAACGGGATCAAATCGTTGTCGACGATCTTGAACGGCACCCCCAGCCGCGCCACACTCTGAAAGTCCCGCAGGGTGAGGTCGGGACCCTCCAGCTGCTGCTGCCGCAGCTCCGCTAGCGGGTGCAAACCGCAGCCGAACAACGCCCGCATCTGCTCCGCGGACACCGGGTCGCCGGCTGCCAGGCCGTCGATCCCGTCCAGCCCGGACCCGATCCACACCCCAGGCGATTCACCGCGTTCGGCGTAATAAGACGCCAGGCCGGTGTGACCTTTCTCGGTTGCGTCCAAGGCCGCCACCTGCCGGGTCAAATAGTCATACCCAGCCCCGGCTGTGAGCTTGTGCAGGCTCATCGTCACACCCACCCGAAGGGGTACAAGCCGCCGGGGCGGTCAGGACGACTCGAGCTACTTCCGGCGTGCATGAGGTGTGTTCCACATCGGATTCTGGGAATCGGTCGGGGTACATAGGACGGGAGATGCCGGCGGTCTGAACCCCGGACACGGTTCTTATTCGGAGGCGAGTGATAGCTAGGCCCAAGGAGATGGATCGCGATCGTGACATTCGGTCTGTCAGGCGCAGCAATCAGAGGTGAGTCATTGAAGGTCGCCGCGAGCGAAGCGGCAGTGCGCGCCGGCGCGCCGGTCAGGGGCAAGGAGGGCTGACCTTGCCGCCCATGCCGCCGCGCGAGTACACCGTCGAGGCGTACACCCTCTCCGCGGCCGACGGCAGCGAGCAGGAGCTCGACGCGCACACGGTGACTGTCTGGTGATAGCTAACTCGACCGCGAAGTGTGCGGTTGCATCTGGGCTCGCGAAGCGTGCCTGCATGCACCGGCAGCACGGGATGGCGGCGCTGATCGCCGGCCATCCAGCCGTTGGCTACCGGTTGCCGCCGCGACCGTCATCTCCCTGGCCGGACTGCTGTGGGGGTGGGTTCGGGAGCGACCATGCCGCAGCTTGCCCGACGGCGCGCAGATCATAGCGGCGAGCCGAGGGACGTAGTCGGTTTCGGGACGAGCGAGCGACGCGTCGACCTGCTCCATGACCGCCGTGCATAACAGCCGCCGGTCAGCGGTCGATGCTGGCCATGTTCGCATCGTCGTGGCGCTCGCCCGAGGCCGGCGTGAGATTGTTCAAGCGGTCGAGCTGGGCGGCGCTGAGTTCGATGCCGTCGGCAGCGGTGTTTTCCTCGACGCGGGAAACCCGCCGGGTTCCGGGGATGGGAGCGATGTCGTCGCCGCGGGTCAGCAGCCACGCCAGTGCGGCCTGGGCCGGCGTGGCTCCGATCTCGGCGCCGATCGCTTGCACTTCGTCGACGATGCGCAGGTTGCGCTGGAAGTTCTCGCCGGTGAACCGCGGGTTGGTCTTGCGCCAGTCGTCATCGGCGAAGTCGTCCACGGTGCGGATCCGCCCAGTCAGCAGGCCGTGGCCGAGCGGAGAGTAGGGAACGAACCCGATCCCGAGCCCGCGCAGCAGCGGCAGGATTTCCACCTCGACGTCGCGAGTCCAGAGAGAGTATTCGGTCTGCAGCGCGGCCACCGGATGCACGGCGTGCGCCCGGCGGATCGTCTCGGCGCCGGCCTCGGACAGTCCGATGTGGCGTACCTTGCCTTCGGCGACCAGCTCGGCCAGCGCGCCGACCGTCTCTTCGATGGGCGTGTTCGGGTCGACGCGGTGCTGGTAGTAGAGGTCGATGTGGTCGGTGCCGAGCCGCTTGAGCGAGCCTTCGACCGCGGCCTTCACATTGTCGGCGCTGCTGTCGATGACGCCGGGGCCGCCGCCGGAGTGGGAGACGAGACCGAACTTCGTCGCCACGACGACGTCGTCGCGCCGGCCCTTGATGGCCTTGCCGACAATTTCCTCGCTGTGGAAGGGGCCGTAGATCTCGGCGGTGTCGATGTGGGTGACCCCGAGGTCCAGCGCCCGGTGAATGGTGCGGATCGACTCGGCGTCATCGAGCCCCCCGCCGGTGGTGTAGACGCCAGCCATGGTCATGGCTCCCAGACCGATGCGGGAGACATCAAGCCCGCCCAGCGATACATGCTTCATCAGGTACTCCTTTGGGATTATCACGAGTCGAAACCCCGCGTCGGTGGCCGGTCACCTGGGTCTTGCACGCTTCCGGTCTGCAGCGGCAATACCAGATAACCGGCTGCCGAGGGCGCGGAGAAGTTGCTGCTGGCAGGTGTATTGGCAGCCCACCCCTCGTCCTGGAATTCCGGCCTAGCCTGGACGGGTGGACAACCGTGACGAGGTCAAGGCATTCCTCAGCTCCCGTCGCGCCAAGATCACCCCTGAGCAGGCCGGTCTGCACAGCTACAACCGCAACCGGCGGGTGCCGGGACTGCGCCGCAGCGAGGTCGCCGACCTGGCCGGCGTCAGCGTCGAGTACTACGCCCAACTCGAACGGGGCAACCTGGCCGGTGTCTCCGATAGCGTGCTGGACGCCCTGGCTCGAGCATTGCAGTTGGACGAGGCCGAGCGGGCACACCTGGCCGAACTCGCCCGTACCGCCGGCCGCGCCGCCCGCATCACCCGCCGCCGCACGCCGCCCGCCCGGCAGGTCCGGCCCACCGTGGCGCGCATCCTCGACGGGATGACCGAAGTTCCGGCGCTGGTCAACAACGGGCGTCTCGACGTCGTCGCCGCCAACCGCCTCGCCCGGGCGCTGTTCGCGCCGATGTTCGCCGATCCCTCGGTGTCCGCCAGCCGACCGGCGAACCATGCCCGGTTCAACTTCCTTGATTCCCGCGCCCGCGACTTCTGGCTTAACTGGGAAGCAACCGCCGATGAGACCGTCGCCATCCTGCGCGCCGAAGCCGGCCGCGACCCCTACGACAAGGCACTGACCGACCTGGTCGGGGAGCTGTGCACCCGCAGCGATGACTTCCGCGTCCGCTGGGCCGCCCACGACGTCCGCCTGCACCGCACCGGGCTCAAACACATCCACCACCCGGTCGTCGGTGACCTGCACCTGTCCTACGAGGTCATGGAATTACTCGCCGACCCTGGCCTGGCCCTAACCGCCTTCAGCGCCCGAACAGGCTCCACCGACGATGACGGCCTGAAACTCCTCGCCAGCTGGGCCGCCACCCACGACCCGGCCGACGCTCTGGCGACACCCAAACAGCCGTGAGCCAGCACCACTCCGCGCCCACGGTCACGATGCACCATCTCGAACACGTCCATCCGGTTCGCCACCGGCCAGCGGGACACCTTTCCGCGGGACCTTTGTCACACCTGGAAGCGGATCAGCTGCCGGACAACCGGTGACTCGTAGGCCCTCCAGGAGGTCCAGCGGTGGCGGCGAGGGGGAGCCCAGCGGGCGGGTGGTGGGCGCGATTCCGCAGGGATTCCGCAGGAGGTTCGCTAGAGGTCGTTCACGACCAACGTCCGCCAACTCCGTTTCACGCTCAGAATCTGCAATTTCAGCCCCCCTCCAACCACCGCCAACGACACCTGGGGAGTTTGAGCTCTACTACGACGTCTGATACAGGTCTCTGATTTCAGCAGAGCGAAACTTAACGACGGCTGACCTTGGGCTTCGTGCCCGAGGTCAGTCGCCGTTTGGGCCCGTACATGGTGGACCGCCTGAAGACCCTGCGACCCACGACGATCAAAGCACCATCGTGCCGTTACCTGCTAGCGAGACCAGCTGCCAGCGGCATTAAGGTGCCTGGGTGCTGTACGTCGTGATCGCACTCGCCTCGGGACTCGTCTGGGGCGTCGGCGACTTCGCGGGTGGCAAGGCGACCCAGCGCGCAGCTGCGCTGCCGGTCGTGTGGCTATCGAAGCTGGCGAGCTTGCCGCTGCTCGCGATCTACCTGCTTGCGACATATGTGCCAATCTCATCGATTGGCCTCGCGTGGGGCGGCCTGGCCGGGGTTGCCGGTGTCATCGGCCTGGTGCTGTTCTACCGCGCCCTTTCGGCCGGCGCCATGACAGTCGTGGCACCGGTCACCGGCGTCACCTCGGCTGCCATTCCCGTCAGCGTTGGCCTTCTCGCGGGCGAGCGTCCTTCGGGTCTGCAGCTTGTTGGCGTGGCCTGCGCGCTGCTGGCGATCGCCCTCGTGAGCATCTCGCCGCATCCATCAGGGAATCGCCGCGCGGTCACCTGGAGACTGGTTGCGGTGGCGGTCGGCGCTGGCATCGGTTTCGCTCTGTTTTTCATCTTGATCGCGGTAGCGGGTGACGCAGCCGGCGGATCGCCAGGGCTGTGGCCGATCGCCGGTTCTCAGCTCAGCGCTTTGATCATCGGTGGCCTGCTACTGATGATGACTCGACCTGCACCCTGGCCCCACCAAGCTGGTTTGGTCTGGACGATGGTGGCCGGCCCGTGCGACATGACAGCGAATGCCCTCTATCTGGTCGCCACTCGCCATGGCGACCTCAGCGTTGTCGCTCCGCTCGCCGCACTCTACCCAGTGACAACAGTGATCTTGGCTCTCATCATTGACCAGGAACGGCTGCGCGGCATTCAGGTCGCCGGGCTTGCCTTCGCTGTGGCAGCCCTTGTGCTCGTCAGCGGCTAACCAGATCACCTTTTCTCGGCCGAAGTCCTCCGGCTCACCTGTAGCCTCTCAGCGGAGGTCAAGGTGGGCATAAACGTTGAATATCCGCATCGAGTGGCAATGATCAGCATGCACACGTCGCCACTCGCTACGCCGGGCGTGGGAGACGCCGGCGGTCTAAACGTCTATGTCGCCGAGCTGATGCGGCGGCTCGGCGAGCGTGGCCTGAAGGTGGATGTCTTTACCCGACGTGACGCACCTGACCTGCCCGACATTGTCGAGATCCACGAGCACACCAGAGTGATCCACCTCAAGGCGGGGCCTGAAGCGTATGTCGCGAAGGAGGCGCTGCCCTCGCTGACGGAGGAGTTCTGCGCTGCGCTTGAGGCCCGCCTTGACGACCATGACCTGATTCACACCCACTACTGGCTCTCCGGGCTGGTCGGGGTGCAGCTCAAAGCTCGGCACGGCATCCCGCTGGTGCACACCATGCACACCATGGCCCGGGTGAAGAACTCCAGTCTCGGTGAGGACCAGCTCGTCGAGCCCCACGTACGCGAGCACGGCGAGTCCGCCATCGTTCGAGCGGCCGACGTGCTCACCGCTAGCACTACCGACGAGGCGGCCGAACTCCAAGATCAGTACTGCGCCAAGGCCGGCCAGATCATGATCGTGCCGCCGGGGGTCGACCTGCGGATCTTCCACCCCTGCGACCAGCCCAAGTCACGAGCCCAGTTCGGTGTGCCCCAGGACATTCAGGTGATCTTGTTCGTCGGCCGTATTCAGCCGCTGAAGGCGCCCGATGTGTTAATCAAGGCCGTTGCCGAGCTGGCGCGACGCGACGCCGGACGCCATGAGCGACTGCAGTTGATCATCATCGGTGGTCCCAGCGGCACCAACGCCGAGTGGTCGCAAACGCTCGGCACGCTGGCGATCGATCAGGGCATCGCGGACATGGTGGACTTCCGCCCACATTCGCCCCGCTCCGAACTGTTCCGCTGGTACTGCGTCTCTGACGTCGTCGCTGTGCCCTCCTACAACGAGTCCTTTGGACTCGTGGCGCTCGAGGCGCAAGCATGCGGACGACCAGTTGTCGCAGCGGACGTCGGGGGCCTCCGGCACGCCGTCCGTGATCATTACAGCGGGCTACTGGTAAAGGGGCACGACGAGGGTGAATGGGCTGATGCTCTCGCCGCGATCCTCGATGATCATGACGAGATGATCAGAATGGGAACCAACGCGGCAGCACACGCCGCGACGTTCAGCTGGGACAATACGGCGGCTGCCACGCTACAGGCGTACCGGACGGCCATGAGGGCCTCTTTCCCGACGCTGTGACTGTCCGAACACCTGCGCAGTCTGCCTTAAGTGCAACTGCCGACGGATCCAAGCGCTCGCTGGCAACTTAGGCCCTGCTGCCTGTCTGGCTTTCGGTCTCCCCAGCGTCCTCGACGGTCAGTGGCGTCGCGATATGCTCCAGAGTTTGCCGCTCGGCCTTGACGCCGAAGATTGCCTCGACGATCCCGCCGGCGATCATGAGTGCGGCACCGATGAAATAGCCGAAGGCGATCTTGGTGATGTCCCCCGAACCGGAGGCATTCTCGATCGAGGCGCCGAAAAGCAGCGGCCCCGCAATGCCACCAGCAGCGGTACCGATCGCATAGAAGAAGGCGATGCACAGCGCTCGGGTCTCGAGCGGGAAGATCTCGCTGACCGTGAGGTAGGCCGAGCTCGCGCCCCGCCGAGGCGAAGAAGAAGATGATGGCGCCGCACAATGTCAGCGTCACAGCGGTCAGCGAGCCCAAGATCACGCCGGTTATGGCAAGCAAGATGCCGGCGACGATGTAGGTACCCGCGATCATTCGGACACGCCTGACTGTGTCGAATAGCGGACTGAGTAACAACGCACCCAGGAAGTTGCTGGCTGCGAAGGCGGCGATGTACCAGCCGGTCTGTTTGACGCCGAGGAACGTGGTCAGCGTATCGCCGTAGGTGAGGAAGAAAGCGTTGTACAGGAACGCCTGGCCGATGAAGAGCGCGAAGCACAGCAGCGTACGCCGCGGGTACAGCGTGAAGACTGAGCGGGCGATCAGCGCAATGCCGATCGAGCGCCGCTGCCGTACGGTGATCGTGCCCGACGGCTCCGGCAGTTCGCCATCTTCGGCGCGCACCTGCTCCGGGGGATCAGCTCGTCGATCGCGGAGTTGATGGCGGCGTACTCTCCACCGATCCCGGCACCGGTCAAGAAGCGGCATGCGAAGTACCAGAGCGGGTCCGGTGAGAAGGCGGTAAGCACGGTTGCGAAGGTGTAGAGCAAGTGTGATCAGAAACAGCTTCTTGCGGCCGAAGCGGTCGGTGAGCTGACCGAAGACGAGTGCGCCCAGGCAGCCTCCGGCCACATACACCGCACCAGCCAAGCCCGATGTCGAAGTCCGACATGCCCAAGCCCGTATCGGCAGGCTTAAGCGCGCCTCAGACATCGAACCTACGATTGTGACAGCACAAGGTGCTCCAGGCGCAGGTGGTCGTCGGAGATTCGGGCCCGCGCTGAGGCGCAGCCCGTGCTCCTCACACTACGACGAGCCCCAGAAGACCCTCTCCACGACAGCCCTGGCTCGGCGCGTCACCCGGCGGTAGTCGGCGAGTAGGTGAGAGGACTCCCCCGGCCCGTATCCGAGGAGCTCGGCCAGGCTGGCCAGCTCCCGGTTGTCGCTCGGCAACGAATCAGAGCCGCGGCCCCGCATCAGCATGATCTGGTTGCGGATCCGGCTGGCCAACATCCAGGCCGCCTCGAGATGTCCGGCGTCCATCGCGTCAATGATGCCGGCATCGCGGGCGGCGCGCAGCGCCACGATTGTCCGCGAGGAGCGGAGAGCGGGCGTTTCATAGGCATGCTGCAGCTGGAGAAGCTGAACCGTCCACTCAACATCTGCGATCCCGCCAGGCCCCAGCTTGGTGTGTTTGGCGGGGTTGGCGCCCCGCGGTAGTCGTTCGGCCTCCACTCGGGCCTTCAGCTTGCGGATCTCGGTTAGTTGCGCCGTATTCAATCCGCCTTCCGGCCAGCGGTGGGCATCGATCTCGGCCATCAAGGCCTTGCCAAGCTCCTCATCACCCGCGAGGGCATCGGCGCGCACCAACGCCTGCAGCTCCCAGGTGGAGGACCACCGACTGTAGTAGTTGCGATACGCGCTGAGTGAGCGGATCAGGGCACCGCCCTTGCCCTCGGGCCGGAGGTCGGTATCGATGCTCAAGGGGGGGTCGGCGGCGGGCCGGGTGAGGAGCGTCCGCAGCTCCGTCACCACAGCGGCAGCAACTTTGGTGGGGTCGCTGTCCTGATCAGCGCTGTCTTCCATCACGAACATGGCATCGGCGTCCGAGGCGTACGACATCTCCCGGCCGCCCCAGCGGCCCATCGCGATGACGGCGATCCGCGGCATCGGTCCGCTCTCAGAGGCCTCGCTCGCCACAGCCAGTGCTGCCTCGATCGTCGCCGATGCTAGGTCGGTGAGGGCCGCTCCCACACTGAGGACATCGTTGTTTCCGAGCAGATCACCGGCTGACACCCGAAACAGCTCCCGCCGCCGGATCGCCCGGATCGCCTCGACCGCAGCCACGCTGCTGCTCTGCCTGCCGGCGGCGGCGTGCATCTCCGCCTTCAGCTCGGCCAGCGACCGAGGCCGCAGTTCTTGATCATCGGCGAGCATCTGCACGGTCTGCGGAGCCCGCTTGAGCAGCTCCACGGCGTACCGGCTGGAAGCGAGGATCCGGGCTAGCCGCTCGGCCATCGTGCCCTCGTCGCGAAGGGCTCGTAGGTACCAGGGGGTGGTGCCCAGCGCTTCCGACACCTGGCGGAACGCCAGCAGGCCGTGATCAGGATTGGGCGCTTGCGCGAACCAGCCGAGCATCGCCGGCAACAGCTGGCGCTGAATCTCAGCCTGCCTGGTGACGCCCTGGCTGAGCGCCGCTATGTGGCGCAGCGCGGCCTTCGGATCGGCATAGCCGAGCGCCCTCAGCCGATCGAGGGCCGCATCGGTGGTCAGCCTGAGCTCCGTAGACGGAATCTTCGCCACCGTGTCAAGCAGCGGGGAGTAGAAGAGCCTCTCGTGCAGCCGCCGTACCCTCTGGGCCGTGTGGCGCCAGGTGCTGAGCAGCTCCTTTACCGGGTCCTTGTAGCCAAACGAACGGCCCAGCCGACGAAGATCATGATCATTGTTAGGCAGTAGATGGGTACGCCGCAGGTTGAAGAGCTGGATGCGATGCTCGAGTGTTCGCAGGAACCGATAGGCCAACGCGAACCGTTTGCCATCTTCGCGGCCCACGTAGCCGTTGTCGATCAAGGCCTTGAGCGCTGGCAACGTCGCGCGCGACCGCAGTCGTTCGTCGACCCGTCCGTGCACCAGCTGCAACAGCTGAACCGAGAACTCGACGTCGCGCAACCCACCCTCACCGAGCTTGAGCTCGCGACCCTGGTCCCGTGCCGGAATGTGAGCCACCACGCGCTTGCGCATCGCCTGGGTGTCGGCAACGAAGTTTTCCCGCTCAGCTGCGCGCCACACCATCGGCGTTACGAGGTCAACAAAGGCTTGTCCAAGCTCAAGATCACCGGCAGCAGGTCGAGCCTTGAGCATGGCCTGGAACTCCCAGGTTTTGGCCCACTTTTCGTAATAGATGCGATGGCTGGACAGCGTCCGTACTAGCTGGCCGGCCTTGCCCTCCGGCCTCAGGGCGGCATCCACCTCCCAGATGGTCCCGGCCGAGGTATGCGCCGAGCAGATCCGGGTCATCTCAGCCGCTATCCGCGTGGCAATCTGCACAGCCTGGTCGTTGCTGACCAGCGGCGTTCCGTCGTCTTCCACTGGCTCTGCGACGAAGAGGACGTCGACGTCGCTGACGTAGTTAAGCTCCTGGGCGCCACATTTGCCGAGTGCAACCACCGCTAGCCGCGTCTTCAGAGCGTTTTCGCCGAGCTTGAGTCGAGCAATCGACAGGGCGGCTTCAAGGGTGGCGTCCGCCAGGTCGGACAGCTCGTCGGCAATGTCCACAACCGTCTCGATTGGCTCCGGCGCACCGAGGTCCCGGGCGGCGATACGTAGTAGCACTCCGCGATATGCAATCCGTAACTGGTCGCCAGTGGGATCGGTCGCGATGGGCGTCGGCGATTCCGGGTCAGCGCCTGTCGCCTCCAGCAGCTCCCGACGCAGCGAGGCCGCAGGAACCTTGACCAGTTCGGTCTCGAGCAGCTCAAGATGTTCCGGATGAGCGATCAGATGTTGGCTGAGCTGGCTGCTGCCGCCCAGGACCATGATCAGCTGACGGGCCAGAACGGGAGCCGCTGTCAACCGGGCGAGCAAGTCCGGGACCCGCTCACAAAGCCGATCAAGGCCCGCGAGCGCCAGGTCTGGATCGGCGGACTTGGCAAGCACATCAAGCAATGGCTCATACTCATCGGCCCAGTGATCGATGACGCGTCCTGCCGCCACCGCGTCGACGAAGCCTCGGCGCGCCAGCGTGCCTTGCATCGTCTCGATCCGGATCATGAGCTCGATGCTATTCTTCTCTGCTCGCGCGGCGCCCCGGAAGCCTCAACCGAGGCTCGCAGAGGTGGGCGCGCAGCATTTGGTCTGCGTGATCTTTGGTAGCGTCGCGGCGGAGGTCGTGAATGATGGCAACGCCCCGGCTGCGCCCGCAGCAGGCCTTGCTCGAGCAGTCGCGAACGGTCCTGGGGTGGCTGCACGGCCAAGCTCCAGAGGTCTTCGAACGCCCCACCGTGCTGCCGGGCTGGAGCGTACGCCAGCTCGCGGGTCACCTGGTTTTCGTGCACGCCGGCTTAGCGCAGTCGTTGAATCAGCCGAGCAAAGAAGTCGCCCTACCCATTCATGAGTTCGTGACCCGCTATCGGCGCGATGTCGAGATGATCATGACGTCAACCCTCGAGGCATCCGCAGGGCTTTCAGGTCCTGAGGTCGTGGCGCGCCTCGGGACAGCCATTGATGATCTTTCTGCCAGGCTCGACGCGGGCTTCGAGATGTCACACGTGATCATCACGCGACGCGGGCCGACGACAATCGAGGACTATCTTGCGACCCGCATTGTCGAGCTGGTCGTCCATACCGACGATCTCAATCGCTCACTTCCCGAGGCGGCGCCAGCAGAGCTGCATCGCAGTGCGCTCTCGAGGTGTACCCGTACACTCGCCGGCATCCTCGCCGGGCAACATCCCGGCCGATCCATCGAGGTGAGGGTGCCGCCGTACGCCGCAATACAATGCGCGATCACCGATCCAGGCCCAACACATACACGCGGCACCCCGCCGAACGTGGTGGAGACCGACCCGCTGACCTTCCTGCGGCTCGCGACGGGCCGGATCACCTGGGCCGATGCCGTTGCCAACGGCACCGTCCACGCCTCCGGATTGCGGGCCAACCTCGCTCCAGCCCTCCCTCTGCTCTCCTAACACCGAGTTGTCAGAATCTGAGCACCATATTTGCTGCCCAGATTCTGACAACTCGGTGTTAGAGCGCGTCTGTGAACTTGTCAGCCCGACATGGTCCGTGCAGGCTAGGCCGAGGGCGCCCCCTGCCGCGATGAGTTCCGGCCAGGTCGCGAGTCTGTTC
>Ga0307294_10000202_pt1 | contig 14667 bp, 11 predicted proteins | sample ER_DNA_151_FD_194468 | JGI IMG/M metagenome (GOLD analysis project Ga0307294, IMG submission 194468) | Bulk soil microbial communities from the East River watershed near Crested Butte, Colorado, United States - ER_DNA_151 | ecosystem: Environmental > Terrestrial > Soil > Floodplain | place... | reverse complement strand
TTCAGGGTCGGAATGTGCGGATCGTTGAGCCGCACGTTCCATCCGGCACGCGCGAAGATCGTGGCCCAGGCGCGGCCGATCAGGCCGGAGCCGACGATGGCGACATTGCGTTCGGTATTGGCCATATTCTGTCTCTAGTTCCTCATCACAGCCAGAGCACCTTGCGGCGCAGGTCGAGATCGTCGCGCAGCGCCTTCGACGGCCCCTGGTGAATCACCCGGCCGCGTTCCAGCGCCACCGTGGTATCGGACAGCGCCAGCGCGAGATCGAGATGGTGGTCGACGATGATGATGGCGATTTCCTTGCGCAGCCGGTCGAAGGTTTCGAACAATTGCTCGACCACGGTCGGTGCCAGACCCTCGAACGGTTCGTCGAGCAGCAATACCCGCACATCGCCCGACAGCGCGCGCGCCACCGCCACCATCTGCTGCTCGCCGCCGGAGAGATAATCCGCCGGGCTGTCGAGCCGCTCCCTGATGCGCGGGAAATACTCGTAGATCCGTTCCCGGGTCCAGTGCACGCCGTTGCCGGTCTGGCGCTTCAGGCCGCCCAGCTCGAGATTTTGCTCGACGCTCATGCCGGCGAACAGGCCGCGGCCCTGCGGCACGTAGCCGATGCCGAGCCGTGCGTTCTGCGCCGACGAATTGCCGATCAGCTCATGGTCCGCCAGCCGGATCGATCCGTTCGTTGCCGGCGCGATCCCGATCAGCGTCTTCAGCAGCGTCGACTTGCCGGCGCCGTTGCGCCCGAGCAGGGCGATGATCTCGTTTTCGTGCAGCGTGAAGTTGACGTCGTTGAGAATGTGGCTCTTGCCATAGAAGGTGTCGACATTGCTGGCCGTCAGCAGCGCGCTGACGCGGGCGGCGGTCACGCGCGGCCGCGCCGCAACTTCGGTGGCGCCGGAGCCGATATAGACGGCCTGCACTTCGGGGCTGGCGCGCGCCTCATCGACCGTGCCGTCGAGCAGCACGCGGCCTTCATTCATCACGGTGACATGGTCGGCGAGCTGGAACACCCGGTCGATGTCGTGTTCGACCAGCAGCACCGGCAGGTCCGACGAGATGCGCTTGATGATGGCGCCGATGCGCTCGCGTTCGGCGGCGGCGAGCCCGGCCAGCGGCTCGTCGAGCAGCAGCACGCGGGGCGCGGTGGCCAGCGCCACGCCCATGTCGAGCAGGCGCTGGCCGCCATAGGACAACATGCCGGCTTCGGCCTTTTCGATGCCGGCGAGGCCGAGATAGCGGATGGTGGCGTCGGTCTCTTCGTTGATCGCCTCGATCGACAGCGCATTGGTGACGGGATCGAAGCGCTTGGGGTGCCGCGCCTGCACGGCGAGCCGGATATTTTCTCCGACGCTGAGCGCCGGAAACAGATTGGTGATCTGGAACGAACGGCCGATGCCGGCGCGCGCGATTTCCTCCGGCGTGTGGCCTGCGATCGGCTGGCCCAGCAGCGACACCGAGCCTTCGTCGGGCGGAAACATGCCCGACAACAGGTTGAACGCCGTGGTCTTGCCGGCCCCGTTGGGGCCGATCAGCGCATGCAGGGTGCGGTCTTCAATCGAGATGTCGATGCCCTGTACCGCCTTGATGCCGCCGAAGCTCTTGACGATGTGGCGGGCCGAGAGTATCGCGCCATCGACGTGGGACGTCGGCCGCAGAAACTCCGGCAGCGGCAGCGCCTCGATGCGGCGCGCCGACATGGCGGCATCCTCGGTGGTCTTCTTGCGGAACGGCGCGATCAGCCGCTCGCCGACGCCGACCAGGCCGGTCGGCGAAAACACGATGAAGCCGACGAACACCAGGCCGAACCAGAACAACCAGTTCTCGGTGTAGATGCCCAGGAATTCCCTGAACAGGATGAAGAACAGCGCACCGAGCGCCGGCCCCAGGAAACTGCGCATGCCGCCGATCACGACCATGGCCAGCAATTCGCCTGAAAATGCCACCGAGATCGGATCGGCCGAGGTCATGCGATTCTGGAACAAGAGCAGGATACCGGCCAACCCGGTGATCCCGGCCGACAGCGTGAAGGCGGCGAGCTTGTAGCGATCGGTGGCATAGCCGAGGAAACGGGCGCGCTGCTCGTTCTCGCGGATCGCCACCAGCACGGTGCCGACCGTCGAATTGTGGAAGCGCCACAGCAGGATGAGCACCAGGAAGGCGATTGCTGCGACGAACCAGTAGTAATTGGTGGAGGATTCCAGATTGACGCCGAACAGCGTCGGGCGCGTGATGCCGCCGAGGCCGTTCTCGCCGCCGGTGACGTCGGTCCAGCGGAACGCCACCGCATACAGCATCGCCGCCAGCGCCAGCGTCAGCAGCGAGAAATAGACGCCGCGCCGGCGCAGGATCAGGAAACCGAAGGTGACGGCGATCGCCATGACGACCAGGACGCCGCCAATGGCCGGACCGAAGAAAGAATCCGGCATCAGGTTGCGCTGGATCAGCGCCGCCGCATAGGCGGCGAGCCCGAACCAGGCGCCATGGCCGAACGAGACCAGGCCGGTATGGCCGACCAGGATGTTGAGCGCCATGCAGGCCAGCGCGAAGGTGACGACCTCGGACGCCGAGGTCATGGTGAGGCCGAGCGCCAGCAGCACCGGCGGCAGCACGAACAGCCCGAGGGCCGATATCAGCAGCGGAATGGGCAGGCGCTTCATCATGTCAGCGTCTCACTCGAACCGCGTGATGCGTTCGCCGAACAGGCCGCGCGGCCGGAACAGCAGCACCAGGAGCATCAGAAGATAGATTGCCGCGGTCGAAGCCGCGGAATAGCCGATGCCGACCATGACGCCCTTGACGAGGCCGACCAGCAAGGCGGCGGCCACCACGCCCCAGAACGATCCGAGGCCGCCGATCACCACCACGACGAAGGCCGGCGTGATGATTTCCTGGCCCATCGCCGGATGGATCGAATAGATCGGCGCCAGCAGCACGCCGGCAAGGCCGGCCAGGCCGATGCCGAGGGCGGCCACCGCGGACATGTAAGGCTGCAGGGAAATGCCGAGCGCGCCGACCATGTCGGGATTCTGCACGCCGGCGCGCACCACGCGGCCGAACGAGGTTTTTTGCAGCAGCAGCCAGAGCCCGGCGACGCAGGTCACGGCGATGCCGAGCAGCACCACGCGATAGAACGAATAGATGAAGCTGCCGATCGAGACCTGTCCGCGCAGCCATTGCGGTATCGAATAGGACAATGGCGGTGCGCCGAAGATCATCCGCAACGCCTGCTCGGCCACCATGGCGAGGCCGAACGTCATCAGCAGCGAGAGGATCGGATCGGAGCGATAGAAGCGCCGAAACAGCGTGCGCTCGATCACCACGCCCATCAACGCCACCACCACCGGTGCCGCCACGAACGAGCCGCCGAAGCCGAGATATGGCGACAGCACCAGCGTCAGGTAGGCGCCGATCGCGTAGAACGCGCCATGCGCCAGGTTGACGATGCCGCCGAGCGAGAAGATCAGCGACAGGCCGAGCGCGATCAGCAGGTAATAGACGCCGTCGAGCAGGCCGTTGAGGATTTGCTGGGCTAATAACATGGCGGACATGGCTGGGTCTCGTTTGCCGGAGGCGGCGGCGGTTCTTGCCCTCCCCTGGAGGGGGAGGGTCGGCTCGCATGGAGCGAAGCGAAATGCGAGACGGGGTGGGGTGACGGTGTCTCAGCCCGGGCACAATCCGTGACGAGAGACTGTCACCCCACCCCGCCGCTCATTTCATTCGCGTCGACCCTCCCCCCGGGAGGGTAAGACCGAGCGAGCGTCGCCTCCCTCAGCTCGGGAACGTGCAGCTGTTCTCTTCCTTGGTCGCGGCGATCACCTCGAGGTCTTCGTTGGCAGCCGGTACCGCCGGGCTGGAAGCGAAGATGTCCCACTGGTTCTTGATCTTGTCGGCCGGCAGCGCGGTGACGGCATACATTTCGTGCATCAACTGATGGTCGGAGCCGCGGAAATAGCCTTCCCGCGTCTTCAGGACGTCGAACTTCGCACCCTTCTCGAAGTGCTCGATGATCTTCGGCGATTCCGCCGATTTCAGGTCGTTGATGGCCTTGGCCACGATCTTGGTAGCGACGTAATCGCCCCAAGCCTGGTTTTCCGGCGGCTTCTTGTATTTTGCGGTGAAGGCCGCCACGAACGCCTTGGAGCCCGAAGTCTCAAGCAGATGATGCCAGACCACGGGCCAGGTGCCGACGAAATTGCCCTTGCCGGCCGCCCAGGCCAGCGCGGTATCGAAGCCGAACCCGCCGACCGGGAAGGTCAGGCCGAACTCGGCATATTGCTTGAGGAAGTTGGTGATCTGGTTGCCGGCGAGATTGATCACGACCAGATCGGGCTTGGCCTCGCGGATCTTGAGCAGATAGGCGGAGAAGTCGGTGGCGTCGGTCGGCACCAGATCGTCGCCGGCGAAATTGCCGCCATTGGCTTCCATGAAGCGCTTTGAAACCTTCAGGAGGTCATGGCCGAAGGCGTAATCGGCCGTCAGCGAGTACCACTTCTTGCCCTTGACCAGGCCGTCGCGCAGGAACGAGCGGCCGACGGTCTTCACATACATCGAGTTCTGCGACTCGACGTGGAACATGTAGCGCTGGCAATCCTTGCCGCGCAGCGCGTCGGAGTTGCCGCCGGTGTTGATGAACAGGGTCTTGGTGCGCGAGGCGACCTGCGCGATGGTCAGGCACGAGGCGGAGGAGATCTCGCCGATGATGCAGGCGACCTTGTCGCGCTCGATCATGCGCTCGGCCTTGGTCGAGGCGGTCTGCGGATTGACCGAATCCTCCTTCAGCAGCTCCACCTTGCGGCCCATCATGCCGCCCGCGGCGTTGATCTCTTCCACCGCGAGATCGGCGGCCATCACGGCGTATTCGCCGAGCGGTCCGAGAAAGCCGGTGCGCGGCGTCAGATGGCCGATCCTGATGACGTCGGCGGTCTGGGCGCGCAAAATCGCGGGGGCGGAGATTCCCGACGCCAGGGCAATGCCGCCGGCGGTCTGCAACAGGCTTCGGCGCGTGAATTGATTTTTGTTGTTGGACATCAGCCTTCATCTCCCTGGTGTGGCCGCATGAGCTGCGGCAGTTTCTTGCTTGGCAAACGCGGCGTGGTTCGCGTGCGCAGCGGCTTTGTGTCGCTTGCCGTGATCTGTGATCACAGTTAGAGTTGCAAAAGTCCGGCCCGTTGTCGAGTCCCCTCTCGAAGATCCCGGTGGCATGGGAGCCCTGCATTGAATTTGCCCGGCGCGCTCAATCTGGTGGAACCGCTCGACCGTCAGACGCTGGGCGAGCGCGCCTATGTCCAACTGGCCGACCTGCTGATGTCGGGCCGGCTGGCGCCGGGCGAGAAGTTGTCGTTGCGCGCGGCGGCGGATGTGCTCGGCGTCTCCATCATGCCGGTGCGCGAGGCGGTATCGCGGCTGGTCGCCGACAAGGCGCTGGAGGTGACGCCGAACCGCGCGGTACGCGTGCCGCTGATGTCGGCGGCGCAATTTCGCGACCTGACCAAGGTCCGGATCGCCATCGAGGGCCATGCGGCGGCGCAGGCAGCAGCCCACCGCGACGGCAGCGACCTCGTGTCGATCGCCCGAGCCGAAGAAGCGATGCGGCTGGAGAGCGAGGCTGATGTGCCCGACCTGCCGCGCGCGGTCGAACTCAACAAGACTTTCCATTTCGCGGTTTACGAGGCGGCGCATTCGCCGATCCTGGTGGAAATCATCCGCGCGCTGTGGCTCAAGGCCGGGCCGGTGATCAATCTCGATCTCAGGGCCAATCCCGACCGGCTGGCGAAGGGCGACGCGATCCGGTTTCACGCCGCGGTGCGCAAGGCGATCGACGCCGGCAACGGCGCCGCGGCGCAGGCCGGAATTGCCGGCGACATCAGGGGTGCCGCGGATTTCATTCTTTCGCGCGGCGGACTTGCCGATTGACTCTCTTCCCTGCGACATCTCGGAGCGATCATGGATCTCGAACTCAAGGATTTGCGCGTGCTGGTAACCGCCGGCGCCAACGGTATCGGACGCGCCATTGCGCGGCGTTTTGTCAGTGAGGGCGCCAGGGTTCATACCTGCGATGTCGATGAAACCGCGCTGTCTGAACTCGCCGCCAGCGATCCCGCCATTACCTCGACCCCGTGCGATGTTTCCAACCGCGCCGCAGTTCAGAACCTGTTCGCGGAAACGGTGGCAAAACTCGGCGGCCTCGACGTGCTCGTCAACAATGCCGGCGTTGCCGGCCCGACCGCCAAGGTCGAGGAGATGAATCCGGAAGATTGGGACCGCTGCCTTGAGATCTGCCTGACCGGGCAGTTCAACTGCACCCGCCTCGCCGTGCCGCATCTGCGCAAGAGCAGGAACGCGTCGATCGTCAACATCTCGTCGGCCGCGGGCCGGCTCGGCTTTGCCATGCGCACGCCCTACGCGGCGGCCAAATGGGGCGTGATCGGACTTACAAAGTCGCTGTCGATCGAACTCGGGCCGGACAACATCCGGGTCAACGCGATCCTGCCCGGCCTCGTCGCCGGCGACCGGCAGCGCCGCGTGCTGGAAGCCAAGGCGCAGCAGCGCGGGATTTCCTACGCCGAGATGGAGCGCACCGCGTTCTCCTATACCTCGATCAAGGATTATGTGACGCCGGAGCAGATTGCCGACCAGATCCTGTTCATGTGCAGCCCGCGCGGCAAGACGATTTCCGGGCAGGCGATTTCGGTCTGCGGCGACACCCAGATGCTGGGATAGCGAGAGGACTTGTCGGCAGGGCAGCTGTGGCCATACTTTGTTGCAGCCCCGCGGAGAACGCCGATGACCGATGCGAACCGCAAATCTCATTGGGAAACGGTCTATGCGACCAAGGCCGAGAACGAAGTCAGCTGGTATCAGCAAGATCCCGCGCCGTCGCTCGAACTGATCGGCCTCGCGCGGCCGATGCCGGATACCACCATCGTCGATATCGGCGGCGGTGCATCGCGCTTGATCGACAGCCTTGTCGCGCGCGGATTCAGGCGCGTGACGGTGCTGGACATCTCGCAGGCCGCGCTCGATGCCGCCAAAGCGCGGCTCGGCGAAGCCGCGAGCGAGGTGGAATGGGTGGCCGCCGACGTCACCAGATGGTCGCCGGCGCACAGCTTCGACATCTGGCATGACCGGGCGGCCTTTCATTTTCTGACCGATCCAGCCGACCGCTCGGCCTATATGGCGCGCTTGACGCAGGCGCTCGCGCCCCGCGGCCATGTCGTCATCGGGACCTTCGCCATCGACGGCCCGGAGAAGTGCAGCGGGCTGCCCGTCAACCGCTACGATGCGGCAAGCCTCGCCGGGGAATTTGGCGAAGGCTTTGAACTGGTGGATTCCCGGCGGCAGGATCATGCCACGCCCTGGAACGCGATCCAGCGCTTCCAGTTCTGCGTTTTCCGGCGCAAGGGTTGAGTGGCATCGGACACGTTTGCCGGAACAGATGGAACTCCGCGAGAGCGCTCATACGAAGTTAACTACCCAGCCAAGCCCGCATCGCCTTAAACTCGGAGCCGCACTATCGTAGGGTGCCGGAACCGTTCGTGAGGCGGAGCGCGCATGGCAAATCCAGTGAATGAGGATCGGACAACCGAAAGCAGCCGGTTTTCGGAACCCGCGGCAGCCGGTTTTCAGCAGGTTGGCAAGGTGGCCGCGGTCACGGTCGACCTGCGGGACGGCTTTCGAAACGAGCGCCGGACCGCCGAATATCGGGCGATCCACGGCCTGTCGGCTGATGCCGATGATACCCATGAAGACTGGATCGCGCGGCTGCATCCCGAAGACCGCGAGCGAACCGTACGGCGCTTCATGGATGCGGTGAAAGGTAGCGGCGAACAGTTTTCATACCAGTATCGAATCGTCAGGCCGAATGATGGGCAGGTCCGCTGGATTGCCACCGAAGCCCGCATCGAGCGCGATGCTGGGGGCGCCCCGCTGCGGCTGGTCGGCGCCCACATCGACATCACCGAGTTGGCGATTGCCAAGGAAACGCTACGCGAGAGTGAAGAACGATTCCGCCTGATCGCCAACAGCGCGCCGGTGCCGATGTGGGTTACCAAGATCGACCGCACCCGCGCCTTCGCCAACCAGGCCTATCTGGAATTCCTCGGCGTTCCCTACGAGGAGGGACTGGCGTTCGACTGGCGCAAGATCCTGCATCCGGACGACATGGATCGCATCGTGAAGCAGAGCGTGGCCGGCGAGGCGACGCTGAAGCCGTTCGTGCTGGAAGGACGCTATCGCCGCGCCGACGGGCAATGGCGGTGGATGCGCTCGGAATCGCAGCCGCGCTGGGATCCGACCGGAAAGCATATCGGCTTCATCGGCGTCGCCCACGACATCACGGTCGCCAAGGAAGCCGAACTCGAACTCCGGAACCTGAACGAAACGCTGGAGCAGCGGATCGCGGAGCGCACCTCGCAGCTGCAGTCCAACGAAGCGCAGATGCGCGCGATCTTCGAGACCAGCAACCAGTATCAGGGACTGTTGGACCTGCGAGGCAACGTTCTCTACGCCAATGCGACGTCACTGGCCGGAATCCGGGCCAGCATATGGGACGTTTCCGGAAAACCGTACTGGGATTCACCGTGGTTTGCGGCAACGGAGGGAATGCGCGAAATCGTGAAGGAGGCCTTTGCAGCGGTGCTGCGGGGCGAGAGCGTGCGGCGGGAAATGCAGCTCAATCTTGCTGCCGGCGAGCGCTTTTTCGATTTCACCATGCGCCCGGTGTTCGATCAGCATGGCGCCGTCTCCGGGGTGTTGCCCGAGGCCGTCGACATCACCGAGCGGCGGCAGGCGGAGGAGGCGCTTCGGCAATCCCAGAAGATGGATGCGATCGGCCAGCTGACCGGCGGCGTCGCCCATGATTTCAACAACCTTCTCACCATCATCCGCTCGGCGACCGATTTCCTGCGTCGCCGCGAGCTCGGCGAGGACCGGCGCCGCCGCTACATCGATGCGATTTCGGATACGGTCGACCGCGCCTCGAAGCTCACCGGCCAGCTTCTGGCCTTTGCCCGGCGGCAGCCGCTGTCGCCGCAGGTATTCGATGTGGGGTCGCAGGTCGAGAGCATCGCGCAACTGATCCGCCCGCTGATGGGCGGCCGAATCCAGATCACGGTCGAGCCTGGCGACCGCCCCTGCCTTGCCACCGCCGACGTTACACAGTTCGAAACCGCGCTGGTCAATCTCGCGGTCAATGCCCGCGATGCGATGGCGGGGGAGGGCAGTCTCGTCATCCATGTCGATGCGGTCGATGCGATTCCTGCCCTGCGCGGTCATCCCCGCCGCGACGGCCGGTTTGTCGCGGTCTCCGTCACCGATACCGGCTCCGGGATCCCGGCCGACATGCTGGAAGTCATCTTCGAGCCGTTCTTCACCACCAAGGATGTCGGCAAGGGCACCGGCCTCGGGCTCAGTCAGGCGCTCGGCTTTGCCAAGCAGTCGGGCGGTGAGATCAATGGGACGAGCACGCGCGGCCAGGGCTCCACGTTCATCATCTACCTGCCGCAGGCCGAAAGGCCGGCGACGGGTGCGGAAATCACCGCCGTCAGTGCGGAAGCCGCGATGAGCGGCCGCGGGCATTGCGTCCTGGTGGTGGAGGACGACGAAGAGGTGGGGCGTTTTTCGACGGAATTGCTGCGGGATCTCGGCTACGCCATCAAATGGGCGGCCAATGCCAACGAGGCCCTGGTGGCGCTTGACGAGGATGAATTCTCCTTCGATCTGGTGTTCTCGGACGTCATCATGCCAGGCATGAACGGCGTCGAACTCGCCACCGTGATTCGCGAGCGTTACCCCGGCCTGCCGGTGGTGCTGACCAGCGGATACAGCAGCGTGCTCGCCGACAACGCCCATCGCGGTTTCGAGCTGATTCAGAAGCCATATTCGGTGGAAGCGCTGTCGAGGACCCTGCGAAAGGCGATTTCCGAACGGCGGGCGGCAAGTTGAGGCCGCCCGTTTTCGCTAAGGTCGCGAAGATGTGTTGAAACAAGATTTCCATCATGGCGTTAGGCGCCTGACCGGAGCAATCCGTCCCCCGTCAGGTGCCTCCCATGAACGAAGTGGAAGTCCGGACCATCGCGAAGGTGACGAGGCGGCTCGTCCCGTTCCTGATCATTTGCTATTTTGTCGCCTACCTGGATCGGGTCAATGTCGGCTTCGCCGCGCTGACGATGAACGCCGACCTCGGCCTGTCGCAGACCGCCTACGGCTTCGGTGCCGGTATCTTCTTCATCGCCTATTTTATCTTCGAGGTACCTTCCAACCTGATGCTCGAGCGGTTCGGCGCGCGCAAATGGATCGCCCGGATCATGCTGAGCTGGGGCATTCTTTCCGGCGCCATGGCGTTCATTCCGGCGATCGCCCGCGCCACCGGAATCGGCAACGAATACGCCTTCTACCTGATCCGCGTGCTGCTGGGCGCGGCCGAGGCGGGCTTCTTTCCCGGCATCATCTTCTACCTCACGCTCTGGTTCCCCTCGGTCTACCGGGCGCGCATCGTCGGCTATTTCATGGCAGCGATTCCATTGTCGAGCGTGATAGGCGCGCCGGTCTCTGGCGCGCTGCTCTATCTGCATGGCGGGCTGGGGCTGACGGGCTGGCAGTGGATGTTCATAATCGAGGCGGTGCCGGCGGTCATTCTCGCCTTCGTGGTGTTCTTCTATCTGACCGACCGGCCGGCCGACGCATTGTGGCTCGCGCCCGACGAGCGCAGCTGGCTTGCCGGGCGGCTGGATGCCGAGCGGCGCCAGCGCGAGCAAGTGCGCGAATACACCGTCGGACAGGTGATGATCGACGCGCGCGTGCTGGGACTGAGTTTGATCTATTTCGGCGCAGTGGCGACCAATTACGGCCTGAGTTTCTTCCTGCCGCAGATCGTCAAGGCCTTCGGCTTCAACACCTTGCTGACGGGACTGATCTCCGCCACGCCCTATGTGGTCGGTGTGATCGGCATGGTGTGGTGGGCCCGGCGCTCCGATCGCCTCGTCGAGCGCCGTTTCCATACCGCGTTTCCGCTGTTCGTCGCCGCGGCCGGCATCGCCGTTTCGACGGCGCTGGATGATCCCCTGCTGAAGATGATCTCACTCTGTATCGCCGGCTTCGGCATCTTCGCCTGCCTGCCGGTGTTCTGGACCCTGCCGACCGCCTTTCTTTCCGGCGCCGCGGCGGCCGCCGGCATTGCCGTGATCAATTCGATCGGCAACCTTGCGGGCTTTGCCGGTCCCTTCGCAATGGGCTGGATCAAGGACCAAACCGGCAGCTATACCGGCGGCCTCCTGCTGTTGGCAGGCCTCGGCATCATCGCCATGGGAACGGCGCTGGCGTTCAAGCACGATGAATCGCTCGAACGCGCCCCGGTGCCGACGCGGGGATGAGGCCCGATTCGAACGGCCTCTTCTTCTTTAATCCGACATAAAACCGGCACGCCCTTTGCTAGAGTTTCCGGCAGGCCGATACTCTAAGTGGGAGTGTTTGATGGACGTTGCCGCATGGCGCCGGACCGCTATCGTTTTGAGTTGGTTGGCATTCGCAGCCGGCCCGGCGCTGGCCGCCGAGCCTGAAAAACTGTCCGGCTACAACGCCGACATCCGCGAAAGCTCGATATCGGGCATCTCGTCCGGTGCGTTCATGGCGATCCAGTTCGGAACCGCCTGGTCTTCGGTGATCAAGGGCGTCGGCGCGGTCGCCGGCGGGCCGTATTGGTGCGCCAAGGCTGACGCCAACGATTTCATCAACGGCTTCACACTGCCGATCATGACCGCGACCGGGTCGTGCATGGTCGGGCCGCCGCGGGACATGAACCGCTCGTTCGAGAAGGCGGACGCCAAATCGGCCTCCGGCGACATCGATTCCCTGGAGTTCGTGCGCCGGCAAAAGATCTACCTGTTCCATGGCTACAACGACGCTGTCGTGGCGAGGTCGGTCACCGATGCGGCGGCGGATTTCTATCGCCACTATCTGGGCGAGGCCAACCGCGGCAATCTCTATTACCAGACCACGGTCGGGGCGGGTCACTCGCTGGCCATTGCGCCCGACAAGCCCATCGACGGCGTCAACGACTGCCAGGCCAACGCTGCGCCGTTTATCAACAAGTGCGACTATGATCAGGCCGGAATCATCCTGCAGCACATTTATGGGGCGTTGAACGCGCCGAACCGGGGGCCCTTGAGCGGCACGATCAAGCGTTTCGACCAGTCCATCTATACCAAGCCTGATCACCCAGGTCCGCTAAGCCTGGACCAGAGCGGATTCGTGTTCGTTCCCAGAGATTGCGAGCAGGGCGCGGCGTGCCGCGTCCATATCGCGCTGCATGGATGCAAGCAGGATGTCGGCGATATCGGCCGGCGCTACATCGACGATACCGGCTACAATGCCTGGGCCGACAGCAATCGTTTGATCGTGCTTTATCCGCAGACCACGGCGAGTTCGTTCGCACCATTCAATCCGCAGGCGTGCTGGGATTGGTGGAGCTACGTCAGCCACAGCGACAATTACGTGACGAAATCCGGCGCGCAGATCCGCACCATCAAGGCCATGCTCGACGCGCTGACGACGGGCGCCACACCAGCGGCTGCGGCGGCGCCATCCGCCGCGCCCGACGCACTCAAGGTGATCGACACCTCGGATACATCGGCGGATCTGGCGTGGACCCCGCTGGAGACAACCACGGCCTATCGGGTCTTCCGTGCCGGCGCTGACGGTCCGTTCGCCGCGGTGGCCGATGTGTCCGGTCCGAGCTTCGCCGATTCAGGGCTGACGCCGCGAACGGTCTATCGCTGGCGGGTCTCGCCCATCGTCAATGGAACCGAAGGTCCAACGTCCAGCGAGGCCCCGGCCACCACGCGCGCCGCGCCCGCACCCTGCCAGAACCCCGGCAGCTGTCCGGTCGCTCGATAACAGGCTTTGCGCGGTGCCGCCAAAGCGGCGTAAAAGCCTCGGGATGATTCCGTGGAAGCAGATCGATACGACAGGCGTGCCCGGCTCGGATGTCGAATTGCGCCTGATGCAGCGCGGCGCCGAGTTTTCCATGAAGCTCGGCCAGAACGAGTTGATGAGCAGCCGCCTCTCCGGGTCGGAGGAGGCGCTGGCCACGCTGGCCTGTCGAAAGCTTGAAGCCATCGAGGCGCCGCATCTGTTGATCGGCGGGCTGGGCATGGGTTTTACGCTGCGCGCCGCGCTCGCGGTGCTGGGCCCGAAGGCGCGGATCACGGTGGCCGAACTGGTGCCCGCGGTGATCGCCTGGGCGCGGGGGCCGATGGCGGAAATCTTCGGCGACAGCCTCGACGATCCGCGCGCCAGTATTTTGAGCGCTGACGTCATCGAGGTGATTGCAGCTCGCCCGTCGGCGTTCGACGCCATCCTGCTCGACGTCGACAATGGCCCGGAAGGGCTGATCCGCAAGGCCAATGATGCGCTGTACGATCTGGCGGGACTGACAGCCATCCGCCGCGCGCTGCGGCCGGGCGGCGTGCTGGCGGTCTGGTCATCGGGTCCGCATCCGGCATTTTCCAAACGGCTGCGCGCCGCCGGTTTCGACGTCAACGAAGTCGCCGTCCGCGCCACCACCAGGCGCAGCGGCGCACGCCACCTGATCTGGTTCGCGACGAAGAAGGCTTAGGCGGCTTCCTCGACTTCGTCGGTCCAGACCTTGAAGCTCGCCAGCGTGTTCGGCCCAAAGGTCTGCGTGATCGGCACGTCCGAGGCGTCGCGGCCCTGGGCGATCAGCACGCGGCCGATGCGCGGGATGTTGTTGCGGGCGTCGAAGGTGTGCCAGCGGCCGCCGAGATAGGCCTCGAACCAGCCGGCAAAATCGCCGGCCGCCCAGGGTTTCGGCATGCCGATGTCGCCGAGATAGCCGGTGCAGTAGCGCGCCGGAATGTTCATGCAGCGGCAGAAGGTGATGGCGAGGTGGGCATAGTCGCGGCAGACGCCCTGGCCTTCGTCGAATGCTTCCGCCGCCGTCTTGGTGGCGCGGGCGTGCTCGTAGCCGAACTTGATATGGTTGTGCACGAAATCGCAGATCGACTGAACCCGCGTCCAGCCCGGCGCTGATTTCTCGAACAGCTGCCAGGCCACATCGGAAAGCCGGTCGGTCTCGCAATAGCGGCTGCCGAGCAGGTAGACCAAGGTCTCCGCCGGCAGATCTTCCACCGCATGCTGAAACGCCGATGGCACGATCGCGTCGGGCAGGCCGCTGTCGCGGACCATCCCGTCGGCCGCCAGCCGCACGCGGCCGGCCGGTGCGACAATGCGGCTGCACCAATTGCCGAAGCCGTCGCGGTAGGGCGTGATTGCGACCGCCGGGCTGACGGTCAGAAAATCCGGAATGATAACGTCGGAAGCGCGGGTGAAATGCGTACCCAGCACCATGATGACAGGCGTCGGTTGCGGAAAGTCGAAAATCATCTCGTAACCGACGCGTATTTTCACTCTGAATGCCCCCGATGCTGATGTTGTCTGAAATTTGCCCGACACCGATCGCAGGATCGACATGTCGCTTGATGCCGGCGGACGCGTTCGGCATGCAATTCTGATGATCCATGCAAAATCCGGGCGCTTTTGCGAAATGGCTACCGGTTCCGCTGAATACAAGCCGCCGGGCGCTGTTTCGCCCCCGACCGCGCCGGCTTCGGAAATCAATGGGCGCTGACGTCGCGGGAGCAACACT
>Ga0307294_10000197_pt1 | contig 14906 bp, 15 predicted proteins | sample ER_DNA_151_FD_194468 | JGI IMG/M metagenome (GOLD analysis project Ga0307294, IMG submission 194468) | Bulk soil microbial communities from the East River watershed near Crested Butte, Colorado, United States - ER_DNA_151 | ecosystem: Environmental > Terrestrial > Soil > Floodplain | place... | reverse complement strand
CGGGCCGATCTGCCTGGGCTTGCCGCGCAGGCCGAACAGTTTTGGCTGCGACGGCCCGTAGATGTCGGCGTCGAGGATGCCGGCCTTCAGCCCGATCGCGGCGAAGCCGAGCGCGAGGTTGCAGGAAGTGGTGGACTTGCCTACCCCGCCCTTGCCGGAGGCCACCGCGATCACGTGCTTGACGCCGGGGATGCCTGTCGCTCTTGAGGTGGCGCGGGCCTGCATATTTGGCTGAGTGGCGGACACGAATGCTCCCTACGATCCCAGCGGATCGCCCTTCTTGGCATCGCGCGCGCGCAGATAATCCTCTGTCGTCATCACGGCCGGGCGCTGGGGCGCCCCATGCGGGTCGAAACCCTCGTTGACCACGGCTTCGACGCGACAATCCGCGCACATCTTGATGACGTCCAGACGCCTGGCATTGGCGCCTTGGAACATCCAGTGCTTGTCGCCGAGTTTTGCCAGCACACGGTCGATCGAGCTCTTCGTGCCGAACGGCTTGTTGCAGGCAACGCAGAGGAACGGCTCTTCTTCCTTCAGCACGGTGAGCGGCGCGTTCCACGCCTTGAAATCGAGCCGCGGCTCCAGCGTGATGACATCTTCGGGGCAGGTGGCCTGGCACAGCCCGCATTGTACGCAGAGGCTTTCGGTGAAGCGCAGCATGGCGCGATCGGGATTGTCCGAGAGCGCATGGGTCGGGCAGGCGGTGACGCAGGCATGGCAGAGTGTGCAGCCTTCGACATCGAGATTGACGCCGCCGAACGGCGCGCCGGGCTGCAGCGGTACGACATCGACCGGAGCGGGGGCCGCGAGATGCAGTTCGCGGAATGTGGTTTCGAGTACGCCGCGCTTGGCGCCGCGCGGCACGAAGCCGGCGGGCTTCGGCGTGGCGACGCCGGCCGGCGAGGCGTCGAGCAGGCCGCGCAACTGGTCGGGATCGTCGGTCTCGATGATCCGCACCAGGCTGGCGCCAAAGCCAAGCGCCGAGACGATAGTGTCCGACATCTCGACCGCGCGCCGAAGTCCTGAAAGGTCATGTTTTGGTCTGGCGCGCGTCAACAGGGAGACGCCGGTGCCGCCATAGGCAAAGACAGCGGCGATGTTTTCCGGCCCAAGCTGCGTTACCTCGTTGACGCGGACCGGCAGCACGTTCGCCGGCAATCCGGCGCCAAACCTCGCCAGCGCATCGATGACGGCATCGCCATGCTCGCCGTCGTGAAACAGGACGGTGGCGCCGTGGCCGCCGGCCTTGGAGTAGCCCTGCAGCAATGCGCGCAACCGCCGCATCAGCGCGTCGGCGCCGGGCAGCGAATAGGATGCGGCGCCGGTCGGACACACCGACGCGCATGAGCCACACCCCGCGCAGACATTGGCGTCGATGGCGACCGCATTGCCGTCGGGCGTGATCGCGCCGGTCGGACACAGATCGAGACAGCGGGTGCATCCGGTGATGCCGGAGCGCGAATGGGCGCAGAGCAACGGGTCGAGCTGAATGAAGCGCGGCTTGTCGAAGGTGCCTACCATGGCACCGGCCTCGGCGATGGCGCGTTCGACCGCGGCGCGATCGCGCGGATCTGCGCGCAGATAGCCTGGACGCAATTCGTGCGCGGCAAACAACGGCGTTCCGCCGGAGAGATCGAGAATCAGGTCGCAGGTCGAGGTGGCGCCATTGCGGGAAACTCCGAACACCAGTTTCGCGCGCGACGAAGGCATTGGCAGCGCGTAATCGTCGATCGCAAGCTCGAAGGCGCCGAGATGGCCCTTGGCGGCGCCGATGGTGCCCTTGAGCACGGGGAATTCATTGGTGCGGCGCGGTGTGACGTCGCCGGGTTTGCTCAGGAGCACCGTGATGTCGAGGCGGTCGGCGAGACGCTGCGCGGCTTCGATCGCGACCTCGTCGCGGCCAAAGATCAACGCGACGCCGGCGCTTTCCAGGGTCACCAGCGAAATCGGCGGCATGTCCTCCTGCGCCGCCGCGATCATTGCCGCGGCCTTCGGACCCGCGGCGGCCGCCTCGTTCGACCAGCCGCCGGTTTCGCGAATGTTGACGAAGGTGAGCTCGGCCTGCGGTGAATTCTCCGCGACTTCCCGAAACAGCGGGGCTTCCTGGGTGCACGCCACCGTAATCGGCGCGCCATCGGTCAGCGCCTTGCGGAAGCGATCGAGTTCGAGGCCGCAGAGCTGGTTGGCCTGCGTGATCTTGCCGCCGCACCCGCGGCCGATCGCCGTCGCGTCGAGCGGCATCGTTAACTCGCAACTGCAGATCATGAGATGAGACGGCACCGCACTCATTTTTATTTGTCCTGAACCGGGCGCCAAGCCGCACGGTTGCTTCGTTCTCCGGTTCCGCGGTACCTGCTGGATCGGAAATCCGCAAGGCCGGGACCCGCTCGCGTTAGGAACCTGAGGGGGATAGCATACACCGGCGAATTGCAAAGCAATTAAGGATGAGCCTTTCGATGGTGTCGCGCCTCGCCGACCTGGAACAGACACTCGACCTTCCTCCCGGCTATACTTTGGTCGCGCTGCGTGAGCTTGGCGACGCTTTTGCCCATGGCTGCGAGATCGCGGCGAACTCCGGCGCGGCAACGCTGGTCTGGGTGCGGCGCTACGACCTGGTCGAATTCGCCGTGGTGCTGGAACCCGACGAGCCGCTGGCCTCCGCGCGCCGGGCGTTCTTTGCCGGCATGAATGCCGCGGGCGATGCGATATCGTCGCATTGCCCGCCGGAACGGGAGGTCAGTTTCGACTGGCCCGACGCCATCCGGTTCGACGGCGGATTGCTGGGCGGCGCCAGGCTTGGCTGGCCGCACGATTGCGCCGAGGACGAGGTGCCGGCGTGGCTGGTGTTCGGCATCATGCTCCGCGCCGCGGACATGGCTCATATCGAAGAGATACAGGCCGCGTCCGGTGTTGCCATGCTGAGCGAAGGTTTCGAGATGATCGACACCGACGCCATCATCGAAAGTTTTGCTCGGCATTTGATGACCGCGTTCGACCAATGGCAGGAACGCGGGTTCGAGGCGACCGCGCGGGACTATCTGTCGCGACTTAGCGTCGGCAAGGCCGGCGAGATCAGGGGCATCGACGTCAACGGCGATCTGCTGGTGCGAACCGCAGCGGGGAAGGGGCCGCCGGAACGGACCAGCCTGGTGGAAGCGCTGGCGCGGGCCGCCTGGTATGACCGCCAGACGCGCGGCCCAAAGCTCGGATGAGGCAGCCATGGTGAAATTGCCGCGAACCATCCGGCTGGATCCGTCCGACACGTTCGTGTTCGAGCGGGCAGCGGAACCTGGCGAATGGGCGGTCTCCGGCGCGTTCGTGTTCTGGAACCGCGACACGGCCGCGCTCAGCTCCAAGCAACGCGTGGCAATGCGGTCGGGCTTTCTCGGCACCGACAGTCTTGGCTGGTCGACACTCGCAATCGTGACCGAAGCCACTGAAGCGGAGCGCGCGGCCATAGTCGAGCGCCTCGCCGCAACATTGATGGAAAAATTCGGTGCGCCGGATCTGGCAGCCGCGCGGGGGGCCGCCGAGGAAGAGGTCGCGTTTGCGGCCTCGCTGTGCGATCACGCCCCGCAGACGCTGCTTGCGGTGCAGCGCAGCGTCGAGGATGGCGAAATCCGCGAGCGCTTTCGCACACTGCGGCCGCGCCAAGCCGTCGCGGGCGCCGATTCCTTGCACACGCATGCCAGCGCCTTTACCTTCCACGAGGTCGAGGGCGAGGACGAGCCAGAAGAACAGGTCGATCTGATGGGCTTGATCGGGACGGACCGCATGACCAGGGATCGCACATGAGAGAGTTCTGGGTCGCCTCGGGCCATCACCTCACCCGCCGTGGCGATCATGGCGGGCTGCTGGCGACGCCCGAACTCATCATGGCCTATCTGGCGCGGCCGGAATTGATGCCGCCGGCGGATGCCTGCGCAGCCGAATTGCAGCTACATGCGAGCCTGCTGGCCGATCCGCTGCGCCCGGTGGCGAAAGCAGACATCGCGGCCCTGGCCGATGCGGACGCGCGCGAAAACTGGACCTTCATGATGAATTTCCGCGACCGGCTGGTGGCGGCGCCGTCGCTGGAAGCGGTGTATCTGGCGCTGGCACGCAAGGGTGCCGGCGATCTGCCGCCGATCTTCCTGTCGCAACTCTGCCATCTGATCCTGCGCAATGCGCTGGAGGGCTGCGACGATCCCTACATGCTGCGCGCCGCCGAATTGTTCTACCGCAGCCAGCTCGCCACTGTGCATGACGGCACGCTGCTGCTGGCCGATGCGGAAGTGATCGAGGCGCAGCAGCACGCGCAAGCTGACATCCATTCCTCGCCGCTCACCGCGATGCTGGCGCCGCCGAAGGCGTTCGGCGAGATGGACGTCATGGACGACGACAACGCCTGGACCTACTGGTCGCGTTCCGATGCCCATGCGATGGTCATGAATATCGGCGGCAATCCCAAGGCGCGCGCCGGGCTGACGCGGGTGATCGAACGCTGGATCGCCCATCTGCTCGGCGTCGCCGTCAAGGTTGAGACAGTCGCCTCGATCGAGGATCGCGACTGGCGCTGGTTTATCGGCCTCGACAGCGAGGGTACCAGGATCGGCAACGCGCTTTGGAACGGCGCCGCACTGGACGGCAACGCCGCCGAGCGCATCGTCGCCCTGATGCGGCTGACGATCGAGGATACAAGGCTGGTGGACGAGCGCGTCGGCACCAGGCCGGTCTATCTCATCCTGGCCAGCGGCGCCGACAAGGTGGTGCGGCTGAAGCCACAAAACCTGGTCGTGGGATTGCCGCTCGCGGCCACCGCTGATGTCACATGACGGGCGCGGCAACGGAGGATCTGGTATGGCGATGACCGAGGCCTCCCGCCAGGTCGGCGTGGTGCTGCGCCGTCGCAGCATCGACAATCCCTGGATCGATCACATGTGGTCGCCGGCGATGGTCCTCGACGACGTGCCCGACACGGCGCCGTGGACCGTGCTGTCGAGCGAGCCCGACGCCACGATTTACTACGCGGGCGCCGCCAGCATCGATCTGTTCAGTTCGGACACCGCCAATTATCGCGACAACCTCGCCGACGGCGCGCCGCGGTTATGGATCGCGCTGCGGCGCCAGGATGGCGGGCCCGAACTCGAACTGACCAAGGTCACCGCCGACCCGACCGAGGGCGAAGCGATCTTCGAGAGCGGCTGTGACGTCATCGGCACCGTGCCGATGCCGCCCGAGATTGCCGCGTGGATTGCGGCCTTCGTCGATCAGTTCCATGTCGAGCGGGTGTTTCACAAGCGCCAGCGCGACCGCAAGAGCGGCGAGCGCCCGGGCATGCCGGGCGGGCCCGGCGATAGCGGAACGGGACGCCCATGAGCGGTCCGGAGCACGGCGACGAGGACAAGGGCTTTCTGGCGCGCTGGTCGCAGCGCAAGCAGGAGGCGAAGCAGCCGGAACCAAAACCGGATGGGTCAGCAGCCGAAAGCGAAATCCCGCCCGCGCCGGTGGCCGAAGCCCAGGCCGTGCCGGAGTTCGATCTCTCCAGCTTGCCTAAGCTGGAGGAGATGACGGGAGCGACCGACATTACCGGGTTTCTAAAGAACGGCGTTCCGGAGCATCTGCGCAATGCGGCGCTGCAAAGATCCTGGGCGCTAGATCCCGCGATCCGGAATTACGTCAACCCAGCACTCGAATACGCCTATGACTGGAACACGCCGGGTGGCGTGCCGGGCTCCAGCGAGCTCGGCGCTGGCCTGGACGTGGCGCGGATGGTTTTGCAGATCATGGGCGACGGACCGGTGGCCGAGCCTTCCACCGCTGCCGTCAAGCCGGATGGCGAACCCGGCGATCCCGAGCCGAAGCCCGAAGTTGCCGCCGCGCCTGCACCCGAAGCGGGGTTGCCGGAGGAAACGCTGAGGCTGAGTGCCGACCCAGCTGTTCCGCTGACCCGAACCGTGAGCACCGAAGCGCGTCCGGAGGAAACGTCTCCCGCTGCACCGCAACAAGCGCTGCGACGCCATGGCTCGGCAAAACCGTTTGATTAGCCAAAAGTTTTTGCAGACATAGCCCCCGCCTATGTTACAGATTCGACACTGGAATAATTCCAGTTCTAAAGTGTATGCCCGTTTAAGAGGCAAGGTTGGGGAGAAGGCTCTCGCAGCATGCGTGACGCCGGACTGGAACAGGCAATCAAGGCAGCAGGTGGCATCGCGTCGTTGGCGCGAGGAATCGGCATTGCGCAGCCTTCGGTTTCAGCGTGGTCGCGCATTCCCGCCGAGCGTGTTCTCGCCGTCGAAACGCTGACGCGGGTGCACCGTTACATCCTTCGCCCCGATCTCTACGGATCATCCGAGCATCAGGTGACATCGAAATCCCCAATCGACGAGATCGATCAGCTGCGCGCGGCGGAATACGACCTGCTGTCGCTGCTGCTCGGCAAGGCGCCCGACGCTCAGACGCTCGCGCGTGTCGCGACGCTGAAGGGCGACGGATCCGATCTCGGCATCGCCCATATCGAACTCGCGGCAGCCGCCGCGGCGAGCGACGACCGCGCCGCCGGCAAGGAATTCTTCGATTTGTTCATCGGGCTCGGCCGCGGCGAACTGCTGCCCTATGCCTCCTATTACCTGACCGGCTTCCTGCACGAGCGCCCGCTGGCGCGGGTGCGCGAGGATCTCAATGCGCTCGGAATCGAGCGCGCCGGCATCTCGCGGGAGCCGGAAGATCACGCAGCCATCCTGCTCGAGGTGATGTCCGGCCTCGCGCGCGGCGACTTCGAGGCCGATTTCGCCGAACAAGTCAGATTCTTCGAGCGCCATCTGAAACCGTGGGCGGCGCGAATGTTTGCCGATCTCGAGATGTCGCAGTCGGCGAGCTTCTACCGGGCCGTCGGCCGAGTCGGGCGCATCTTTATGGAACTGGAATCCGAGGCCTTCACGCTGTCCTGATAACAGCGAAGGCAAGCGAAAGGGGAGATTGCAATGAGCAAGCCATCCGACAGCAAGGCGCCCGCCGGGGAAGCCAGGACGGCGGCAGGCGTGGACCGTCGCCGCTTCTTCATGATGGGGGGATCTGCGGTCGCAGCCGCCGCGGTGGTGCCGCTGGGCGGCGGCGAAGCCGTAGCCGACAATGAGGCGCAGGCCGAGCGGACCAAGGCCCGTTACAAGGAAACCGATCACGTCAAAAACTACTATCGCGTCAACCGATACTGATGGGACCACGCACATGTTGATGAAGCGAAAAGATGGATCCGCAGGCCGGGCGCGTTTGCAGGGCTTCGCCGCCGGGCTTGCCTCGGGCGTCCTCGACCGCCGCACGTTTCTGCGCCGCTCGGGTCTGGCCGCGGGGGCAGGGGCCGCCCTTGGCCTGATGCCGCTCGGGTCGGTGCGCAAGGCGCAGGCCGGTCCGCAGAAAATCGGCGCGCCGACCGAACTCAGGAAGAACATCTGCACGCATTGCTCGGTCGGATGCACCGTGATCGCCGAAGTGCAGAACGGCGTATGGGTCGGCCAGGAACCGGCCTGGGACTCACCGCTCAATCGCGGTTCGCATTGCGCCAAGGGCGCTGCGGTGCGCGAACTCGTGCATGGCGACCGCCGCCTGAAATATCCGATGAAGCTGGTCAACGGCGAATGGCAGCGGATTTCATGGGACGTCGCCATCAACGAGATCGGCGACAAGATGCTCGAGATTCGCGCCAAGTCCGGCGCCGACTCGGTTTATCTGCTCGGCTCCGCGAAGTTCTCCAATGAAGGCTCCTATCTGTTCCGCAAGTTCGCGGCGTTCTGGGGCACCAACTCGATCGATCACCAGGCCCGCATCTGCCATTCCACCACCGTCGCCGGCGTCGCCAATACCTGGGGCTACGGCGCGATGACGAATTCCTACAACGACATGCGTAACTCCAAGACCGTCGTCTTCATGGGGTCGAATGCCGCCGAGGCGCATCCGGTGTCGCTGCAGCACATCCTCAGCGGCAAGGAGCTCAACCGCGCCAACATTTTCGTGCTGGACCCGCGCTTCACCCGCACCGCGGCCCATGCCACCGAATATGTCCGGTTCCGCAGCGGCACCGACATCGCGGTGATCTGGGGCATGCTGCACCACATCTTCGCCAACGGCTGGGAAGACAAGCAGTTCATCGCGCAACGCGTCTACGGCATGGACCAGATCCGCGCCGAAGTCGCCAAGTGGACGCCGGAGGAGGTCGAACGCGTCACCGGCATTCCCGGCGAGCAGTTGAAGAAGGTCGCCGAGACCTTCGCCAAGCAGCGGCCGTCGGCCTTCGTCTGGTGCATGGGCGGCACCCAGCACACCGTCGGTACCGCCAACGTCCGCGCCTATTGCAACCTGCTGCTGGCGACCGGCAATGTCGGCACCTTCGGCGGCGGCGCCAACATCTTCCGCGGCCACTGCAACGTGCAGGGCGCCACCGATCTCGGTCTCGATATCGTGACGCTGCCGCTCTATTACGGCCTGGTCGAAGGCGCCTGGAAGCACTGGGCCCGGGTCTGGGAAGTCGAATATGACTATCTGCAGTCGCGGTTCGACGAAGTGCCGGCCAAGTCGGGCCGTCCCGCGCGCAACCGCAAGCAGAACATGGAAATGCCGGGCATCCCGTGGACCCGCTGGTTCGACGCGACGCTCGCCAATCCTGATGACGTCGATCAACGCGACGCGGTGAAGGGCGTCTTCATCATGGGCCATGGTGGCAATACCGTGCCGCGCATGACCGAAATGGTGAAGGGCCTCGAAAAGCTCGAACTGCTGGTGGTGGCTGATCCGCATCCGACCACCTTCGCGGCGATCTCGAACCGCAAGAACGGCACCTATCTGCTGCCGGCCTGCACCCAGTTCGAGACCTCGGGCTCGCGCACGGCGTCGAACCGGTCGCTGCAGTGGGGCGAGCAGGTCGTGAAGCCGATCTTCGAGTCGAAGGACGATTACGAGATCATCTACCTGATTTCGAAGAAGCTCGGTTTCGCCGATGCGATGTTCAAGAACCTCAAGGTGGAGAACAACCGTCCTTCACCGGAAGAACTGCTGCGCGAAATCAACCGCGGTGGATTCTCGACCGGCTATTCCGGCCAGTCGCCGGAGCGGCTGAAGGCGCACATGAAGAACCAGGACAAGTTCGACCTGGTGACGCTGCGCGCCAAGGCCGACGTGCCGGAAGTCGGCGGCGACTATTATGGTCTGCCGTGGCCGTGCTGGGGCACGCCGGAGATCAAGCATCCGGGAACCCACACGCTCTACAACACCAACCTGCACGCCAAGGACGGTGGCGGCACCTTCCGCGCGCGCTTCGGCGTCGTCTACGAAGAGAAGCAGCCGGACGGTTCGGTCAAGAACGTCAACCTGCTGTCGGAAGGCTCCTATAGCAAGGGTTCGGAACTGACCGACGGTTATCCCGAATTCACCTATGGCGTGCTGAAGAAGCTCGGCTGGGACAAGGATCTCACCGAAGCCGAACTCGCCACCATCAACAAGATCGGCGGCAACAATCCCGATGGGGTCGGCTGGGCGGTCGACCTGTCGGGAGGCATCATTCGCGTCACGCTTGAGCATGGCGTGATGGCCTATGGCAATGGCAAGGCCCGCGCGGTGGCGTGGAACCTGCCCGATCCCGTCCCGGTGCATCGCGAGCCGATCTACACCCCACGTCCCGAACTGGTCGCCAAATATCCGACCCGGCCCGACGGTCGCCAGTTCCGCATGGCCAATCTCGGTTTCTCGATTCAGAAGGCGGCAGTGGACAAGGGAATTGCCAAGCAATTCCCGATCATCCTGACGTCCGGACGCCTGGTGGAATACGAAGGCGGCGGCGAGGAGACCCGTTCGAACAAATGGCTGGCCGAATTGCAGCAGGACATGTTCGTCGAGATCAATACGTCCGACGCCGCCGAGCGCGGCATCAAGGACGGCGGCTGGGTCTGGGTGTTCGGTCCGGAAAACGGCTCGAAGGCCCGGGTCAAGGCGCTGGTTACCGACCGGGTCGGCAAGGGCGTGGCGTTCATGCCGTTCCACTTCTCCGGCTGGTTCCAGGGCGTCGACCAGCGCGGCAACTATCCGAAGGGCTCCGATCCGATCGTGCTCGGCGAAAGCGTCAACACGATCACGAGCTACGGCTACGATCCGGTCACCGGCATGCACGAGGGCAAGGCGACCCTGTGCCAGATTCAATCGGCGTGAGGGGAGAATAGATCATGGCTCGCGTCAAATTTCTTTGTGATGCCGACCGTTGCATCGAGTGCAACGCCTGCGTGACCGCCTGCAAGAACGAGCATGAAGTACCGTGGGGCATCAACCGCCGCCGCGTCGTCACCATCAATGACGGCAAGCCGGGCGAACGCTCGGTGTCGATGGCCTGCATGCACTGCACCGATGCGCCCTGCGCCGCGGTCTGTCCGGTGTCGTGCTTCTATACCACCGCCGACGGTGTGGTGTTGCACTCCAAGGATCTCTGCATCGGTTGCGGCTACTGCTTCTACGCCTGCCCATTCGGTGCCCCGCAATATCCGAAGGTCGGAAACTTCGGATCGCGCGGCAAGATGGACAAGTGCACCTATTGCGCCGGTGGTCCGGAGGCGGACTCCTCGCCGGCCGAATACGCCAAATACGGCCAGAACCGTCTGGCCGAGGGCAAGCTGCCGATTTGCGCCGAGATGTGCTCGACCAAGTCGCTGCTGGCAGGCGACGGCGCCATCATCGCCGAAATCTACAAGGAGCGCGTGATGAAGCGCGGTTACGGCTCGGGCATGTGGGGCTGGAAAACTGCCTACAGCGATTCCCCGACCGGCTGATGCAAATGGCGCCGCCCTCGCGGCGGCGCTCGCGTAACCAAGTCACCGAACCCAGGACACCGAAAGGGCGTTGTGCAAATGCCAGGCTCACTTTCAACTCTCAAGGCCCTATGCGCTGCATTGGCGCTGCTGTTCGTCTTCGCCCATCCGGCGGCGGCGCAGCTTACCTTCAAGCCCACCGCCGAAGCCGTTCAGGAGGACAAGCTCCTGAACGCGCTGAAAGAGGGCGACAAGATCACCGGCCGGGTCAGCATCCCGGACAAGATGTCATCCAGCCTGATCCAGCCCGCCGGCCGCGACTGGCGCGATTTCCACCGCAGCAAGCTGCCGGTGATCGGCGGCGTGGTCATTCTCGGAATGCTGGCACTGCTGGCTATCTTCTTCATGGTGCGGGGCAAGATCAGAATTCACCACGGATTTTCCGGCAAGACGATCCTGCGTTTCGCCACTTTCGAACGCTTCACCCACTGGCTGACGGCGAGTTGCTTCGTCGTGCTGGCGCTGTCGGGTCTCAACGTCAGCTTCGGCCGCGTCCTGATCCTGCCGCTGTTCGGCGCCGACGCTTTCTCCGCCATGTCGGCTTGGGCGAAACTGGCCCACAACTATCTGGCGTTCCCATTCATGTTCGGCCTCGTGATCATGTTCCTGATCTGGATCAAGGATAACATCCCGGGCAAGCTCGACCTGGAATGGTTCAAGCAGGGCGGCGGCGTCCTGTTCGAGGGCAAGCACCCGCCGGCCAGGCGATTCAATGCCGGTCAGAAAGGCATCTTCTGGATCGTGATCGTCGGTGGCGTGCTGATGTCGCTGTCCGGCTGGTTCCTGCTGTTCCCCTACGTTCCGGCCGACGTGACGGCGTTGCAGTTCTGGACTGTGATCCATGCCGTGATCGCCATGCTGTTCATCGCAGCCATGCTGGCGCATATCTACATCGGCTCGGTCGGCATGGAGGGGGCGTTCGATGCCATGGCCACCGGCGAGGTCGATCTTAACTGGGCCAAGGAGCATCACTCACTCTGGGTCGAGGAAGAAAAGGCCAAGGGCCATGTGCCGTCGGGAACCACCCCGTCAGCCGTGCCGGCTGAATAGTCCGGCCGGTTCATTTTCAACTTTTGGGGTAGTGCCATGAAAGTCTTCCTTGCGTCCCTGGTATTTGCGGCGGTCGTTGCCGTCGGCACGGCGATGTTTCTCGGCGGGATCCAGCAGGCGAGCTATTCCGCTTTCTCGACCAGCGGCGCCCGGGTCGGCGACCCCGGCAACAATCTGATGGTGCCGGGCTGATAGCCGCGTTGAGTTCACCAGCAGCTGCGGCTTGGCCGCTCGAAATCCGGCTCGCCAAGGACCGCCGGATGCTCCATGTCAGCTTTGACGATGGCCAGACCTTTAGCCTGCCTGCTGAATTGCTGCGCGTCGCCAGCCCGTCGGCCGAGGTGCAGGGGCATTCCGAAGCGCAGCGCAAGACGGTAGGCGGCAAACGCAACGTGACCATCCTGTCGGTCGATGCCATCGGCAACTACGCCGTCAGGCTGGGGTTCGACGATATGCATTCCACCGGCATCTACTCGTGGGCGTTTCTGCGCGATCTCGGTGTCAACGCCGAGCGGCGGTTCCAGGACTATCTCGACGATCTCAGCGCCAAAGGCCTCGATCGCGACAAGCCCGGGATCCGCTGAGACAAGTCCGAACACCGAACCCTTGACGACGGCACGAACGGACGAAACGATCGCTGCCAATGCCCGGTCCCAGCCAAACCACCTGTCTCGCATTTCTGGCCTGCGCTGCGCTGCTGGTCATTCCAGTCTTGCCCGTGAGCCCTGCCTCGGCGCAATTGCGCGGCCATGGCGGGCCGGTGCGGGCGCTGGCGATTTCGCCTGACGGACAGACGGCGTTGACCGGCAGCTTCGATTCAACGGCGATCCGGTGGTCGCTGGCGCGCAATGCCGCCGAACAGGTGCTGCGTTTCCATGCCGACGCCGTCAATGCGGTGGTGCTGTTCAAGGATGGACGCTCGGCGACAGCGGGCGCCGACGGGCGCATCGCAATCTGGACTGCCGGCAAGGCCGAGCCGGATGCTGTGCTGGAGGGCCATAGTGGACCGATATCAGCCCTTGCGGTTTCTTCTGACGGCACCATGCTGGCCTCGGCATCATGGGACCAAACCGTGCGGCTGTGGCCACTGGCGGGCGGGGCGCCGCGCCTGCTCGAAGGGCATACCCAAAACGTCAACGGCGTGGCGTTCTCACCCGATGGCCATACCTTGGTCAGCGTCAGCTACGATCTGAGCGTGCGAATCTGGCCGCTGTCGGGCCCGTCGGCGGCGACCGTCGTGTCGATACCGAGCCCGCTCAACGCCGTTGCGATTGGCGGCGACGGCGAGATCGCGGCCGGCGGCGCAGACGGCAGGGTTTATTTTCTCACCGGTGATGGCGTGCGCGCCGGCGAGGTGGCGGCCGGTCCGCGGCCGGTGATTTCGATGGCGATATCGCCTGATGGTGCGTGGCTGGCCGCCGCCGGTATCGGCGGATCGGTGGGCGTCGTCGATCGCAGGACACGCGTTCTGGCGCGCACGCTGGTCGGCCCGGGGTTGCCGGTATGGTCGGTCGCGTTTCTGCCGGACAGCCGTACGCTGCTCACAGGTGGCGCCGACAACATCATCCGCCGCTGGAACGTGGTGACCGGAGATCCCGTCGATGCGCTACTGGTGGAAGCGGCAACAGATCCACTGGCCGCCTATGCCGGCGACCACGGCGCAGATGTTTTTCGCGCCTGCGTCACCTGCCACACCTTGGGCGCCGATCAGGCCAACCGCGCGGGGCCGACACTGGCCGGCATTTTCGGGCGCCGCATCGCCACCGCGCCGGGGTATAATTTTTCCGAAGCGCTTAAGCGGCTCGACATCGTCTGGACGCCGGAGACGGTTTCCAGATTGTTCGAAATCGGACCCGCGGCCTATACGCCCGGCACCAAGATGCCGGAGCAGCGCATCGGTTCGGAACAGGACCGCGCCGCGCTGATGAAATTCCTGGAGCGCGCGACGAAGTGACAGGTGACGAACGCCGTTCCACTGTGCCGGAGTCCAGTTCGAAAATTGCCCTCGGAAGCATGGTCGTCACGCGCGGGAGGATAGCAATTTTCTCCAAGTGCGCGCGCGGCCGCGCCGCCGCTTGGCCGGCGGCGGCGATTGCGCCGCGCGGCTGCAAGGGTTTCTCGGCGCGTGCAGCCTGGCTCGCTTGATACCAGGTGCCGCGTCGGCGTGACGGACTAGTAGGCGCAAATCCAGTTGCCGTACGGGTCATAGCAGCTGCGGCGGTATGCAGCAGCGCCAACCGCGGCCGTGCCTACCGCTGCCGCACCGACACCGTAGCGGCGATAGCCGTACCCGCGATAGCCGCCCCGATAGCCTGCGCCGCGCACTGCGACAGCGCCGCCGCCCCGAGGTCCTCGAACTGCGACCGCACCGCCGCGGTAGCCGCCACCACCCCGATAGCCGCCGCCGCGCCGAGCCTCGGCATTATCGGGGATCAAGCAGGCGGTGAGCAGAACGACAGCGGCAAGAGGAGCGAGAATATATCGGAGCATGATAGGAACCTTTCTACGAACCCTCTAAGCCCCGCTCGCGAGATTGCGGCCCTCTCCGCGCGGGAGGTTGATGTAGATCAACGGAACTCTGTGCGTGCTCAAAGCGTTCTCGCATCCGACATGGGTCGATTGCGCTGCGAACCGCACGACCTTCGCGCTGTCGGTTCCAACATCGACCATCCCCGCAAGCAGATCGAGCCTCACACAATCCGCCGCCCCGGCGGCTTGGTGGCGCGGCTCGCCGCCTGTGAACTTCTCGCGAGGTCGATCGTCGCAACCCCGCCGATCGGCGCGCCAGCATTACGCCGACGACCGCGATCTGGCGCACCTGATCAAATTGCCCGCCGCAGTATCTTGCGCAGGACCGGGCGCTGGCGATGCCGGCGCGGATCATCAGGGGCAAGCGGGTGTCGCTGGCTGGTGAGCAGAAGCGTATGGGCTGGCGGCCCGGCTTTCCCGATTCTCAGTTCTTCCACGTCGGCGGGCGTTGCTGCTCTCCTCGAAATGGCTGTCCGCCAGTTGTCGAGGTTCTGTTCGGCA
>Ga0307294_10000196_pt1 | contig 14956 bp, 14 predicted proteins | sample ER_DNA_151_FD_194468 | JGI IMG/M metagenome (GOLD analysis project Ga0307294, IMG submission 194468) | Bulk soil microbial communities from the East River watershed near Crested Butte, Colorado, United States - ER_DNA_151 | ecosystem: Environmental > Terrestrial > Soil > Floodplain | place... | reverse complement strand
GCGGGGCTGACGCCGGAGGAGCTGACCGACCTGGCGTCGATCGCGGCCGTGCGGAGCTACGGGCCCGGCCAAAAGATCGTGACCTCCGGCGAACCCGCGACATCGCTGTTCTTTCTGCGCAGCGGCGCGGTCCACGTCACGCTGCCGGACGGCATCAGGCTGGCGACGCTGACCGCGGGGATGGCCTTCGGCGAAATGGCCCTGCTGGAAACCCACCGCTCCGCCGACGTGGTGGCCGACACGGCCGCCACCGCCCGCGAAATACCGCTGCGTGATTTCGAACGCTTCCGCAAACAGCATCCAAGGGCCAGCGAGCGCATCATGCGCAACCTCGCCCAACTCCTGGCCGACCGCCTGATCGTCGCCAATACCAGGGTGGATCTGCTGACGGCGAATTAGCTCGATATTCCGCTATACCGGCATCCTTCGAGACGCAGCGCAAGAGCGCGACTCCTCAAGGTGAGGACCTCTCTCTGGCCTCAAGGTGAGGAGCGCGTCTCGAATCATGCAAGCCCGGATGCATCACCGGCGAGTCACACCACCTGCTCGACCGGCTGCATGTCGATGCCGAACGTCTCCAAAAACTTCGACGTCATGATGTAGAAGCCGACCGAAAGCTGCAGTTCGACCAGCGCCGCCGGCGTCAGCTTTGCCGCGATCGCATTGAAAGTCGCGTCGGTCGGCTTGTGCAGCCTGACGATCTCGTCGGTGAAGGCAAGTGCGGCGCGCTGCACGTCGTTGAAGCAGGTGGCGGCCTGCCAGTTTTCCAGCGCCGCGTTCTGCTGGTCGGTCACGCCGACATTCTTGCCGATACGCTTGTGGGCGACGACTTCATAAGGTGCCTCGCACAGCATTCCGGTGCGTGTGATCGCGAGCTCCCGCACCACCGGATCGAGCTCGCCCTTGTGGCGGATCGCGCCACCGAGCCGGCAGTACTGTTCGAAATAGCTCGGCGAATGCGCCATCATCCGGAAAATATTGGCGTTGCGGTTCTTGCCGAGGATTTCCTTGGTGCGCTCGTTCGATTTGGTGGTGTCGCAATAGTCGATGCGGGCCATGATTCACCTTGGGGTTTTTCTGTTTTTGCGAGGCTGCCCGATCGAAGGCAGATTCCCTCAAAACACTATCCGCCGCCTGAGGCGGTAGCAATATCTGGTCACGTTCGAGTCAAAAAGCCGCCGCATTACTGATCGACCTTGGCATGGTCGATATTCGCTGAGTGGGGACTCATCCAAGCGAATACTCGTCGCGGGGTGTTCCGAGTACAAACTATCTGAGCCGTCGAGCCTTCACGGGCAACGATGACTCATGCCCAAAATCTTGGGTGCCCGAGTCTAGGGAGAATGGGATGAAGGAAGCCACCAAAAGGGCGGCCTCGGAAGCGCTTGCGCAAATGCTGGCGGTGACGGCAATGCTCGTCATCGCCAGTCTTGTGTTTTACGTGCGGTGATTTTGTCGTTGCGGCCAGCCAACGGCTCGCAATGGCCTCGCAATGACGTTGGGCAAGTCATTCTTGCCTCTCGAAATACGGCACCAGCCGCCCCGCGAACGGCACGAATCGCGCCGTTACCTTGTCGCCGATGGAAAGGTCATTGTCGCCATGCGCCATCAAGCGAAAGCCTTCGGAGGCATCGACGAGCACGATGTTGTAGGGAACATGCGCCCGGGTTTCGGGTGTCGCGGCGCGGCACACCAGCGAGGTGGCGTAGACTGTGCCGGTGCCGCTGGCGCGCTTCTCCACCGGATCCTTCGCGCCGCAGGCGACGCAGAAGCTGCGGTGGAAATATTGCAGGGCGCCGCAGGCGGCGCAGCCTTGATAGACGATCGCTTCCGCGCCGGTGGTCCAGTCCGTCGGTTTTTCGCTCATCGCACCTGCTCCAGGAACATGCTGACATGCGAGGACAGTACGCCGCCGTCGCCGTGCAGCAGCGCGATCGAGGCATCGCGTACCTGACGGTTGCCGGCTCGTCCCGTCATCTGCAGATGGGTTTCGACCAGATGCGCCATGGCGCCGCCGACGCCGCAATGGCCGTAGCTCAAGAGACCGCCATGGGTGTTGAGCGGCATCGCGCCGTCGCGGCCGAAATGCCCTGATCGCACCCTTGCCGCCGCCTCGCCGCGCCCGGCGAGCCCGAGATCTTCCAGCAGCATCGCCAGCGTAATGGTAAAACTGTCGTAGACCGCGGCATAGCGCACGTCTGATATCGCTACCCCGGCGGCCTGCTTCGCCTTGGCAATCGCCATCTCGGCGCCGAGTTCGCTGAGGGCGGGCGCCGCCGTGATATGCTGATGGGTATGCGCCTGGGCGCAGCCGCGCACGCGAACGCCGGCCGGCCCGGTGCGTTCGCGGCTGATCACGAACGCTGCGCCGCCATCCGACACCGGGCAGCAATCCAGCAGCTTCAGCGGCATCGCCACCGGTTTCGACGCCATCACGTCCGCGACGCTGATCGCGTCGTGAAACTGCGCGCCGGGATGGGTGAGCGCGTGGGCGCGCATCAGCACCGCGAATTCAGCGAGATCTTCCTGCGTCACGCCATATTCGTGCATGTAGCGCGAGGCGACCAGGCCGTAATAGGCGGGAATGGTCGGCCCCAGCGGCACCTCGTAGTCGGGATGGCCGACCTGCGCCAGCGCCAGGATCGAGGCGTCGCGGCTTTGCCCGGTCAGCCGGTTCTCGCCGCCGACCACCAACACGTGTTTGACGATGCCGGCCTCGACCAGATGGTGCGCCAGCATGGTCATCGCGAGCCCGGTGGCGCCGCCGACCTGCACGGCGTGGGCGTAGGCCGGTTTGATCCCAAAGTGTTCGGCGAACACGGTCGCCAGCATGATGTGCGGCGACACCGTGGAATAGCCGCAGAGCACGCCGTCGATCTCGCCGCGCTTCAGCCCGGCGTCCGATATCGCCAACTGCGCGGCCTGGCTCATCAGGTCGAGCGAGGACGACGCCTCGTGCTTGCCGAATGATGTGAGGCCAACGCCGGTGATGAAGCTCATGGCAGTCCTTGACGTCAATACGACTTCGGCATGCCCAGCACCTTCTCGGCAATAAAGCTGAGAACGAGTTGCGGGCTGATCGGGGCGATGCGGGGGATCAGGGATTCCCGCAAATAGCGTTCGACGTGATACTCCCGGGCATAGCCGAAACCGCCGTGCGTCATGACCGCCTGCTCGCAGGCCTGGAAGCCAGCTTCGGCGGCGAGGTATTTTGCGGCATTGGCCGCCGGCCCGCATGGCAGGCCCTGGTCGTATTGCCAGCCGGCCGACATCACCATCAGCCACGCCGCTTCAAGCTCCATCCAGTTCTTTGCCAGCGGATGCTGGATCGCCTGGTTCTTGCCGATCGGGCGGTTGAACACGATGCGGCTCCTGGCGTAATCCGTGGCGCGCTTTAGTGCGATCTTGCCGAGCCCGACCGCTTCGGCGGCGATCAGGATGCGCTCCGGATTCATGCCGTGCAGGATGTATTCGAAGCCGCGGCCTTCCTCGCCGATCCTGTCCTCCATCGGGATTTCAAAGTTCTCGAAGAACAATTCGTTGGAGTCGACGGCCTTGCGGCCCATTTTCTCGATCTCGTGCACCGCGACGCGCTTCTTGTCGAAGTCGGTGTAGAACAGGCTGAGGCCGTGGGTTGGATTTTTCACCTCCTCCAGCGCCGTGGTGCGCGCCAGCAGCAGGATCTTGTTGGCAACCTGCGCGGTCGAAATCCAGACCTTCTGGCCGTTGACGACATATCTGTCGCCCTGTCGCACCGCACGGGTCTTCAGCTGCGTGGTGTTGAGACCGGTACTGGGCTCGGTCACGGCGAAGCAGGATTTGTCGCGGCCATCGACGATTCCCGGCAGCATGCGCCGACGCTGTTCGTCGGTGCCGAACACCACGACGGGATTGAGCCCGAACACGTTCATGTGCACGGCGGAGGCCCCGGACATGCCGGCGCCGGATTCGGCAATCGTTCGCATCATGATCGCGGCATCGGTGATCCCGAGCCCCGATCCGCCATATTCCTCGGGAATGCAGATGCCGAGCCAGCCGGCATCCGCCAGCGCCCGGTGGAAATCGGCGGGATAGCCGCCCTCCTTGTCCTTCTTCAGCCAATAGACGTCGTCGAAACGGGTGCAGATCTTGCCGATCGCATCGCGGATCGATTCCTGGTTGGCGGTGAGCGCAAAATCCATGGTCTCAATTCCTCGTGGCGGGCGCCATTGTGGTGACGCCGTCGCGGACCAGCGCGGCAATCTCGTCGGCGGAGTAACCGACACCGCGAAGAATTTCCTCGCCGTGCTGGTTGAGACGCGGCGCCAGCCGCCCCGGTTCGGCTGGTGTGTCCGACCAGGTGGCGGAGACCTTCATGTTGCGGATTTTTCCTTCGGTCGGGTGATCGACCACCGGGAAGTAATTGGTCGCGACCAGATGCGGGTCCTGCAGGATGCTTTCGAGATCATGCATCGGCATCACCGGCACGTCGGCCTTGACCAGTAATTCGGTCCATTCGGCGGTGGTGCGGGTTTCGAGAATACGCGCGAGTTCGGCATAGACGGTGTCGATATTGACGGCGCGTCCGGCAAAGGTCGCAAACTTTGGATCTTGACGCAGGTCATCGCGTCCGGTCGCCGCGAAGAAGTTTTCCCATTGCTTGTCGTTGTAGACGATCACGCAGATGTAGCCGTCCGAGGTCTTGTAGGGCCGCCGGTCGCGCGACAGATGCCGCGCGTAGCCGCCCTTGTCGAGCGGCGGCTCGTAGGTCAGGCCACCCATGTGGTCGCCCATGACAAAGCCCGCCATGGTCTCGAACATCGGAATGTCGACGCGCTGGCCGCGGCCGCTGCGGTCGCGATGCACCAGGCTGGCGCAGATAGCGCCGACAGCCGTTAAACCCACGATGCGGTCGACCAGCGCATTGGGCACATAGCGCGGCACGCCGTCGCTGGTCTGCGCCATCAAGGCGGGAAGCGCGGTGGCGCCCTGGATCAGATCGTCATAGGCGGGTTTTGCCGCATAGGGCCCGTCCTGGCCGAACCCGAACACACCGGCATAGATCAGCCGCGGATTGACCTTCTCGACCACGTCGTAGCCGAGCTGCAGCCGCGCCATCGCTTGCGGCCGGACATTGTAGACCAGCACGTCGGCGGTCGCGATCAGCCGCAACACGGCGTCACGCCCGGCCGGCTTCTTCAGGTCGAGGCAGATCGAGCGCTTGCTGCGGTTGGTGTTGAGGAACACCGGCCCCATGCCGGGATGCCGGGTCGGGCCGATCTGCCGCGTCACGTCGCCGTCCGGCGTCTCGATCTTGATGACGTCGGCGCCGTAGTCGCCGAGCATCTGGGTGGCATAGGGGCCCATCAGCACGGACGTCATGTCGATGACCTTGATGCCCTCGAGTGGTCCCATGGCGTGGTTTGCTCCCGATGCGCGGCTTGTTCCCCGCGCTTTTCCTTGACCAAGTAACGGCAGCACGTCCCGAAGATCAAGGGCGCGGCGCGTATGGGTGTATGCGTGGAGCTGCAGACTTCAACCGTCATCGTCCGCGAAGGCGGACGATCCAGTAAACGCCGGTGTCGCGATTCCGTTGAACGGCGCGGAATACTGGACGCCCCGCCTTCGCGGGGCATGACGCGCTTCGATGTGGCGTAGTAACGCGCCTACTTCGCTGGCTCCAGCACCGAGACGTAATTCGCAACCGCCGCCCCGCCCATATTGAAAATGCCGGCGAGTTTTGCGTTCTTGATCTGCATGCCCTCGGGCGCCTGGCCGACCAGTTGCATCGCGCTCATCACATGCATCGATACACCGGTGGCGCCGATCGGGTGGCCCTTCGACTTCAAGCCGCCGGAAGGATTGACCGGCAGCTTGCCGTCCTTCTGGGTCCAGCCCTCCTTGATGGCGCGGGCGCCCTGCCCGCGCGGTGTCAGGCCCATCGCTTCATACTCGATCAGTTCGGCGACGGTGAAGCAGTCGTGGGTTTCGACAAAGGACAGATCCGACAGCTGCAGGCCGGCCGATTGCAGCGCGCGCTGCCAGGCCACGGTGCAGCCCTCGAACTGCAGGATGTCGCGCTTCGACATCGGCAGGAAATCCTGCGCATGGGCGGTGGCGCGGATGTTGACCGCCTTGCCCATGGTCTTGGCGGTATCCGCATCGGCCAGCACCAGCGCTGCGGCGCCATCCGACACCAGCGAACAGTCGGTGCGCTTCAGCGGCCCGGCCACGAACGGGTTCTTCTCGCTCTCGGAGCGGCAGAACTCAAAACCAAAATCCTTGCGCATCTGCGCATAAGGATTCGAAACGCCGTTCTTGTGGTTCTTGGCGGCGATCATCGCCAGCGCGTCGGACTGGTCGCCATATTTCTGGAAATAGGCCTGCGCGATCTTGCCGAACACGCCGGCAAAACCGCCGGGGGTCTCGCCGTCTTCAGGCAAATAAGACGCGCGCAGCAGGTTGCGGCCGATTTCGGGGCCCGGCGTCCGCGTCATCTGTTCGACGCCAACCACCAGCACGATTTTCGCCGCGCCCGCGGCAATCGCCCGGATGCCCTGATGCACGGCTGCGGAACCGGTGGCGCAGGCATTTTCCACCCGCGTCGCCGGCTTGAAGCGCAAGGCGGGATCGGCCTGCAGCACCAGCGAGGCGGTAAAGTCCTGCGGCGAGAAACCGGCATTGAAATGCCCGAGCACGATTTCGTCGACCTCCGCGGCGGAAATGCCGGCATCGGCCAGCGCGTCAACCGCGACCTTCACCACGAGGCTCTCGACGGTCTCGGTATCGAACTTGCCGAACGGCGTGTGCGCCCATCCGACGATGCTGGCTGTCATGGTCGTTCTCCCTGTCTCGGTCGGGATTGTATGTAACCCATCTTCACGCCGGTTTCAGCGATTTCATGGTCCGTTCGCACATGGCGGTTATGCCGCTCCAGTCGCCGGAGCGGATATCGGCGGCCGGGCACAGCCAGGAACCGCCGACCGCGACCACGTTAGGCTCGGCCAGCCATGCTGCCGCTTTGGCCTCGCCGATGCCCCCGGTCGGGCAAAACCGCGCATCCGGGAACGGCCCCGCCAAAGCCCGAAGTGCCTTGATACCGCCGGACTGCTCGGCCGGGAAGAATTTGACCAAGCCAAATCCGTGAGCGAGCGCCTGCATCAATTCCGACGCCGTCGCGATACCCGGCGCGAACGGCAAGGGGCTGGCGGCGGCCGACTTCAACAATTCCGGGGTGGCGCCGGGGCTGATGCCGAACCGGGCGCCGATATCCTCCGCGCGTGCCAGATCATCGGCGTTCAGGATGGTCCCGATCCCGACCACGGCCTCGGGCACATCCGCCATGATGGCCTTCGCGGCCGGAAGCGCGACCAGCGTACGCAAGGTGACTTCCAGCACGCGGACGCCGCCCGCGACCAGCGCTCGCGCCAGCGGCACTGCGTCCGCCAGCCGCTCGATGGTCAGAACCGGGACGACGCAGCCGGATTTCAGCAGCGCGGTGAGTTGTTCCTGTTTCGGTGTCATGGTGAGGCCTTACGAGAGGATCCCGGCCCAGGCAATACAGTTGCAGGCATGGCCGAGCGCGGAATGATTGCACCCGGATAGCACACCACGACGCCGCCAAGACGATGCCCCGCTCGCGCGGCTTCGGCCGGCTCCGCGCCCGCCAACCGTGCGGCGATGTAGGCGGCCGAGAAACTATCCCCTGCCGCCGTGGTATCGACGACGGGCTGCGTGATGGGCTCTGGCCTTACTTCCTGCAAAACCCCTTCAAACCGCACGATGCTCCCGGGGCTCAGAAGTTTCAGCACCGCTTCGTTGCAGGGAATGCGCGCCATCAGCTGTGCGTCGCTTTCGTCCGGATAGAGCGGCAGCAAATCCTCGGGCGACGCCAGCACGATGTCGGATACCGCAAAGGCTTCGCCAAAGACGGCGCGCGCGACGTCGGGATCCGGCCAGCCGCGGGCGCGGAAGTTGGTGTCAAAGACAATGCGGGCGCCGTGCTTTCGGGCGCTGCCGAGTGCGCCAATCAACTTCGTCCGCCCCTGCGGGCTGTAGATCGACAGTGTGATGGCCGATAGATAGACGACGTCATAGGTCGCGAGCGAGCCAAGGACAGCGTCGGTTTCCGGCAAATCCATCAGGCTGCGTGCGGCGGCGTTCTCGCGCCAGTGGAAAAACCGGCGATCGCCAACCACGTCGGTCTGGATCATGTAGATGCCGGGCAATTTGCCTTTCAGCCGCGCAACCCGGCGGGTGCCTATCCCCTCCGTGGCCCAACCCACCACCATCTCGTCGCTCATGGGATCGTCACCCAGCGCGGTGATGTAGTCGACCTCGACGCCGAGCCGGGCCAGATAGACCGATGTGTTCAGGGTATCGCCGCCATAGCCGCGCGAAAACAGGCCGCCGTCAGCCTGCTTCAGTTCGATCATGCATTCGCCGATACAGGCAACTTTGGTCATGAAAGCTCGAAAAAGATCGCCGGCCTCTAAACCATCATTGCGAGCGCAGCGAAGCAATCCATCTCGCCGAGCAAAGAAAGAACGGCGCTCGCAATGACGAGCTACGCCACGAACTTGCCGCCGAGTTCGTCGTCGATGTGAATCTTGATGATGTCATCAAACGTCTGCTCGGCGGTGGTGAAGCCGAGCTGGCGGGCCCTTTGGGCGTCGAAGTTGCGCGGCCAGCCGGCAACGATGCCCATGATGAACGGATCGGGCTCGCGCTTGATCCTCGCTGCCACCTTGTCACCGGCCACCCGCTTCAGCGCCGCGATTTCCTCGCCGACGGTGGCCGACAGGCCGGGCATGGTGAGGTTGCGGCGCGCGCCGGCGGTGGCGCTGTCCATCGTCGCGGCGTGCAGCAGGAAGCCGACGGCCGAGCGCGGCGATGCATGCCAGTGGCGGACGTCTTCGGACACCGGAAGTACCGCTTCCTTGCCGGCCAGCGGTTCGCGCAAAATGTTGGAGAAGAATCCCGAGGCCGCCTTGTTGGGCAGGCCGGGACGGATGCAGATGGTCGGCAGGCGGATACCGATGCCGTCCATGAAACCGCGGCGCGAATAATCCGCCAGCAGCAGTTCGCCGATCGCCTTCTGCGTACCGTAGCTCAACAGCGGGGTGTGGAAGAATTCGTCGCCGATGGCATCGGGAAATGGCGCGCCGAACACGGCGATCGACGAGGTGAAGACGATGCGGGGCTTGTAGCCGCCGCCGATCAGCCTGACGGCGTCGAGCAGCATCCGCGTGCCGTCGAGGTTGATGCGATAGCCCTTGTCGAAATCGAGTTCGGCCTCGCCGGAGACGATCGCCGCGAGATGAAAGATGACGTCGGGCCGGTCCGCCACCAGCGGTTCGGCGGCGCCGGGCACCGCAAAATCGCAGGTGACGGTGTCGACCGGGAATCCCGCATTCGCGGGTTTTGCCGGTGCGACCACGTCCTGCAGCGTCATGCGCGTGATGTCACGCTTGCCGAGGCGGCCGTCGCGCAACAGCCGCTCGGTCAGCTTGCGGCCGACCATGCCGGCAGCGCCCAATACCAGAATGTGCAAGACCCAACTCCTTTTCTTGTTCTTAAGCCTGCACGCGGGCCTTCAGGCTCACTCCTTTACCGCGCCGGTCATCGCCGACACGTAGTGCTCCACGAAGAACGCATAGAGGATCACCAGCGGCAGCGACCCCGCCAGGGCGCCGGCCATCAGCGAGCCCCAGCGGTAGATGTCGCCGTCGACGAACTCGTTGACGATCGCGACCGGCACCGTCTTGTTCGAGGTCGATTGCAGGAAGGTCAACGCGTAGATGAACTCGTTCCAGCACAGCGTAAAGCAAAAGATGAAGGCCGAGATCAGGCCGGGGATCGCCAGCGGCAACACGATCTTGGTCAGGATCTGCCAGCGGCTGGCGCCATCGATCAGCGCGCATTCCTCCAGCTCGTAGGGGATGGTCTTGAAGTAACCCATCAAGAGCCAGGTCGAGAACGGAATCAGGATGGTCGGGTAGGTCAGGATCAGCGCGAACGGCGAGTCGAACAGCCCGTACTGGAACACCACGGTGGCGAGCGGGATGAACAGGATCGATGGCGGCACCAGGTAAGACAGGAAGATCAGCCCGCCGACCCATTGCGCGCCGCGGTAGCGCAACCGCACGATCGCATACGCCGCCAGTACACTGGCGATGATGGAAAGCACGGTGGCGCAGACCGCGACATACATCGTGTTCCACAGCCACCACGGATAGTAGCTTTCGAACAGCAGCTTGTGGATGTGCTTGAAGGTCGGGTTCCAGGTCCAGAACGGATTGAACTTGTCGAGATCGAGCAACTGCTCGTCCGGTTTGATCGCAGTCAGGCCCATCCAGTAGAACGGAAACAGCAGCACGACGACGATGATGAACAGCGGCAGATAGAGCGTCACCATGCGGCGCGGCACCGACTGCAGATAGCTCATGCCCTCGCTGTGGTCGTCCATCTTGACCGTCGGCGAGGAGCCGGATAGCACCGCCTTGAGATTGATCCGCGAGGTGGGGAGGTCAGTCATTGTTCTCACCCTGCTGCCACTTGCGGCGCTGCAATCCAAACCAGGAAACCATGATCGCGGCGAGCAGGAATGGGATCATCGCACTCGATATCGCCGCCCCCTCGCCGAGTTGTCCCGCGATGATGGCGCGCTGATACGACAGCGTCGCCATCAAATGGGTGGCATTGACCGGCCCGCCGCGCGTCATCGCCCAGATCAGCTGGAAGTCGGTGAAGGTGAACAGCACCGAGAACGTCATCACCACGGCGATGATCGGCGTCAGCAGCGGATAGGTGATGAAGCGGAACATCTCCCACTTCGAGGCACCGTCGAGGGTGGCCGCCTCGTACAGCGACGGCTGCACCGTCTGCAGGCCGGCCAAGAGGGTGATCGCCACGAAGGGAACGCCGCGCCAGATATTGGCGAAGATCACGCAGATCCGCGCCCAGGTCACGTCGCCGAGGAAATTGATGTTTTCGGTGATCAAGCCCATCTGCCGCAGCGACCAGGAGATGATCGAGAATTGCGAATCGAAGATCCACCAGAATGCCAGCGCGGAGAGCACGGTCGGCACGATGAAGGGGATCAGCACCAACGCGCGAAGCATCGCCTTGAACGGCATGTTCTCGTTCAACAGCAGCGCCAGATAGAGACCGATGCCGAATTTGATGGCGCTGGCGACGAAGGTGTACAGCAGCGTGTTAAACACCGAGAGCCAGAAGATCGTATCGCCCGACAGCCACTCGTAGTTCTCGACTCCGATGAATTCGCCGGGACGCCCGATCTTGGCATCGGTGAACGAGATCCAGACGCCGAGGCCAAGCGGATAGGCAAGGAAGAAGATCAGGAACGCCATTGCCGGCATCATGAACCAGAAGCCGAGCCAGTTCCGGTTGGTCCGTATCTGATCCCACGCGGTCGCCTCGCGGATCGGCGGCCGGGCAGTCCGGGGTTGGAGGGCGATGTCAGCCATGGCGAAATCCCGCAATATCGTTCGGCGTGTCGCCGTCTTCAGGTCGAAAATGGCAAGGCGAGCCGCAAACGCTTGCGGCTCGCCTCTTTAGTCGTCAGCGGTAGATGCGCTTCAACTGCCGTTCGGTCACCGCGATCGTGCCCTTGGCATCTTCGCGTCCGGTGCAGTAGTTGGCGAACATGTCGACGATCAGGAAGTCGGCGATCGCGGTCGCCGCCTTCTCGCCCGGCGTACCGATGCCGGAAGCCGGCAAGGCGCGCTTGCTGGCCTGGCTGAACACCTGGTTCTTCGGGTCGGCGGTCCAGACCGGCGAGTTGTCGTAGGAGTTCAGCGTGTGCGTCAGATACCCGCGCGCGCCGGACAGCCACTTGTCATAGTTTTCCTTCTCAAGCATGAAGGCAATGAAGGCCTTTGCCGCGTTCGGGGATTTGGTGAACTTGAACGCCAGGATCGGAACGCAGAGCTGCAATTCGGTCGGCTTGCCGACCGGGCCGACCGGCCACAGCGCATGGTAGGTGTCCTCGGCGAGTTCCTTCTTGCTGGCATCGTCCTTGGCGGCAACGTAGATCGAGATGCCGTTGGCGGTGCAGTGCAGTTCGCCCGCCAGGAACGCCTTGTTGTTGGACGAGTCGTTCCAGGATGCCACGCCGGGAATGAAGGTGTCGGACAGCGCCTTGGCGTATTCCAGCGCCTTGACGGTTTCCGGCGAGTTGATGATGACCTTGTTGTCCTTGTCGACGGTGTAGGCGCCGTGCCCCCAGAGGATCCAGTGCAGCCAGGCATTGGCGTCGCCCGAGGCGTGCCCCAGCGGGAAGCCGGCCGGCGTGCCGTTCTTCTTCAGCGCCTTGCACATTTCGAGGAAGCCCGGGAAATCCTTCGGGAATTCCTTGAAGCCGGCCTTCTCCACCGACGACTTGCGGTAGGTCATGTAGCCGCCGATGGTGGCGACGGGGATGCCGAGCCAGTCGTTGCCCTGCTTGCAGGTGACGGCGGCCGCTTCGGTCCATCCGCCGTACTTCTTGCCGAGATAATCGGCAACGTCGTTCAACTTCAGCACTTGGGTCGGGAACAGCTGCGGCAGCGTGTGCAGGCCCCAGGCCAGATCGAGACCCGAGCCGGTGTTGGCGGCGACCGAAGCCTTCGGCTGCACGTCCTCGAAGGACTCGCTGAACACGTTCATCTCGGTGCCGGTGGCGGCCTTGAAGGCCGCGACCATGGCGTTGAAGGCGTCGTCTTCGGCGGGCACGAAGCGCTTCCAGCGCATCACGGTGAGCTTGGCGCCCTTTTCCGCTTTCCAGGGTGATGCCTGCGCCCAGGCCTTGGCGAAATCGAGCAGAGCCGGCCCGGTCAGTGCGCCGGTCGCCGCAAGCGCGGTGCCGCCCTGAAGCAGGCTGCGGCGCGTAAAGTCATGCATAGTTTATCCTCCCTTTTGGATTTGATTATGTTTTTTAGTTCAGTCGCTTTCCGGTGGCTTCGTCGAACAGATGCACGAGCGTCGGATCCGGCTTCAGCCGGATCTTGTCGCCCGGATTGAATTGATGACGTTCGCGGAACACGGCGACGACCTGCTCGCCGCCGAGCTTGGCGAACACCTGGGTTTCCGAACCGGTCGGCTCGACCACCACGATCTCGGCATCCACGCCGTCGTCGGCGATGGTGAAATGCTCGGGCCGGACGCCGTACACCGCGGGCCGGCCTTCGGAATTGGCGGGCGCCGACGCCAGCGGAAGCCTGACGCCGTTCGGCCCCTCGAAGCCGGCTGACCCGTTCGACTTCACCTTGCCTTTGAGGAAGTTCATCGCCGGCGAGCCGATGAAGCCCGCCACGAACTGGTTGTCCGGCTTGTCGTAGAGTTCGAGCGGCGTGCCCATCTGCTCGACGATGCCCTCATGCATCACCACGATCTTGTCGGCCATGGTCATGGCTTCGATCTGGTCGTGGGTGACGTAGACGGTCGTGGTCTTCAGCCGCTGATGCAGTTCCTTGATCTCGGTGCGCATCGCCACCCGAAGCTTGGCGTCGAGGTTGGACAAGGGCTCGTCGAACAGGAACACCTGCGGGTCGCGCACGATCGCGCGCCCCATCGCCACGCGCTGGCGCTGGCCGCCGGACAATTGCCGGGGATAGCGTTCGAGCAGCGGCGTCAGCGCCAGGATCTCCGCGGCGCGCCTGACGCCGGCGGAGATTTCTTCCGCGCTGGCGCCGCGCAGCTTCAGCGAAAATCCCATATTGTCGGCGACCGTCATATGCGGATAGAGCGCATAGTTCTGGAACACCATCGCAATGTCGCGCTCTTTCGGCTGCACGTTGTTGACGACCTTGTCGCCGATCGAGATCGTGCCGGAGGTGATGTTCTCAAGGCCCGCGAGCATCCGCAGCAAGGTCGATTTGCCGCAACCGGAGGGACCGACAAGCACCACGAAGGCGCCGTCCTCGATCGGAATCGAGACGCCGTGCAGCACCTCAAAGCCGCCAAACGACTTGCGCACGTCGCGAATCTGCACCGACGACATCTAATTCCCTCCATGTTGCGCGGCAGCGTGCGGCGAACGCCGTCACTGCTCTGGTTCTCAAGCTCGTTTGGATATTGAACTTGATTTCGCATTGTCCGCAATACGACGTTCATTAGCAATCTGTTGGTAGCGCTGTCAATGTTTGTTCAACTGGCGGAATTGTTGTGATAAGACCGCCTTATGGAACGGAAACGAGCGAAGTCTGGCGAAATCCGGCTGACCGAAGTTGCCAAATTGGCCGGGGTGAGCCCCATCACCGCGTCGCGGTTTTTTCGCAATCCGCAAGCGCTGTCGCTGAGCAAGCGGGAGCGGGTGGCGAGTGCCGCGAAGGAACTGGGCTATGTGCCGAACCTGGCGGCGCGTGCGCTCGCCTCGCAGCGCACCGAAGTGATCGGCGTCCTGATTCCGTCGCTGACCAACAACGTGTTTTCCGACGTGCTGCGCGGCATCTACGATGCCTCGGAGGGCAGCCGCTACTCGATCCAGCTCGCCAATACCCGCTACTCGATCCTGCAGGAGGAGCAATTGCTGCGCCTGTTCCAGGCGCAGAAGCCGGCCGGATTGATCGTGACTGGCATCGACCAGACCGCGGAATCCCGCGCTGTGCTGGAGGCGATGAATTGCCCGATCGCGCAGATCATGGAAATCGGACCCAATCCGGTCGACATGATGGTGGGATTTTCGCATCACGACGCTGAGTTTGCAGCGGTTTCCCACCTTGTTGCACAGGGCTTTCAACGCATCGGATTCGTCGGCGCGCAGATGGATCCAAGGATGCAGCGACGGTTCGGCGGCTACCGCGATGCCATGAAGGCGGCCTCGCTGTTTGATCCGCGCCTGATTGTAACGACCCCGGTGCCGACTTCCATCACGCTGGGTGGAACGCTGTTCGCCGACCTGCTCGCAAAGGCACCCGATATCGACGCGGTCTCCTGCGGCAATGACGATCTCGCGCTCGGCGTGCTGTTCGAATGC
>Ga0307294_10000195_pt1 | contig 14959 bp, 14 predicted proteins | sample ER_DNA_151_FD_194468 | JGI IMG/M metagenome (GOLD analysis project Ga0307294, IMG submission 194468) | Bulk soil microbial communities from the East River watershed near Crested Butte, Colorado, United States - ER_DNA_151 | ecosystem: Environmental > Terrestrial > Soil > Floodplain | place... | reverse complement strand
TGCACCACCCAGCGAACGTGTGGAGCCTGCACGGCTACCACGAGAGCTTGGAGCGGCTCGGCCGCGACGACGAGGCGCGGATCGTCGCCCAGCAGCTGGCCGTCGCCTCCGCGCGGGCCGACGTGCCGGTCCTGGCGTCGTGCGCCTGCCGGCTCGAGGCCTTTGCCGGCACGCACGGTCACGGCCACCACTGACGAAGGTCTGGAGTCTGTTCCGATCGGGTCAGGAGTCTTTCAGTCAATTCCCAGGAACGCTACCGTCGACGGGCCTGGAGTTCGACGAACCCGCCCATGTCGGAAGTGAGCACCTCGATGAGCAGCCGAGTCCACCGTCATGCCCTCGCCGTCGCCACCACCGCTGCCGTCCTCGTCACCGGGAGCCTCGCCACGCTGGACGCCGCTGCCGCGGCGTCGCCGAGCTGTGGCACGCGCAACAACAACAACACCCGGCTCCTGCTGGAGTGCGTCACCTTGGAGGGGGTCCGCGAGCACCAGGCGGCGTTCCAGACCATCGCCAACGAGAACGGCGGCACCCGGGTCTCGGGCTCCGCCGGCTACGACGAGTCCGTCGACTACGTCGAGGATCGGCTGCAGGCTGCCGGGTGGTCCACCACCAGGCAGTCGTTCGACTTCCGGATGTTCCAAGAGCTGTCCCCGTCGGTGCTCGAGCAGGTGGCCCCTACGCCCGGTGGGCCCCTGCCGCACAGCATCATGACCTACTCCGGCAGCGGTGACGTCACGGCTCCGGTCAGCACCCCGACCGGAGACGTGCGTGGCTGCACCGCCGCCGACCTCGCCGGCTTCCCGGCGGGCGACATCGCACTCGTGTCCCGCGGCACCCCTACGGGGTCCCCCGTCGCTTGCACGTTCGCCATCAAGGCCTTGAACGCCCTGGCCGCCGGAGCTAGCGGGGTCATCATCTACAACAACACTGGGGGCCCGTTGAACGGGACGCTCGGTGCCGACTTCCTTCCAGATCGCCCGGTCGTCGGCATTGAGCAGAGCCTCGGACAGCAGTTGGCCAGCACAACGGGCCTCGTCGTTCATCTCAAGACCGACACGCGGCGACCCATCGCCACCACCGCCAACGTGTTGGCGGAGCTTCGCGGCAAGAACGCGGACAACGTCGTGATGGCCGGGGCACACCTCGACTCCGTCCCCGCGGGGCCGGGCATCAACGACAACGGCAGTGGGTCCGCGGCCCTTCTCGAGGTCGCCGAGAACCTCGGAAAGGTCAAGCCGCAGAACACGATTCGGCTCGCCTGGTGGGCGGCCGAGGAGTCGAGTCTCGTCGGCTCGACGTACTACGTCACCCACCTGCCGACGCCCGAGCTGCAGAAGATCGCCCTGTACCTGAACTTCGACATGGTCGGCTCGCCGAACTACGTCTTCTTCATCTACGACGGCGACAACTCCGACAAGCTCCCGGGTTCGGCCGTCGCTCCGCCCGGATCGGCGCAGATCGAGAGGACGTTCGAACAGTTCTTCGAGTCGCGCGACCTGCCCTACAAGGGCACCGCCTTCAGCGGTCGCTCCGACTACGGCCCGTTCATCGCCGAGAACATCCCGTCCGGGGGTCTCTTCACCGGTGCGGAGGGCATCAAGACCGCGCAGGAGGCAGCGATCTGGGGCGGCGCTGCCGGCCAGGCGTACGACCCCTGCTACCACCAGGCCTGTGACACCTATTCGAACAACAACGCGGTGGCGCTGGACAACAACAGCGACGCCATCGCCTATGCGGTGCTCAGCTACGGCATGAGCACCGAGCTCATCAACGGGACGAAGTCGAAGGGCAACTTCAAGCCGCCCGTCGCGGCGGTGCCCGTCGGCTGACCCACCCGGCACGAGGGTCGTCGTGCCCCACGATCCGCCCCATCGCATACACCGGCGTATGCGACGGGGCCGCTTCGGTGGGCGGATGGGGAGGTCCGAAAGGGGTTCTAGGGTGCGTCGCCCGATGCGTCGCCCGAACCGGTGGAGCGAGCGTTGACCCGTCACCTCGACAGATCTGAAAGGAGCCAGTGATGAGTCAGCAGAGCAACATCGCCACCATCCGCCGCGGCTACGCCGCCTTCTCCGCAGGGGATATGGAGACCCTCAAGAACGAGGTCTTCACGCCCGACGCCGTCTGGGTCGTCCCGGGAAACGGGTACTACTCCGGAGCCAAGGAGGGCGTCGACGCGATTCTCGAGTTCTTCGCCGACATCTTCGAGCGGTCAGGGGGCACCCTGCAGGTCATGCTCGAGGACGTCGCCGCGGGCGAGGACCACTGCTACTCGATCCACCGCAACGTTGCCATGCGGGGCGGTCGAAGCCTCGACCTGAGGTCGGTGCTCGTGGTCGACATGGTGGACGGGCGCATCGCCCGGGTGGACCAGTACTACTGGGACACGACCGAGAACGACGAGTTCTGGGCCTGACGCGGCCGTCCGAACCACCGCCGATGGCAGACTCGCGTGCATGGACCGCGAGACGCCGGGCCGCGAACAGACGCTGCGGTTCCTCGCCGCGCCGACCGACGCCGGGTACTCGGGGAGTGTCACCGGCGGCCGGGTGATGGAGTGGATCGACAGGGCCGGGTATGCGTGTGCGGTCGGCTGGAGCGGCCGGTACTGCGTGACCGTCTACGTCGGCAACGTCCGGTTCACCCGGCCGGTGGCGATCGGCGACCTCGTCGAGGCGACGGCGCGGCTGGTCTACACCGGTCGCAGCAGCATGCACATCCTCGTCACGGTGCGGTCCGGTTCACCGCGCGGCCAAGAGCTCGAGCCGGCGACGGAGTGCCTGATGGTCTTCGTCGCGGTCGGGGAGGACGGCCGGCCGACACCCGTACCCGAGCTGCCGGACGGCGACGACGAGGACATGGCCCAGAAGGACGCCGCGGTCCGGCGCATCGACGTGCGGGCGCGGATCAGCGCGGCGATGGCCGAGCAGTCCTACACCGAGGCCGGCACCGCTCCCCGGGTCGTCCTGCGGTTCCTCGCGGCGCCCAGCGACGTCAACTGGGGCGGCAAGGTGCACGGCGGCATCGTCATGCGCTGGATCGACGAGGCGGCCCACGTCCTGGTCACCCAGTGGATCGGCGACGCCGCGAACGTCGCGGTGTACGCGGGCGGCGTCCGGTTCTACCAGCCCCTGCGGATCGGTGACCTTGTCGAGGTCGAGGCCCGGCTCATCTACACCGGCCGCACGAGCATGCACGTCAGCGTGCACGTCCGCTCCGGCAGCCCGGCCGGGGTGGAGCGTCGCCTCACGACGCACTGCCTCATCGTCTTCGTCGCGCTGACGCCGGACGGTCGGTCGACCGCGGCCCGGACGTGGCAGCCCACGACGGAGGAGGACGTGAACCTGTTCGAGCACGCTCAGCACCTCATCGAACTCCGCTCAGCCGTGGACGACATCGACCCGGCCATCGCTTGACGCGACGCCTTCTCGTCTCGCAGGCAGCTGGGAGGAGTAGGCCGGGACCGCTTGGGCCTGCGGTAGCGTCGGCCTTGCCCCGCCGCCGACGTCGACACCCGGAGGTCCCGGCCCGTGACTGCTCAGCCTGTGACCGACGTCGACATCGCCCCGGGCACGCCGGCGACGCCGGTGTTCTTCCTGTCGGACAGCACCGGCATCAGCGCCGAGACGATGGGCAACGCGCTGCTGATCCAGTTCCCGCAGCTGCGGTTCGAGCGTCGACTGATCCCGTTCATCTCGACGCCGGAGGAGGCTCGCCGGGTGGTCGAGGTGCTCGACCGGGCCGCGGAGGGACCGGTGACGCCGATCGCGTTCACGACGGCGGCGACCGACGAGATCCGCGAGGTGCTGCACACGACGAAGTGCCCGATGATCGATTTCTTCGAGCTGCACATCTCACGGGTGGAGGCGGTCTTCGGCGTGCCCGCGGCCCGCGTCGCCGCGCAGCTGCACGGGGTGGGAGACGTGCAGCGGTACAACGCCCGGATGGCGGCGATCGAGTACTCGATCGAGCATGACGACGGGCAGAGCCTGCGGGCGATGGACAAGGCGGAGGTGGTGCTGATCGCGCCGTCGCGGTGTGGGAAGACACCGACGACGATGTACCTGGCGCTGCAGCACGGGCTGTTCGTCGCGAACTACCCGCTGGTCGAGGAGGACCTGCAGACCACGGAGCTGCCTCGGCCGATCCGGCACCTGAAGGACCGGGTGATCGGGCTGGTGGCGACGCCGGCGCGACTGTCGGAGGTGCGTCAGCAGCGACGGCCCAATTCGCGGTATGCGTCGCTGGAGCAGTGCACGTACGAGCTGCGCCGGGCCGAGGCGATGTATGCGGCCAATCGGCTCCCGGTCATCAACTCGACCACGAAGTCGGTTGAGGAGATGTCCACGCTGATCGTCCAGACTCTCTCGCAGAGGACCCCGGAAGGTAAAGGAGCGAGTGCGTGAGCGCGAATGTGAAGTGGTTCTCGTCGTTGGGGATGGGGGACCTGGCGGCGGTCGGGGGGAAGAACTCGTCGCTGGGGGAGATGATCGGCAACCTGGCGTCGGCGGGGGTGCGGGTGCCGGACGGCTTCGCGACGACTGCGTCGGCGTTCCGGGACTTCGTGTTGCAGGAGGGGTTGGCGGCGCGGATCACCGGGCTGATGGAGGGGTTGGACACCGACGACGTGGACGCGTTGGCGCGGGTCGGTAAGCAGGTGCGGCAGGCGATCGTGGATCAGCCGTTGCAGCCGGCGCTGGAGCGGGAGGTCCGTGAGGCATACGAGAAGCTGGCCGGCGAGGCCAGTCCTGGGAGCAGCGACGAGGCGAGCTTCGCGGTGCGGTCGTCGGCGACGGCGGAGGACCTGCCGGACGCGTCGTTCGCGGGCCAGCAGGAGACGTTCCTGAACATCCGGGGGATCGACGCGGTGCTCCAGGCGATTCACGAGGTATTCGCGTCGTTATACAACGATCGGGCGATCGCGTATCGGGTGCATCACGGGTTCGACCACGAGCAGGTGGCGTTGTCGGCGGGGGTGCAGCGGATGGTCCGCTCGGATGTGGGCGCGTCGGGGGTGATGTTCACGATGGACACCGAGTCGGGGTTCACCGATGCGGTGTTCGTGACCGCCGCCTACGGCCTGGGTGAGGGTGTGGTGCAGGGGGCGGTGAACCCGGACGAGTGGTACGTGTGGAAGCCGGGGCTGAGGAACGGGACGCCGGCGGTGCTGAAGCGTGGCGTTGGGGCCAAGGCGACCAAGATGGTGTTCACCGACAACCCGAACGTGGGGAAGACGACGGAATTCGTCGACGTCGATGCCGCGGACCGGGCGAGGTTCTCGCTGACCGATGACGAAGTGGAGGAGCTGGCCCGGCTGGCGATCTCGATCGAGGAGCACTACGGCCGGCCGATGGACATCGAGTGGGGCAAGGACGGGCTCGACGGCCAGCTCTACATCCTCCAGGCGCGGCCGGAGACGGTGCAGTCGCGCCGGACCGGGGCGAGCTTGCAGCGGTTCCGGGTCGATTCCACGGTTGACGGGCGCTCGGCGACCGTGCTGGTGGAGGGTCGGGCGATCGGGCAGAAGGCGGGTGCCGGCGCGGTGCGGATCCTGTCGTCGGCCGAGCAGATGCGTGAGTTCGGCGAGGGGGAGGTGCTGGTGGCGGACATGACGGACCCGGACTGGGAGCCGATCATGAAGCGGGCCAGCGCGATCGTCACGAACCGGGGTGGCCGGACCTGTCACGCGGCGATCATCGCCCGAGAGCTGGGCATCCCGGCGGTGGTCGGAACCGGTTCGGCGACAAGGGAGCTGTCGGACGGGCGGGAGGTGACCGTCTCGTGCGCGGAGGGTGACACCGGGTTCGTGTACGACGGGCGGCTGGACATCCGGGTGGAGGAGACCGACCTGGGCTCGATGCCGGACATCGACGTGGGGATCATGATGAACGTCGGCACCCCGGACCAGGCGTTCGCGTTCTCGATGCTGCCGAACGAGGGGGTCGGTCTGGCTCGGTTGGAGTTCATCATCAACCGGCAGATCGGCATCCACCCCAAGGCGCTGCTGGACCACGCGGCCGGCAAGCTCGAGGCCGAGGATCCGGAGCTGGCGCGGCAGGTCGACGAGGCCGTCGCCGCATACCCGGGCCCGCGGGAGTTCTTCGTGCAGCGGGTCGCCGAGGGCGTCGGAACCATCGCGGCCGCGTTCTATCCCAAGCCGGTGATCGTGCGGATGAGCGACTTCAAGTCCAACGAGTACGCCAACCTGGTCGGCGGGCCGAACTACGAGCCGCACGAGGAGAACCCGATGATCGGGTACCGCGGCGCGTCCCGATACCTGTCGCCGGACTTCGCCGACTGCTTCGTCATGGAGGCCGAGGCGCTGCGCTACGTCCGCGACACGATGGGCCTGACCAACGTCAAGGTGATGATCCCGTTCGTGCGCACCCTCACCGAGGCCCGCGGTGTTGTCGAGCTGCTGGCCGAGCACGGCCTCAAGCGCGGCGAGAACGACCTGCAGGTCATCATGATGTGCGAGCTGCCCTCCAACGCCGTCATCGCCGAGCAGTTCCTCGAGCACTTCGACGGGTTCTCCATCGGCTCCAACGACATGACCCAGCTGACCCTGGGACTGGACCGCGACTCCGGGCTCGTAGCCGCCGGCTTCGACGAACGCGACCCCGCCGTGCAGCACATGCTGTCCTTGGCCATCGCCGCCTGCAAGAAGCAGGGCAAGTACGTCGGCATCTGCGGCCAAGGACCATCCGACCACCCCGACCTGGCCGCCTGGCTCCTCGACCAGCACATCGACACCATGAGCCTCAACCCCGACACCGTCGTCGACACCTGGATGGCGCTCAGCCGGCGGTAGGGGCGCCGGACGGACGTCAGCCCCGGGGGTTCGCTGCCCAGATTTTGTCGTGACATTGTTACTTGCTGACCTGCTCTTCGTTACTCTGTGTCAATGACCGCGCAGCTCGTCGACCTGCGGATCGACCGCGGGTCACCTGTCCCGCTGTACCACCAGCTCGCCGAGCAGCTCAGCAGTGCCATCCGCGGGGGCCAGCTGGAGCCCGGGGACCCGTTCGAGAACGAGCTGGCGATGTGCGAGCGGCTGGGCCTCTCCCGGCCGACGGTCCGCCGTGCGATCCAGGAGATGGTCGACCAGGGCTTGCTCGTCCGCCGACGGGGAGTGGGCACCACCGTGGCCAACCGCAAGGTCCACCGGCGGTTCGAGCTGTCGAGCCTGTTCGACGAGCTCAAGCGGGCCGGGCGAACGCCGCGTACGACCGTTCTCCAGCTGGAACGAGTCCAAGAGCCCAGCGCGGCAACGGCGCTCGACCTCCCCGAGAACACCGAGATGTTGTCGATCCTCCGACTACGGCTCGTCGAGGACAAGCCGCTCGCGCTGCTGCACAACTGGCTGCCGCCCGAGTATTTCGACCTGACCCGCGAGGAGCTGGAGGAGACGGGCCTCTACGACGCCCTCCGGACTCGCGGGGCGAAGCCGGTCGTCGCTCGGCAGAGCATCGGGGCGCGGATGCCGACCCCGGCGGAGCGCCGGCATCTCAACCTCCGCGGCGGTCAGCCGGTGCTGACCATGACCCGGATGGCCTTCGATGTCGCTGGCAAGGCGGTCGAGTTCGGCGACCACAGCTACCGAGCCGAGGACTACGCCCTCGACATGGTCGTCGACGAGCGCTGACCGTCACGACGGGCTAAGCCGGCCGGGAATGTTGAACGGGGTCACGACCTGGACGTTCGCGGGCGACGATGTCGGGGCGCCGGCCAGCAGCCGGTGGTACCGCAGAATCTGTCGAATCGCGTTGCGCGCGTCGGCGTGCAGGTCGTGATGGAGGACGGCCGTGAGCGTATGTGTGTGCAGCAGCTCGAGGTTGTCCTGGTCGAGGTCGTGGGCGACGTGGACCAGACGTGCACGTCCAACCGTCGCGAACGCCTCGACGATCGCGCGGTTGCCACCTCCGATCGAGTAGGTGCCGACCACGGAGGGATGGGCGCCAAGCTCCTTCTCCACGAGAGTTCGCAACGTGGCGTCGAGGCCCTCGGTCTCGGTTATCGCCACGATCTGTCGACGCGGCGCCAGCGCGCGCAGCTCGCCGCGGAACGCCTGGTATCGCTCGCTCTCGCCGAAGAACGTCGAGCGGCTCAAGGTCACCAGTACGTCGCCAGGTCGTTCACCCAGCCAGCTCGCGACCAGGTATGCGGCGGTGGCGCCGGCCGAGCGGTTGTCCAGTCCGACGTAGGCGACTCGCCCGCTGTCGTGGATGTCCGTGACGAGGGTGACGACCGGGATGCCGCGGCCGGTGAGCCGGCGCACCGCGTCAGCGACTGGTGGCTCGTCCGGCGCCTTGAGCAGGACTCCGTGGGCGGTCCGACCGCGCGTCCCGACCCGGTTCAGGGTCGCTACCGCGTCGTCCACGTCGGCGTGCTCGCCGAACCAGAACCGCGCCCGGAGAGCGGCGGGTCGCGCTGATCCCAATTGCGCCTCGAGCGCCTCGCAATAGGCCGAGGAGAACCGCTGCGGCGCCTGCATGACGACGTCGAGGACCAGCGTGCGAGCGCCGAGTCGCAGCTGGGACTGCTGGCGATCCAGGTCCAAAAGGGCTTGCTCCACGGCTCGGACCGCCCGCGGGCTGACGCCAGGACGCCCGTGGAGGACCCGGTCGACGGTCGCCCTCGACAGCTGCGCCTGCGAGGCGATGTCGTCCACGCGGTGCTCCCTCGGCACGTCGCCAGCGTAGGGAGCCGCTGTCTCGATGAGGCGTTTCTGAGGCGAATTCGGGCCGCTGGAAGCCGGGGCGGCGGGCGATGCTGGTCGCCAGGCATACCAGCATCGAAGGAGACCCCATGAGCGCCACCGCCGCCGTTCCATTCACCTCTCAGCGGATCACCGCCGCCGACGCCCGGCTCGAGGACCTCGTCGACGTCCTCGCCGAGCAGACTCAGCTCGCGGACTACCCCCACGCCATCGACGTCACGCAACAGGTCCTCGTCTACGACTCGTCGACCATCGCCGGACTCGACGGCGACCAGGCCGTCTCACTCCACGGCGAGATCGCCCGGGCCCTGCGTACCGGTCCCGGGATCGTCGTCTTCCGGCGCGCCTTCGACGCCGCCGTGGTCGACCGGGCGACGGCGGCGTTTGTCGCGATGATCGCCGCACAGCGCGAGTCCGGGGCGGCCGCTGGCGACCACTTCGCCAAGCCCGGCGCCAACGACCGCGTCTGGAACGCCTTGGAGAAGCTGGCCGTCGAGGCGCCGGACGTCTTCGTCGACTACTACGCCAATGATGTCGTCGCCCTCGCCGCTCGGAGCTGGCTGGGACCCGCATACCAGATCACATCCCAGGTCAACGTCGTCAACCCCGGCGGCGCGGCGCAGACCGTGCACCGCGACTACCACCTCGGGTTCCAGTCCGACGAGCGGTGCGGGCAGTACCCGCCGCACGTGCACCAGCTCTCACAGGTGCTTACGCTGCAGGGCGCGGTGGCCCACGGCGACATGCCCGTCGTCTCCGGTCCGACCCTCTACCTCCCGCACAGCCAGAAGTACTCGCACGGGTACGTCGCCTACCGCCGTCCGGAGTTCCAGGAGTACTTCGAGTCCCACCACGTGCAGCTGCCCCTCGAGAAGGGGGATGCGGTCTTCTTCAACCCGGCGCTGCTGCACGCGGCCGGCTCCAACCACTCCACAGACATCCGGAGGATGGCCAACCTCCTGCAGATCTCCTCCGCCTTCGGTCGCGCCATGGAGACCATCGACCGCGAGCGGGTCTGCACTGCCGTCTATCCGGCACTCCGGTCAGCGGCTGACGCCGGCCTTTCGCCGGCCCGGGTGGCCAACGTGATTGCCGCGAGCGCCGAGGGATATCCCTTCCCGACCAACCTCGACCGCGCCCAGCCGATTGACGGCATGGCTCCGCCGAGCCAGGCCGAGCTCCTCGCGCAGGCGGTGGCCGCCGGGTCGACCGTCGAGGAACTGGCCAGAATGCTTGCGGCGCAACGGGAAACTCAGCTCAGCCACTGACCCGACCCGACGTCGACCGCACGACGAGTGGCGGGTCAAGCACGACGTCTCGGCGCGTGATCTCGCTGCCGCCTTCGACAAGATCGACGGCCGCAGCGACCACCGCGGTCGACATGGCCACCGGCGACTGGCTCACCGTGGTGAGGGCCGGCGTTGCGGAGCTGGTCGAAGATCCCGAGCGCACACCGATCGTTGAACGCGATGTATGCGGTCGGTGCTCCCGGACCGCGGGGCAGGTCCGCCTGCATGCCGGCCATCTCGGTGTCACCTCCGGTGACGACGAGCGGCTCCGACGAACCGGTCAGCTGTCGCATGGCCCGGCGGAAGCCCTCGCGCCGCAGCGTGCTGATCGGTCCGGGTGGTCCGTCGACGAAGGCGATCCGCCGGTGCCCGAGGAGCGACAAGTGCTCCACCGCCGCCGCGACGCCCTTGTCGTCCGCGGCGCGCACGACGGCGACTCCGCGGGCGGAGACCCGACGACCGACGACGACGATCGGCGTGTGCTGGGCAACAGACTTGAGCTGCCGCCGGGTGAGCGCAGGCCCGAGCAGCACGAGCGCCTCGCACCGTTGGTCGACAAGCCGCAGCGCGGTGTGCCATTCGTCGGTCACGCCGGTGAGGGGCGACACGACGACGTCGTAGCCCCGTTCAGACGCAGCCAGGTGGATGTCCTCGACGAGCTCGGCATGGTACGGGTTCGTGAGGCTCATGGTGACGCCGAGCAGAAAGGTCCGGCGTCGGGCCAGGAGGCTCGCACTTCGGTCGGCGCGATATCCGAGCTCCGCGGCGGCACTCAGGACCCGCTCCCGGGTGGACCGACTGGGACCCGGGCGGTCGCTCAGGACGAGGGACGCGGTTGCTGTGGAGACGCCGGCGCGGGAGGCGACGTCGTCCAGGCGGGGCCGGGCGGGGCGGTTCGCCGATCGCGCTGGTCGGTCCGACTCGCGCTGCTGGGCTCCACCAGGGGAGCGGGTTCCACACTGGGACCCTGGTGCCGAGCTCGCCGCCGGGGGTACCCGACATCGTCACCACGCGCTTCACGCCGAGCAGCGCGGCGATCTCGATCGAGGTGTGCAGGTCGGCCGAGTGCGGGAAGCGGCAGTGACATGGACGCGGCGGCTCGCGAGATGGCGCTCGTCGTGCGGGGGACACGCGGGGAGATCGAGGTGCCGATGTTCCCTGTCCCCCACGAAGGCGACTTGCTGATCCTGCGGCGCCCCGGAGTTGACGACGTCGTCGAGCACCTGGGGACCCGCACGAGGTACACGTACCAGCTGGAGGCGCTCGCCGACGCGCTGGCGAGCGGCAGCCGGTGCTCACCGACGCCGACTGGGCGGTGGCCAACATGCGCCTTGTCGACGCCGAGTTTGCCGCCGGCGGCATCGAGCGTCCGCACCACGGCAGTGCCGTGAGCATCGCGAAGGGTCATGAGGTTCGATGAGGAAGCACAGGGCCCCGCCGCGCCGGTCTGCTGACGTCCACCAACCAAGAGCCATTGGCCATCACCTGACCGGACCACGCGCGGGCGAGTGACCCAGTGCAGAGGTTTGGCATCCCGGCAAGGAAGCGCGGCGCGGCTGTCGGCAACGCCATCCGGCGGCTGGCGTCAAGCGGTACTGGTGGCGACCGGAGCCGGAATGGTGGTCTGGTTTGACGTGTAGAGGATGACCACGTCCCCGAACACGACGGACCCGTCCCGCGCGAAGAAGACCAGTTCGTTGTTCTCGGGACGCAGGGTGGGGCCGGCATTGGTGCTCGCCGGAATGATCTCGTGCCAGGTGCGTTCGGCTTCGTCGCCGTCGACGAAGGTGTACTGGGTCGCCGTGAAGTCGTTGATCCTGACCGAGAAGGCCGGCTTTCCGAAGTGACGGGTCCGGTAGTAGATCATGGCCGGCAGCGCGACCACCCCGGGGAGGGAGAAGAAGACATGGCGGTCGGTGCTTTGGGCGCTCGGCAAGGTGAACCCGCCGGCCGTCTCTTGGAAGGCGCGGTAGCGAGCGACCTGAATTGGCTCGATGCTGAGACGCTCAGGGATCTCGACGCTTGACATGAGTGAACCCTCCTCGGGTGCGGTGATGTGTGGCTTTGTGCGGTATAGGGGCCCCGGCGCTCTCGCCTGGACGATCTGCTCACGGCCCCTGGCGTTACAGGAGAAGTCCGGCTGCCACGAGATACCAGTGCTTCCCATGCCGGATCCAGCGTTGGGCCCCGTCGCATTCTTCCTGCCGGCCAAACCCCGACCGGGCCGGCGACTCGTGTTCTGATCATGCCGTGGATATCTGGCAGCGCGAGGAGGCCCTGGCGCGGACGAAGGTGGCATGGGGAATGGCCAGTGTGGTCGCCGGCCTTGGCCTCGTGGCAGCCACGGGGACGCCTTGGCGGCGCTCCTTCGGACTGCAGACCGCCGGCTGGGGCGCAGTCGACCTCGGGATCGCAGCGGTGGGTTTGCGCCTGCAGGGCCGGCGGATGAGCCTGCTGCCCGATCCGTATGCGGCCCAGCCTCAGGAGGCGGAGCGGAGGAAGCTGTGGCGCATTCTGATGGTCAACGCGGTCGCGGATGTCGGCTATGTGGCGCTGGGGATGAAGATGGCTCGGGATTCGCGATCTCGAGTCTCGGGTGCGGGGGTTGCCGTCGTGGTGCAGGGCGCCTTTCTGCTTCTGCATGACAGCTTCCACGCTGTCGGCTGCGCAAACGACCGCCATGTCACGAGCCAGGGGTCCGGTAAGCAAGAGCCCTAGTTGCCCATCCGCGGCAGGTTGAAGGCGGCTGTCGCGTCGGTCGCCAAGGCACAACCTGCGACTGACATGCGGGTGCGCATCCGGAGCATCGCATCCCCCCAACGGGTCGGCGGGGCTTGTCGGAGATGCGGCGAGGGATGACGATGGCTCGGTGGTACAGCACGACCCGACAGTGGATGCCTGGTTCGACCGGTACGAGAATCCGCAGAAGACGTTGGTGATGGCGGTCCGCGATGTTGTGCTCGGGGCCGATCCGCGGGTGACCGAGTGCATCAAGTGGCAGGCGCCGACGTTCACCTATCGAGGCAACATCGCTTCCTTCTTTCCGAAGTCCAAGAAGCACGTTGCGCTGATGTTCCACACCGGTGCCGCGCTTCCGGACCCCCACGGCATCCTCGAGGGCGACGGGGAGACATCGCGATCGCTGAAGATCGTCGACCACGACGACCTGGTGGCGAGGACGTCTGCGCTGCAAGGTTTGGTGCGGTCGTGGGTGGTACAGCGGAGCGCGTGAACGGGCAGGCCGAGCGCGACGGTCAACCGCGGCGGAGTGGGGTGATCGGATGATCGGGCGTTGTCGTGGCTGCTTCACCTACAGATCCACGAAGTGATCCGACCATCAAGCTCGCGAAACCTCATCGAGAAACCTGACCTCGCCAGCGGACGCACCTGCGGCTGGTGCGATGTCGTTGCTCCCGTTCTCGCGGAGAGCGATCACCGCGGCTTCGAGGCTGACCCTCGCGAGTGATCACTGGGATCAAGCAGACTGGCCCGGTGCGGAGTCGATGGGCGATGGGCGCCCTTGTGCTGGGGCTGCTAGCCGGCTGCGCACAGGCGCCGGTCTCGACCGCCGGCGAGGTGACCGCTTCGGCAAGTCCGTCGACCGCAACGTCGAGCCCGCGCCCTTCCGAGCCGTCAGGGTCAAAGTCACCGACGCAACGTGCGCCCGGGACGACCGTAGTTACCGGCGAGAGCACCTTCGGCACGATCCTCTTCGACGCAGCGGGGCAAGCCATCTACATCTTCGACGTCGAGACAACGACCAAGCCGCTCTGCTATGACGCCTGCGCCGACGCGTGGCCGCCGGTTCTGACCCCGGCAGCCCCGCAAGCCGGTCAGGGCGTGAAGGATTCGTTGCTGGGTACCACGCCACGCGCCGATGGCACGACCCAAGTCACCTATGGCGGACATGCGTTGTACTTCTACGCACATGAGGGCAAGCACCAGGTGAAGTGCCACAAGGTCTTCCTGAACGGTGGCAACTGGTACGCCCTACAGTCCGATGGCAACCGCGCCCCCTGACCATCAACTCAGCCACCGATGCCTGTCGGCGCTTCTCGTGCATTTGCGTGGTCGAGTGGAAAGCCGGGCGGGATACATTGCCAGCCGTGCAGTCGCAGCAGCGACCAGGGCCGCCGGGTCCATATGCCACGCCGGATGAGATCCTTGCTCCGGTGTCGGACCGGGCAACGGGCGGCGTCCGGTACGCCGACGTCGAGTACGCGAGGGTCATGGGCTACCGGCCTCTGCGGATGGATCTGCTGCTCCCGGCTACGCCTTCCATCCCGGTCCCGGTGGTGGTCTGGATCCATGGCGGCGGCTGGCTCTTCGGCTCTCGACTCCACGGCCCCGGGACCGAACCGGTTTGTCGGGCGCTGCTCGAACGGGGCCTTGCCGTCGCGCTGGTTGAGCACCGCTTCAGCGGTGAAGCACACTTCCCAGCCTGCCTTCACGACATCAAGGCAGCCGTCCGCTGGCTGCGCCGGTTCGGTGCGAGCGTGGGCATCAACGGTGCTGCCATCGGAGTGTGGGGCGTGTCCTCCGGAGGACACCTTGCGGCCCTGATGGCCATGAGCGGCACCGACGACCGGCCCGATGAACCGCTGGATCAAAGGCTCGAGGGAACGGTCGGGGCCACCGGATGGTCGTCGAACGTCGCCGCCGCGGTGGCTTGGTGTGCGCCCACCGACTTCCTCGCTTTGGGCCCGGACCGGACGGGGTGGCCCGATCCGGGCACGCCGGAAGCGCTCCTGATCGGCGGCCCTACGCGCGAACGTCGTCAGGATGCAGCGTTCGCCAGCCCGGTCAGCCACGTGCATACCGGCGCCGCGCCGATCCTGCTGGTCCACGGCCTCCAAGACGACCTCATCCCGGCGCAGCAGAGCGCGCTGCTGCATCAGGCTCTGCAGGCTGTTGGCGCTACCAGTGAGCTGGAGTGGATCGACGGTGC